>Ga0315289_10006457_pt1 | contig 17228 bp, 10 predicted proteins | sample YL17G11_40_MG_FD_203452 | JGI IMG/M metagenome (GOLD analysis project Ga0315289, IMG submission 203452) | Sediment microbial communities from Yellowstone Lake, YNP, Wyoming, USA - YL17G11_40 | ecosystem: Environmental > Aquatic > Freshwater > Lake > Sediment | place: USA: Wyoming | collected... | reverse complement strand
CAGAGGGACAGAAAAAATACGCAAACAGTGACTTCTGGGTTGGCGACTGTCGATGAAATATGTTAAACTGCGTTACAACCTGTGGGATTTGGTCCTAGAAAACGCACTTTGTCAACGATTCATCGTCCCATAAGGAGGAACAGACATCAGGCGCGGGGCCTCGTCGCGATTTGACTGTCCCGTGCGCTCGTGCGCTTTGGGTATGCGCGGGATTTGACCGTGAGCGCGAATCGCCTTTCGGCAAGACCCCGGCGTAATGGTTCGCAACCAAACAAGAGTTGTGTCGTGCCTCTGTGAAGGAGAATCACCATGTGTAAGAAGACCGTTTTCCTGTTGTTTTTGGGACTGGGAGCCGCGGCATTCCTGTCGGCCCCGGCTTTCGGCGCCCCCATCGACATCCGCATCGCCAATGGCAGCGATGATGCCGAACAGCACCTCAACGCCGGCATGGACGTCGGGAGCACCGACCTGGAGTTGCCTTTTGAGGACGACGCGACACCCAGCGCCACGGACGAGCAACTCACCTGTCTGCGATACCTCGTCCCCCTGGCCAAAGGCACGACCATTACCAGTGCCTACGTGGAGTTCAATTGCGACGAGACCAAGGGCGGCACACGGCCGGTGAACCTCATCATCGAGGGCCAATTGGCCGTCAATCCACCGGTCTTCACGACCGCCGCCAACGACCTGACCGGCAGAACCCCCTGGACCAGCGCGAAAGCTGCATGGAGCGTGGAGAATTGGACGACGGGAGGCCAGAAGTCCCGGACCCCGGATATCGCGCCCATCCTCCAGGAGATTATCAATCAAAACGGCTGGGCCAGCGGCAACGCCCTGGTCCTGGCTTTCCGCGACGACAAGAGCAAACCCTCCACGGGCATCCGTTGCGCCGACGCTTATGAGGATGGCGCCACGCTGGCCCCTGTGCTGCATATCGAAGTCTTCGATCCCAAGGCCTCCGCCCCCAACCCGGCGGACGGCGCCATCAACGTGGGCATGCCCCTGTTCGGCTGGACCAAAGGTGATGGTGCGATCTTCCATAACGTCTATGTCGGCAAGACGCCGGAATTGACGGCAGCAGACCTCGTCGCGACCAATCAGCCGTTCGCCATGTACTATCACGTGCCGGGGCTGGAGATGGACACCAAGTACTACTGGCGGGTCGATGAAGTCGACGCCGCCGGCGTGGTCACCCCCGGCCCCGTCTGGAGCTTCTCGTCCACGTCGGTGAAGGCCACGGATCCGACCCCTCGGAATGGTGACAGACATTCGCCCACCCCGGCAGGCGGGAAACTCATCTGGACGCCAGGGTCCAATGCCCAAACCCATACCGTCTACTTCGGGACCAGTTTCGACGAGGTCGACAAGGCCACCGGCGGGACACCGCAGGCGGCCGTCGGGTACACCCCGGCCAGTCCCCTGGTCGAGAGCAAGACGTATTACTGGCGCGTCGACGAGTTCGACGGCACGACCACGCACAAAGGCGAGGTCTGGAGCTTCGCGGTCTCCGACCTGATCGCCCGCTGGACGTTCGACGAGGGCACCGGCAACATCGCCCTCGACTCCTCCGGCCGCGGCAACGATGCCACCCTGATGGGCGGCTTCCGCTGGATCGACGGCACGATGGACGGCGCGGTCGATCTGACCGGCACCGGCTACGTGGTGCTGGACAAAGTTGATGATGACATTACCAGCACGAACATGACCCTGAGCGTCTGGGTCAAGACCACGCAGGCCACCGGGCAGAACGACGTGATTGCCCTGAATGACAGCGCCAGCGGTCACCCGTTCGAGTTGTACATCGACAATGGTCGTCCGGGCCGGTACGATGGGGCCGACTTGGCTTACCCGACCGCTCCTATCCTCGCGGACGGCCAGTGGCACATGCTGACGTGGGTCCGCGATGGATCAAACGCCATCATCTACGTCGATGGAGTTCAGGCCGTAACCTACACTTCCACCTTCAGCTTGAGCTCGGTGACACGCTGGTCCATCGGCCAGGAGTGGGACAACACGACGCCCAGCGACTTCTACACCGGCGCCGTGGACGATGTCCGCATCTACAGCAAGGCCCTGACAGCCGACCAGATCAAGGAGGTCATGCGCGGCGATGCCCTGCTGGCCAAGAAACCCAGCCCGAGCAACCGTTCCGCCGTGGACGTGATCCGGGCCGAGGACGGTTTGACTTGGACCGCGGGCGATGACGCCAAGCAGCATGACGTCTACTTCGGAACGGATAAAGCCGCGGTCGAAGCGGCCACCGCTGCCGATACGACGGGCGTCTATCGCGGCCGCCAAGCCGGCGCCAACTATATGCCCACCGAGACCCTCGGCTGGGGCACCGGGCCGTACTATTGGCGTGTCGACGAGGTCCAGGACAATGGAACCATCACGACGGGCCCCGTCTGGAGCTTCTCCGTGGCCAACTTCCTCATTGTGGACGACATGGAAAGCTACACCGATGAGGAAGGCAGCCGCATTTACGAGATCTGGGTCGACGGCTGGACCAACAACACCGGCGCGGTGGTCGGCAATTTGACCGCCCCCTTCGCCGAGCGGACGATTGTCCATAGCGGCTCGCAGGCGATGCCGATGGACTACAACAACACCAAGACCCCGTTCTACAGCGAGGCCGAACAGACCTTCTCGCCCTTGCAGGATTGGACCAGCAACGGGGTGGACACCCTGAGCCTGTGGGTCAGGGGCAACCCGGTGCGCTTGGTGGATAAAGGCAACGGCGCGTTCACCGTGGGCGCTTCCGGCCATGACATCTGGGACAATGCCGACGACTTCCGCTTCGTCTACAAGCGGCTCAGCGGCAACGGCTCGATCACGGTCAAGGTCGAAAGCCTGGTCAACACGAATGTCTGGGCCAAGGCCGGCGTGATGATCCGTGACAGCCTCGATGCCGGTTCGCAGATGGCGTACATGATCCAGAGCTTCTCCAGCGGCGTGTCCTTCGGCTGGCGGCAGAACATGGGCCTCGCCTGCGGCAGTTCGACCCAGGCGGGTATCGTTGCCCCGCAGTGGGTGAAGCTGACCCGCACGGGCAATGCCTTCACGGCCCAGTACTCGGCCGACGGCAAGACCTGGACGGACATCAAGGACGCCACTACCGGCCAAGTCGTCTCGACGACGATCGGGATGGGCGCCAACGTCTACATCGGTCTGTGCGTCACGAGTCACAACAGTGCGGCGACCACGACGGCGGAGCTCTCCGGCGCGGCGACCACCGGCGGTGTCACCGGCGCATGGCAACAGGCGTGGGTCGGCGACGATCCGGACCGGACGAACGGCGCCGGCAGCCTGTATGTGGCGGTCGAGGATAGCACGGGCAAAGTGGCCGTGGCGTCCGATCCGACCTTGGTGAACGCCAGTGCCTGGACCGAGTGGAAAATCCCGCAGAGCAGTTTGACCGGCGTGAATCTGGCCAAGGTCAAGAAGCTGTACATCGGCGTGGGCGACCGCAAGAACCCGTCCGCGGGCGGCGCGGGTCGCCTCTATATCGATGACATCTGCCTGACCAAGCCGTAGCCACATTTGTAGTGTGCCCGTAAAGGTGTGAAGAAACACCTTACGGTGTGACTAAGAGCAGTAGATCCGAGGCCCGTGCCCTTCCGGCGCGGGCCTCGGCGTTTTCAGGATCGTTCCGAACGTGGTCGCTTTGGGGAGGCCGCTTGCCGCTGCCACCGGTCTCCGTTCGTTTTGATTCTCCTTCGCCCTGCGGCTATACTGGTGCGGACAGCGGCAAAGCACCGGACTGGTGCGGCCGCAGGCAAACGCCGAGGAGAAACTTATGTCCCGTACTGCGATGCGATCGATTCGATGGTCATTACGCTGGGTTCTGGCCATGCTGATCGGTGCCCCATTGGTACGTGGGGCCGAGCCGGCCAAACCGCCGGAGGGTGCCACTGCCCCGGGCCCTGTGAAGATGACCGCCCAGGAGGATCACAAGAGGATGATGGACCTTCTCAATATCACCGCGTTGCGGCGGGGAGCCGACGGCAGCAATCGGCCATCGCCTTACGCGGCCAACTATGATGAAGCGAAGGCTAATCCCTATCCGAACCTGCCGGACCCGCTGGTGCTCAAGAACGGGCAGAAGGTCACGACGGCGCAGATGTGGTGGGAGCAGCGCCGGCCCGAGATCGTCGAGGATTTCGACCGGGAGGTTTACGGTCGAGTCCCCAAGGACATGCCCAAGGTGAACTGGGAAGTGACCGAGACGAAGCAGGAAACCAACGGCGACGTGCCCGTCATTACGAAGCAACTCGTCGGCCACGTCGACAACTCCTCGTATCCGGCGATCACTGTGGACATCCGGCTGACGCTGACCACGCCGGCCAAGGTGACGGGACCGGTGCCCGTGATGATGGAGTTTGGCTTTGTCTTTGGACCCGGCGGGTTTGGCGGTGGTCGAGGGGGCACCCCCAAAGGAGCGGCACCAAAAGCAACGACACCGTCCGCGGGTCGCGGCGGACCGGGCGGCGGATTCGGCGGTGGCGGGCCCAGTTGGCAGCAGCAGGTCCTTGCCAAGGGCTGGGGCTACGCCATCCTCATCCCGAACAGCATTCAGGCCGACAACGGCGCCGGCCTGACTCAGGGCATCATCGGCTTGGTCAACAAGGGCCAGCCCCGCCAGCCGGATGATTGGGGCGCGCTGCGGGCTTGGGCCTGGGGAGCCAGCCGGGCCTTGGACTACTTCGAGGCGGACAAGACGGTGGACGCCAGGCAGGTCGGCATTGAGGGCTTGTCGCGGTACGGCAAGGCCGCCCTCGTGGCCATGGCCTATGACCAGCGGTTCGCCATCGGTTTCATCGGCTCCTCCGGCGCAGGCGGCGCCAAGCTTCACCGGCGCAACTGGGGCGAGCTCGTGGAGAACCTCACGGGCAGCGGCGAGTATCACTGGATGGCCGGCAACTTCCTCAAGTACGGCGGGCCGCTGAACGCGGGCGACCTGCCCGTGGACGCGCACGAGCTGATCGCCCTGTGCGCCCCCCGGCCTACGTTCATCAGTTACGGCGCCTCGTCGGGTCCGGGTGCGGAAGGCGGATGGGTGGACCAGAAGGGTAGCTTCATGGCGGCGGTCGCGGCCGGGCCGGTGTACCGACTCCTGGGCAAGAAGGACCTGGGGACGAGCGAGTTCCCGCCCGTGGAGACGGGGCTGATGGAGGGCGAGCTTGCTTTCCGCCAGCACCGCGGCGGCCACACCACCGGGCCGAACTGGCCGACGTTCCTCACGTGGGCCGACCGCTACATCAAAGCGTCACCGGCCGCCAAGCCATAGCCTGCTTTGGGTACGTGTGCCAACATCATCTCGTAGGGTGGGTTCTTAACCCACGCGTCGAGGACGCATCGGTCGGGGGCACGCGTGGGTTGAGAACCCACCCTACAGACTCCTGCATCGGCACCAATACCATCGGCAATCTCCGAAGGCTCTGCTTGCCGCTGCCACCTGTTGTGCTGATGTGGCGGGCAGACTCGAAAGACATTTCTTCGTAGGTCGTGCGTCCTCGCACGACCATGTCATTGCGAGTGCAGCGCGGCAATCTCAGATGAGCGGGGATGCTCGCCCTACGAGGAGATGGGAGATGGCTGGGGCGCAGGTTTGCTGGTGAGGCTCCACCAGAGATAGCCGGGAATGCCGAGCGCGACCCAGACCAGACCCATCAGCGAGTTGATCAGGGGGGACGTGCCGTCGCGGTAGCTGCGGATGTCGGTGTAGAGCGTGAAGACGATGTAGATCGAGGCGAAGGCGATGAAGATGAGGGACGTCGCCGGGTAGCCCCAGACTCGGTAAGGCCGGGGGGCGTCGGGCATGCGTCGGCGGAGGGTGAAGATGCTAAACGCCGCCAAGCCGTAGAAGATCCAGGTGACGAAGATGAGCATGTTCGTGAGCTGGTCGAAGGTGCCGCTCAAGACGAGCATCGAGGCCCAGGTCCCCTGGAGCAGAAGCGAGTTGCCCGGCGTGCGGAAACGGGGGTGGACCTCGCCCAGCCGGCGGAAGAAGAGCTTCTCGCGGGCCATCGCGAAATAGATCCGGGCCGACATCATCGTCGTGCCGTTGACGGCGCCGAAGGTGGAAACCATGATGGCCACCGCGATCACCGCCCCACCCCAGTCGCCCAGGAAACTGCCAACCACGTCGATGGCCACGATGTAGCTGCCGCCGCTGGCCTGGGCCTCCTGGTACTTGCGGGCCATCTCCTCGACCGGAATGATGTAGAGGTAGGCCAGATTGACCAGGACGTAGATGGTGATGACGGTGGACACGGCAATGGCCATGGCCCGGGGTAAGGTGCGCTGGACGTTCTTGATCTCGCCGGACATGTAGGTGACGTTGATCCAGCCGTCGTAGGCCCAGAACGCTCCGGCCATCGCCATGATGATCATCAAAAAGACCGAGGACGATCCGCCGGTGCCGGCGCCGAAATCGCCCGCGGACTGGGTGAGATTCGCAAAGCTGCCGTGCCCCAGGGCAGCGGCCAACACGACGATGGCCACGATGATGGCGACCTTGAGCGTCGTGAAGATAACCACGACGGTGCTGCCCAGCTTGACGCCCAGGTAGTTGATGCCGGTGAGGGAAACGATCAGGCTGATAGCCGCGAGCTTGAGCCCGATGAACTTGAAAGGCGTCATCGCGCCGATGAAGGGAATGGAGATGCTCCACTGCTCCCAAGCCGCCGGAAGCCTCGGGAACGGGATGAAATAGCCCAGCGAATCGGCAAAGACATAGGCAATCGAGGCGATGGAGCCGGTCTGAATGACGATGAACGCCGCCCAGCCGTAGAGATAGCCGACGAAGCGGTTAAAGCCTTTGTTGAAGTAAACGTACTGGCCACCGGGATCGTGGAACATGCCGGAAATCTCGGCGATGGAAAGTGCCCCGAAGAGGGTCGTGATGCCGGCAACGATCCAGACGAGGATGAGCAACTCCGGCGAGCCGAGCTGGCTGGCCATGAGACCGGGCTTCTTGAAAACGCCGGAGCCGATGACCGAGCCGACGCCGCAGGCGATGGCGGTGACCAAGCCGAGTTCGCGGCCGAGCTCGCGGGTGCTGTTTCCATTCATATCCGTCATGACGATCCTTCTGTGCCGGCCGATTATAGTCTCTCCGCCGGGCCGGAGCAAGGCGGGGTGCGACCGGAATTGCGTGCCAATCCGTACCGATCTCTGGGCAGGAATCCCCGGCACATCAGTAGGAAACGACCTCGTTTGTGCAACAGGTGAAAAGGTAAAACACTCCGCGCGCAAAAAGCGTTTATTCCTTCGGGCGGTTCATGATGCGGTACCGGCGCTGCCGTCCGCGCCCGATTCGTATGCGGGCCAGGGCCGCACTATCGAAAGTGCCGCTTAGGGTAAGACGACGCGTTCAACGCAGAATGTCAAAGGTGCACGTGTGATGCTCCCTTCCCGCCGGAACCCTCTATACAGCTATTCTGTAGTACCAGTATCCCCTTTTTAAGTATTGCCTGTCCCCATTATTCCACAGTGCCAAGGCGAATTAACATGGTAAGCGCAACAGACTGATATGCGAAGAAACCGCCGTTTCGCCCTTTCTTGAACCATGTTCCTGGCCCAAAGCGGTAAATCCCAGGGGTCTGGGGACAGCGTCCCCAGGTCGTTACGACGGAATTATGTGGGCCTACGGCCCGAAATCGCCGTTTCGTGGCGTGTTGCGCTTCGGATGTTAATCCGCACAATAATGAATAATTACGACGTGACCCCATGCTCTCCCATGCTCTTCGCAGGGGGCAAGGTGATCTTCCCGCGCGCGTAGGAAACACTTCTCGGATGGCCTGTTTCAAGGCTTTTCCCCGTGTGCAGATACGTCGGATTCGACCGACGTTTTGTGGCAAGCGTGGACTGCAAGGTGGGCTTGTTTCAAGAGACGATCGCACATTGCGCGGGTCGGATTCATGGTGTCCTGATTACCCCCGAAAGCGGACGGGATTTCAAGGATCTGCCTTGACAGAACCGCTCTCCGCAGGGTACAGTGTTCTTTGGAGCACAGGCAGACCGCAGGGAGGCGGGAACGAAGTCCCAAGTAGCCAGTTCAACTGAAGGAGTTCTTGTTGCGCGTAGACCGCGTGAATAGCGCACGGACGCTTCAAACAAGGTGATGATGTTTTGGCGGGAGGGAAAGATGAGCAGGCAATCAGTTCTTGTGTTCGCGGTTATGTGTCTGGCTTTTCTTGCCGGTAATGGTTCGGCAGATACGTATTCGGTGACAGTGCTGCATCCCAGCGGGTTCAATCCGTCATACGCCTTCGGTGTCTCCGCCGGCCAGCAAGTCGGTAGCGCAGGTGGGCACGCCGCGCTGTGGTCCGGGGCGGCGGCAAGTTACGTGGACCTGCACCCCAGCGGGTTCAATCCCAATCAGTCGGTCGCCTGGAGCGTCTCTGGCGGCCAGCAGGTCGGCTACGCCGGCACACACGCCTTGCTCTGGTCGGGTACGGCGGCAAGTTACGTGGACCTGCACCCCAGCGGGTTCAGTCAGTCATACGCCTACGGTGTCTCCGGCGGCCAGCAGGTCGGCTGCGGCTACGCGCCCGACGTGAGCGGCACAGGATATAGTCCACACGCCTTGCTCTGGTCGGGCACGGCGGCAAGTTGCGTTGATCTAAACCCCAGCGGCTTCTCTGAGTCATACGCCCAAGGTGTCTCCGGCGGCCAGCAGGTCGGCCATGGCGGAGGAAGCGCCACAGGATCTAGTCATCAACACGCCTTGCTGTGGTCGGGCACGGCCGAAAGCTACGTTGATCTAAACCCCAGCGGCTTCTCTGACTCGTCCGCCCAAGGTGTCTCCGGCGGCCAGCAGGTCGGCTTCGGCTATGGGCCCGGCATGAGCGGATGGCACGCCTTGCTGTGGTCGGGCACGGCCGACAGTTACGTGGACCTGAATCCCAGCGGGTTCGGTGGCTCGTTTGCCAACGCTGTCTCCGATGGCCAGCAGGTCGGCTACGGCTATGGGCCCGACGTGAGCGGCCACGCCTTGCTGTGGTCGGGCACGCCCGCCAGTTGCATTGACCTTCATAGCTTCCTTCCGCCAGGATACGAGACATCGCAGGCGTTTGGCATCGATTCAGCCGGAAACATCGTCGGACGGGCATGGGCGACGGGCGGGGGAGATGCGCGGGCTGTCCTATGGGAACACCAACCTAACGTAGTCCCCGTCCCTGGCGCAGCCATTCTCGGTGCTATCGGCCTGAGCGTTGCGGCCTCGCGCCTGAGACGCAGGACATCTTGATTCGGTCGACAGGCCCCCGCGCAATCTCGCTTCATTTCCCTCATTTGAACCGGGAGACCGGTCTTGACGGACGGTCTGTAAGCGCGGACAATACCAGCGTGGAATCCATCATCGACAACATCCTGCCATTCTCGCCATTGATGGCCGGGCAGGTTCAGCGGCAACGCTGGCCGCAATTTGATGGATCGCCACTATCCCTGGCCTCCTTCTTCTTGCCCCGGTCCCGTCGAGCGCCCAGGCGGGAGCGGTGCCCATGACAGGCTTCGATTGGCCCGGTGCAAAGAAGTGGAAGCTCTTCGACATGGACCGGATACGCCAGCAGTACGCTCAATTTATGAAGGATGAGGAAGAGAAACTCCTGATACTACATTACTCGAAACTCGGTGAGTGGCTTGCCGTGATGAGGACGCTCTGCTCACGCTCCGGCAAGCCTTTGGAGCAGGCTCTTGAAGAAGCTCTGGATGACAACAGGACGCTGACGAATACACCGCAACGGTTCAAGCCGCAAGACGGAGAATCTTACATCCGCAGCACAACTTCAAGGGAGCGTGTACGCGCACCCGACTATGGCACTTTGTTGAAACGGGTGCGGACTGGTCCGGACCGTCTCCGGTTCTTTATCATGTTATGCCCCCACGCTCGCGGCGCCTTTCTGAAAGGGGAACTTCCGCCCTATCCGTGGCGCGTTCCAACAAGTGTTGCTGCGGGCGCTGCCCAAGAACCCAAAAAGAGACTGGCCAGGCAGGGGCGACCGTGTAAGACGATGAAGGGCCGATTCACATTCGACGCCGGCCAAGCCATGTTTGATGGGAAGGATTTGGATCTTCCATACGGGGACGTTTTCGAGGTTCTGAAGAAACTGGTTCGGAACTTCGGGCACGTCGTACTATACACAACATTCGACCGGTGCTACAGCAGCGCGACACCGGGGACTCTCCCGAAATCCGTCACGAAGATCAGGAAGGCTTTCGCGAACCCGAAGCACAGAGTACCATGCGAGATCAAATCCAAGACAGGAGCGGGCTACTTCATAGACGAGATCCCCTCACCGCCCAAGCGGAAGAAACGAGTAAGAAAAAAGCCATGATTTGGTAATGTCGGTGTTCATGCTGCCAAGGGAGAATGGTGGCATGTACACAAGAACGATAAACCAGATCGACAATCGTATCTCACGTCTTCAGGCGATGATGAGACGCCTGCGAGCAGAACGCCGCATGGCGATTCTGCGCGAGCGGCACCGCCAGATCAAATTCAACAGCGAACAGAACCTTCTTCGGAAAGGAATCACGGCATGAGTGCGCGCACAAAAAGGGCCGCCAGCTTGGGACCAGCGGCCGGAATCACTAACCAAACGGGAAATTACCAGAACCCGGCCGGCGCGTCAAGTGAGGAAGTGCTGCTTCGGGAATTCCGGGGACGGGAATTCCGGGGACGCCTTACTTATTTCGCTGGCGAATCGAGGGTGGCGTATCCAGAAATCCATGGAACAGGGAGGCGACGCTGGCGTTCAAGTCCAAGGGCCGCCGGGTTTCCAGGATTGTGCGAAGGGCCTTTTGCCGGAAGCTGCCTGCAAGGGCGCGAGAGGAGACTCCCGCAGGTCTTGGACCACGCGGGACAGATCGGGCGGGGCATCGGTGAGCTTGGAAGCCGCCGATACTTACGAACCATAGAGGGTCTTACGATGGCTTACCTGAGCACCCGCCAAGTGGCAAGACTTCTCGGAGTCTCTGCCAGTCTACTCACGAAAGCGGTATGGGCTGGCAGAGGTGATCCACCCAAAAAGTCGCCCTCCGGGAGTTACCTATGGACTCTCTCAGATATCGAACGGGTTTCGCAGGTCTTGGCCCACAAGTCACGTAGCAGCCAGAAGAGGAGCCCAAACGCCGTCGTAGCGGGAGCAGACGCATTGGGAAGAGTCAACATGCGCTCCAAACATCAGGTCGCAGACCGACTGGCTCACCGGAAGACTGTCCGTAAGAAGGCATGGGTGATTCTGGGTTGTTTGCAGGATTGGTTGTGGAAGGTGTCCGCCAGAGCCATGAAGGCATTCTTCGATGCCCTTCTCGACCATTACGGTGGCCAGTAGACCGAAGGAGCGATTCCGGGGACGACAGTGCTTATGTTGCCCATCGGCGGTCTGACTGTCAACATTTGTGCAACGGTTGAAAAGGCAAAACACCCCGCGAGCGAAAAATTATTTATTCCTTTGGTAGCAAGGAGTTACGCGATTCTTGGGGTTCGCCCGTGCACAGAATTCCGGCACGATTCGTGCAACACGGCCCCTATATAGAGGGACAGTCTGGTCCGAGGCAGAGCCCCTCGGATTCATGACTTATGAACGATGATCTATGATTTCAAAGCGGAAGAAAGAGACGTCAGGACGCGGGCACAATTATGCAAAACAAACCCAATTCTTCGATTGCGGATTGCGGATTGGGGATTGCGGATTCAGAAAGGCCTGCGGCCCGCCGCCAGGGCTTGCGGGGCCGCCTGTACAAACAAAGCCAATTCCCGGCTACGCCGGGCGGGACGGGACCTGGGGGACGTGGGACGAGGGGTGTTGTACAAACAAACCCAATTGGCCGCCATGGCCGGGCGACCCTCCGGCCCCGGCCCTCCGCCGGTCGGTTGTACAAACAAACCCAGTTGGCCCCCGGCGGGCCGGGAAGACCATCGCCAAGGCCGGAGGCCTTGACGCTGCCACCCGTCACACCGCCCAAACGTGCAAAACAAAGCCAATTTCCGGCGGGACCGGGGGGACAAGGGCGTTGTACAAACAAACCCAATTCCTGCCATTATGCCGATCCAGCAATCGGCGTTCCCGGGAGGGCAAATCGTGCGAAACAAAGCCAAACTTGGGCGGGCTGGGGGATCTGAGGGACGGCGCGTGGATGGAGCCTGTTGTGCGAAACGAAGCCAATTCTCGGCATGGCCGGGCGATCCTCCCCCGCCGCTCGACCCGCCGGCCTGTGGCCCCCGTCGGTCGGTTGTACAAACAAACCCAATTGGCCCGGCGGGGCCCGGGGGGCGGGGGCTGGAGGTCTTGTACAAACAAGACGCGCCCGACAAAAGTCAGGATCAGCCGAACGGATCCTTGGTATCGGCCCAGAAACGCGGGTCGGATTCCGACTCGGGGACTTTTGTCGCGGGCGTCAAACAAAGCCAATTCCCGGCGGTGCCGGGCGGGACGAGGCCGGAGGGACGAGGGGCGTGGGGTCTTGTACAAACAAAGCCAATTTGGCCCGGGCAGGGCTGCGTGGGGCCAGGCCTGTGGGACGAGGGCCGAGGGGTGTTGTACGAACAAACCCAATTCCTGCCATTATGCCGATCCGGAGATCGGCGTTCCCGGGGGGCATATCGTGCAAAACGAACCCAATTCCCAGGGATCGAGCCGAAGCGATGGAGATGGAACATGTCATTGCGTGCGGAGCGCGGCAATCCGCCACCATAGGCCGGCCCCACCCGCAAGGCGGGATTGCGGAAGGAATCGTTGAAAGAAAGCCCAAACATCGGGAAAATGAGAGCCGGCGTTCCGTCCTGGATTGAAAGCTCTTACGCATCAAGGAGTCGCAGATGATGAAGGCTGTGGTCATCACACTATCGTTGTGGGCGGTTTGTAGTGTGCCCGTAAGGGCATCTGTAGGGCTAGGCCCCCGTGCCTACCCTGTATCGGAGGGCAGCCACGGGGGGCTGCCCCTACAGGGCACGTGGTCGTTTCAATTGGACCGCGAGGATCGCGGCGAGGCGGACCAATGGTTCGGACGCGATCTCTCCAATGTGATCGTCCTGCCGGGCGTGCTGACGGCCCAGGGATTCGGGGACCCGGTGTCGATGGAAACGAAGTGGACGGGCAACATCAACAAGATCTGGCAGAGCGATCCCTACTACAAGCAATATCAAACACCCGGCAATTTCAAGATGCCGTTCTGGCTCCAGCCGGACCGGCACTACGTTGGGGCCGCGTGGTACCAGCGGCAGATCGAAGTCCCGCCGGATTGGCAGGGCAAACGCCTCGTGCTGTTCCTGGAACGGCCGCACTGGAAGACTACCCTCTGGCTGGATGAGCGCTGCCTCGGCTCGAAAGACAGCCTCGGCGCGGCCCATGTGTACGAACTCGGCACCAACGTGCCTGGCGGCAAGCACCGGCTGACGGTCCGCGTTGATAACCGCCTGATCGTAGACGTCGGCAACAACGCCCACAGCGTCTCCGACCATACGCAGGGCAACTGGAACGGAATCGCCGGCCGCATCGAGCTGCAGACGACCGACCCGGTCTGGATCGACGATGTCCGTGTGTATCCCAACATCAAGGATAAGACCGTCAAGGTGAGCGTGAGCATCGGCAATAGTACCGGCACATCCGGCACGGGTACCCTGTCGGTCAACGTCGCAAAGACCGGCCAGTCCCTGTCGATCCCCATATCGTGGACGGCGCAAGGGAGCAGTGTCGAGAGCATTTGCCCGATGGGTGACGACTGCCAACTCTGGGACGAGTTCCGGCCGAATCTCTATACGATGACCGTCGAGCTGAAAGGCCCCAATGGCCAGGATCGAACCAGCGTCCAGTTCGGCATGCGCGAAGTCGGCACGCAGGGGACCCGGATCGCCCTCAACGGCACGCCGATCTTCCTGCGCGGCACGCTCGAATGCTGCATTTTCCCGCCGACGGGGCATCCGCCGACCGATGTCGACTCCTGGAAGCGAATCATCCGCATCTGCAAGGCTCACGGCCTGAACCACATCCGGTTCCATTCCTGGTGTCCGCCGGAAGCGGCGTTCGTCGCGGCGGATGAGCTGGGGTTCTACTACCACGTCGAGTGTTCCGCCTGGGCCACCGTCGGCAATGGCGGACCGTTCGACAAGTGGCTCTACCAGGAGAGCGAGGCCATGATCAAGGCGTATGGAAATCACCCCTCCTTCACGTTCATGGCGTACGGCAACGAGCCGGGCGGCAAGAACCAGAATCGCTTCCTGGGCGATTTCGTGAGTTACTGGAAGAAAAAGGACCCGCGCCGGCTGTACACCTCCGGGGCGGGCTGGCCGCTGCTGCCGGAGAACGATTACTACAGCACGCCGGCGCCGCGCATTCAGCAGTGGGGCCAGGGCGTGCAGAGTCGTGTCAACGCCAAGCCGCCCGAGACGATGACCGACTACCGCGAGTTCGTCGAGCAGAACAAGAACGCGCCGGTGGTCAGCCACGAGATTGGGCAGTGGTGCGTGTACCCGAACCTCGATGAGATGACGAAGTACAAAGGCCTGCTCAAGGCGCGGAACTTCGAGATCTTCCAGGACCAACTCGAACGCAATGGCATGCTGAGTCAGGCCCACGATTTCCTCATGGCTTCAGGCAAGCTCCAGGCCCTGCTGTATAAGGAGGACATCGAGTCGGCCCTGCGCACGCCGGGCTTCGGCGGGTTCCAGTTGCTGGACCTGCACGACTTCCCCGGCCAGGGCACGGCCCTCGTCGGCGTGCTCGACCCGTTCTGGGGCTCGAAGGGCTATATCGCCGCCCGGCAGTACCGCCGCTTCGCCGGGCCGATGGTGCCGCTGGCCCGCCTGGAGCGGCGCATCTTCGAGGCCGGCGACGTCGTGAGAGGCCAGGTGGATCTGGCCCAGTTTGGCCCGGCGGACCTGGAAGACGTCACGCCTCTGTGGACGATCCGCGGTTCCGGCGGCATCGTCGCCGCAGGCAGCTTCCCGCCACAGACGATCAAGGCCGGAACTCTGAGCACCCTGGGCAGAATTCGCGTCAGGCTGCCCAACGACATGAAGGCCCAAAAGCTGAATCTCCAAGTCGCCATCCGCGACGCCGAGGCGGCCAACGACTGGGACCTCTGGGTATTCCCAAAGAATGTGTCCACGGAGCCGGCCGATGATATCCTGGTCACGCGCGAGCTGAACGAAGCGGCCCTCAACCGTCTCAACCAGGGCGGCAAAGTGCTGTTCCTGCCCTTGCCTCAGGCGATCCGCAATGATGAGCAACACCCGCTCGTGATGGGCTTCTCCAGCATCTTCTGGAACACGGTCTGGACGGACTGGCAGCCGCCGCACACGCTGGGAATCCTGTGCGATCCGAACCACCCGGCCCTCGAACGGTTCCCCACCGAGTACCATTCGAATTGGCAGTGGTGGGAGCTGATTCACCAAGCGGCGCCCTTCATCGTCACCGCCCACCGCAGCCTGCATCCGGTGGTCCAAGTCATCGATGATTGGGTCACGGCCCGCAAGCTCGCTCTCGTCTTCGAGGCCCGCATCGGCAACGGCAAGCTCTTGGCGTGCGGTTGCGACTTGCTGAGCGATCTCGATAAGCGGCCGGTCGTCCGGCAGATGCGCCACAGTCTGCTAGCTTACATGGCGGACGCGCGATTCGACCCCAAGTACACCATGACCGCGGCCCAACTGGCCGATCTGCTGAAGGAGCCCAGCGCTCTCCAGAAACTTGGTGCGACAGTCTCGGCGAGCAATCATCACCCGGTCCACGGCCCCGACCTGGCAATCGACGGCAATCCATCCACGATCTGGCATACGAACTGGGAGCCGCCGGCCCAGCCGCCGCACGAGCTGATTCTCGATCTGAAGAAGCCGGTCCGCCTGCGGGGCATGACGTACCTTCCTCGGCAGGACATGACCAACGGCCGGATCGCCCGCTATGAGATCTACCTCAGCCTCGACGGAAAGGAATGGGGCCAAGCGGTCGCAACCGGAACGTGGGCCAACAATACAGCGCTCATGACTGTGCGCCTCGAGAAGCCCCAGGATGCGAGATTCGTAAAGCTGGTCGCCCTGAGCGAAGTCCGAGACCAGCCCTACGCCTCTGCGGCCGAAGTGGACATCCTGGTGGAATGACAAATCCGAGGCGCGAAATTCGATAACTCCGCCGGAGGCGGACGCCTGTTGCCCCGTGTCTTTCGGGAAATCCGGAATGAATCCAAGAACCCAAGACACGAATGACCGGAGAAGGGGACATTCTACTTTTTCGCCCTACAGCCCCCTCTCCTCCTTCGAGTGGTTCGTGCCTCTCGTCGCTGGGTGGCTTGACAGGGCAGGAGGATTCCCCTACTCTCTCTGTGGTTGAAGGCTTTGTACTGGGCTGACTCCGGTTGCCGGCGTGTCGGAGATGGTCTGTCGCCGACCAAGGTGTCCCACGAAGGCACTTGAGAACAGAGGCGAGCAGAACACAGGGTCACACACGATGAGGAGTCCTGAATGGGAGTAAAGGGGATCGGGCGTCGCCTCCTGAGAGTGACGGGCTGGGACAACGTCATTTATGCGGTGCCATACACACGAAACCTGCGGAGAGTTGGCAAGCTCATGCGGCTCGAGGGACACCAACTACAGCAGTTCCAGCAGCAGCGTCTGAGGGCAATCGTCCGGTATGCGTATGACGACGTCGAGCTGTACCATAGGAAGTGGCGGCAGTGCGGCGTGCACCCCGACGATATCCAAACGGTCGCCGATCTCAAGAAACTGCCAATCATCACGAAGGACGACTTGCGCCGCGGTTTCCCGGACGCCATCCGGTCGCGGGAGTTCCGGCGGGAGGATTGCTTTACCGTCGGGACCTCCGGCTCCACCGGCACGCCGGTCCGCGTGTTCGTTGACTTCGACAAGGCCATGATCGATTTCGCGTTGAGCGAGCCCCGGTACATGGGGGGAATGCCACCCATCACCTTCCGCCGGGCCGTGCGCGACTGCCTGGTGCGCCGGAACATCATGTTCATGTCCATCTTCGTGAACAACGAGCTGGCGTATGAGACGCTCTACGCCCGGATGTTCTCGTTGATGAGACACACGGTCGTGGATTGTCTCCTGCCGCCCCGCGTTCACATCGCCCAGATCAACACGAAGAAGCCCCAGTACCTCCATACCTACGCTAGTGCCGTTTCCAGTAGGCGAGTTTCGTGACGGCTGGGGGATTCTCGGGAAGGAGGAAGAAAGAGGGCTCACCTTCTTGCCCGCATGGACGTAGGTTCTC
>Ga0315289_10006455_pt1 | contig 17229 bp, 23 predicted proteins | sample YL17G11_40_MG_FD_203452 | JGI IMG/M metagenome (GOLD analysis project Ga0315289, IMG submission 203452) | Sediment microbial communities from Yellowstone Lake, YNP, Wyoming, USA - YL17G11_40 | ecosystem: Environmental > Aquatic > Freshwater > Lake > Sediment | place: USA: Wyoming | collected... | reverse complement strand
TACGAGGAGAAGATAGGAAGCCCTGAAGTCCGAGCCTTGACTCCTAAGTAAAACAGTCCACCACTTAAAATTAATGAAATAATCGCAAGAATTATAATCATCCTTTTCACCTCCAAATTTACCTCCTAAATTAATGCCCTAAAAGTTTCCTTAACTCCTCTATAGCTTTTCCAGGCAAACCTATGTTTCCCATGTTAACAATTACCGGATCAGTCTTTACAGAAAACATCAAGACGGTTAAGATTACAACTATTCCAATTATTAAAATCTCTTTAATGTTTATATATTCCTTTCGTTCAATCATTTATACCAACCTCCATACCAATATTGGCCACAAGACCAAGTAAGTGTCGCCTTAACTTGTCTTAAATAGTGTCTTTCTTCTGTCTCCGCAAAAACAAGTATTTTAACATCACAATGGTAATGATCCGTCAAATAATATTTTAAAGGTATCACTTTAACATAAACAGAAATCTCTCTAAATTCTTGGTTATACCATTCGTTCCCTTCCTGGTCTGGAATTAATTTAGCTATATAATCTCCATATCCACCTTTGATATGCATCCAAAATGGATTGTGATCTCCCATTTGTAAAATTAAATCCGTAACATCTCCGACACTCGTTGAGGTTCCAGAAGCATCTATACTAATCCTTTTAAAATTTCCATGCCATACAAAAGGAATATACCCATAACCTCTTATAAAGATGGACGGTACAGGACCACTTATCGGCAAATCTTTTTTAATAATGTCGAGAGCAGTCCGCCAGCTTATGAAGTCTACAAGCATAAAAACAATGATAATTACAATTGCAATGCTCAATACTGCTTTCCAGGCGTCATCCCAACCACGAATTTTAAATCCATTCATTTTAACCTCCTAAATAGTTAAACGTCCTTATCCCCATTTCATTTCTTTAACATCTCTGCAGTTGCTTTCGCTGCCTCTGCTTGTGCTTGAATTTTCTCCTTAAATGCAACGATAGTTTGGAATAATCCGTGAATCAGATTAGAACCACCAGAAATCATCAAACCTGATAAAACAGCATCAAGATAAGGAAAAGTAGTTATCCCGAAATATGTCAGGATCATTCCATCCTTAGTTAGATAAACAAATGATATTGATACCGCCTCTGCAAATCCAAGTGCTATAATAAACTTTAGGTAAGAAATTAAATCAGCCTCTTTCTTAAAATACGGAAGAGTCGTAATGATCCTTACCAAAGTCTCGACAACTACTGCCATTGCTACAAATAATAAAATCCCTACTAACTTCATAATTTCACCTCCATTACAAGCAACATCTCTAAAACTTTCCTGAGAGTTGCCGGTTTATCCAAATCCTCTTTCTTAAAAACAAAACCTTTTCTTGTAAAGTAACTAAGCATAAATACCTCATTCTGCCTTGCAAAGTCTTCCTTTTCTAAATCCTCTGTTGTCTTTAAAATTGTTCCTGTCTTCTCCATTTATGCACCTCCTGAATAAAATTCATTCACCTTTATTTGTTCTGTATCCTCCACAAAATAATACTTAACTCCTCTCTTGTCATTGGTCTTGTGAAATAATCAGAAGTGAAATATAACGGTACCAGTAAATCTCCATTCAAAACTCTTGAACTCATAGCCCATTGTTTTGCTCTTATTTTTTCATCAAGAGTTGACGCAAACTTCGTATGAACAGAAATAACAGAACTCGCCCAAGATCCGTCACTTGCATAGTAAGTTCCTATTGCTGAAAGAGTTTCGCCCTTGTAATATGCACCGCCCTTAGTTAAATAAAGTGCTTTAATTTGATTCGCCACGTAAATAATTCCATCTTCTATTGACATATTCTTAACTTTTTCAGCCTCCGAATTAGGTCCGCTGTCAGTAATTCCCCAACTAAAATATGCCTTATATCCATTCTTTATCCAGGGGCCGGTTCCCACTCCACACTCATGAATCATTATGGCCAGCAAATAATCAGCACCAATTCCTGACGATTTTTCTGCATTTATAAGATACTCTCCAAACCCTTCTAACGCAGTTCCTTCAAAGTAGTCATTTATTATTTGAGCATCTATAAACGAAGGACGTAAAACCGTTATAGTCTTGGCCAATTCAATGGCAGTCTCCTCTGGAAGCTCTGAAGATTTATACTCAAGTTTAAAAATTAAAAATCCCAGAGTAATTGATAAAATCAAAATTACTACTGTTAACATTAATATCATTGCTTTCATTCTCTTGTCCTCCCATATAAAGTTTTACTCGGTGCATTAACTTTTCTTACAAGGCTCATGACGTTTGCACCTTTTTAAGTTTTAAATATGGTTTCTTGCTTTTATAAAATGTATAGTTAACTATGAAATTTGACAATTGAAAATAGTTACTTTTTTTAATTGTCAATAAATTATTTATATTTGTGCTTGTTAACTTTCTTGACTTATAATCTGTAAAAGCCATCAGCAACTCTCCCTTGCAGCGAATTGGCCTGCAGCTACACATCTATAACACTCGTCAGCTATAACATACTGACTTGTATTATCAGGATTTGTTGTCCAAGTGGCTACAGTAACTGAAGTTGCGTCGTTATCCGTTATTTTTCTTGTTTGACCTACACCTGTTCCTGCAGTAATGATTATAACTTTACCAATCCAAGCATCTGGTGTCCAAGCCTTATCGGTATCCGTCAAGGTCGTTGCTGTACCTGACTCAGCAGTTCCAGAATCCTGGCGTCCTACATCAAATGTATCTTCAACAACCCCAAGAGGAGCATCAAGTATATAATTTTGATTATAGCCGATAAAATCATCTATACCTGCATATCCATATAATAGTAAAGGTTGCAACCAATAGAAGCCATCTCTTACATTAGGATCAACACGGTTCTTCACTAATAAAGGTAAATTCAAATATGCAGGATAGCCACCATTATTAGCAGTTCCAACCATATCAATTTCGCAGGTAGTCCAAAAACTACCAGAACCAGCTCCCCATCCAAAAGTCGAAAGTGTCTGACCTATCCTTGCTCCTATTTCGTATTGTCTCGGCAAATTAACAACTACAATATGAGTCCCATCAGGAATAGATTCTACCTGCAATTTATCTCTTCCTTCTCCAGCGCTTCCGAGAATCTGATAATAAGAACCAATGAGAAATCCTGTTGAACTTGTAACTACTAAAGACTTATGTGCTCCTAGAGTTGCTTGTGCTGTCAAGTCAGTTTCTACAGTTAGAAATTTAGTATCTAAATGTCCAAAAATTGTCGTATCATAAGTTGCAGAGATTTTAGTCATTAAAACCACAAGACCTTTAGACCCATAAATCCAACCTATAAAGCCTGTTTCAATAGTCGTTAAAATATCATTATTATATGCACCGCTTGAACCTGCAAATAACGGCTTTGTATTTGGAAAAAGCGAGTTTCAGATTGTGGGAATAGTGAGATATGTTTTGAGAAGTTTGAAAGAATAATTAATAAGTAAAAAGGAGGTCTTAAAATGGCTGAACAAAATTATAGAATCAGGATTAAACTCGGTGAGGCTGAAATTGAGGCCGAGGGAGACAAGGAGTTTGTAGAAAAGCACATTGAAGAATTAAAGAAAGAGTTTTCAAAGATTACTAAGGAGTCGCTGTCTAAAGAGAAAACTATCTTACCCGAAACTCCAAGAGAGGAAGTTGGGTTGGAGAAGCTCTCTTTAGTCGAATTTTATAAGCAGAAGCAACCAAAAGATAATAACGAAACAGTTGTTGTTTTTGCTTATTGGTTGACAAAAAAAGAACATAAAGAAGAGTTTAAAACAGAGGAAATCACCGCTTGTTTTCCCGACGCAGGAGTTTCTAAACCCCAAAATGTTGCACAACATGTGAAGTGGGCATCAAGTGGTAAAAAAGCATTTCTCATGAAGGGTTCTAAAAAAGGATTGAGGAAACTAACTACCACAGGCGAAAAATTTGTAGAAGAACTACCTCGTAAAGGTGAAGAATGATGGACGACATAAAAAAGATACTTTCCAGCAAAATCGATCCCGATTTAGCTGAACGTCTCTTAAACCATTATAAAGAATTAAAACAAAAGTTTTTTCTTGGTCAATACGAACTTAGTCAGCTTAATTCAGCTAAATTTGTAGAGGTTGTATTTAGAATTCTGGAGTACATTACTAAAGGGAACTATACCCCATTTAATAAAGACATCCAAATTAACAATATTGTGGCGTATCTAGAAAATTTACCTAAGGATAATCATGTTGACTCTATAAGAATTCATATACCTATAATTCTTAAAACTATTTATGCTATAAGAAGCAAAAGAGGGGTAGCCCATATTGGAGAGATAAACCCAAATCTTATGGATTCTACTTTTGTAATTTCCGCTTGTGATTGGATCATGGCAGAATTTGTACGGTTGTATTATACTGCTGACCCCGTTGAAGCACAAAAAATCATTAATTCAATTGTGGAAAGAAAAGTACCTATAATAGAAGAATTTGGGGAAGAGCTTAGGGTTCTAAATCCAAATCTTGCTGTGGCTGATAAGATTTTGCTGATTCTTTATAAAAAGTATCCAAACTATGTTTTAACCGGTGATCTGAAAAATTGGATAAAAACTAAATCGACTAGTCACATCACCACAATTTTACATCAGTTGGATACCAACGCAAAAATTTACCGTAAAGGGAAAGAAAACACAATTACAAAAAAAGGAATAGACTATGTCGAAAAGAATTTATTAGTAGATGTTTAATTTGCCAAATATAGACCTATAAAGCTTTTTTAAAAAAGAGAGGGCACAAATGGAAGAGAGACTTTGGAAAATGAACAAACTTATTTGTGGTGATAATTCGGAAGAGTTAGCCAAACTTCCTAAGGAGAGTGTAGATTTAATTTACATAGACCCGCCATTTTTTACTCATAAAAAATATGAAGTAGTCTGGGGCGATGAAGCAGAAGTTAGAAGCTATAAAGATAGATGGGAAGGTGGGATAGAGTATTTTATTGGCTGGCTAAAGCCAAGAGTTCAAGCTATGTATGAAGTATTGAAGCCTACTGGCTCTTTTTACTTGCATTGTGATTGGCACGCTAATGCTCATATAAGAATTATGTTAGATGAGATTTTTGGACCAGAGAATTTTCTTAACGAGATAGTGTGGAATTATGAAGGCCCGCAATCGCCAAGCCCGGTTAAATTTGCGTCAAAACACGATGTTATTTTAAGATATGCAAAATCAATTAAGGATTGTGTAGCAAACGAACTTTATTATTTTGATAAAATTCCAATATCCGAAGCTCAATTCAAACAAGATGAGGTGGGAAGATATTTCTATACATTACCTAAGGGCGATTATACAGATGAAAGCATACAGAAATTAGAGAAAGAAGGAAGAATTTTTCGAACATCTAAGGGAACAATAAGAATTAAATATTTTGTAGAGAAAACTCAAGATGGCTATTTTTTAAGGAAAAAGAAAATTCCAGATGTTTGGACAGACATTCCATCTTTAGGGCTTATTGCACAATCTAAAGAAGTACTCGGTTATCCTACTCAAAAACCTGAAGCACTTTTGGAGAGAATTATCAAAGCAAGCTCTAATAAAGGCGATGTAGTTTTAGACGCTTTTTGTGGTTGTGGTACAACCGTAGCGGTAGCTCAACGCTTAGGGAGAAGGTGGATAGGGGTAGATATATCACCTACAGCAATTAAGATAATGCAACGAAGATTAGAAGGAAGATTGGGAATGATAGAAGGTGTTAATTATGAGGTTATCGGTTTGCCAACTACTGTAGAGGAAGTAAGAAAGTTAGAACCTTTTGAATTTCAAAACTGGGTAGTAATAGATAAAATGAGAGCTAACGCAAGTCGAAAGAAAGTGGGAGATATGGGGTTAGATGGTTATTATCCCAGAAGTATTTTAACTGAAGAAGCAGGGATACAAGTAAAGCAGTCTGATGGAGTAGGGCGTAATGTAATAGATAATTTTGAAACTGCATTAAAAAGAGCGGGTTATAAAAAAGGTTATATTGTAGCTTTTAGTTTTAGCTCGGGCGCTTATGAAGAAGTAGCACGTATTAAGAATAAAGGAGAGCTAGATATTAAGTTAATCACGGTCGAGGAATTGCTAACTAAACATAAGATTTAAGTGAACGAAATTGTAGATGTATCGCCTATATAGTAAAAAGGAGTAAATGCATTGTTTAGGCAAGAAGAGTGGTCAGTAAAATTATTCTAAATAAAAGGAGGCATTTATGAAATTCGAGCTTAATGACAAGAGCGACAAAAGAGTGGTTGAGGCATCACCATATGCTCTTGATTATCCTGACGATGTAGGTAAAGCTCCCAATAGTGCGGGTGTCTATATGTTCATAGATAGTGAGGAAGAAGTGATTTATGTAGGCAAGGCATCTGGTGGCAGGCTCAGGGACGAAATTCAGGCCAAACGGGACACGAGTGCTGATAGGGGTGCAAAGAAATATCGTTGGTTTCGTACCAATAGCGACGAAATAGCGAAAGATCTTGAGGCCGATTGGATTAAAAAATATCAGCCAAAGAACAATCAAATTGGCAAATAATTAATTAAGTTTCTGCTTTTATGATGCCTAGCAATTTGAGATGCTAAATGAGATTTTCATCCAGCAATAATTAATATTGAGAATGGATTTTGTTGCATTTACCCAATTTAGTAGATGCTACGTTATCCAGACAAAAGGAGAAAAGATGTGAATGCTTTAAAAAAAGGGATTTATATGCAAAATACTTCGTATATCATCCTAAATCCCCCTTTATAGAGCTATTACATTTTAATACTGACAGAATTTTAATCAACTTAAAAAATATTATAACTTTTAGTTTTCTGATCTGCTGGAATTTGTAAAATTAAATACATTGCATTTTTTGAAAAAATACATTGCAAAATTTTTAAAAATGACTTAAAATTTATACAGGGGAGATATAAAAAGGAGAGAATCGTGAAAATAGGGGAGAAACTAAGGTTTTATCGAAAGAAATTAGGTTTAACTCTTCAAGCCCTTAAAGAAAAAACTGGAATTGCTGGTCCTTCTATAAGTGATTATGAAAACGATAAAGTTGTTCCTCGCAAAGAAACTCTTGAAAGATTAGCTAAGGCCCTCGAGATAAAAGTTAATGACCTTTTTGATGTCAAAGAGGATATCACCAAAGAATATCCAGGCATTAAAGACTTTTTCGATATTTATGCTAATCATTTTATTCGTGTTTCCATTCTTGGACAAGTCCATGCAGGTAATCCAAATGAAATTCCAGAAGATTTGATTATTGGAGATGTAGATTTGCCCATATCAATTGCAAAAGGTGCAGATTATGCCCTGAGAGTTACGGGAATGTCCATGAAGGAAGAGGGAATTAACGAAAATGATATTGTGTTGGTACGCCTTCAAAAGTACGCTGAAAACGGACAGATTTGCATAGCAAGAATTGATAGCGAAAAATATGTGATTAAACGATTCAGACAAAAAGATGGCAGGACTTGGCTTGAGTCCGCAAATTCCATTTATGAACCAATAACTGATAACTTTGAAATTGTAGGGATTATTACGAGTTTAGTTAAAAAATTTATATAAATGGAGGTGTTTTATGCAAGATGAAGGAGAAGTACTAAAAGTATTAAAAGAGATTTGTTATCAGTTGCGGATAGCAAATAAACTAAAAGCAATGGAGGTATCTCTTATACCTTTGAAACTAGAGGATCTTCTTGGTATGGAAGATGCTATTAATTGGGCTTTAGGGATAGCAAAAAGTATAATATTACCGAGTGTTTAGGATATCCTACTCGCCCCCTAATTCCTTGTTGACAGGATATTTTATACCTGAACAGAGGAACTTTTAAGTTTATGATAGGTTTACGGTGATATAAAATGAAAATGAAGGGGTGGGAAACTGAAGAAAATTATCTTGATAGTGGTATTATTTTTTTATGCATTTATGTTTATGAATCTTTCTATGGCTACTTTAAAAAAGGAAAATAGGCTTTGGAAAAAGCGAGTTTCAGATTGTGGGAAAAGTCAAATTTGTTTTAAAAGAAGTATCGAAATAAAAAGAAGAGGAAGGGTAAAATATGGAGGCAGATACTCGTTATATCATAGATAACAATCTACGCAACAAGGGTTGGATTTTGGATAAATCAAACCCTCTTTGTAATGTTCATTTTGAAAGTCCCATAGATAAAGAATTAAAGAAAAAATTAAAAGGAAAACATCCTGATTATATTCTCTGTGAAACTAAAACCAAAAAGCCAATCGGTATTATAGAAGCAAAAAAAACTGGCGTTGATTTACAAAAGGCTCTTAATCAAGGGGAAGAATATGCTCGTGAATTAGAGGCACCTCTTATTTTTGCTATGAATGGTGCTTATTGTGAGACTCGTTGGCTTAACAATAAAAAACCCTTGATACTTAATGGGGAGGAAGTTAAAGAAATCATAAGAGAAATAGAGGCTTTAAAATTTTTACAAGAAAATTCTAATGAGATTTATACCCTGCCCCCTAATGTTATTGTATCTCGTCAAGAATTATTATCAATTTTTAAAGAGTTAAATAATACATTAAGAGGCGAAGGACTCAGGGCTGGTATTGAGAGATTAAGTGAATTTGCGAATATACTCTTTTTAAAACTTCTAAGTGAAAATAGTGAGCATGATTATTGGAATTCTATAAAAAATCAAAAAGATTCGGATATTATCGGATTTATAAACGACTATGTAATCAATGATATACAAAAGAATTATGGCGGGGATGTTCTTTCACAACTAACCATTATAAACCCTAGGACGTTACGAGAGATAATAGATAGGCTTAATCCTTTGGTATTAAGCACCATTGATACTGATATTAAGGGTGATGCCTTTGAATATTTCTTACGGAATACAACATCAACAGAGAACGACTTGGGAGAATATTTTACACCCAGACACATTGTAAAGACAATGATTAATTTAGTTAACCCTATTTTCAAGGAAAGTATATATGACCCTTTTTGTGGCACGGGGGGATTTTTAACTCAGGCTTTTAAATACATAAAAGAGAATACTATTCTTAATAAAGAGCAAAAAGAATATTTAAAAAAGAAAACTATTTTTGGCGGCGAAATTACTTCTACTGCTCGTATTGCTAAAATGAATATGATACTTCAAGGCGATGGTCATGCAGGAGTTAAAAAAATCAATAGTCTGGCCAACCCCAGAGATAAAGAATTTGATATTGTAGTTTCTAATATCCCTTTTTCGCAAAAAACAAAATATTCAGATTTGTATTATAACGGGATAGCAAAAAATAATGGCGATGCCGTCTGTATTTTGCATTGCTTGCGAGCATTAAAAAACGGTGGCCGAATGGCTTTGGTTGTACCAGAAGGTTTTTTATACAAAGGATATCTATCGGAGGTAAGAAAATTTCTATTAGATAATGCTAAACTACAATCGGTCATTTCTTTACCACAAGGCGTATTTCTTCCCTACGCAATGACAAAAACAGATATCTTGTATTTTGTTGAAGTAGCGAAAAGAACCGATAAACATTTTTTCTATTTTGATGTGAAAAACGATGGATACTCTTTAGATAATCATCGTAAAAAAATACAGGGACCAAACGATTTACAAATAGTTAATTCAGCTTATTTTAAAGATAAAAAAGATACTCTCTCGGTTGGATTTAGCCTTATTGATTTAGAAGAAGTTAAACGTAACAATTATAATCTAATTGGCAATCAATATACTAAGAGGAGGACAAAAACAAAGTGGCCAGAAGTTAGGTTAGAGGAAGTAATTTTTGATATTAAAGATGGAGGCACTCCATCAAGGAAAAAAGAGGAATATTTTAATGGAGATATTAATTGGTGTATTGTAAAAGACATAAAATCAGAAATTTGGGAAACAAAAGAAAAAATATCTGAGCTTGGTCTTAGAAATAGTTCTGCAAAAGTGTGGCCAATAAATTCAATAATTATTTCATTAGGAGCTTCAATTGGCCATGTTGGCATTGCGAAAATTCCCGTTGCAACAAAACAAGGATTATCGGGTATCGTTGTTGACCCAAAAAAAATAATTCCCGAATATCTATTTTATGTTTTATCTAATAGAACAGAGGAAATTCAGAATTTAGCTACTGGAACTACTATTAAAGAAGTAAGACCATCTAAATTTAAAAAGTTATTTAAACTTCCATTACCTACCCTAAAAGTTCAAAAGCAAATAATACTAAACTTAAAAAGGGAAGAAAAAAAGATTGAAAAAAATAAAAAGGAGATAGAAAAATCACAAGAAAATATTTCAAAAAAGATAAATTCTCTTTGGAAAATATAGCCCTATTAAAACGATAATCTATGAAAACCGCCATCTATACAAGAGTCTCAACTCCAGTGAGACAAAGTCTAAGAAAGAAGAATAAATAAAAAGGAGGGATAGTATAAATATTTTAAACAAAGGGGTTAATATGCAAAGTACTTCGTATATCATCCTAAATCAGGGGTATATCCGAACTTAAGTTCGGATATAAACGAGTTATCGGAAATTGCGAGCACACTCTATAAAGATGGCTTATGACAACAAAAAGAAAAAGATCTAAAGCTATTGAACGACAAGGCGTAAATTATGTAAGAAGCGTTGTAGAAAGTTGCAATTGTACTTTTAGAGAAATTGATTTAAGCAACGATATAGGAAATGATGCTTATATAGAATTTGTTTTAGGAGAAGAAGCAACTGGTTGTTGCATTGGAGTGCAAATTAAGTCAGGGGAGTCTTATGTTAGCAATAACCAACAAACATATTACCTTAGGGCAGATAAGGATCATTTTGAATATTGGAAATCTCATATTCTTCCTATTGTAGGAATTGTATTTAACCCCTTAGAAAATGAAGCCGTTTGGTGCGATATAACAGAATATCTGGAAAACAATTCAGAAACGATTGAGAACGGTCCTTATCAAATCTCTATTTCCGCGGATAATGAATTTAGTAAAAATACATTTCATGATTTTATCAAATATTTTTTGAAATATCAAGAAAAGTATAAAAAAGGAGATAACTTTGGACGTTCTTTGGAATATTTTGCAGATGTAAAAAATATCCAGAAATGTCTGGAAGGCATTAAATCTCTTTTCTTTTATCATAGAAATCGCAAGGCAACTTGGTACTATTTTATCACTACTTTTTCGAATATTAAAGATGAGTTTCTCCGTACTCAATTAGCCATTTGTTTAGCTCATATACCAGGACACTCAGATATTATGTGGCATAAAAATAACATAATAGATGAAGATATTAGAAAATATGCTTTCTCTTTAATTAAAGAAACATTTGGAAGAAAAGAGGTCGAATTGTTATTAGAACTTATTGATGAAGAGAATGGTTTTAGCAGAGGAGCAATTGGGGAGTGGATTCACGCCATTATAGACATTGTTCAGAATCGAAACCACATTTTGAAATCCATTGCTTTTGACGAGCATATTGCTGAAAAAATTAGGTGTAATTCCTTGATGCTATTGATTTATTATACTCAGATTGATTCTTCAGATAGATGCATCCAGCTTATATCCAACTATTTAGGGAAATTCCCAAATTCAGAGTATGTAGGTACCTTAGTGGAGATGATAAATATCATTAAAGAATATGGTTGTGTAGATTTCTATTAGGAGAAGATAATGATGTGCTCGCAACTCTCCGATAACGGCGGATGAAAGGCTTCGTTTCACTTCGCACAAATCACCTTCGGCAACTTTTTTACCCGAAAGCGTTAGAAAAGATTGTGTTAAAGGAGGAGAATAAAATGAAAGCCGCCATCTGCATAAGAATCTTAACTCCAGGAGGCAAAGTTTAAAGAAGATGAATAAAAAATTAAAAGTGCTGAACCATCACATTCTTTCTTTTTATACCGAAGAGGCCGAAAAGTGCATGAAATCCAAGGCTTACTTTGCTTCATGCGTAATGCTTGCTTCTCTGCTTGAATACGTCCTTATGATGGCGTACGATGCTCTGCCTGTGTCGGCCAGCAAAAACAAGGCTTCTAAACATCCCGATTTGTTTTCGTTAATTAATATCGCGCAAAAAGAAGGCTGGATAGGCAAAAATGAGCTAAACGAACATGTTGATACTATTCGCCTGGTAAGAAACCTTGTACACACCGACAAGCTTGTTGAATATTTTGATAATAATAAAAAGCCTCCTAACTTTGATATTGAGGTTTCTAAAGCTTTAGCTTCCAGCATCTCAAATGTATTGAAGAGTTTAAAAAAGGTTTTGATTGATGCTAGCACGTAGAAGTATCGAATAAAATACATAAATAAAAGGAGGGAGAAATGGAAGAGAACAAAGAAGGATGTAAACATGAGTGGCAATGCTATGGAGTGCCAATTATTACAACTGTAGCATATATTCCATTACCACTTATAACGACAAAAACCTATGTAATCAAAAGCAAAGTAAAACATTTCAGATCATGTAAACTCTGTGGAAAGATTGAATTAATAGAAGAAACAGAAGACTAAGTTAGTTACAAAGAGGAGGGCTAGAAGTATGAAAAAAACGATGACGTTTGTGCTTATCGTCTTACTAGTTTTGGGTATTTTCAATGTCGTTTATAGTTCTCTTGGTAACAAAACAATAACAGCCACATACCGCAATATATCTATATATGTAAATGGCCAGAAAGTAACACCTGAGGTCGAACCTTTCATTTACAATAGTAGAACTGTAGTTCCTTTGAGATTTATCTCCGAAGCGCTTAATAAAGAGGTTAAATGGGATGCAATAAATAATAGAATTGATATCAACGATGTGTCTCAAAATAATTCTCAAGATGATCCAACTGTATATATTACAAAAACTGGTGAAAAGTATCATAGATTAGGCTGCAGATATCTTTCACAAAGCTGTATTCCTATTAAACTTTCTGATGCAATAGCACAAGGATACACGCCTTGTAGTGTTTGTAATCCACCTTAAGGAGAATTTTTATAAGAGGTAAAAGATGAAATTTAAAAGCAGATTAACAAAAAATACAGTTATTCTGTTCCTGATTTTATTACTTTCATGTTTTTCTCTCTTTAACTTTAATATACCTGGAAAGGAAAATGTTTTATCTTCAAGCAATCTCAAGGTTCACTTTATCGACGTGGGACAGGGGGATAGCATTCTCATACAATGCCCAAATGGTTCAGATATCCTTGTAGATGCCGGAGTGCCTGCCGAAGGTCCCACTGTTGTAAACTATCTAAAAGACCAGGGCGTATCGACCTTGTATGCAATTGTAGAGACGCACCCACATGAAGATCACATTGGCGGATTGTCAAACGTTATAAATTCATTCACAATCAAAAATGTCTATCAAACAAAAGCAACAAACAATACTCAGACTTTCACAAATCTTCAGAACTTGATAGAAGAGAAGAATTTGCCCGTGACAAACGTAACGTATGGAGTAACCATTCCTGCTGATACTTCAATATCTATGACATTTCTTTCACCAATCAAAACATCCTATTCTGACTTGAATGATTGGTCTGGAGTTTTGAAAGTTCAGTATGGAGACGTATCTTTCCTTCTCATGGGAGATGCAAGCACTAATGTAGAAGGAGATCTATTAAGTAAATGCAAAGATAAATTGCCCTCGACTGTATTGAAAGTGGGCCATCATGGAAGCAAAACAAGTACAAGTTCAAGCTTCCTTGATGTTGTTAAACCTCAATATGCCGTGATAGAAGTCGGTAAAGATAACCCTTATGGACATCCAACTGGCGCGGCTCTAAATAGATTAAGCGATGCAAACGTAAAAGTGTTTAGAACTGATCTCGATGGAACTATAGTTTTTACTACGGATGGCAAAACAATCAGCAACAACAAGAGTATCGGGCCTTCATACACTATTATTCTCCGGATAGGTCAAACTAAATTTACCGTAAATGGCAATTCAAGAACTCTCGATTCTCCCCCTATTATTAAGAATAGCAGAACCCTCCTTCCTATAAGAGCTATCATTGAGTCTCTTAGTGGAGGAGTCGGCTGGGATCCCAACGAAGGGAAAGTTATAGTCACTTTAGGGAGCACGAACCTTGAACTCTGGATCGGAAAGAACACTGCAAAAGTAAATGGTGTAAATACTCCTATTGATTCAACGAATTCAAAGGTTGTTCCTGAAATCATTAACAGCAGAACGATGCTTCCATTAAGATTCGTTACAGAGAACCTTGGCTGTGATGTTCAATGGGACGCTAATACTCAAACAATTACGATAACATATCCAGGAGGGTAGAATGGCAAGGAAGAAAAAAGAGCCAAATTTAAAAGCATTTCTATTTAATTTAGTGCTTTTGGTCGTTGTAATCATTATTGTTTATCTTGCTCTAATGAATTCTGCATCGTCTGCATGGATTCGTGAGCATATAATAAAACCAATTTTTGCGCCAATTTTTAAGAATTTTGGGATTCCACTGAAGTAAATTTGGGAATTGATTGATATGCAAACAAATGCCGAAGAGTAGGAAAAAAGAAGGATGTCTGAACTTGTGTTCGGATATAAACGAGTTAGGCGACATTTGGTTTAAAGGAGAGAATTATGTTATCGGATGGACAAATACAATCTTATCTTAAAGGCATAGAAGATAAGTTAATAAAGAGTGAAGATAAGAAAGAAATAAAACTGTCTAGTGATTGGGTAAATGAATTCCCCTCTAAGCCTGGAATATATGTTGCATTTGAAGATGGCAATAAAGTTTACTTTGGTGAAACTGGTAACATTCGAGAGCGAATGAGGGATCTTCAGGATTCTCGTCATCACACACTCCGTAGAAATATTGGAAGACATAATTTTTCGAGTGAAATAGGTTACGAAGATGCAAATACAAAGAAAAAGTTCCCGAGACACATTGAAGAGAAAGTTGATCATTGGTTAAGAGAAAGGATTAAAATCTCAGTATTACCAACAAAACTTGGTCGCAAAGAATTAGAAGAAGAACTTATTAAAGAATATGATCCTAAATACAATAAAAGAGGTCAACGAGCAAGTGGATAAAAGAAAACGTCGTCTAACAGGGCGTATCTGCCGTTGCGGGCACAATAATAAAGAAAGAAGGAGGAAGGATATTATGCCACAAGAAGAAGTTAGTAAAGAAAGGCTAAGTAATCTTATTGAGGGTGCTCTTGCCGATGTCAGCAAAACTACTGAGGATGAGATTTATAGGAAAATCGGTGTTTCAATGATTTCTATGGGACTTGAAGGGGAAACTGATTTGAAAAACAAATACTTTGTCAAGCCATTAAAAAATATGGACTTTAAATCATCACCCTCGAGGTCCACTGATTTACTTGTCGGTACTCTGTCTGCTAAAATTAATGACGATATCGCGATTAAAACAGGCAAGGATTTTTGGAAAGTTTTCAAGATAAGGGCCAAAAAGTATATCTGTGACAATGAGGGTATAATGACACTCATCAAAGAAGCAAAAGTCAAAGATGCGTTACTTCTTGCAATTCCGCCGTTACTGGCAGCAATGGGGTTGACCGCAATATGGATTCCTGTTATTGCGACTATGGTTGTTGGTTTGATTATGTTGCTAGGCAAAATAGGAATAGGTGCTTTTTGCGGTTGGAAAAAAGGATGATTTAGAGATAACGCATATGAAGACGTGCCCGCAACGGCAGATAACAGCGGATAAAAGACCATCTTCGTTTGCTCAAATTACCTTCGGCAACTTCTTTTATCCAAAAGTGTTAGAAAAAATTGTGTTATAGGAGAAAAATAACATGAAAGCGGCAATCTACATAAGAGTTAGCACACCAGGACAAGCTATCAACGGTGAAAGCCTTTATATGCAGAAAGAAAGGCTTATTGAGTATGTAAAAGCTCACGACTGGGAACTTTATAAAGCTTACGAAGATGGTGGCTTCTCTGGTAAGGACACCGACAGGCCTGGTTTTCAAGCGATGTTATCTGATGTCCAGCAAAATAAATTTGATATTCTATTAGTTTATAAAATAGATAGGCTTTCAAGATCTATTTTAGACTTTCATACTACCATGAAAATATTACAGGAACATAATATTTCATTTGTTTCACTTACCCAGCAGTTCGATACTTCAACCTCTATGGGCCGTCTTATGCTTAATATCCTCGTTGATTTTGCAAACTTTGAGCGTGAAATAAATGTCGATAGAGCAATAGATAGTTTCCTAAACAGGTTTTATAAAGGCCTTCACAGTGGACAGACCCCGTATGGATATATAAGAGAAAATGGCAATAATCTTGTGATCCATCCAGAGCAGTCAGAAGTGGTCAAAAAAGTTTTCAGTTTGGCAAATCAGGGAGTACCTTCACGGACAATAGCAAAACAGGTTAAACTTGGAGTAGACAGGATAAAAACTATTTTAGATAATCCGATTTATGCTGGCTATCTTGCACCTCGAAAAGACAAGCACGGATACCACGGGCAGGATATAACTAAATGGATAAAAGGAAACCATGAAGCTATAATAAGTCTGGATTTGTTCTTTTCAGTTCAGAAAAAATACAAAAAAGGGCAGAGACCAACGAAGTATATTGCTATTTTCCAGAAGTTGATCTACTGCCCTTACTGCAAACATAATTATTCCTTTTATGCCAGTAATAACAAAGATACAATAAGATATTTTTATAAATGTGTGCCACTTACTACCGGAGGGGTACATTGTTATAAAACAATAGATGAGGATTTTCTTGAAAGTTTACTCATGGAAAATATAGGAAAGATTTTTGATACTTCAATATCTGAAGAAACAAGTGAGATAGAGAAAGATATAGAAAAAGAAATCAAAAGGATAGACTCAAAAATAGAGAAGGTTTTAGATTTAGATATAGAGACTTTGCCGAAAGATAAAATAAAGAAAAAGATAGAGCAGTTGCAAAAGGAAAAGATTGAGCTATTACATCAACAGAAAAAAACAGCCCAGAGCCAAAATGTTACTCAATATTTCAAACAAATTGAAGAAATATATCCTTATGCAACTAGAGAAGAACGAAAAAGACTATGGAATATAACGATTCAAAGGATAGCTATTTATGATGATTTTATTGAGATTTACTGGAACAACGGAAGGAAAACAAGGCATAAAAAGGTCTTAAGGGCAAATTTTGTAAGTAAGGTGCGGGAGGGGGGAGTCGAACCCCCAGCGGGTTGCCCCACTGGAACCTGAATCCAGCGCGTCTGCCAATTCCGCCACTCCCGCTTACTTTTTCTTCTCTTTGAGAACTGTTGCAAA
>Ga0315289_10006453_pt1 | contig 17231 bp, 7 predicted proteins | sample YL17G11_40_MG_FD_203452 | JGI IMG/M metagenome (GOLD analysis project Ga0315289, IMG submission 203452) | Sediment microbial communities from Yellowstone Lake, YNP, Wyoming, USA - YL17G11_40 | ecosystem: Environmental > Aquatic > Freshwater > Lake > Sediment | place: USA: Wyoming | collected... | reverse complement strand
AATGGGGCATGTTGTGCGGAAATCGACCACGGGGGCTCGCCCGGCAGCCGAGGACCGGTCGGACATGTGTCCGGATCTTCGGGACGATCGGGCAATCATTGACTTGTGTATAACGACCAGGCTCCGGGCGGGGGCTAGGCTTCCTACTCGCTCACGACCTCCAAGGGGCAGACGCCCAAGACCTTTCCGCCCAAGGGACCGGCATCGAAGCGGACTTCGACCACGTGCGGGCCTTTGGCGTTGCTGGGCACTCGACACGAGTGCGAGCAGAAGCCCCCTCACGAAAAGCCGGTCACACCGCGGCTGACTTCCTTGCCGTCGGGCGCCATCAACACGATTTCCGCCGACCCTTCGGCCGCCCGAGAGGATCCCTCGCTGCCAATGTTGCACGAGGAGAGATACAGCGAGCCGTCGGCGATCAGCCGTGGACGGATCGTCACCGTCTCGGCCGGCCGCACCTGCCCGGTTCGGCCTTCGGCGGTGACCTCCATCGCCAGGTCGCCGCAGAGCGCCGCCACCCTTTCCTGTCCGGCGGGCACCGGGAACGGCTCACGCTTGGTGCTGCGGAAAGAATAGACCCAGGTCTGACCGGCCGGGTCGGGAATCTCTAACTTTAGCGACGAGACGTAATACTCGCCGGCCAGCACCGAAACCGCGGCCCCCAGCTTGTCGATCACCAGCAACTCGCCAAGATCGCTCACAAGTTCCGCCGAGATTTTGCCGGGCGATGTGCTCGGCAGGGCTGCCATCTGAAGCCGCAGTTTTCCTTCCACGCCGCTGCGGAGCCGGGCGCGGACCGCCTGGGCCGTCGCATCGGCGCTGACCACGAAGATCTGTCCGTCCTTGGTAATCGGCTTGCCCAGCAGGAATTGCTCGGTCAAGAGATCGAAGCGGCCGTCCTGGTTCAGATCGATCCAAACGCGGTCCTGGCCGACCGTATCGAACAGCCCGTCGGCGTTGCCGTCGATCAGCACCGCGGCATACTTCGTGCCGCTCAGCTCCAGGGTGCCTGCCGCGTAGCCCCGCACGGCGTAGCGCAGCCCGTCGCCGGCAACCGAGCGGCGGAAGATGAGCGTCCTTTCCACCCGCCGGGCCGCAGGCTCTATTGAAACCGGGCTGGATCGCGGAACGGGTGCCACTGGCTGCTTGTCAGCCAGTGCAGCACGGGTGGACAAGCCACCCGTGGCACCCAAGCCTTGCTCTGTCAATCCGGGACTCCCTAATTCCACAGTGATGGAAGCGGGGATTTCGACCTGGCCCTCCTGTACCACGTAGTGTTCATCGGCCGCAAGCCGTCCGTCGCCGTTGCGATCGAGCCAGATCTCGCCGCCGCCGGCCTTGGGCAGCCAGACGATCGCCAGTGCCGTCTCGGGCGTTGGCCCGACGGGCACCAGCCCATAGCGTGCGCCTTCCGCTTCCTTGAAATCACCTTGCAGCGGCCGAACCGGCGTGCTGCGGAACTCGACCGCCCGATATTGCAGCACCGAGCGGCCTTCGCAGGCGGCCGCGTCGCGAAACTCAAACGCCGCGGGCGCACCGCCCGCCTCGGACGCCAAGCATAACATAAGGCCATAAAGCCATGTGATATGGATCATGTTACTCCTCCTCTGCCCCCATGTCCGGGCGGCGGAAATCGGAAGATCGACCGATATACAGCAGCTTGTCTGCGAGTGGGGCGGTCAAGAGTGGGGCAGCGGCGACCAGCGTATAAAAGCGAGACTCCGTGCCCGATTTGCTCTTCATCTCGGTCAGCTCGCGATCGAACAGTACCTCGCCGCGCTTGGGATCGACCAGCAGCCAGGTCCTCAGCCAGGCGTCCCGGCCGACGCCGCTCATGCCCGAGCCGATCGCCTCGCTTTGCGGCTCGATCGACTGGAGGATATCCCTGGCCACCTGGGGATCGACCAGCGCCAGAAAACCCGCCACGATCAGGTTGGACTCCAGCACCCGGGTCGGCGAATACTCGTTCTTCGTCGTGGCGCGGCAGGCCAACACGCGGAAGATGACGCTCTCCATGTCCGCATAGCCGATCTCGTTTGCCAGCGCAGCCAGAAACGCGGCCTTGGCGGCCCGGCCGCCGTAGCTGCTCGAATACGGTACCCGCTCTGTTGGGGCGAGCAGCATGGCCAATCCCTGGTCGATGAGCGAGCAGGCCAGCGGCTTGTCGCGCGGGGCAACAGCCGCCGCCACCCAACCCAGCGCGAGCACCTTCTGGTCCAACGAGGAGCTGCTGGGAGATCGCGAGCCGGCGCCGATCGTTTCGATCACACGTACCGCATCGGCGGGTCGGGTCCGGGCAAGCCGACAGGCGATCTTCACCTTGGCGCGATCGGCGTAGAAATACTCCATCTTCCCAAGGATCTGCAGCGCCTGCTCAGGATCTTCCCGGCAAACGGCCAGCGCCATATTTTCGCGGGCACCGTTCTGTGCGGACTTGTCGCTGATCGAATCGGTCAAGCGATGGGCGCGGGCGAAATCGTAGAGTGCCAGGGCCCCGGCGACCTGGGCGCGGAGGAAATCTTGAGACTGGCCTGAGCCAAGAGTCTCGACCATTTTGGCCGCTTCTTCAATGAGGTTCATTCCCGCCTCTTTGTTGCCCAGCCGGATCACGAGCGCTCCTGCCTCGGCCAGATAGCGTGTCCGCAACGGCTGCTCCGCCGCCCGCCCCCGGACGGCCATTTCCTCGGCGCACCGCATGGCCTTGGCGGCAGCGGAGGATGCGAAGCGCTCGGCAAGCTTTTTATATGTATATACCGATCCACCCTTCTCGTTTTGGGCCAACAGGCTGAAGGCTTCCTCGAGGTCTTGGTTGGCGATCTTCTCGGCCATCATCGCGCGGACGGAGGCGGCATAGGAAGCGGCGTACGGGCCTCCCATCTCGGCCGCCCATTTCAGGGCCTGCTCGGGATCAAGGCGGCCCATGGCCGTGACGGCGCTGCCCAGTTTGCCGTGGTCGACCTCAGCCCACAGTTTTTCCAGCAGCTTCCGCGCGAGCTTCTGCTGCTCTTCCGCCGGCACCGCGTGCGGCGGCGCGGGCCGCGGGCGCACGGGCTCATCTTTTCGCAATAGTTTGATCACCACATCGGTAGCCCCTGCCGCGGTGCGCACGCCGCTAAAGCGGTGATGGGCCTTCTCGACAAAGACATAGACCGGGCCTGGCTTCAACCCTTCCAATCGGAAGTGTCCTGCGGCATCGGTCTTGGTGCTGACGGTCTGCGGGGCGTCGCCCGTGTTGAACACACGCACATCGACCACAGGCTTCCCGGCCGAATCGATCACCGTCCCCTCGACGACCCCCTGCGCACTGGCGAGTACGATCTTGGCGAAATCGTGGGTCTTTCCTGGCTCGCCGCGAACCCTGGGCGTTTCACTTTTCTCGAAACCGGGGCTTTCCACCTTCACCTGATACTCATCGCCGGGCCACAGGCCGCGGAACGCGAATCGTCCTTGGTCGCCCGCTTTGGCTGTGTCCAGTGTGAAGCCGATTCCGCCCGATCCCGTCCGCCACAGGGTATACAAGTTCAGCGTAGCATCTTGGATTGGCCGGCCCGCATCGTCCACCACTGTGCCAGAAAAGGTGACCACATGCTTCGCCGAGACCACCAGGCGGATCGGACCTTGCGCGGGCTCGACCATGACCGGCCCATCGGTCACCGCCGCATCGGTCCGCGCCCGCAGGCCCAATCGTTGCTTTGTGGAGATGCCCGTTAAGCTAAACTTGCCTTCTTGATCGCTTTTGATGCGCTTCCTGGGGTCGAAATTGGCAAAATCGTCGCTGCTCAACAGGACTTCGGCGCCCGCGACGGGGTTGCCGGCCTCGTCGACCACAACCCCGACGATCCCCTGTGCCCGCTCCAATTGGATCGGCGGCAGTTCTGTATCCTTGGTGACCTCGAACGTTGGAGAAGGCGTGCGGTAGGAAGGTCTCAGGTAGGTCTCCGGCACCCTTGAGATACTCACTGTGAACTTGCCGGGTTTGACATACGCTACGAACCCTCCCTGCTCATCAGTTTTCGCGAAGCGGGTCCACGAAGGCTGAGCTTGATCGCTCGGCTCGCGAAGGTATAAGTACACATCAACGTCCTTGATGCCCTCGCCGCTCTGCTGGTCCACGACTTTCCCCTTCACCGCAATGGCGCGGCGCAGCGGCACGGTGATGCCCGTGACCGCCTGGCCGGACTTCACTTCGAACGGCGCCGGCAGTTCGGGGTAATAGGCAAACGTGTCGTCCCGTTCCAGGTCGAGCGCGTACGTGCGTGGGACAACGCCCTCGAAGCGGAATCTGCCGTCCGGCTGCGTCAGTTCGCGGCCGGGGTAGGAGACATGGAACTCGGCATCGTCTGGTTCCGCACGGCGGAGCGACGATGGCGGCAGCAGCCGCAGCTTGATCCCGGCCGCCGCGCTGGGCTGTTCGGCGCAGACGAACGAGCCGCTGACGCTTCCCGGCCGTTCGAGCTTAATCGTGACCGGCTTGCCGAGGCCCCAGGAGGCTATCGGCGTACCGAATCCCGCGGCCGTGATTCTCGCCGAAATGGTCCCCTGCAACGGCATCTCGCGGAGCACGAAAGCTCCGTCGGCATCGGTTTCGCCGCTAAATTCCTTAAGCCCGGGCGGCAGGGAGAACAAGCTGTAAATCGGCTTGCCGAACTCCGCGCCACTGACGTAAACCGGCTCGATCGTTGCCTTGGCAATCGGCTGCCCGGTGGTTTCCAGGAGGCGGCCGTGAAAATCCCGGGTCTCGACGAGCTTAAGCTGGTATGGTTTGGGCGGCTCCGGCTTGGCGACGGTCGAGTCGGGCGACGGCGGAATGCGCGGCGGAGGCGTCGCCGGCAAGCTCCAACTTGTCCGCCCTTGGCTATCTCGGGCGAGGGGCGCGAAATAACCGGCCTCGCGATCGAGAGGGTCCGGCCGGGGCGTGCGAAACGCGAACCGGCCGTTGGCATCGGTCACCGTCTCCTCGGCTACACTTGTATCCAACGAAGATAACCGACCACGGCGGATGAGCCACACCTGGCAGCCGGCGGCCGGTGTGCCATCGGGATTGGTCACGACGCCGGCGTAATCGCCAGCCAGGGCTTTGTCGGCCGGTTCTGCGCTACAGGTTGAGAGACTCCCGATCAAGAGAATCATCCAACCAAAAGCCACACAAGCCAGGGACCGGCCGAAGTATAACTTCCGCAGAGGGCGGGTGAACTGACGTTTTTCCTTAGCCCAGGCGTTTACACCTGGGAATCCGGGTGTCACAAATTTCAGTCGGGCTCGCGTTTCGCGGTCCCAGGCGTGAACGCCTGGGCTAGAGAAACCTACGGATTTCTGCGCGCTTGTAACGGGCGGAAAATACGGAACTCGTCTTTCCGCCCGCGCTAAGACCAGCGTTCGGTGCCGCATGATGTGATCCTCCCCTTGGGTTTGGACGCAGCGGCCGCATCAGCATGCTCACCATAATCACAAAGGGTCCCCTTCGGCAATAACACTAAAGGGGGGATGAGGTAGGATTGTGGCGGAGCTCGTAGTCGGGCGGGGAATGGCCGCCATTTTGGAATCTCGCAAGGGGACAGTCCCATTTTCGGGCACCATGCGAAGCATGGTCGGCGAAAATTGGGACAGTCCCCTCACCAGATGGCCAGCGGATTCTGCCGCGTCGCCAGCGGCAGTGTCACGCGCCGACCGTCGAACCGATGCGACTCGAAGACCGCCGCGATCATTTCGACCGTGATGCGCCCCTCCTCCGCGCTGCACAGCGGCGGGCGGTTCTCGCGGATCGCTGCAATCAAGTCCTGGGCCGGCCACAGGTGATACTTGGACTGTACTGCCAGCTCAGTGATCGGCTCCGGCTTGCCGGGCCCGGCCGTGCTGATCGCAATCCAGGGGCGCGCCTCGTTGGTCGGCTGGAAAGGGCTGCCGGGCACCAAGTGAGCGACCGGGTCCGTGTCGAACCGCAGATCGATGATCCCTTGCGTGCCGATCAGTTGCATGCCGAAGCTGGCGGCGCGGCTGCCCGCCTTGCGGATGGAGTCGAAGAATGCCGGCACGCCGCGCTCGGTGTCGAATCGCGCGTGCACCTCGTTGCCGGCAATGGGGCCGACGCCCTCGGCGCCCTGCTGCACGTCGGCGCGGGTGACCGGGCGGCCATCCTGCAGCAGCACCGCCGAGCAGGCCAGCGGTTTGCCGGCGAAGTAGTGCGTCAGGTTCAGCACGTGCGAGCCGAGCACCCAGAGATCGAGTGCGCCGCCCCGCTCGTCTTCCTTGCCGCGGCCGCGGATTTCCAGCAGCCGGCCGATGGCGCCTTCTTTAATCATGCGCTCCAGCAGCGGCATCACGGGATGGTAACGATTGCGATGGGCGACGGCCAACTTCGCGTGGCGGCGCTGGCAGGCGGCCACGATCGCGTCGGCCTCGGCGGGGGTGCGACAGAAGGGTTTCTCCATGTAGATGCCCCGCGCCCCCGCCTCGATCGCGGCCAACGCCATGTCGCAGTGCTGGTCGACATAGCGAGGGCAGATGGCCACAAGATCGGGCCGGGTTTCGGCCAACATTCGGCCGTAGTCGCCGAAGCCCTGGGCAACCTTCAACCGTTTTTGGGCCGCCGCGAGGCCCTGGGGATCCGCGTCGGCCACCGCCACGATTTCGGTCTGCGGCACGTGCAGCCACATGCTGTCCAGGCCGTGTCCATAGTTGCCCCGGCCCGTGTGGCCGATGATCGCCACACGCAGCGTGGGCGGCGAGTCGGCCGCCCGAGCGGCCAGCGCGATACCGGCGGCGCCAGCAGAAGCGAAGAATTGACGGCGGTTCATGAGCGATCCCCGTGCGATGTTATTGAGTCCGGCGTAGATCATGGACGGGTGCCAGCGGCAGAAAAGTCTGCCGCTGCCCGGAATTGCAGGGGCGGGCAAGCCGCCCCTGGCACCCAAGCGTTCACGGGCAGAGCAGGACTCGAAAGAACGTATTCCAGCCTGCGATGTCTGCCATCTTAGCAACACTCGCCATGGTTATCCACAATCAAGGCGTGCGTGCCAGCACACACCCTGCATCTTGGAGCACCGGTGGGGGGGCGGCGCGAGGGGGTCGGGAGCCTTGTTCCGCCCAGGATTTTCCCTTGCGAAGACCCACTGACGGAAAAAGACCCCCGACCCCTTCGGCAAAAATGCCCCGGACTGTGGTGATTTCCTCGGATTTGATTAAACTAAGGGTAGCGCATGCAGTAACCGGGCGGGGCAATGGCGGGACGGAGTCGAGAGGAGCATCGGAATGAGAAGCGTGAGCATCCGCACGGCAGTCGTATTGGGTCCAGCCGTTGTTTTGGCAGCGATGGTACTAGCCGGGCTCGCCGCGCCAGCCCGGGCAGCGCCGACCGAATGGTCGCCGTCTGCAGGGGGGATTTGGGGCAACAGTGCGAACTGGACCGCCGGCGTCATTCCCGACGGCAATACCGAGACCGCGCTGTTGGGCACCCATCTGCTGGTCGACGGCAGCGTGATCGATCTGGTCGCCACCAGCCGCACGATCAAGGACCTGATTTTCCAGAATACTCTGGCATCTTATCAGATTGGTTCGACCGGTGGGGGCACGCTCATTTTGGCCGCCGACGCCGGCCATGCCGCCATCACGTTCGATCCCGCCAATACCCGAAATCACAGCATCTCCGCACCCCTGAACCTCGCCAGCAGCACCGATCTCACGCTGGGTTCCAACACGCTCACGCTTTTAGGCCCCCAGACGTGGAGCGCAGGCAAGACCCTCACCGTACTGTCCGGCACGTTGACCTACAACACCAGCAGTCCCAGCAGCGTCGGCGCCGGGGCCGCGCTGGTCATCAACCCGGCAGCCACGGTCAACGTCGGCGGCACTGCCGATCCGCTCAGCGGCGGAAGCAGCGTGAGCGTCATCAACCACAGCACCAGCGGCTTGAACGTTAGCAGCGGCAACAAGACCATCGCTTCCTTAAGCGGCTCGGGCAACACCGGCATTAGCCCATCGGCCGCGCTCGCCGTGCCGGGCGCTATCAGCCAGAACCAGCTTATGATCGACGGCAGTCTCACGGCCGGCTGGACCATCCATGCCGCCACGCTGCTGAACATCGGCGCCACGGGCAGCCTTTATGGAACTGCCGGCTACGGCAGCTACACCGGGACGGTGACGACGCCAAGTATGACGGTGGCGGGCGGCGGCTACGCCTACGTCGGCGGCTTCAGCGGCCTCAGCAGCCTCACCGTCAGCGGCGCACTGAACGTCAACAGCGACTTTGCCGTCAGCGGCGCCACCACGCTGGGCAACGTCATCGATGCGGGTAACCTGCAAACCAGCGCCAATCATGCGCTAACGACCGGCACGCTGACAATCAATCGGGGAAGTGTATGGCTGGACAACGGCGCCTTGACGGTGGCCAACGGAATCACTGTCGGCACCAGCATCACGTCGGGAAACCTTACGGCCGGAGCAACCACGGCAGCGAGCCTCACCTTGCCCGGCGGCGTCACCAACAGCGCCATCCTCGCCAGCTTCAACGGCCCGACGGGCAGCAATCCTACGGTGGCGGTGGGCGCCGGCACGTACCTCAGTGTCCAGGGCAACGTGGGAGATAGCACGCCGCTGGCAAACCTGAGCGTCGACGGCGGGCTGAACGTGGGCGGCACCCTGGCCGTCAAGCCCGGCGCCACACTGCAGATCAACAGCGGCGGCGCACTTTACGGCTACGGCGGTTCAGGCAACTACACCGATACGGTGACCACGCCCAGCATGACGGTAGCGGCCGGCGGCAACGCCTACGTCGGCGGCTTTAGCGGCCTCGGCGCACTCACCGTCAACAGCACGCTGTATGTCAATAGCAGCTTTGTCGTCGCCGGCGTCACGACGGTGGGCAATGCCACCGATTCGGGCACGCTGCAAACCAGCGCCAATCGTTCTCTTTCGACCGATACCCTGACGATCAACAAGGGGAGCGTGGCGTTGGGCAGCGGCGCCTTGGCGGTAACCAACGCGATCACGGTGGGAACCAGCAGCACGTTGGCAAGTCTCACGGCGGGGCCCACGACGGCGGCCAGCCTGGCGGTGGTCAACAGCAACATTGTCGGCGGCGTGAACCTGGCCAGCTTCAACGGCCCCGTGGGCAGCAATCCGACGGTAGCCGTGGCCGCCGGCGCGAGGCTGTTGGTCATGACGAATGTCGGTGATAGCACGCCGCTTTCCAGCTCGTCGATCAACGGCGATTGGCGGGTCGGCGGCAGCCTCACCATGAAGCCCGGCAGCACGTTGCAGATCAACAGCGGCGGCGGACTTTACGGCGCCGCTGGTTCCGGCAGCTACACCGGCACGTTGACGGCGCCCAGCGTGACGGTGGCCGCCGGGGGCAACGCCTATATCGGCGGCTTCAGCGGACTCGACGCCCTGACGGTCAACGGCACAATCTACGTCAACCGCGACTTCACTGCCGGCGGCACCACGGCGGTGGGCAACGCCACAGACTCCGGTAACCTGCAAACCATTGCCAACCATTCCCTTTCGACCGCTACCCTGACGATCACCAAGGGCAATGTATCGCTGGGCAGCGGTGCCCTGGCAGTGACCAACGGCATCACGGTGGGCGCCAGCGGCAAGCAAGGAACCCTCACGGCGGGCAGCGTGAGCGCGGCGAGCCTGACGCTGGCCAGTGGAAGCACCGCCACCATCGGCAGTTTCAGCGGAACCGGCGATTTGACCGTCAACGGCACCTTTTCGGCCAACGGCGACGTGGCCGTCGGCGGCACCACGACGGTGGGCAACGACACGAATCCGGGCACCCTGCAAGTCAGTGCCGATCATGCGCTGACGACCAATACCCTCACGATCCACCGAGGCAGCGCATCGCTCGGCGGCAGCGCGCTGGCGGTCACCAACGAGATCACGGTGGGCACCGACAGCACGCCAGGCAGCCTCACCGCGGGGGCGACGACCGCGGCAAGCTTGACGCTGGCGCCCGGCGTCAACAACACGGCTACCCTGGCCAGCTTCAACGGCCCTCCGGGCAGCAACCCTGCGGTGGAGGTGGACGCCGGCGCCAAGCTGACCGTCTCGGGCAACGTGGGGGACAGCACGCCGCTGGCGAGCCTGACCCTCGACGGAACGATGTACGCCAGCGGCACGTTGGGCATCCAGCCCGGCGGCACCCTGCAGATCAGCACGGGCGGCGGACTGTACGGGTCGACCACCTCGAACTACACCGGCACGGTGACCGCGGCGGCACTGACGGTCGACAACGGCGGCACTGCCCGCATCGGCGGTTTCAACGCCTTGAGCACCCTGAACGTCAACGGCTCACTCTACGTCAACAGCAACTTTGCCGTGGGCGGCGCGACGACGGTGGGCAACGCCACCGATTCGGGCACGCTGCAAACCCCCGGCAATCATTCCTTCAGTGCCGACTCGCTGACGATCAACCGGGGCAGCGTGTCGCTGGGCAGCGGCGCCCTGACCGTGACCAACGGCGTCGCGGTGGGCACCAGCAGTGCGCCGGCCAGCCTCACCACGGGGGCGGCAACCGCGGCCAGCCTGACGCTGTCGGGCACGAACAACGGCGCTACGCTGGCCAGCTTCAACGGCCCCACAGGCAGCAACCCCACCCTGGCCGTCGGCGCCGGCACCTCCCTGACCGTCCAGGGCAACGTGGGCAGCAGCACGCCGTTGGCGAGCCTCATCGTCGACGGCGTGATGAGCGTGGGCGGCACGCTGGGCATCAAGCCCGGCGGCACATTCCAGGTAAACAATGGCGGCTGGCTGTATGGCCTGAGCGGCAGCGGCAGCTACACCGGCACGGTGACGACGCAAAACATGACGATGGTGGGCGGCTACGCCTATGTCGGCGGCTTCAGTGGCCTCAGCACGCTGGCCGTCAACGGCGCGCTGTACGTCAACGCCGACTTTGCCGTCAGCGGCGCCACGACGGTAGGCAACGCCACCGATTCTGGCGGTCTGCAGGTCAACACCAGCCACTCGCTGACCACCGACACGTTGACGATCCATTGCGGTGGTGCGACCCTGGGCAACGGCGCCCTGACGGCGACCAACGGCATCACGGTGGGCACCGGCAGCGCGCTGGCGTTCCTCGCGGCCGGGGCCACGACGGCGCCCAGCCTGACGCTCTCAGGCGTCAACAACAACGCCACGCTGACCAGCTTCAACGGCCCCCCGGCCAGCAATCCGACCGTGGCCCTCGGCGCCGGCACCTATCTAACCGTCTGGGGCAACATGGGAGATAGCACGCCGTTGGCCGGCCTGAGCGTCGACGGCATGCTGAACCTGGTCGGCACGCTGGCCGTCAAGCCGGGCGGCACACTACAGATCAACAGCGGCGGCGGACTCTACGGCTACGGCGGCTACGGCAACTACACCGGCACGGTGACGGCCCCGAGTATGACGGTCGCCGCCGGGACCTATGCCTTCATCAGCGGCTTCAGCGGACTGAGCACGCTAGGCGTCAACGGCGGACTTTACGTCAACAGCAATCTTGCCGTCGGCGGCACGGCGACCGTGGGCAATGCCACCGATTCGGGCACGCTGCAAACCAGCGCCAATCACTCCCTTTCGGCCGATACCCTCACGATCAACAAAGGCAGCGTCTCTTTGGGCAGCGGCCCCTTGGCGGTGACCAACGCAGTTACCGTAGGCACCAGCAGCACGCCGGGAAGCCTCACGGCGGGGACGACGACGGCAGGCAGCCTGACCCTGCCGGGCGGCGCCAGCAACAGTGCTACGCTGGCCAGCCTGAATGGTCCCCCGGGCAGCAACCCCACGGTAGCGGTGGGCGCCGGCACGAGCCTGACTGTCTGGGGCAACGTGGGAAACAGCACGCCGCTGGCAAGTCTCGTCATCAACGGCGGGATGGCCGTGGGCGGCGCGCTGGCCGTCAAGCCCGGCGGCACGCTGCAGGTCAACAACGGCGGCACACTTAACGGCTCCAGCGGCTCTTGGGATTATACCGGCGCAGTCACGGCGCCGGCCATGACGGTGGCCGGCACGGGCAGCGCCCGCATCGGCGGCTTCAGCGGCCTGAGTGCGCTGACGGTCAACGGCGCGCTGTACGTCAACGGCAACTCGGCCGTGAGCGGCACCACGCTCATCGACGGCAGCGGCACCAGCACGCTCGCGGGCGCGCTGAGCATCGGACCGGGGGGAATCTTGGAAAAGACCGGCAGCGGCACGCTGAGTATCCTGGGCATTTGCACGCAAACCCACGCCTTAGGCGCGCTGCTGAAAGCCGATGCCGGCATCATCAACGTCTCCAGCAGCACGGGCGCCGAGCTGACGGCCAACGCCAGCGGCGGCACCTTGAACTTCAACGATGTCACACAAACTCTGGGCGGCTTGGGCCTGAGCAACGGCGGGCACGTCCATGCCAACATGAACCTTGCCGCCGGCGCGACCACCGTCGGCAGCGGCGGCGGCACGCTGCTGGTCGACGCGGGAAGGACCGTCACGACCAGCGGCTTGAGCATGGCGGACGGCGCCACGCTGGTCAAAACCGGAACTGGCACCCTGATCATCAGCGGTCCGCAGAGCTACGGAACCGGCGCAGTGCTCCAGTTCGGCAGCACCGGCAGCGCCAGTCCCCAATCTGAAGCGTCGCAAACGGTTCCGGAGCCGGCATCCTGGGCTTTGCTGGCCATGGGCGCCGCAACGCTGCTGCTGCTGCGACGTCGGTTCTGCCGCGCGGCGAAATGAGGGAAAAACGGGACAGGTCTAATTATTGGCTCCAACATGGCATCGTTCCTCTTCCCCTCAAGAATTAGACCTGTCCCGTTTTCTCCCTCTGGAAGAGGAGCTTGGCCGTGTCTTGCGCCGGCGGAAACCCGGTCCGAAGAAGGCGTCGGAATAATTGCGTATGGTGTCCCCCGAACTCCCGTTTGTACCGTCCAGGATAATCTCTCAGAATGTTTCTGAGGCCTGTGAACAGGTACGGGTTGGTTCTTGCTTCTGGTGGAGAGAATAACATGAACGCCTGGCAAACAACGTTGCGTCGAGTCTGTGTGGCAGGGCTGTGGTGTCTCGCAATGGCCGCCGTGCCGGCCCAAGCCGCCCCGACCTACTGGAGCGGCAGCGGCCATTGGTATGAACCGGTGTACGTGGGCACGTCGGGCATTACTTGGACGGCTGCCAGAGATGCCGCAGTTGCCAAAGGGGGCTACCTGGCATGTATCACTTTGGCCGCAGAAAACGATTTCGTTTACGGCCTCATCTCCGACGACACATTCTGGAATCTGGGCTGGGGATATGGGCCCTGGCTCGGGGGATATCAATACGACAAGTTGGCTGAACCGGCGGGTCATTGGGCGTGGCTGAGCCCGGAGCCCTGGGGCTATACGAACTGGCAATCGGGCCAGCCCGACGATTGGCGCGGCGCGGAAGACCGCTTGCACTTCTTCAACTCCGGTGGCGGCAAGAGCCAGATGTGGAACGACCAGTCGGACGTTCCCTTTGCGGAGGTGTATGGGTACGTCGTTGAGTACGTCCCCGAACCATCTGTTCTTGTCCTCTTGGGCATGGGCGCGGTTACTTTGTTGCTGTACGCCTGGCGTCGTCGCCGAGGCTGAGTGTCGCCGCGAAAACTGAATCGTTCAGAACCCCCGCCGGGCCGTTCCAGCGTTCCGACGTGGGCTTGTGGCCTGCTTGCGTTGCCTTCATAACTCACGCCCCTGGCGAAAGGAAAAACCGGGACAGGGAAAAACGGGACAGGTCTAATTATTGGCTCCAACATGGCATCGTTCCTCTTCCCCTCAATAATTAGACCTGTCCCGTTTTCTCCCCCTCGGTGTGCGCCTTGGCCATGATCGCTTCGATCTTCTTGAGCACCTCCGGGTGCTCGGCGGCCACATTCTTGGCCTTGTCTTCCTGCGGGTTGGCCTTCAAGTCATAGAGTTCGATCGGCTTGCCCGCGTCGGCCTGGTAACCCTTCCAGTCGCCCATCCGCACCGCCTTGGTGAGCTTCTTGCCTTGGGGCTGCTCCCAATACAGATATTCGTGCGGCGGCTGAGGCTTGCCCAGCAGCGTGGGCACGATCGAGATGCCGTCGATTCCCTCGGGCACGGGCGTCCCGGCCAGTTCGGCGGCCGTGGGCAGGAAGTCCCAGAACGCGGTGGCGAAATCGCAGGTGCGGCCCGCCGCCACATGCCCTGGCCACCTGGCGATCATAGGCACGCGGATGCCGCCCTCCCACAACGTCGCCTTCGTGCCGCGCATCCCGGCCGTGCTGCCGAATCGCTCGTTGTTTTGCGGGCCGCCGCCCGCCCCGTTATCGCTGCTGAAGATCACCAGCGTGTTTTGTTCGAGCCCCAGTTCCTTCAGCAGCGCCAGCACTCGGCCGACGTCGCCGTCGAGTCGTTCGACCATGGCCGCGTACACCTTCTGCGTGTCGGTCCAGCCGGTGTCCTTGTAGGCGTCCAGGCTGGGCACCTGGTCGGTGCGGTACGGCCCGTGCGGCACCGTCCAGGCGCAGAACAAGTAGAACGGGCGGTCCTTGTTCTCGCGGATGAAGTTCAGGCTCTGTTGGGCGATGAGATCCTGCGCGTAGATTCGCCGTTCGGGGCTTTGGGCGATTTCGATCCGCTCGGTGTTGCGGTAGAGATAATCCGTGTAAAAGCGGTGCGCGTGCCGCTGGCAGTTGTAGCCGAAGAAGAAATCGAACCCCTTGTCGTTGGGTGCGCTGCCCGATCCCGGCGCGCCCAGCCCCCACTTGCCGCAGATCCCGGTGGTATATCCGGCCTGCTTTAAGACCGTGGCTACGGTCCGGTCGCTGGCCTTCAGCGGCGCCTGGCCCTCGGGGTAAACCTCCCAGTTATTGCGAATGGTCGCGTGCCCCATGTGCCGGCTGGTCATCAACGCGCACCGCGACGGCGCGCACACCATCGAGCCGCAGTAGGCGTTGGTGAAGCGCGTTCCCTCGGCGGCCAGCCGATCGATATTCGGCGTCTTCAGCAGTTTCTGGCCGTAGCAGCCCACGTCGCCCATGCCCAAGTCGTCGGCCAGGAGGAACACGATGTTGGGCTTAGCGGGATGGCTTGTCGGAGCTTCCTTGGCGCAAGCCATCGAGGCACCCAGGAGCATGCAGCCGGCAGCCACGGCGCAGGCGATCGTCACGAGTTTGCGTCGGTTCAGTACGGTCATGTTGAGTCTCCCTTTAGGGTCTCACGGCGATGAACGTGCGCCGTCTGCGCACATCAGGGACAGTCATTTGTTCCGTATGTAAAGCCGCGACCAGTGGTCGCGGGTTTGTTGCCGCCAAAGGCCGCCTAATGGTGGAGAATGGTCGCGCCGCAATCGCGGTGACCAGCAGCGGACAAATTCGGCAACGACAATGTTCCCATAAGGCGCGCCCCGACGCAATACCCCCGCGGCAACTTCACCCCCGGGACGCCGTTGCCGCTGCTTTGGCCCGACGATGGATCGGCGGCTCGAATATGGTACACTATCGACTTACTGAGTGATATCATAAACATCGAAAAAGAGGGAAGCCGCAGCGGGAAAGGACAAGATTATGATCGAACCAATGCCGCGACGACAATTCGTACAGGCCGCGCTCGGCGGCACGCTGTGCTGCCTGGCCGGGCCCGACGTGCTCACGTTCTCCTCAGGCCCACAGGTGCCAAGGTTGGTAAGCCCCGGCTGCCGCCGATCGAAGGTGAAGGTGGCTCGGCTCTACCTGGGCCTTCCCCGCGCCCATTATCCGAACCCGGCCATCGATTTGGCAGCCGAAGTGCAGAGGTATCGGGATGAGTTCGCGAAACTCAAGGATGAGTTTGCCGACGTGGACTTCGTGGTGGACGAAGTGGTGGGATCGGCCGAGCAGATTAAACCACTGAAAGAACGGCTGCAAAACGTCGACGGCGTTCTCGTGGTCCACGTAACCCTCGGAACCCAGCCGGCGATGAGAGAACTCCTGACGTTCGGCCGTCCGACGATGATCTTCTCCGCGCCGTACTCGGGCCACGAATGGTACGCGCTGAGCCAGTTCCGCGGCCAGGAGATCGGCCGGCGGATGGAGTGCGTGCTGACCACCGATTACGCGCAACTGGCGGCGGCGGTGCGGCCGTTCCGCGCGCTGCACCACCTGCGCGAGGCCAAGATTCTCAACCTGGCCACGCGCACGCAACCGAAGGGCTATCCCGACGAAGTGAAAAAGAAATTCGGCACCGAAATCATTCAGGTGACCCGCCCACGGATGCTCGACGTTTTCCACGCGGTCAACGATGAGGACGCCCGGGCCGAGGCCGACCGCTGGACGAAAAACGCAGTGGCCGTCGTAGAGCCGTCAGCCGATGAAATCTTCCAATCGTGCAAACTGGCACTGGCGCTGGAGAAGCTGATGGCAGAAGAGAACGCCACGGTCATGACCGTGGATTGCTACGGCACGATGTATCGGCAACTTCCCGCCTATCCGTGCATCGGTTTCGCCCGGCTGAACGACCTGGGCTTGGGCGGCATTTGCCAATCGGATTTGCCTTGCGCGATGACACACATTATCTTCCAAGGGCTGACCGGCCGGCCCGGCTTTGTCTGCAATCCCACGTTCGATTTTGCCACCGATACGGCCACGCTGATTCACTGCCTGGGCAGCACGAAGATGGATGGTCCGGGGCAGCCGGCGGCCCCTTACACGTTGCGCAGCGTCATGGAGCGGCAGGAAGGCGTCGTCCCGCAAGTACGCATGCGGACCGGCCAAAAGGTCACCCAGGCAATCCTGGCCGAGATGTCGGCACTGCGGTATTTCACCGGCAAGATCGTCGATACGCCCGAGACCGATCGCGGCTGCCGCACGAAGATTGCCGTGAAGCTCGACGGCTGCGCCGAACGACTCTGGCAGAACTGGTCGGCGGGCATCCACCGCGTGAGCTGCTACGGCGACATTTCGCAAGACTTAGCGCGGTTCTGTCGTTTCGCCGATTTAAAGCTGATCGACGAAGCCGTGTGAAGCGAGGAAGCTAAAAGCGTCTCCCAAAAGCATCCTGGGAGCGCGGTCCTTCGAAGTTGATCGTTTTCTCGATTTCGTGGAGCTTCTTCCACACTTCCGCGGCTGGAGGCTGCGGCGAGATCAGCAGCGTAAGAAAGGTCTTCTTGGCCGCTGGCTTCGCCGTGACCCGGATCTCCATGTTCAACGCGATCTTGCGTCCGTCGTTGAACGTGTCGAAGAAGGTCACTTTGGCCTCGTAGTGGCCGCTGGCGCCCTCGCTGGGTGCCACTGGCAGCTTGTCTGCCAGTGCTGTATT
>Ga0315289_10006452_pt1 | contig 17232 bp, 16 predicted proteins | sample YL17G11_40_MG_FD_203452 | JGI IMG/M metagenome (GOLD analysis project Ga0315289, IMG submission 203452) | Sediment microbial communities from Yellowstone Lake, YNP, Wyoming, USA - YL17G11_40 | ecosystem: Environmental > Aquatic > Freshwater > Lake > Sediment | place: USA: Wyoming | collected... | reverse complement strand
AAGAACTGATAGGTCTTGGATTGCCTGGCGGGACAACAGAAAACCTTGCGGGTGCAATAAATGTACTTTTGCCATATGCAATACCAATAGTTTTTCTAGTTTTTGGTTTTACTTCCAGCTTGACTACGACAGCAAGCGGTTCTGCCCTCTTAATAAAACAGGCAGATAAGGGCTCTAAAAAATTATGGCAATGGGGCAAAGAGCAAGCAGGCGCCAGAGCAAGTTCTGCTGTAAGGGAAAGATTGGCTGGAAGCGAAAATGTGCAAAAGATTTCTCAGAGAATGGCTCAGGTCAGTACTCCAGGAACAACAAGAGGAGGCATTTTAGGAAGGATAGAAAGAACCGCAACAGGTGGAATTGCAGGTGGGATTAGAAGAGTAGGACAAGCTGGACTAAGCGTGGTGGAAAGTGAGAAAAAACAAATTGAAAAAAGCGAAGTAGAATCTAAAAAACATGATGTGCCTATGGTAGTATCCAAATTTAAAAGCGCAAGAACTATGGGAGAAAAAATTGGTTATCTTAATAGATTGATAAAAGAAGGTGATATAGATGATGCCATTTTTTCACCAGCAAATCCTCAAGGCATACGCTTTGAAGAAATAGCACAAGTATTAGGAAGTGCTAAAAAATATGATTCTTACAAAGACATTACTGGTGCCTTGCCAATGTTAGAAGATGCTAAATTAAGAAACAGTGTGGGACTTCCTTCTGCAACTGTGTTGCCAATAGCAGCCATGACAGCTCCTCAAAAGACCCAATTAGCTCAAGCATATTCCAATGAAATTATAGGCAAAGGCAAAATGAAGCCTGCGAGAGCAAAACAAATTTCTAATCAAGTGTTTAATAACCCTGTTATAATGGAATCTATTGTAAGAAGTTGGGAAGGACAACATATAGGACCATTTTATGAAGCCAATGGTATAAAAGGAATCCAAGCTATCGAACAGACTATAAGAACTATGCATGGGGCGGCGGCTCCTATTGTTGGTATTACCGCCACTCAACATATAAAATGGTTAGAGGATCCAGCAGGAGGTAATAATCCAATGCTTGCTAAATATATTAGGGTAGGTGCGGGTCGCGGATTCTTCACTCTCACTTAAAAACAAAAAATGCAAAGGCGGGTCATAGACCCGCCTTTTGAAATGCTCGTTGAACATTCCCTAGAATAGGGCTTATCTCCTTTTAGCCCTTATTTGTGCTTCAACCTGTCTATCCAGACCTCGAGCAGTCTGGATTCTCAATCTGTTCTCATCTTTCGCGCTGAGAGGCGCAGGCTTCGCTGAACTAGCCGGCAAAACAACCTGCTGGCCCTGTTGACCGCCTGCCGTAGTCGGCACTACCTGCACAGGAACAGGTTGGCCTTGTTGTACAGCAGCCTGTTGTACAACGGGTTGCTGAGCGAGCGAATTGCGTACCCGCTCGACAACCTCATCCATATCAATCTGTCCGCCCCTTGCCGCTGCGATGATTGGCCCGATCTCTGGGATGAGGGTCTGCACAGCCAAGAGTATGGCACCATTCGTCGTCAGACCAGCCGTTGCTGCTGACAACTTCTGATAGAAGTCCTCCTTGGCTTTGGCATCGATTGCCATTGCATCGGCATTTCGCTGAGCGTCCCATTGGTGAAGTGTGGCAGCACGATATTTCTCTGGCGGATCTATGGAGTGGACTTCTGCTGCGTCTACTTCCACTCCATATAGGAGCCTGAACTCCCCACGCAAGGCATCCGAAGCCTGGAACAGCTCGCCTCCCATTGACCCTTGTTGCCCGATAAGGTCCTTGTACGAATTCTTTGCGATTCTGTCGCGCAACACTGGCCGAAACCGATTGAAAACAGTCTCAAGCCAGTTCTGAATTCCGAACAAGGAAAGATATGGGTTGACGCTCCTTAGGGTCAGCAAGACACCGACCTTAAGGGGAAGCCCATCCTTATCCTCAAGACCTTCCTCCTCAAAGAAGTATGTGTCGGGCTTAAGGAGGATGCAGTCGAGCTTCTCCGGCACATGATGATGGATTTGACCATCGTGGTCCACTCCTGACCACTTAAACATGTATGTGTAAATCATGTCGATAGGCCAGAATCCTATCCAGCGAAGACCGCCAAACAAATGTCGTTCTCTACCCGCGACGAGGAATCCATCCTTGTCAAGCTTTTTGCCCTTGGCCTGAACAAGAATCTTGTGCGCTTTGCCGCCTCGCATCACTACCTTGGCTGTTGATTCCTTCACAAACGTGAGCCACATATCCTTGGGCGCCAAGACGTTCCAGACCAACCAGAACGTCGCGCCATAGATGACCATCACGCCAATGCTCACCACGACTGCCATGATCCATCCGGGCAGAGAAAACCAGGTAGCGATCCTTGCGTTCGTACGCGGCAGGAAAAGCCAGATCACCACGAATGGCAACGCTGCGAGTAGCAGGGCCTTCCTTTCCCACGTCCGCCTAAACGCATTGTCCAACCGAGATGGCCTCCTGCCTCCAGCCTGCCCGCTCTGACGACCACGAATCCGTCCACCAAGCCCGCGTACTCGACCCAAAAGCCATGGCATTGCTTTGATTCGAACCCAGTATTCAATTCTGCTCCTGTTCTTCCAGACCATCCAGGCCAAAAAGACCCAGATGCTCACGACCACTACACGGACAAGAATCCAATCCGTATAGCTAAGTACCTCTCTCACGACAGTTCCAACGTCCATCTCACACCTCCTCAGGTGATGAAAAGATCTAACTCTAAGAATCCCTTAGAGATCAAGACCTTGTCTCGATACTTATATTATACCATTTTTCACAATTTCGGTCAATCTATACTCTCTTTAAAGTTTGACTAGCATTTTTATTTTTAAAGGCATTTATGGTAAAATTATAAAAGCGTTAAAATAAGTTAAATAAATAATAAACAATATGCCAGAATACCCAATAGAACAATTATGGAAGATTTATGAAAACCTTCCTTCCGAGTTAAAAAAGCTAGTCTTTTCAAACGACTCTGCTGAAAATATTGCTAATATTTGTCAAAAAAATGGCATTGCCGACGACGAAAAAATGTCTGAAATTGCCCGCCTAACAGGCGATGTTTTGCTAGGACTTATGCCTCCTGCAGAATTTCAAAAAACTTTGGAAAAAGAATTGAAATTGAAACCAGAGGTCGCAAAAAAAATTGATTTTGGAATCTATCGTTTTATTTTCTATCCGGTAAAAGATAGTTTGGCTGCCCTTTATCAAATGGAAGCGGATATTCCTGAGAGTCTTAAAAAAATAAAAAGCATGGAAGCAACGTCAAAGGAAGCTGAAGAAAAAAAAGAGAAAAAATCAAAAAGAAAAGATGTTTATCGAGAATCTTTTGAGTAATTTATAAAAATATGCAATTTCAAGTTCCTCAAGGCATTGAAAGAGAATTAAAAATTGTAGGGCCTCTAACCTTCAAACAGTTTTTGTTTATAGGAGGAGCAGGATTAGGGTGTATAGTGCTGTATCTTTTTTTGATGCAAAAGAGTTTCTTTTTATTCATTACTTCCTCTATCCTGGTGGTAGCTGCTGGAATTTCTCTTGCCTTTGTAAAAATTCAGGGAACACCGTTGCCCGCTGTGCTAATGAATCTTCTATTTTTTTCCATCTCTAAAAAAACTTTTCTTTGGAAGAGGAAAGTGTTTTCCCCGCAAATTATTAGAATACAAAGAGAAAGACCAAAAGAAACTAAAGAAAAAGGGTTTCAAATAAGCATTAGCGAAAAAAGTCAGTTAGAAGATCTATCTTCAAAATTAGAAACTGGTATGTAAAAAACTATGTCAACTACTCAAGAATTTTTACAAATTGATCAAATTAGAGAAGGAGTAATCGTCCTAAAAAATAAAGCTCTAAGGGGGATTTTAATGGTTTCTTCTTTGAATTTTGCTTTAAAGTCCGAAGACGAACAGAATGCAATTTCTTATCAGTTCCAGGGTTTTTTAAATGCGTTGGATTTTTCCTGTCAAATCTTAGTCCAATCCAGGCGATTAAATATTACAGGTTATATTGAACAATTAAAAAAAATAGAAAAAACTCAAGAACAAGAACTTTTAAAGGTACAGACAATTGAGTATCGGAAATTTATTGAGAATTTAATGTCCCAGGGAATTATTATGACAAAGAAATTTTTTGTTATAGTTCCCTTTACGATTGGGGAAGTGAGAGGGGAAACTACCCAAATGACTTTTGCCCGAAAAACAAAGATTCCCACAATGACAGAAGAAGAATTCCAAAGATGCAAATCTCAGCTCTGGCAAAGAATGGAATTTGTTGCATTGGGATTAAGAAGGTGCGGTCTTCAGATTGTTCCTCTTAACACGTCTGAAATCATTGAGCTTTTCTGGAGTTTACATCATCCAAAAGAAGCAGAGGTGGGATATTATCCCGAGATTCCGCCTGAATTAATAAAATAAAATATGAATCTAAAATTTCCTTTTTTAAAAAAGAAAGACGAAACCTTAGAAATCCCAATTCCCGAAACTATAGGCGCAAAAGATATTATTGCCCCTTCTTCAATTAATATCACAGGCGCAAATTTGCAATTTGGCGAAAGGTTCGCTAAAAGTTTTTTTATTTTTTCTTATCCAAGATATCTTACTGCCGGCTGGTTTTCTCCTATTATAAATTTGGATGTGCCAATGGATGTTTCTTTCTTTGTGCATCCAGCAGATTCTACAAAAATTATGACAGAATTAAGAAAAAAGATTACAGCTGTTCAGGCAGAACTTATGGAAAGAGAAGAAAAAGGACTTATTCGTTCTCCAGAGCTTGAAATTGCGTACAAAGACATGGACGAGTTAAGAGACAAACTTCAAAGCGCCCAAGAGAGAATGTTTTATTTTGCACTTTATTTAACAATTTATGGCGACACCGAAAAAGAATTAAGGGAAATTGAAACCACTCTAAGATCAATTTTGGAAGGAAGGTTAATTTACATTAAACCTGCGCTCTTTCAGCAAAAAGAAGGATTTATCTCTACTTCTCCTTATGGCATGGACCTGCTTTTAGTTCATACGCCAATGAATACCGGTCCGCTGTCCAGCACGTTTCCTTTTATCTCTTTTGATTTAAGCTCAAATCAGGGAATCTTATATGGGATTAATCAGCATAATAACTCTCTGATCTTATTTGATAGATTCCGTCTAGAAAACTACAATATGGTTTTATTCGGGAAAGCAGGTTCTGGAAAATCCTATTGCGTAAAGCTTGAACTTTTAAGATATATTATGTTAGGAGTGGACGTAATTATTGTTGACCCGGAAAACGAATATCAGTTTTTATCCGATGCTATAGGAGGCGCTTTTTTCAACATTTCGCTTGCCTCCCCGAATCATCTTAATCCTTTTGATTTACCAATCCCAAGAGAAGATGAAAATCCAGAAGATGTTTTGAGGTCTAATATAATAAATTTGGTGGGCTTAATGAGAATTATGCTTGGGGGGTTAACTCCCGAGGAAGATGCCATAATGGATAGGGCTATCAGTGAAACTTATGCTGCAAGAGATATCACTCTCCAATCCGACCCTTCCACTTGGCTGGAAAAAGCGCCCTTAATGTCAGATTTACAGGCAGTTTTGGAAACAATGGAGGGAGCTGAAAGCTTGGTCAGAAGAATAGGTAAATTTACTACTGGAACTTATGCCTCATTTTTCAATCAGCCCTCAAATGTTTCAGTAAACAACAAATTGGTAGTTTTCGGAATCAGAGATATGGAGGAAGAGTTAAAGCAGATGGCAATGTTCATTATTATGAGATATATCTGGAAAACAGTGACTGCCGAACTAAAAAAGAGGATTTTGGTAGTAGATGAGGCTTGGTGGTTGATGCAGACTGAGGATGGAGCTTCCTTTTTATACGGTTTGGCAAAAAGAGCAAGAAAATATTGGCTGGGGGTAACTACTATTACTCAAGACGTAAATGACTTTATGAAATCTGAATACGGCCAACCCATAATTGCCAATTCTTCAATTCAAATCTTAATGAAACAAAGTCCTGCTACAATTGATATTGTTCAAAAAGTGTTCAATTTAACTGATGAGGAAAAACTCAGACTATTGGAAGCTGCAGTGGGAGAGGCACTTTTTTTTGCGGGCACAAAACATGTAGCAATCAGGGTGATGGCTTCTTATACTGAAGACCAAATTATTACTACTGCTCCAGAAGAAGTCTTAAAGATCAGAAAAGCAAAACAAGAATTGGAGGGAGGATTTTAAAATTAGATAAATATGGCAGAAATTGATGCACCTGATATAAAAAAAACAGATTCTAGTGCGGCTTCTGGCATAAAGCCAGGAAGTAAATGGTTTAAGAAAATCCCAAAAGATATTCTCCTTTCTCCTGGAGGAATGATTTTAATTTTCTTTGCCCTGGTTTTGGAAGTTACTGATTTACTTATACCTCCTAGCCTAGTAGATAGTCTCCTGATTGAGATGATCCCTGAGTTGGTCTTTTGCGCAATGCTGCACTTTATTGCCGATATTCCTTTTTCTAGCCAACTAATTCCATTTCTTATTGAACGCATACCTATAGTAAGCGATATCGTTCCCACTTGGTTACTTAAACTCTTCTTTTTTTAAATTGACTTTGCAAAAAAAGAGATTATGCAAAAAAAATTTCTTATCATTTCTTTAATCTCTCTTTTATTAATATCTGGCCATGTTTTTGCGTTAGAAGTTAATTACCCTAGGGTTCCTGGAATGCAAGAAACTCCCAGAGAGTGTCTCCAACTCACGTCTCAGCAAAGATTTCCTTGCTATCTAAAATACGTCTATCATTTCTCTGTAACCATTTCTGGCTTGATTTGTTTTTTTACTATTCTTGGAGGCGGATTTTTATATTTGATTTCGGGTAGTTCTGTCGAAAAAATAAAAGAAGCTAGAGAAATAATGCTTGGTGGATTCTTAGGAACTATAATTTTGCTTTCTTCATATTTAATCCTAATGCTCATTAATCCTCAACTTACAGTTTTTTCCCTTTCAGAATTAGAAAGATTTGAGTTTCCATCAAATCCAATTCCTCCTCCAACTCAAGAATCACCTCTTACTTATTTTCAAGTTCCCATAGGAAAAATTATAAAAAGAGTGATTCTAGAACATAATTCAAATTATGACTATGTAAAAGAAACTGCTATAGAGTTGGAAGAATGCTTCAGCGGGCTCCAAGAAACAGCAAAAAAAATAAATGATCTTATAAAGGAATGTGATTGCGGCGAGCATATCTCTACCTGCGGCTCTCCTCCTGCCTGTATGACAGGAGCAAGATGCGAAACCGACTGCAACAAAAATCTAATTCAGGCAAATATACTAAAACTGAAAGAAGATATTCCTACTTGTAGAGAAAAACAAGATGATATGACCGTGGCTTATTCAATAATAGAAAGAGATTTTCTGGAATTAAAAAAGGCTGGACTTTTAATGAGCTTGCCTACGGGAGTAATAGACTACAATACTTTCTTGGTCGCAAAGTATTATCAAAAAGAGACCCAAACTACAACTTTTCCTGGATGGGAAGATATAAAAATCACGGATATTAATGGACTCCAAATTAATGACCCTTTCACTTTCTATTTTAGTAAGCTTGAAAATGAAGAAGCCATTGGAGAAGCTGAAAGATTAACAACAGTTTCATTCGCTCCTCCGGGAACGCAATTTCCTCAACCTCCTCAAGATGGCATTCCCGGTGCCCGTTGTGCTTTGGGGACTGGCTATTGTCGTCCAGAAAATTTAAGCATTTTTGGAGAATATGCCCAAAAAGCCTCTATTGTTTGCCAGGCAGAAAGCGGAGGCAATCCCTATTGTTTAAATACTTCCTGTTCAACCGGAAAAACCTGCGATTATAGTGTGGGGCTTTTCCAGATTAATTTATTGCCTCGTTGTCCTGACGCTTTTGATTGGGACAGTAAAACTTGTATAAGCAATCCTTACTGTAGGGTTATAAATCAGGCCTTGGTTGAAAAGTGTAAAGAAAAATACGGATATGGAAATCCTGAAGTAAATATTCGAGAAGCTTATAAAATTTTTGAAAGCTGGGGGGGATGGTGCCCCTGGGGAGCAGCTAAAGTTTGCAACGTTTATTAAGTTTTCATTTATGAAAAAGATTTTTATGCTTATTGTCTTAATCCCGATATTTGCAACTATTATAATTGGAATAATAGGGATGCTTTCCCTGAAAAAAAATGAGTCCAAACTCTCAAAAGTTGAGATTGCAAAAAATAATGCTCTTTCAAGAGTTCTTAAAGAAGATAAGGAAAATAATACTTTTATATTAGCAAATAAACCTGATTATCAAATTATTTACTTTAAGAAAAACGATGAATTCCTTATCTCTATCCTCAAATCTCCTTTTGAGCAATTGAGAAAAACAGCAGAAGAAGAATTTTTTGAAATGACGGAGTCAGACAAAACCACTATCTGCCAATTAAATGTAGTAATTACCACCCCTCTTTTTGCTAATCCTGAATTAGCAGGCCAGATATTCCATCTAAGTTTTTGCCAAAGTTAAATAATCAAAAATGCCAAAAAATATCCCAACCAAAAAATTTATAATCATTTTTATTGCTATTAGTTTTTTAGGAGTATTAGTTTTAACGTCCGGAAATTTTAAAAACTTTCATTGGAAAACAATTTTTAGTTTTATTAAACCAGTATTTGGTCAATCTTCATATGCCGGCATAAATATTGATCCAGCCAATCCAGGTTGCTCCTCTAATCCTGAATATATAAGACAACTTGGTGCGGGCTGGGTAAGATTCGTCTACAGACCGGGCCTTAATTATGATGATTTTATAAACAGAATGAGTAGTTCTGGTATAAAAATTTTATTAATCCTGAATGCCGAAACCCTTGCTCCATCAGGGGGAGTTGATGACGCCTTTATTAGCAGATTTGCCGATGCAGCTGGAGAAATAGCAGGACGTTTTGGCGATAAAGTGTCTGCCTATGAAATTTGGAACGAGCCCGACATCTATGCCGGAACTTCTATTCATATGGATGCTGATATCTATGCTAAACTCTTAAAAAGCTCCTATTCGGCAATTAAAGCTAATTCTAATTCTCAAGTGCTTATCGGAGGATTGGCAAAGGCAAATGAGAATTTAACTCAGGGATTAGCTTATCTAGATGAGGTAGTTTCTAACGCTGGAAATTCTTTTGATGCCATAGGCGTTCACCCATATAATCCTGATCCAGCAACAGTAACTACAATAGTAGATGGCTACCGTTTTCCAAAAAGAATTAATTCACGATTCCAAAATCATGGAAAGCCCGTCTGGGTCACAGAGTTTGGATACGGATGGAGTGCTAGCGATCAAACAAAAGCAAATTACTTAAGTAGTGTCTGTGCCAATCTTAAACAAAAAGTGGCTAACGCAATATGGTATTCTTGGAGTGATGCAATGGGCCCAGGTTACGGACTTTTAGATACCAGCTGCGCTCCAAAACAAACCTATTACGCATTTCAACAAAGTTGCGTCGGGATCAATCCTTCTCCTCCCGACACGCCCATCCCGCCAGGAGGAGAAATTCCTCCTATCACACCGGATATCCCAGGCCAACCCGGCCAGCCAGGACAACCAGGAGGGATTGATATAGAGGGTGGATTGACTTGCGGAAAAGAAATTCCAAGCGGTGAAACAATGGATAAAAGCGCAGAGCTTTTAATTGCTTTGGTTGAAGGAATTTTCAAAATCAATGAAAGGGCCACAGAACAAATTAAAGAAACAGAACAAATGCTTGAACTTGCTGAAAAATGCACTCAGGCAAGCTGTGACCCTGTTTGCGAGCTAATTATAGAGCAGCAGGGGTGTTCTCGCCCCACAGGCTGTACTCTAGGGTATACTTGCACCGATCAAGGATATGACCATTCTGGACAACAAATTCTAGATAACCATTGGTCGCAACAAGATTGTCAAAATCTGCCTTCTAATCTAACAGTTAACCCAAACAGTTCCTATGCCATATTTCAATGGGGAAAAGATGATGGAACGACGGCTGGATGGTGTAATATTGAAAATCCTTGCACAGGAGGTTCTTCTACCATTCAAAGGTGTGAAGCAAAATCCTGTGCTATTCCCGCAGGAGGAACTGGCTGTCCTATTTCTGAAATTGAGAATAAATTTTCTGAAGTCGATGAAGCTTATAATTTAGTAAAAGAGGTGAAAGATGAAATTGTAGGACTCGTAGATGGTAAAAAAGAATCGCTTTGTGATAAAATAAATGAAGATATAAGGACAGGTTCTGAAAAACTGCTCTGTATAGGATGTCCTATTTTTAAAAATCCATTGTGCCCTAAAATTTCTAAAAAAGAAGTTATTGAAAGGAAGCTAAGTAAAACCAGAGAAGAATTTGATAAATGCTATATTCCTCCATCTGATTGGGAAGACGTTACTGCAGGAAGAAAGGCAGGAAAGTTACTCCAAAGCTGTGAAGTTGTTGAGGGAGAAAATCTACCAAGACAAACAAAAACTATAAAAGAAATAGGCGGCGAAAAATTTCCTGTCTGCACAAGTCTTCATAATTGGTTCTGTTGTACTGGTAAATAAAATATTAATAAATGAATTAATATATGTCATTAAAACTAAAAAAAATCTTTCTTTTCTTTGTTTTAGTCTTTCTGCTAATATCTACTTTTGCAAATCTTGTTTCTGCCCAAGAAGCAAACACTGAAATTCCCCTTGAAACAGAATATCCTCAGTTTGGCAACTGGAAACCTACATTTATTAAAGAGGAGAAGGTTTTACCAAAATATATAAAATATATTTTTGAAGCCGCAGTAGCTATCTCTGGGATTATAATTTTTGGAGTAATAGTTGCTGGAGGCATGCGCTATCTTACTTCGGTTGGCTCGCCAGGTGCAATGAAAGATGCTCAATCTCAAATTTTTTCTGGATTTTTTGGTCTAGCAGTTTTATTTGCTTCCTATATTCTTTTGAACACGATTAACCCTCAACTTGTTTTATTGGAAATTGAAGAAAACCCACAATTTGCAGAAATCGAGTTCAAAAAACCAGGAGTTTATTTTTATGCCAATGGTATTTGGAGATTTATATCAGGTTCTATGTCGGAATTGGCAGATTTTAATGACAAAGTTGAAAAAATAAAAATTGTAAATCCTACGGTCTGGGATCCTGTAACCGAACAATTTAAACCAGGAGACTATACGGTGGGAGCAATTTTACACGAAGAAGCTAATTATAAAGGACAGTGTAAAATTTTCTTAGGAGACACGGGAGAGCAAGGAATAGACGTAAGGGGAAAAAGTGAGATGGGAAATATAAATGGAGTTTCTTCGATTACTGTTTTTAATAGAACTGCGGTCGGATCTTTTGGTGAAGTTAAATTTTGTACTTCACCTGACCTCGAAGACTGCGAGTTCCCCGAACCCTCTCTGCCAGAAATCCCAACTGCTCTTTCTGGTACTTTAAATGACAATATTCGATCAATTGGGATTAACGGAAGTTATCTTGTTGTGCTTTTTGAAAACGTGCCAGGTGATAGTTTTCCTGGAAAGTGTGCGGTTTTCGACTCTTCTATTCCTGATTTAAAAGGAGAACCAATAAATAAATGTGAGGGTATTTGGCTAAGTCATTTTTGGAAAGGTTGGAAGCCTTGTGCTTCGGCATATTCTATTTATCAAGCACAGGCATTAGAAGGATGGAGCGGCGGAGGAGAAGAAGGAGGTGGTGGAGGTGGTGGAGGAGGCGGAGGAGCAGGTTAAAATTTGAGAATAAATTTTAAGGATAGGGTTTTATTATAATTCTTCGTTCAGGTTCTCTGCCTACGCTTTGCGTGGTTATATTTTTTCTATCAGCCAATTCCAGGTGAACAATTCTTCTTTCATACGGAGACATTGGAGGAAGAATTTTTTCTTGCTTTTCCAGAACCACTTCATCTGCAATTTCCCTTGCCATTTCTTTTAAATACTGGGCTTTCTTTTTCTTATAATCATTGATATCAAGGTCTAGATAAAAAATCTTCTCAAGTTTTCTACTTAGAATTATCTTTAATACTTTTTGAAGACAAAGTAGAATGTTTCCTCTTTCCCCAATCAGAATCTGTGGTTCTGAAGATTTTAGGTTTAGTTGCAAGGCTTCGTCTTGAAGGGCTACCTCAATTTCTACTTCAAAACCCATTTTATTAAAAAATTCTCCCACTTCCTTTTTAATTGTTTCCTGCTCTTTTTTTGTGAACATATAGGATTTGTAATATTGAAATGCCCGTACTTACGATTAAATATAAGCTAATTGCCGAAGGAATTTTTAGAAGGATAAAAAACGTAAATGCAGGGAAAAAATAAAGCATTTGTTTTCTAAAAACTTCTGAAAAATCAGAAAAATTATTCTTTTCTGTCTTTATCTTTACATCTTGAAATCGTGCCTGTAAAAACTGCAAAATCCCTGAGAGTCCGGCAAAAAGCAAATTTGGTTTTGAGAGGTCAACCATCAAAAGAAATGGCCTAATCTCCCCAGGATGAGGCACAAATGAATAAAGATTGTTAAAATTCTCCATAGCTACACTTCTGGCAAACACTAGATAAAGTGCAATCAATACTGGTAATTGAAGAAAGAGCAAGAAAATTTCTGAGAGGGGATTGATATTTTCTTTTTTATACAACTCTAGCATTGCCTTTGTTGCGCTTTCCTGATCGTCCTTAAATTTTCTTCTAATTTCTTTTAATTTTGGCTCTAATTCTGAGATTGCTTTCTGAGATCTAATGCCCTTTAAGTTCAATGGATAAAGTAAAATCCTAATTAATATCGTCAAGAGAATAACTGCTATTCCCAGGTCTTTTCCTGGAATCAAAGTATAGATTAGAATAAGCGCATTAAAAAGCGGCTGGTAGAATATTGTATTGAAAATAGCTGTTAAAAATCCCATAAATAATTTTAATTCTTTTTATTCAGTTAATTTTGCTTTCTCTAAAAGTTTTTCTAATATTTCTTCTGTGTCTTTAAGTCCTTTCTTTTCCAAACCCGGCAATACCACAAAAACATAATCTGTTCCTTTTTTAAGCTTTTTTATCCTTTTTTTAATAAGCTCTCTTAATCTTCTCTTGATTTTATTCCTAAGAACTGCCTTTTTTGAAATCTTTTGAGAAACAATAAATCCGAATCTTGAAATTTCCAAACCATTTTCTGAAACCTTTAAAAACAAAAGGCTTTCTTTTATTCCCTTTCCTTTTTTAAAAACTTTCTCAAAATCCTTTTTTGCCTTTAAACGATTTTCTTTTGGTAACACGTTTTCATTTACAACACCTGGTTAAATCACGATTCTTTTTCTGCCCTTTGCTCTTCTTCTGTTCAAAACCTTCCTTCCATCTCGAGTTGCGGTTCTTTTCAGGAATCCATGAGTCCTTTTCCTCTTTTTGTTTTTGATTTGTTTTATAATTGCCATATTCTTTTAAAAGATATCAGAAAAACTAAAAAAAATCAACCTTTATTTAAATTTCTTTTTTTAAAAAAGACTGCTTTGATCTTATTTAAAATGAAATTTATTAAAATTCTTTAAGGGTTAAGGGTTAAGGGTTTAAAATTTTAAATTTGAGTTTCTTTAAACAATTCACAGATTCCACAGTTTTTGCACAAGTTTTAAACTTTTGAACTGGTTTTGAGTTGCTTTTCTTTTAGTTGACATATGTTATAATCAAAAATAGAATTTAAGTATATTGAATATCGGATACTATCTTACTTCTATAAGGGATATCTTTATTAACAAAAAAAACATGTTTGAAGAAAATCTTTGGCAAACAGTACTCGCTCAAATTCAATTAAATATCTCTGAGGCAAATTTTGCAACTTGGTTTAAAAACACTCAGATTCTTTCAAAAGAAGAAGAAAAAATTGTTATTTCGGTTCCTAATTCATTTGCCAAGGAATGGTTAGAAAATAAATATCAAAGGACTATTTTAAAAGTGCTTCATCGGCAAGATTCAAAAATTAAAAAAATAGATTTTATTGTTGGAAAAACAAATCTTAGAACTCAAGAAACTCCGTTTATTGTTCCTAAAACCGACCAGCCAGAATTAAAGATTTCAAAAAGCAGTAAAACTGGATTAAACCCCAGGTATACATTTGAAAATTTCATTGTAGGTTCGTTTAATGAATTGGCTCATGCGGCTGCCTGGGCAGTTTCAGAAAATCCGGGTCTGGTCTATAACCCTCTTTTCGTATACGGCAAGGTAGGTCTTGGAAAAACTCATCTTTTGCAAGCAGTAGGGAATGAAATTGCAAAAAGATCCCCAGAAAAGGAAATGAGGTATTCTTCAGCCGAAATGCTGGTCTCTGGAATTGTTTCTTCCATAAGAGACCAAACAATTGAAAAATTCAAAGCACTCCATAAAAAAATTGATGTTTTGATTATTGATGATATCCAGTTTTTAGCAGGAAAAGAAAAAACTCAAGAAGAATTTTTTCATATTTTTAATACGCTTTATCATAATCAAAAACAGATTATTCTTTCTTCTGATCACCCCCCAAAAGCTATTCCAGCCTTAGCTGAAAGATTAAGGTCTCGTTTTGAGGGAGGAATGATTGCGGATATCGGATATCCTGATTTCGAAACAAGAATTGCAATTTTAAAAACCAAGGCTCAAGAGAAAAAAGATCTTATTCCTGAAAATGTTTATAACTTTTTGGCCTCTACTATTCAAACCAACATCCGAGAATTAGAGGGAGCTTTAAACAGAGTCATTCTTTTCCAGAAAACTTACAATAGAAAAATTACGCTAGATGAAGTAAAGTCTCTATTAAAAGAAATTACAGTTTCTCCCTTGCAAAAGAATACTCCAAAAAGACTCATTCAGACAGTCGCTGAATTTTATGACTTAAAAGAAAAAGATATTCTTTCAAACTCAAGAAAAAAAGAAATTGTAAGACCGCGTCAAATTGCAATGTATCTTTTAAGAAAAAAAATGCAAAGTTCATATCCTTTTATTGCTAGAATTTTTGGAGGAAAAGATCATACTACTGCTATTTATGCTTTTGAAAAAATTTCGAAAGAATTACAAAAAAATGAAGGCCTCGAAAGAGATCTTAATCTAATTTACATGCAGCTTTTGAATGGTTAGAAAAGAGTGTATAAAAAGTAAATATTCAGTGGAATAAGAAGATGGAAAATTTTGAAAACAAAAACTTCCACTTTTCTCCTCAAGTTTTAAACAACTTATTAAAAGGTCGAGTCAAGATTAAATTGTTCTTTATCCACTCCTTAACAACAATAAATTTAATAAATTTATGAAACTTACTATATTACAAAACAAATTAAAAGATGGATTGAATATTGTTGAAAAAATTTCTGCAAAATCTCCAACGCTTCCTATTTTAAGTAATGTCCTACTTAAAACTGAAAAAAATTTTCTAGAACTTTCTGCTACTGATTTAGAAATTGGAATTAGATTTTGGATTCTTTCAAAAACTGAAAAAGAAGGAGGAATAGCAATACCCGCACAAATTCTTTCAAGTTATATTGGAATGCTTTCTCCTTCACCCATTAAAATTGAAACTAAACAAGGGAATTTGTTGTTTGAATCTGATAATATAAAAACCCAGGTTAAAGGAAATAATCCTGAGGATTTCCCAATCGTTCCTCAGGTAAAAGACGGAGAAGTAATTTCTCTTTCTGCAAAATCAACTTGCCAAGGATTGTCCCAATTAGTAGGAATTTGCTCTCCTTCTACGATAAGACCAGAAATTTCAGGAGTGTTCCTTTCTATTCAGAAAAATTTATTGAAAATTGCGGCTACGGATTCTTTTAGATTAGGAGAAAAACAAATTATTTTAAAAAAACCTCTTTCAATCTCTAAAGAATATTCTCTAATTTTACCTCAGAAAGCAGCGAATCATTTGATTTCAATTTTTGGACAAGAAGAGGAATTCAAAGTATTTTTGTCTCCCAATCTCTTAATGTTCGAGTCGCAAATAGAAGAGGTAGAACATCCTAAAATTCAATTTGTTTCAAAACTGATTGAAGGAGAATTCCCAAAATATGAAGAAATTATCCCTAAATCTTACAAGACCGAGGCAGAGATCCAGAAAGGAGAGTTTTTAAAACAATTGAAAACTGCAGGAATTTTTGCAGGAAGAATTAATGAGGTAAAAATTGGATTTGATGAAAAGGCTCAGCAAATTCGGATATTTTGTCAAAATCCAGAACTAGGAGAACACTCATCTACTTTATCAGCAAAAATCAAGGGGAAAGATAGCGAAGTTTCATTCAACTATAAGTTTTTACTTGATGGGTTGGCGAATATTGAGGCGAGTGAAGTTTTCTTTGCTTTATCTAAAGAAAAAGAAGGAGAAGAAGGACCTGCCATCCTAAAACCAATTGGAGACGAAAGCTATCTTTATGTAGTAATGCCATTTCAGGCAAGTTAGAAAACTTAGAATTAGAATTAGAATTAGAATATGTTTCGTTCCCTTAGAAATCTTTTAAAAGAAAGATTGAGAGAATATAGTTTTGCTGATGAAATTTTGGCAACCAAAGTTTTAGACCTCTGGCAAAAAACCATTGAAGGAGAACTCGGGCCTAATTTTTCAAAAGATGCCCGGGCTCTTTATTTTAGAGATGGAATTTTGAATATAAAAGTTGCTAATTCGACCTTATTACAAGAATTAAAACTTAGAGACAAAGTAATTATTGAGAAAATAAACTCATTTTTAGAGAGAAACTTTATTAATCCTCAAAAATTAAAAAAGATAATTTACAAACTAGGTTAGAGTTTCTCTAAGGCTTTTTCAATAAATGTTCTCCAAATAGGAGCTGCCAACCCTATTCCAGGTTCTTTATAGTTTGAAGAATTATCATTATTCCCTACCCAAATCCCCACTGAAAGCTTGGGGCTGTATCCTATTGTCCAGGCATCATTAAAATATTGGGTAGTTCCTGTTTTTACCGATGTTCCCTCTAGAGCAAGAGGAGAGTTTGCGCCAAAAATTGGAGCTCTGGTTTCATTATCCGACAAGATGCTATTTATTAATTTTGCGACATTTGAACTTAAAACTCTTTTTGGACTTGGTTTGTATTCCTCAACTACATTTCCTTGGCTGTCCTCAATTCTTAGGATCGCAGTAGGCTTTGCAAAAAGCCCTTCAGTGGCAAATACTCCATAGGCAGAGGTTATTTCCAAAAGCTTTACCTCTCCGCCTCCTAGAACCAGGGAGGGGCCATAGTAGGAAGGTTCTCTTAGGGTGGTAATTCCTAATTTTTTTGCCATATCAACACTATCTTT
>Ga0315289_10006450_pt1 | contig 17238 bp, 13 predicted proteins | sample YL17G11_40_MG_FD_203452 | JGI IMG/M metagenome (GOLD analysis project Ga0315289, IMG submission 203452) | Sediment microbial communities from Yellowstone Lake, YNP, Wyoming, USA - YL17G11_40 | ecosystem: Environmental > Aquatic > Freshwater > Lake > Sediment | place: USA: Wyoming | collected... | reverse complement strand
CGTACGTTCTGAGAACGAGGAATCTGTGTCAAACGGCTGGCAGGGGGCGGAGTCGGCGCGGCGATACAGGGTGGTCGCCACGTCGCGGCGGCGCACGGCGCCAGCCGCGAGGGGCTGTTCGTCTTGGTCCCGTGTCCGTCCTGCCGACCGGGTGGCGCCTGGCCGGACCGCGCAGCAACCATGCTGAACCTCACAAGCCGTTGCCTGATTGTCGGACGAGCGGGCTCGACTTTCGCGCCGGCTGAAGGACTTATGCACGAGTCAAAGGAAGCCTTCGTAGCGTTGCATTACTAACTGCCCGTCGAATCCGTCATTCCAGTGTGTGGCACGCCTGGCGCGCTGCAAAAAGCGGTGCGGAATCGGGTGCAGCAGGGCACCGCAGAGCCACGCAACAGCCCGCACGACGGAACCTCCAACAGCAGAGAACCCGCGTCTTGCGGGGCCTTGCGAGAAGATGCAACTCCCTTCATTGACAAGGAGTTGCATCAATTGACCCCAAGGGGATTCGGACCCCTGTTGCCGGGTTGAAAACCCGGTGTCCTAGGCCTCTAGACGATGGGGCCAGGCCGGCTACATCCAAAAACGCTCCGGAAAAGACCCTGCATATTACTTCACCCTACTCCATCGTCAAGGCAGAGCCCGCCTGGTAACTGTCCCAGCGATTGTGGAGGTCTCCTTGGTGGCGGGGGCGCCTAGTCCGGGAGATGGATGATCTCTTGCAGGTCGCAGGCGCCGCCAGTGGGGCAACGCCCCTGATGCTTCAGAGACCCGCTTCGACCGATCAGGGCATGCAGCCAACCGTCCGGACCTCCTTGCCGTCGATGGCGTACCCACCAGTTGAACCGGCAAACAGGCTTTTCTCGCCCGGTCAACCACGCTGCTTGGGGCAGCCGCACAGCGCCAGCCAATCCACCTGTGAAACCGCAAACAGCGTGTTCTCGCCCAGCGTCGCCCGCTCAACGCTGTTGGCGCTCTCCTCCGGCACCAAGGTCAGGACTTTCACCTTCCCAAGCTCGGAGATCTGCTGGGGATTTGTCAGCATGGACAGGTCGGCGTCCTCGTGCCCGGCCGCACGTGGGGCGTGCACGCGTGTCGTTTGCGCGCACACGCGGTTGGGATCATTGCTTGAGGCTGTAGGGCGAGCAACTTGTTGCTCGCGCGACGACGTCGCTTGGGACGATGGATCGGCTAGGGCATGCCCGCTGCTATCATCGTGCGCACCGCCGGCACCATGAGCCGATGATTGTCCGGGCATTGGCACGGCCGGCTCGCAGGGCTGCGCGGGCGGCTCCAGGCGATAGCGGTTCACCACCACGCCGGCGATGCGCAGCCCGGCCGCTCGGGCCACCTGGAGCGTCAGCAGCGCATGGTTAATCGTCCCCAAGCCGGCCCGCGCCACCACCACCAGCGGCAGGCGCATCAGCTTGGCCAGATGGATCACCCAGAAGTCGTCGCTGATCGGGCACAGCAACCCGCCTATCCCCTCGACCAGCACGACGTCGGCCGCGCCAGCCAGGCGGCGGTATTCGTCGAAGATCGCCTCCAACTCCACCGGCCGGTGCTCCCTCGTCGCGGCCACGTTGGGCGCCAGCGGCGATGCGTACCGCACCGGGTTGATCTGCGCCAGCGTGCGCCGCGAGTCGGCGCACGCGGCCAGGAATTCGGCGTCGGCGCTGATGAGGCCCTCCCGGGTCCGCCGGCAACCGGTGGCGGCGGGCTTGAACACCTCCACCGTGCGGCCGGCCTGTCGCAGCGCCCGTGCGATCGCCCCGGCCACCAGCGTCTTGCCCACTTCGGTGTCGGTCCCAGTGATGAACAGGCCGGTCAGCCGCGGTAGCGGCGCGTAGCCGCTCACGTCGAAGTCCGGCGGCCCGTCGCCTCCGGGGCCGCGGCTGGGATGGTTCCTACGGGCCTTGCCCACCGGCAAAGAACTCCTCAAGGCTTGTCACCGCCGCCTGCATCATCCGCTCCAGCGTCACAAGGTCCATCCCCGGGGCGGGCATCAACGCCACTATGTCGCCCAGCGGACGGATGATCAACCCGTGGTCGCGGGCGTGCAAACACACGGCCGCACCGACCCGCCGGGCCGGCTCGAAGGCTTCGCGCGGCCGGCGGGCCACCAGCTCGATCCCCGCCATCATCCCGCACTGGCGGATGTCCCCCACGTGCGGATGCTCCGCCAAGGCCGCCAGGTGCTTCCGCATCCGCTCGATCTTGGCCGGCATCGCCTCTAGGAGCTTGGTCTCGAAGATCAGGTCGATGCTGGCGCACGCGGCCGCGCAGCCCAGGGCGTTGCCGGTGAACGTGTGCCCGTGGTAGAAGGTTCGCCCCGCCGCCGGCTCGCCGCAGAACGCGTCGAAGACTTCCTGCGTGGCCAGCGTCGCCGCCACGGGCAGATACCCTCCACTGAGGCCCTTGCCCAGGCACATCAAGTCCGGGCTGACGTTCTCGTGCTCACAGGCAAACAGCCTGCCCGTGCGGCAAAAGCCGGTCGCGACCTCGTCGGCGATCATCAGCACGTGGCGCCGGCGGGTGATCTCGCGCACGCCGGCCAGGAATCCGGGCGGGTGCGTGAGCATGCCGGCCGCCGCCTGCACCAGCGGCTCCACCACCACCGCGCAGAACAGGCCGGCGCCGTCGCGGAGGATGCGGTCCATCTGGTCCAGCACCGCCTGGCCGGCCGCGGTGCCCGCGGGATGATGATAGGCGTTGGGCGAGTCCACGAACGTCGTCTCGAACAGCAGCGGGCGGAAGATGTCGTGGAACGTGTCGATCCCCCCCAGGCTCACCGCTCCGATGGTGTCGCCGTGGTAACCCCGTCGCAGCGCCAGGAACCGCCGCCGGCCCTCCAGGCGCAGGTTGCGGTAGTACTGGAAGGCCATCTTTAGCGCGATCTCCACGGCCGTTGCGCCGCTGTCGCTATAGAAGACCTTTTCCAGACCCTCCGGCGCGATCTTCACCAGCCGCCGAGCCAGCTCGATGCTCGGCGCCGAGGCATGCCCCAGCAGCGTGGAGTGCGCCACCTTGTCCAGTTGGAGACGAATAGCCTGGTCAATGGCCGGCACGCGGTGGCCGTGCAGGTTGCACCAGAGGCTCGAAAACCCGTCGATATAGCGCCGGCCGCGGGTGTCAATCAGCTCAAATCCTTCAGCCGACTCGATCACCCGCCCTGGTTCGTCACCCGCGGCGATCCACGGCTGCATGGGCGTGAAGGGATGCCAGACGTAGCGGTTGTCCAGCCGGGCCAGTTCCGCGGCGCGTCGATCAGCGGATCGGGACGACCTATCGGCCACCGTGGCGCTCCAGGATGCGGACCTCGCCGCCGACGCCCTGGCCCAGCACGGCCGCGGCGTTGCCATGGTTGACCGCCACCTCGACCAGGTCCATCGAGTTGATCAGGGCCAGCGGCTCGCCCGGCGCGACGAAACCGTAGGCGCCCTGGAGCGGGCCGATCGGACGCCCCGCCAGGTACACGCGCAGTGCCGCCAGGTCGCGCCAACGCTGCTGGAGCAGCCGGCGGCTCAGGTTGCTGACGAGGTTCCCGAAGCGGTCCACGTAGATCACCTGGCCGATGAGCTCTCCCTGTTGCTCGACGGGCGCCGGCAGCTCCAGTGCCTTGAACGTCTGGGGCTGGGGGCCCAGCCGAGCCAGATCGACGCCGCTTAGGATGTGCCCGGCCACCGGCGCGAACAGATCCCGGCCATGGAAGGTCATCGACGCCGCTCCGCCCGGCAGATACGCGCTGTTGCGGACCACCACCAACCGCTCCATCGGCACATGCTGGGCCACCAGGCTCAGCAGGCCGTTGTCCGGGACCAGGTACAACTGGCCCCCCAACTGCGCCGCCAGGATCTTGCGCTCGGTGCCCACGCCGGGGTCCACCACGCCCACGTGAAGCGTGCCGGGAGGGAATCGGATGCTCGCCTGCCAGAGCACAAACGCCGCCGCCATCACGTTCTGGGGGGGGATATCGTGCGTAATGTCGACGATGACGGCCCGCGGCGCCGCCTGGAGCAGCGCGCCCTTCATGGCCCCCACGTAGGGGTCCGAGGTGCCGAAGTCGCTCAGGAGAGTTACCAGCGAACGGGCCGCCATGCCTGTACATCCCGCGTCTGGCTGGGGTCGGTAATCGGTGTATAATATTACCGTCATGCAGAGTGAAATAAAGCTCCAGACCGCCCGCCTGCAAATGGTGCAGGAGCAGTTGCGGTCGCGGGGGATCACCCACCCGGCCGTGCTGGAAGCCTTCATGTCCGTCCCCCGCGAGCAGTTCGTGCCGCCCCAGCACCAACACCAAGCCTACGAGGACCAGCCGCTGCCCATCGGCCTGGGGCAGACCATCTCCCAGCCGTACATTGTGGCGTTGATGCTTCAGGAGTTGGATCCCCAGCCACACCACCGGGTGCTGGAGATCGGCGCCGGCAGCGGATATCAGACGGCTCTGCTGGCCCGCCTGGTGCAGCACGTGTACGCGATTGAGCGGCTCAGCGAACTGACCGAACAGGCCATCGGGGCGTTGGCCCACCTGGGCGTCAACAACGTGACGCTTTGCACCCGCGACGGCAGCCTGGGCTGGAGCGAAGAAGCGCCCTTCGACCGCATCATCTGCGGCGCGGCTAGCCCGGAGACGCCGCCCCTATGGACCGACCAGCTCACGGACGGCGGGCGCATCGTCGTGCCACTGGGCGGGCCCGATTTTCAGACCCTCACGGTGGTCACCAAGACCCCCAAGGGTCTAATCCACCTTCCAGTGACCCAAGTCCGTTTTGTCCGTTTGATCGGCAAGGCCGGCTGGCCCGGCGAATGAGAACTGCCGCGCCGCGGCCGCAACGGCCATCCCTTTGCAGGACTCCCCCAGTCGTCAGCCGCTACGCCAGGATCTCCACCGTCACCGGCTGGGTCAGGCCGTGGTCGTGCAGCAGGTACTGAGGCGTCCATTCCTTGTCGTGCGGGTCGAATTCGCCCGGACCGACCCACGCCCGCTGCGGCGTATGCAGCGGTCCCATGATGTTGTGCCGTCCGCCGATGACCTCAACCGTCACCTCGTTGGGCCCGTCGGCCAGGGCCTCGGTGATCTCCGCCTCGAAAGGCGCCCAGGGCAGGATGAACGGCTTGCCGCCGGCGTGAATCACGGCCGCCGCGCATTCCACGCCTTCTAGACGCAAGCGGACCCGTTTGCCGGGGGGCCTGTCCACGTTCAAGCGGTATCGCACCGCGCCGCCGTAGAAGTCCAGCCCCTGGCCGACCCAAGACCCCAAGCCCAGCCGGCGCGGCGGGGCTATCAGCGTGGCGCTGCCCGGCTGATGCGGACCGCCCTGGCGGTTGCGGACGCCGAAGTCGCCCACCAGGTACATGTCCTCCAACTCCATGTCCGGCTGATAGTTAAAGCTCAGCAGGATCTCATTGTCCCCCTGGCGTAGGGCCGAGGCGATGTCTAGGGTCTTGATGTCTTCATCCACCCAATAACCCGCCACCTGGCTGACCACCCGTCCATTGACGCTGATGACAAACCGCTCCGGATGCTCCACCGCCAGATGGCAGCGGCTGGGCGGTTGCGTGACGTGGAAGGTCCATCGCATGCGGACCGGGCCTCGCGGGGCGGTGTCCCCGTGGCCGGCAGCGTAGAGATACCACGGCTGCTGGGCGCCGTTGTCCCGCCGCGACAGGCCGAAGCCCCCGCGGATCGTCTCGTCGGCCTTGAGGACCGGCACAGGCTGGGAGAACTGGCCCTCGCCGACGGCCCACTGGCAGTAGTCCAGCGGCAGCGTGTTAGGCTCGACCAGCTCGATATCAAAGGGTCCGCCAAGTTGCTGGGTCTTCAGCACGCGGGCGGCCTTGCCGGGCGGGGAGGCCTCGCGCACCGAAAGCCCCAGGCTCAGCAGCGCCGAGCCGGTGGGCGACAGCGACAGATCGAACTCCACGTAACCGTCGCCCTGGTCCGCCTTGAGTCGCCTGCGCCGGCCGGTTTGCGGGTCCCAGTCCACCACCGGCCGCCGCCCTGCCGCCCGCACGCGGACCGTGTGCGCCGCCTTGCGATCGTGCGACTGGATGAACAACAGCTGCCCGCCCTTGACCGAGCGGAGCATGTACCACATCTGGGTCTGCTCCTGGCCGTTCTCGGTGATGCTCACCCGCCGATCGAGCGCCTTGGCCAGCTCGGGGACAAACTGCTGGGCCTCCTGGCCGCACCGCGTAGCCGCCGCCAGCAGCGGCTGAAGTCTCTTGGACGCCTTGCCATCCACCCGCAACGGACCTTCGCCCAATACCAGCACCTTGCCCCCGCGGTCGGCAAACCGCCGGAGTATCCGCACCGTGCTGGAGCGCAGCGTCAAGGCCGGGGGCACCACAACCGCGCGATAGCGCATCTGGCCCACGCGCAGGGTGGCGCCGCTGACGCGCCCATGCCGCGCCAGCAGCGACTCATCCGCAAAGTCCCAATCGTAGTGCTGGCCCGACAGGCCGAAGATCACCTCCTTGAGCTGGTCGCACAGCCGGCGGACAACCTTCCGCTGAGCCGCGATGAACATGCCCCAGGCGCTCTCGATGGGGTGGATCACCAGCACGTCCCGCACCGCCTGGCCGCGGGTCAGCATGTAACCCACCCGGCCGAAGTAGTCCTCCACCGCCCGGTAGTACGGCCACCACGGGCTGTGCGCGTAGATGCTGGCGGGGTAGTCGCGCTTGGCCCCGCCGGCCAGGCTGTAATGCGTCAGGTGCGGACATCGCAGGTTCACGCCGGCGGCGTACTGCCAATCGCCGATGAACTTGTGGCCTTCCAGCGGCCAGTCCCAGCCGGTGCAGCCGTATAGCTCGCTGAGCACCCGCTCCTTGCCGAGCTGGCTGGCCACGCTGGTGCACTGCTTGGCCGTCAGCAGCTCCCGGGCCTGGTCCGTCAGGATGTCGATGCCCGGCCACTGCATGTGCTCGTAATGCGGCATGCAGGACCCGACGGCCGCGATCTGCTCGTCCAGGCGTCCTTCCCACAGCATGTGCCCGGTCATCGCGATGTTGTTGCGGCCGCACCAGGCGGCGATTTGCGCGGTGAAGGCCTCCACGAACAGCTCGGCGGCGGTCCGGTAAAAGTCGTGGCGGACGCGAGAGAACTCGTCGTCCTGGCCGTAGGCCACCAGCTCCGGCAAGTGCTTGATCAGGTCGTAGCCGCGGCGGCCGATAAACTCCGTCGGCATCGCCGGCGTCCACACCAAGTGATGCTCGACATCCTGGCCGGGTTTCCAGGCGAAGCCGTAGTTAGGCTCGTCGGTGAAGATGGCGGGCACCAGCGGCCCGAAGTCCTTGCCGAATCGGTCCGCGTAGGGCTGGTGGTTGTCGCGGATGTATTGGGCCACGGCGGCGGGGTTCATCGTGTCCAGGTACGGCGCATCATTGTGCCAGGGCGAAGGCTCCGTGCGACGCGCCTCGAACGCCAGCACGAGCTCGCCCGGCTTGGCGGCCGAGGGGGCGTCGATCATCCGGTAGCGCCGGCAGCGCCCGTCGGCCAGGTCCATCGCGAATGTCGCCAGCACCTGTTTGGGGTCCCGGACGTGTTCCGGCCGCACCACGGCCAGGAAGTGCTGGCCGTACTCCGGGTGCTCGCGGGTGACCTTGCCGCCGGCGGTGCCGCTGGGCCAACGGTCCTCGTCGTAGAGATAGGCCTTCATGTCCAGCTCCCGGGCCTTCTCGATGCATGCCTTGACGCACTCGAACCACTCGCTGGAGAGGTAAGGCGTCTTGAGGCCGTAGCGGCTGTGCATGAAGAAGCCGCCCAGGCCGGCCCGGTTCATCTGCTCGATCTGCCGGCCCAGGCGCTCGGGGCTGAGCTTGTCATTCCACGACCAGAACGGGGCGCCGCGGTCGGTCGCGCGGGGATTTAACCAGGCCTGCTGCCACTCTTGGGGGACGCTCATGTCGGCTCCTTCGGCGGTCAACGGAGGTTGACGGCGGGCGGCTATTCTCAGGTCCGCAGGATGCGCCCGTCAAACGAAAACCCCTCCTGGCCAAAAAAGGCGAGCGGCAGGACGGCGGTCGCACCGCCCTGCCGCGGGGCGTCTCCCAATAACGCCGGCTGATCCTTCAGTCGGCGGACTCCTCCACCTGCAGCGCCTGTCGTATCTTTCCAAACGCCCGGTTCTGGATCTGCCGGACGCGTTCGTTCGTCAGCCCCACGATCTGGCCGACCTGCCGGAGCGTCCGCTTCCGCCCGCCGCTGTCCAGGGCGTAGCGCTCACGGATCACGGTTTGCTCCAGCTCGTCGAGATGGGCCAAGTTGCCGTCCAGCACCTCCTGCAAGGCCTCCACCGCGCTGAACTGCTGTCTTTCGTACCGCAACTGGTTGTGATCGATCTGCTCCAGGTCGGGGTCGAACTCCACGGGGAATCGCTGGCGGTACGTGCCGGTGCGGGTGGCCAGGCGGTTGTAGCTCTTGAGGATCGCCCGGCAGGCGTAGGTGGAGAACTTAAACCCGCGCGACACGTCGAACTTCTCCACGCTCCGCAGCAGGGCCAGGCTGCCCTCGCTGACCAGCTCGGTGAAGTCGACGCCCGGAATCTGCGTCCGCTTGGCCATCGCCAGCACCAACGGCATGTTCGCGCTGACCAGGTCCGAACGGATCTGCATCGCCCGGCGGTACCACAGGATGATCTGCCGCGCCCGCGCCAGGCTCGGGTGTGCCCGCTGGGCCTTCAGCAGCCTGGACGTTCGGAAACGCGCGTAGTTGTACCGAAGGAACAGCATCACCTCTTCTGACGGTTTGAGGCGCCTGCGGCCCGTCCGGGGAGTTGGCTGGTCGTCTTGAGCCTCCGGGCGGTCCACCCAGGTCGGGACCTGGACCTGTGGCGACGAAGGGCCGAACAGATCGTGTTCTGTTTCCGGTTGGTTGAAGGCCTCGTTGGGGATCCACTCCAGGTCGGTGGGGACGTGGACGTAGGCGTCCCGATCGTTCTGGGCAAGTTGCCCGAGGAAGGCTGTCTCCTCTCGCTCGATGGTGTCAGCCAGTCTGATCATGCTCGGCATCCTTATTGAGTATGATTCCTGTATCCGACATAATGATAGCCAATTAGTACAACATTAACCAGTTTGGCCTTGTTTTTCGAGCTGTTCAGGCTCTGACGTTGGCGTAACCTCTTTATTGGAAGGATGTTGCTAAAGAAAGAAAATCTTGCCGAAAAGCAAGGTTTTCAGTGTCAGATAGGGCATTTGCTTCATGTCCTGGCGCTACGTGTACGCCCCTAAGACCTATTGCGACCGAGTAGTCGGCGAATCAACGTACCCTCCCCCGACCGGCTGCCTTCCACCCAATGCCCCAGGAATTGAAGTAGGTATCCAGCCACGAACGCTCCACCGGCAAGCCACCCCCATCCAAGCACCAAGAGGGTTGGCGCGACCACGAAGCACGCCGGAATCCCCACCAGGTGCAGGGCGAAGCTTAGCCGATTTAGGTGCCGCCGGCGCCAGTTCCGGTAGGGCTTGAGGATCATCGTCGCGACCTAGAGCACCAGCTTGAACCCGTAAATCGCGATATGGAGGCTGTTTAGGAACGTGCCGATGAAGAAGTCCAGCGCCAGCACCGCCATGCAGCTAGCCACGAAGCCCTCGGTGCAGGCCCGGCCCACCCCCGCCGCCCCCGGCGCGCACGTGAAGCCCTTGTAGCAACTGATCAGGCTGATGGCCGCCCCGAAAAACACGCTCTTGATAGGCCCGTAGAAGATGTCAAAGTACTCCACCACGAGCTGGGAATTGCGCCAGAACTCGGATGCGCTGACCCCGTAGATGTACACGCTGATGAAATACCCGCCCAGGATGCCCATGAAGTCCGCGTAGATCACCAGCACCGGGATCAGCAACACGCAGGCCAGGAACCGCGGCACCACCAGCACCCGCAGCGGACTGGAACCCATGGCCTGCAACGCGTCGATCTGTTCGGTCACCCGCATGGTGCCTAGCTCGGCCGCCAGCCCTCCGCCGACTCGCCCGGCCAGCAGCACCCCCGCCAGCACCGGGCCTAGCTCCCTGAGCACCGAGAGGTTCACCACGGTGCCCATCTGAGATTCCATCCCCAGCGACTGAAACTGCATCACGGTCTGCACCGCCAGCACCATCCCCACGAACGCCCCGGTCACCATCACCACCGGGATGCTCCGCGTGCCGACGTCGTAGAACTGCGGCGCCGTCAGGCGCAGGTTCCGGGCCCGCATCACGCCGGGGCCCAGCCAGGTGAAGGTCTGCCAACTGAACCGGCACAGGTCCCCGAACTGGGCTATCAGGTTTGTCGTGCGCTTGCCGACATGTGCGACCGTCCCGTTCACTCGATAGCCCTCAACCGGCGTAAATCCTCTGCCTCAGCGACAGGACATAGTAGCGGTAATTGTCCCAGGAGACATCATCGGGAACCAGGTGGTCCAGGTCGGGAATATAGCGCCCCGCCCGCACCGCCGGCCAGATGCGGTCCAGCTCCGCGTCAATCGCCCCATGATCCTGGGCCAGCACCCGCTTGTCGATCCCGCCGAACATCCCCAGCGTCGGGTAGCGCCGCCGGTAGTCGTTCACGTCGCACCCGGCCGCCACCTCGAATGGGAACATCTCGTTCATCCCGCCCTCCATGAGCGGTTCGATCAGCGGGTCCACCCAGCCGTCACTGTCCACCGAGATCAGGGGGATGTCGCTTTCCTGGGCGAACTGGCGAATCCGCCGATAGCACGGCAGCATGAACTCGCGGACGTGCCGAGGCGAGATCAACGGGCCTTGCCGCCCGCACATGTCTTCCCAGACATGTATCACGTCCACCCGCACCCCCGCCTGTACCACCTTGCGGAAGACCGTCAGGTACACCGTCGTCAGGTGGTCCATGATCTCGTGCACCAGGTCGGGGGCATCGTAGAAGGCCAGCAGGCATTCCTCGTCGCCCAGCAGCCACCGCAACCCGCCGTAGACGCTGGGGGCAGGGAAGCTGCCGAGTTGGATGGGATAGCCCTTGCTCGTCCAGTCGCGGCACGTGGCCAGCCAGTCGCCCGCGACGCGGTCGGGATGATCGGGATCCAGATGCTCGGCCTTGTAGCGCCGCCAATCGTCCCATCCGCCCACCGGGAACTTCAGGAACTGCGCCATCGACGTGCTGTTCCGCAGGTCGCGCTTGATGATGCCCCACTCATCGACATGCTCGATGTAGCGGTCAGTCTTGGCCAGCACTTGCTTTGGGACCGGCGGACACGGGCCGTACTGCACGGGCACGACCAGAGGCGGCGTGTCCGGGGCGGCGAAGCCGCGGTGGTTCTTCACATCCGCCGGCTTGCCCTCGCGCTCCCATCGTTTCCAGGTGGTGCCCCAAGGCCCCCAGTAGACCCAGAAGGGCACTCGATCAATGGGCTTGCCCAGCATGCAGTTGGCGTACCGCTCGCGGTCGTTCATTACGTGCTCCGGACGGCGCGGAGTGCAGACTATATCGCCGCCCCATCCGGCGTGCAATCGCGCCGCCCGCTGGCGTCAGCCCAGGTCCGGCTCCTCCAGCGGGACGGGGCAGTGCTTCTTTCGGCCGCAGCGCAGGCAATGCCGGCCGCTCCAGACGGCCTCCACCAGGTCCGCGATCGGATCAATCAGGTCGAGCTGGTCGGTCCAGATGCCGCCTTCGAAGTTGCGGCGGAGATCGGACTTGGCGCCCAGCCCGGCCCCGGTAAGGTTGGCCGAGCCCAGGTACATCCAGCGCCCGTCGACCACCAGCGCCTTCAGGTGCACGCGGGGGCAACGGCGCATCTGAAGACTTCCGGGCCGGCGGCGCTTGAGGTGAGCCAGGAACGGCCCCGAAGGCACAGCCCCGTGCAGCAGGCGGATCTCGATGCCCCGCCCCGACAGTTCCTCCAACACGTCCAGCAGGCTCCGGCCGGCCCTGCTCCATCCCGAGCCGGGCAGGTGCAGGTCCTTGACATCGGCGGTCGCCAACATCAGCCGGTGCCGGCAGGTCTTGATCGCCCGCCCCAGCACGCCGTCGAGATGTTCGCCATTGAGGACCAGTTCCAGCATCATCCACCCTATCGTCCAGGGAACGGGTCTGGAATGAGGGCGCCGTGTTGCGCTGAGGGCTGCCTTGGATGGGGAGATGCGAGTCCCGGCTGAGTTGACATGGGCCGTCGGCCATCTTTAGCAGTTGGGCCGCGCGGGCAGGCAGCTCAGGACCAGATGCCGGGGATGTTCTTGCTGCACTGCGGACATCGGCCGGCCCGAAGCCTATTGCTTTGAACGGTGAAACCCACCCGTTCGATCAGCAGCGTGTGGCAGTTGGGGCAGCGGGTGCTTTCATCGGCCTGTCCGGGCACGTTGCCGCAGTAAACATATTCCAGCCCGGCCTGGCGGCCGACCTCGCAGGCCATCTCCAGCGTCGATAAAGGCGTGGCCGGCGCGTGGGTCATGTGATAGTCTCCGTGGAAGCGGCTGACGTGCCACGGCACCGACTTGCCCAGTCGCGTGGCGATGTAGCCGGCCAGTTCGGCCAGTTCCTGGCGCGAGTCGTTCATCCCCGGCACCACCAGCGTGGTGACCTCCACCCAGATCCCGGCGGCCACCAGCGCCTCCAGGCAGTCCAGCACCGGCTGAAGGCGCGCCTTCATGATCCGCCGGTAGGTCTCGTCGCGGAAGGCCTTGAGGTCCACGTTAATGGCGTCCAGGTACGGCGCAATCGTCCGGACCGCCAACGCCGTCAGGAATCCGTTCGACACGAAGCCGTTACGAATCCCCTGCTCCTTGGCCAGCTTGGAGGTATCATAGGCCAGCTCAAAGAAGACCGTCGGCTCGGTGTAGGTGTAGCTGATCGACGCGCAGTCGTAGTTCCGGGCCGCATCGACGATCTGCTGGGGACTGACCGCCTGGCCCACAATCTTGCCCTCGCGGGGCAACTGGGAGATCTCCCAGTTCTGGCAGAACTCACACTGGAAGTTGCAGCCCGGCGCGGCGACCGACAGACTGCGCGACCCAGGCAGAAAATGGAACAGCGGCTTCTTTTCGATGGGGTCGACGTTCATGGCCACGACCGCGTCGTAGTTCATCGACCGCAGCACCCCCGCCACGTTCTGGCGGACCCGGCAGACCCCGTACTTGCCGGCCGCGATCACACACTGCTGGCCGCACAGCTCGCAGGCGACCTTCTGGCCGTCCAGACGCCGCCACAACATGGCCTCGCGCTGCGCCATCGCTCGCTCCCAAGGTCCTACATTATAGTGGCTGGGCGCTAAGGGGCCGCGATCTGCGGGAGGCCCCAACCCGCCCCGCACAACCGCCAGTTTCAGTTGCCGTCCGCATTCGCCGCCGCCAGGGCTGCCGGGATTGCAGGAACCACCGCCCGCCTCGCCCAGGGGCAGACGAACTCGACTCGCGTCGGCCCTCCCGCGTCGCTTGTAGCTCAGAATTGGCCCAGGTCTCGCTCGCCCAGCAGCTTGCGGGGCAGCAGGTACGTCCGGCCGCGGTATCGCACAATCTCCCCGCTCATACGCATCTTCCCCACAGCCGACTCGTTACGCTGCAACAATAGTGAAGGCAGGATCAGCAGCGGGCCGTCGCCCAGCGTGTTGTCGCTGACGAAGCGGAATTCGAACCAGCCCGATTGGGCGTGCGAGGGAACGATCCAGCCCAGCCGGTCGATGATCATGTCGCCGCGGTCGGCGCGCGGAGTTTGCCGGCCGGCGCCCGGGGCCACCGAGGGCGCCGCGGACGGCTGCTCATTCTCCGGCTCGGCCAGCCCCACCGGACGGGCGGGCAGGTCCTGCATCATTCGCTGGAGGATATCAGCCGAGGCCGTCGCGGCAGGCTGGGCCTGCGACGGCGTCTGCGCCGGCGGCGAAGCAGCTTCTGTTGGCGCGGCTGGCGGCGACGGAGAGTCCGCTACCAGCAGATTTCGCACCAGGATGTACTGATGGCCGTGATATCGCGTGCTCTCGCCGGAGACCACGAACGTCGGCCCGCCCATTTCTTCTTGCAGGCGTTCCATGGCCGCAAGCATCGGGCCCGGCAGCACGCGCTGAGGCGGCAAGTCGGCCTGGTCTGGCTGGGGGGCGAACTCCAGCATGAACCAGCCGATCTCGTCGTCGCGGCGAAGCTCGGCTGGGCGGTCTTGGATAAGGTACTCCGGGGTGCCGACCGTCGCGGCGCGCGGCGCCTTGGCGGCGGCGGTCGGATCGGTTACCGGCACGGACGCGCGATACGCCGGTCGCGCCCGGACGATTGGCTCCTCCGATGTCTGGGCGGCCAAGATGGTCGATACCAGCACGATCACCCCCGCCGCCCACGCCCACCGCTGCTGAGCAAAGGATCGCATGCCCGCCATCCTACCCATGCCCGCGCACGCCCACAAGCGGGCCTCAGACCCGCCGCGGCGGGAAGAACCGCTCCAGCTCCGCCAATTCGGCGATGCAGTGGATGCACCCAAGGCTCTGGGGGCGGATAGAACAGACCGCCGCCACCACCGGGCGCCAGAACTCGCCCACGCACACCAGCGGCACATCATCGCCCAGCCGATTCATCGACTTAAGCTCCCAGGTCAACGCCAGCTCGCTGAGCGTCCCGTTGGCCCCCGGCAGCACCACGAACCCGGCCCCGGCCAGCTCGTGCAGCTTGGCCACGCGCTGCGCCAAGTCGGAAGTGCGGACCACCTCGTCCAGGCAAGCGTTCGGCGCGGACCTCCAGATGTCGCAGGTGACGCCGAGGGTCCGCCCGCCCGCCTCCTTGGCCCCCCGCGAGCAGGCCTCCATCACGCCGCCGTAGCCTCCGCTGACCACCGCATAGCCAAGCTGGGCCAGCCGGCGCCCCGTGGCCATCGCCAGTTGATACAGCTCGTCGCCCGCTTGGGCGTCGCCCGAGCCGAACACCGCCACCGCCGATCGACGGTCATGCCTGGGCCTATCCGCCTTGACTGCCACGTCAGATTCCGCCGCCCCGCGTGTAGTTGAGCAGCCCGCCCGCCAGGAGGATCTTCCGCTGGCGCGGCCCCAGCGCCAGGCGACACGCAAACTCCGCCCCGCTCGTCAGGTTCCGCACCACCACCTGCCCGGCCGACTCGATGGCCGCCGGCACGTCATCCATCAGCAGTTCATCCCCCTGGCCGACCCGCTCGTAATCGGCCCCGTCGGCGAACGTCAGCGGCAGGATCGCGAAGTTCACCAGGTTGGCCTGGTGGATCCGCTCGATCACCTTGGCGATGACCGCCCGCACGCCCAGGACCATCGGGCACAGGGCGGCATGTTCGCGGCTGGAACCCTGGCCGTAACTGTCGCCGGCCACGATGAATCCCGCCCGCCCGGCCTGTTTGAGCTCCAGCGCCCGCTGGGCGAACGTCGGCTGGCCCGCCGTGTTGAAGGCGTTGAAGACGTACTTGGCGTATTCCGGGACGTTGGAGCGATGCTTGAGCAGTTCCCCGGCCGGCATGATGTGGTCGGTGGTGATCTTGTCGCCGACCTTGAGGAGCACCGCCCCGGCCAGTTGAACCGGCAGCGGCTCACCCGCGGGCGGCTTGACGATGGTCGAACCGCGCACCACCTCCACATGCTGGGCCTGATCGGGCGAAAGCGGGGGGATAATCAGCCGATCGTCAACGTCGAAATGCTCGGGCGGCTGAATCGACGGCCAATCCAGCTTCAGCTCCCCAGCCAGGACGCGCGGATCGACCAGTTTGCCCGCCAGCGCCGCGGCGGCGGCCGACTCGGGCGAGACCAAATATACTTGGTCGCCGGTGGCGCCGGACCGGCCGGCAAAGTTGCGGTTAAAGGTCCGCACGCTGATCCCGCCCTCCGGCGGGGAGAAACCTATCCCGATGCAAGGCCCGCAGGCGGATTCCAAGATCCGCGCCCCCGCCGCCACCAGGTCCGCCAGCGCCCCGTTGGACGCCAGCATCTTGAGCACCTGTCGGCTGCCCGGGGCGATGGCCAGGTCGACGTCCGGGTGCGCCGTCCGCCCGCGAAGCATCCGTGCGACGATCATCAGGTCCTGATGGCTGGAGTTGGTGCACGAACCGATCGCCACCTGGCGGACGGGCTGGCCGGCAACCTCCGACAGCGTGGCCACGTTGTCCGGGCTGGAGGGGCAGGCGGCCATCGGCTCTAATTGTGACAGATCGATCACCACGCCGTCGAAGCTTACGGACGCGTTCCCATCCTGATCGGGCCGGCCCACCGTCACGCCCCGCCCGAACCGCCGGATGTTCTCGATGGCGCCGGCATCGCGCTGGGCATGGAGCTTCTTGGTGATGCGGTCATAGGCGGCGCCGCTGTCGGCGGCCCAGGCCTCGAACTGCTCGCCGCGCCCCTGGGCCGCCAGGAAGGCCCGCGTCATCTGATCGGCGGGGAAAACGCTGGTGGTGACGCCCAGCTCGGCCCCCATGTTCGCACAGGTTGCCCGCGCCGGCACCGGTAGCGTCTCCACGCCCGGCCCGAAGTACTCCACCGCGCAGCCGACATTGCCCCTGGTCGTCAGGATGCTCAGTAGGCGCAGGATAATGTCCTTGGCCGACACCCACGGCCGCAGGCGGCCGATGAGTTCCACGCCGATGACCCGCGGGCAGACGGCATAAAACGCCCCGCCACCCATGGCCACCGCCACGTCCAGGCCCCCGGCGCCGATGGCGATCATGCCCATCCCCCCCGCCGTGGGGGTGTGCGAGTCCGAGCCGATCAGCGTCCGTCCGGGGCGGGCGAAACGCTCCAGGTGGACCTGGTGGCAGATGCCGTTGCCCGGGCGCGAGAAGTAGGCCCCCAGCCGGGCGGCCACTGACTGCAAATAGACGTGGTCGTTGGCGTTCTCCGGCCCCATCTGCGCCATGTTGTGGTCCACGTAGCTCACCGACAGATCGGCGCGGACCCGCGGCACGCCCATCGCCTCCAGCAGCAGGAACGCCGTGGTGCCGGTGGCGTCCTGGGTGAGCGTCTGGTCCATGCGCAGACCGATCTCGGCGCCCGCCTTCAGTTCACCAGCCAACAGATGTTTGGCGAGGATCTTGTAGGTCAGCGTCTGGGGCATAGTGGCTCCTGCGTGACGGCCTCGACGGCGAAGACTTGAGGATACCAGACCCGGCCGGCCGATCCAACGGTGGGCCCGTCCACCCGACCATCATGAAGAAGACCCGCGGGCCCGCCTGATTCGCCGGACCAGCTAGTGTAGTGCGTCAACCAGATTGAACATTATTCAAGACGGCCCGCGCACGGGCGATCTTCGCGAGGATATCCTGGACTTTGGCCGTCCAGACGAATGTTTCCGGGTTCTGGTTATGGT
>Ga0315289_10006448_pt1 | contig 17242 bp, 16 predicted proteins | sample YL17G11_40_MG_FD_203452 | JGI IMG/M metagenome (GOLD analysis project Ga0315289, IMG submission 203452) | Sediment microbial communities from Yellowstone Lake, YNP, Wyoming, USA - YL17G11_40 | ecosystem: Environmental > Aquatic > Freshwater > Lake > Sediment | place: USA: Wyoming | collected... | reverse complement strand
CGACGAACAACGCACCCACCAAACCATAATTGGTGTAGTTGTCGAAGAGGATCCGCCTGAGCAACGAGGCGTTCTCAATACCAGGCCCGGTTTTCTCCCACTGTATAATTGTAACATTATATCCAAGGGCTTCCACATCAGTTTGATAGTTACTGACATTATCGATGACCTCATCATAGATATTCCCGGCGACAACAACGAAAACCAAAGGAGAGGTTGACGCCCCTTCATTGCACACAGGTTGATCATCAGAACTATCATTTGAATCTACATCAGGACGAGCAGGTACCGCTTCTGAGATATGAACATGTACCGTTTCATCTTCATCAGAGACAACACCTCCATCGCTCCCAAGAGAATTACTACGGATATCTCGACCTGTGATTTTTCCTTCATCAACACCAGATAAAGCCTCATACTTATCCCTCGGAGTGAATGCGCCTCCCATTCCTGCATAACTTGAAAGAAGAAGCACAGCGACAAATCCAAGCGCCATGAATCTCTTTATCTCAGTATTCTTAGCCGTTAATCTAATCGATTTATCACGTCTGTCTTGTAGCATAAGAGTATACTTTGAACATGCCAATATAACAGTTTTATTGTTCAACTGGTACCTGATGCCTATGACAGTTCTTACCCGATAAAAAATAGAACCAAATGTACCGGATATCTCAAGGTAACCGTGGATAATAAACCTAAAAATCTCGTTTCTGAGAAGCAACAGATTTGAAGAGCGGGTTTGATATACAGTAGTTCGGCAAAAGTTTTAAATAACAATTTCCCTTCCTTACCTCCTACTACCAAGCAATAGAAACAGGTGTAACTCATGGTAAAAAGCGTGTACGGCTACATAGGTGATACATGGAATAAACCAGACACATCCTTTAAATCACCTCAGAAAGCCAGAATGATCCAGTGGAGAAAAGAAGAGAATTTTTTAAGAGTCGATAAACCAGTACGATTAGACCGTGCACGATCCCTAGGCTACAAAGCAAAACAAGGTTATATTATTGTCAGAGGCCGTGTACGTCATGGGGGATTGCACCGTCATCAGATAAAAGGTGGACGTAAAGCCTCTGCGCGTGGAACCACGAAACTGACTGCGGCAAAGAGCGTTCAACGCATCGCTGAAGAACGTACCGCTGCACATTACCAAAACATGGAAGTCCTGAATTCCTATTGGGTTGGAAAAGACGGGATGTACCATTACTTCGAGGTTATCCTTGTTGACCCGGCACATCCAGCAATCGTGAACGACCCGAAGATCAACTGGATTTCAGCGTTCCCGAACCGACGGCGCGTACTGCGAGGTAAAACAAGCGCTGGACAAAAAGGACGAGGCTTGATGTACAAAGGAAAAGGCGCTGAGAAAGTCAGACCAAGTATCCGTTCACATCAGAGCAGAGGAAAATAAACCGGTTTTTTTATCGGACGATCATCACTGGTTTTGCCGCGTATTGTACAACTTTATTTGCGACGCTGCCGATGGGGTATCTCCCAAGCGCGCTTGATCCTTTACTGCCGAGAACAATCAGATCGCAGGCAAGATCATTTGCTACGTCGATAATGACGGCAGCGATGTCTTCTCCTTCTTTGACCATGCCGGTAATCGTGTAATCATGAGATCCGATATCCCGAACAACATTATTCACGATGTTATGTGCTCGCAGCTTTAGAACATCATAGGATTTCTGATCAAGCAGGTTTTTATCTGAAGGTACGGGGACGATAGCTAGAATGATGAGCTCTCCGTCCTCATCAATGATCATCATTGCTTTGTTAAGCGCGTTTTCTGCGCCCTCAGAGCCGTCAAATCCTACCAGTATCCTTTTCATGGTTTATTTTTTCCTCCAGGTTGGGCCTTTTGCGGTATCCTGGATTTCTAACCCAAGCGCTTCAAGCTCTTTTCTGATGTGGTCTGCGGTTTTCCAGTCTTTGTGTTTGCGTGCGTCTTCCCGTGCTTCAAGTAGGGATTTCATCATCTCATCCATGTTCATTGCTTGTGCTAAATGTCCTGTGGTTTGTAGGAGTGTCTGAAGTTTTTGAATCAATGCCGGCTCCTCTTTTGTTTTTGGTTTGGTTTTTGGTTGGAATAACGTAAGCACATGACCAATCGAAAGGTAAACGTCCAATGCATGTTTGCATAACTCAGGATTTGCCTGTGGATGCTCTTCAAAATATTTGTTGCTCTTGTTTACAAATTCAAACAAGGATGCGAATGCTTTTGGCGTGTTTAAATCATCATCCATGGCTTGTTCAAATTCATCCTTGAGTTCCTGAATAGCGGCGTTGTACTGCTGCTCAGATTCATGTTTGAGTTTAGGTTTCTTTGTGGTCGCATGTTGTGCGTACTGCTCTAGTCGTTCTTTTACCCGGTACAGTCGTTCTAATCCTTTTTCGATGTCAGTGAGTGCTTTCTCGCTATGGTCTGGCGGGCTGCGGTAGTGTGCCTTGGTGAAAAACATCCGCAACACCTCAGGGTCCCAGTGCTGTATCATATCTTTGACGTTGATGATGTTGCCCAGGGACTTGGACATCTTCTCCCCGTTTATGGTAAGCAGCCCGACATGCATCCAGAATCTGGCAAACTGCTTCCCGGTTGCTGCCTCTGCTTGTGCGACTTCGTTTTCATGATGCGGGAATCGCAGGTCCATGCCGCCGCCATGAATATCAAACGGCAACCCAAGGAATTTACTGCTCATCGCTGAGCATTCGATATGCCACCCAGGTCTGCCAGGGCCCCAGGGGGACTTCCAGGTAGGCTCCCCAGGTTTTGCGCTTTTCCATAACGAGAAATCAAGCGGGCTTTTTTTGTGTTCTCCTGGCTCAATGCGTGCGCCACTTTTCATTTCAAGAATATTTTGTCCAGAGAGTTTTCCATATTTGCTGAATTTTTCTACCGAGAAATACACGTCTCCATCCGCTACATACCCGTAGCCTTTCTTGAGTATTTGCTCAATCATCTGGATCATGTCTTGGATGGTTTCTGATGCTTTGGGGTACACATCAGCACGACGAATACCGAGTGCGTCTAGGTCAGCGAGGCATCGGTCGGTAAATCGCTGTGAATATTGCAGAGAGTCCACGCCGTCTCTGCTTGCTGCCGCGATGATTTTGTCATCGACATCCGTGATGTTCTGCACATACGTCACCGCGTATCCTTTATACTCGAGGTATCGTCGGATCACGTCAAACGCGACATACGTCCTGGCATGCCCGATGTGCGCGTCGCTATAGACGGTCATCCCACAGACATACATCCGAACGGTATCTTTTTTAAGAGGGACGAATGGTTCTTTTGCCCTTGAAAGCGTATTATAGATATGTAGCGTCATCTCCAGCACACGTGATTCCTTGCTAATGGCAACAAAAATATATACTTTGCCCTCCTGTGCCGTTCATCCTTGATTGCGGCTTAAAACGTGCCGTACATCAGGAACCTTTAATTTTATATACGAGAAGCTTATTAGGGAGGTTCCTTAATAAATTGATACTGGAGTTTAGAGAATGGCACGAATGCACGCGCGAACCAAAGGGAAATCAGGTTCAACCCATCCTATGCGAGAAAAACACCCAGAGTGGAGTTCACTGAACCCCCGGGAAATCGAAGGACGCATCATGGAGCTAGCAAAAGCTGAGAAATCGACTAGTGAAATCGGGATGATTCTACGTGACCAGTACGCGGTTCCTAGCGTGAAAATCGCAACCGGTAAAACCGTGTCAAAGATCCTTGAGCAGAACAAGATTAAACCAGAAATCCCTGAGGATCTTCAGAACTTGATTAAGATTGCACTCAAACTGAAGAAACATATTGATCATCATAAAAAGGATTTTAAAACGAAACGGAACCTGCAGCTAACAGAATCTAAGATTCGACGGTTAATGAAATATTATCATAGAGAAGAGCGGCTTCCTGTGGGCTGGAAGTACAGTCTTGAGCAAGCAAAGCTCATGTTTGAGTAAAACATTCTATCATCCATTATCTTTTTAGCCTGGAACATGTTTTTCGGCTTAGAGTACAGTCTATGGCAGAAGACATTCATTCGGCATTTCGGGGCGCAGCAGAGCTGCTGACAGCGTTTCCAGCGTCAACGCGTATTCGTGTTGTTTCGCATTACGATGCTGACGGTATTGCTGCGGCAGGTGTCTTGTGCAGTGCGTTGTATCGCGCAGGGTATGATTTTCATGCGACTCTTATGAGAAACCCGTTTACCAAAGGCTTTGACCGGCTGAAAACTGAGAGTAACGAGGTGATCGTGTTTGCTGATATGGGCAGCGGGCAGCTGGAAACGATCGAGCAGCTTGGCGCTCAAGCTATTATCCTGGATCATCACCAGTATTTAACCGCAAAAACCTCAAAGAACGTCCATCAGATTAATTGCAATCTTCATGGGATTGATGGGGACTACGAAGCGTCAGGCGCGACCCTCAGCTATGGGCTTGCGACCGCGCTTGATTTGGCAAATGAGGATCTGGCGCCTTTGGCGTTAGCAGGTGCAACCGGTGACAAGCAATTTATTGGTGGTATTCGCGGGTTTAACAAAGGTATCCTTGATCATGCCGTAGAAAAAGGATTCCTTGTGCAGGATACTGGTATGAAATTGTACGGGAGCAGTCTTGCTGATGCCTTGTATTTCTCTCTTGATCCCTACTATCCTGGTATTTCTGGGAACAAGGACAGGGTTGAAGAAACACTCAAGAAACTCAGCATTGACCCCTCATTGCCTCTTGATGCTATTGATAAAGAGAGTATGATGCGGCTTTCGTCGTTCCTTCTTTTCAGCTTGATTAAAGCAGGCTGCCAGTATAACATCCTCGATATTTCGATTCGAAAACGCTATCGTGCTACATCGCAGGGCTGGGAGCTGGAGCGGTTCGCGGACCTGCTGGACGCGTGTGGGAAGAACGGGCATCGCAGCCTTGGGTTATCCCTCTGCCTTGGAAACACTGATGCGTGGACGCAAGCAATGACGGTTGAGCAGGAATACAAGCAGAAAATCATGACCGCACTTCAGGCTCTTGAGCAAGGTGGGATTCATGAGACAGAGACGATGCGGTATTTCTATTCAGAAAGCTCCTCGCTTGGCGGCGTGATCGCTGGTATCGCCATTAATTATTTGCTTGATGATAAAAAACCGTTGTTTTCTCTTGCCCGTAAAGAAGCCGATTCTGAGGTTCATGTGTCGTGTCGCGGGAACCAGATGCTTGTCGAGCATGGCCTTGACCTGGCGGTGGTGATGAAAACAGTTACCGAGAAGATCGGTGGGTATGGCGGTGGGCATAAGATAGCGGCAGGGGCAACGATTGCGTTTGATAAAGAAAAAGAATTCCTTGAGACAGTTGAAGCTCTTCTTACTCAACAGATGAAGGGGTAAGATGAAAGCTACTTGTATGCTTACTATTGAATGCAAGGATGCAGAGAGAGCAAAGAACATCCTGCGTTCCATCAACATTGATGATCAGGGGTTTGTTCATTCAAAAAGAAAAGGAAAAACAATAGAGGCGACTGTTGAGGCAACGTCGGTTGCATCCTTACTTCATACCCTGGATGATTATCTGGCTTGTGTCTCGGTCGCTGAGAAGATAGTGAATAAGAGTTAGGGGATTGTTTATCATGAGTTCGTTTAAGTAAAAACTGTTGATCGTCTTTTCACAAGAATATTTTTTTGTATGTATTTTTACTTTTATTTCATTGTTCGACTTTGTCGTTTCATCTATTTTTAATTCTCTAACCTATAAATGGTCTGGACCAAGGGCTACATGGTGAGCATAACCTATATAATATGAATAAAAATTCAGGGAAGTTAGTATTCCGCTATGTATTCTTATCCCTGTAAATCCAGTCATACCTACACAGTAAATAAACCACGTAAGGCCACCATAATACTTCTCAATAGCTGAAATTTGTCCATAAAATGGACCTTTATATTTTTTAATACCTTGTATACCATTACTCCATATCCATCCATCAGCTGGGCCATATGTATCTCCACCTTCAAAATGTCCTAGTACTCTCCCTAAACTTAAGTACGTATAAACACTTTTTTTTAATGGCATAAAAGTATATAACATAGTAAAAAACAGGGTTAAAAAACCCTTAAAATTTCCTCCGCTCGAATCAAGAAAGTCTAACCAACAAATATCCCACCATGAATAAGTCTCAGTTGTCTTCCCAAAAATTAAACAATTAAAATTTTCATAATCCGCCTCAAGATTTTTACTCCATAGTCTCTTTAAAAGATTACTTATTTTTATTCCTTGACCATTATTCATGATCATCTTCATTACCTGTTCAACATTCATCCCTTTCGGCAATAATCCATACTTGTTCAACTCTACCACAGCATCCTTGAAAATAGGAACAGCTTCTTCCCTTGTTGTCGTTGTGTTTAATTTTGCCCGGAAATCAACCAAGTAATTCTGTAAATCCTGATATTGTTGTTTGGTGAGCTTTATCGTTGTATTTCTATATCCTTTGATACCACATGCTTCACTGGTGATTTCGATAAGCTCATTATCAGAAGATGCTTTGACAACACTGAAATTAACACTAGGTGCAACTGCAAGACCGACAAAAAGAAGGATTATTCCAACAGCTAAACTTGTCATAAACCTGTCTCTATTCATACTTTCCTGCCCCTATCTATCAGAAATAGAACAACTTTAACTATATTATCTCTTCTATGAAGGGATATTCCCCCTAGCAAAGATAGTTTACAAGTATTCGACAATGAATCCATCCATAATGTATATTTTTCTATCCGATGACCTATGCTTTCTCTCAGCCTGTGGTGTTCGTCTCTTCAAAACTTGAATAAGAATTAAGTATTCATGGAGGATAACCTTCCGATGATGCGATTTGATTTACATGCGACCTTTACCTTAAGTGCTGATGTCTCAGGTCTGACCAAGGAGCTGGAAAAGTTTATCAAACAGACAAATGAGACGATTTTGAAAAAAGGACCGGAAAAACTCGCAATCATTGAACATTTCAAGGCAGAAAAAAAAACACTTACTCTTTCTATCACCTCTGAGGGATCCCTCCGTCCGCATAACGTGCTACTTCAGATAAAAAACGCGTTAAGCAAAGAACTTGGTAAGACGCATCATCTCGGGATACGAGAAATCACCATTGAGAAATACACGATCAGTTTTGATCTTGAACGAGAGCCACTCAAAGACGTCAACATCCCTTTTGCTGATGTGACCATAAAAAACAAACACGTGACTATTCTGCTCAAGGATGTTTCAGAAGAGTTTCTACGCAGGAACTACATCGACCGCATGATCAACCTCGTCAAAGAAAAAGTAGAAAACCAGTATTACGAAGGCAAGGCAGAATTCTGGAAACTGATCTGGACATCAGACGAAAAAAAACCAGTATGGACAAAGGACCCGACAGAGGAAATGGAAGCTCTCAACTGGCTTAAGCAAGGCCCGACGAAAGGAAAATGGTTCTACCAACCGCAGGCTGCAGCAATCCTCAAAACAATGGAGCATATCGCCATCAAAGAAGTCCTCAAACCACTCGGGTTCCAAGAAGTCATCGAGTCACATATCAAACCGTTTGACATCTGGCTGAAAACCGGTCACATGGAAGGCATGCCGTACGAGTTCTATTACGTAGCAGAACCAAAAACAAGAGATGCAAAGGACTGGGAGCGGTTCGTTGATCTTACGAAAATCACCAAAGAAGTCCCGATGGAAGAGCTACAGAAAAACCTCAGCCCGCCCACCGCAGGTCTTTGTTACGCGCAATGCCCGATGATCTACTGGTCGTTCAAAGGAAAAACCATCGCAGAAAAATCACTGCCTGTCTTAGTATATGATAAGACCGCTATCTCAGCCAGGTATGAATCCGGAGGCAGACATGGAATAGAGCGGGTCGATGAGTTTCACCGCATTGAACCTGTGTACATCGGAACGAAAGAGCAACTCCTGAGTATGCGAGAGAAATTGTTAGATCGGTACAAACACGTGTTCAATGATATTTTTGATCTTGAATGGCGTATGGCATGGGTCACCCCCTGGTACATGCAGCAGGCAGGAAAGCTCGGCAGCGAAAGCGAGCAGGAGACCGGGACGATTGATTTCGAAGCGTACATGCCGTACCGTGGAACCAGGAAAGACTCAGAGTGGTTGGAGTTCCAGAACCTCAGCATCCTTGGAGATAAGTACATCACCGCGTTTAACATCAAGGCACAGAAGAGTGAGTTGTGGAGCGGTTGTTCAGGGATTGGATTGGAGCGGTGGACGACCGCGTTTCTTGCACAGAAAGGACTTGAGCCGAAACACTGGCCAGAAGGATTTAAAAAATACCTGGAGAAACTCCCACAAGGAATTGAATTTCTGTAATGTAAAAGTAAAAATTATAATCTAGAAAAATTTTGAATAAGAAGCAGTCACGCTATCTTATTATTGGGATCTAAGGTGTTTTTCGTTTCCAAAACAAGATAAATGCTATTATTGCAAAAATTGCCGGAATTAGTTCAAAACCAGGGGTTTTAGATTCTTCTTTGATACCACTAGATATAGTAATATATTTCTCATTCTGAAGATTTTTATCATATATACCTGCATGTATTTTATAAGTGCCAGCTGGAACTTGTGTACCATCTTTGCTATCTATCTGATTCCATGTATAATTCTCTATTATCGTTTTTTCGGAGTTAGCTGGAATAATAAATGTTCCCCAAACATCCCAATAATTGCTGCCATAAATCAGCGTATTATTAGAGTTATAGAAGTATATATTATACGTTGAATTTCCAGTCATGTTCAATTGAACATCATAAGAATTTTGATTGACAACCGTTACCGAGATGTTCACAGGTTCACCGACTGAATAAACGTCTTTATCTGTATCTATTCTAAGTTGTAATTTGTCTTCATTTATTATCGGTAGACCTGTTATAGTAAAGATACCAATTCGTTTTGTTACATCAGGTTGAGGAGTTATTGTAAGAGGAAGCAGTTGGTCATAAACTGATTGCGGGATAGTATATAATATTCTCGAGTAAGTTTCATATAATGTGCTGGGTATAGAACTAATGCGTCCAGGATAAAACCAATAATCTTCCCAATAATCAATCAGCTCTTGGGCCTCTTCAACGGTCAATCCATTTTCAATTAAAGATGATAACATCTCGCTTGTATTGTAAGAGAAATTACTGCTTAACATAGTAGTTATGGTCTGTTCTTCATTTGGTTCTAATTTGTCTATTTGAACAGAGGTTAAACCATGAGGGGACGTAAAATGATATGATTCACCGGGATAACCATATATGAAGTAGATATCAGAAATTGTATACTCTGCAATATTTTTAATGTAAAATGTTACGTTTTTACTACTGGTTGTTATTTTTGCTATTATTGCCGGGGGAAGGCTACTATCTCCTTCATAAAAAAGATAGGGATATTTTGTGCCATTTGGCACAACTATTGAATTATTGACAATAGAAACATACCAGGAAATTTGTTCGTTTTCCACATTAGCAACATTAGCATGGGGAATTACGATGGCATTTCGTATTGAGCTAACTTTTACCGTAACATCCGCTAAATTTTCCGGAGAATGGAAATATATCACAGGTTTTCTGTCTATAATTAAATTCGGGTCGAAATAGTAGATAAGACCAGAAGATGGAGATTCGGTCAATACTGACGTATAATTACAATCAGATGATGATGGAAAAAGATATTTCTGATTCATATACGTACAATCATAATTTTTTAAAAATATTCCCCATTCATGAACCTCAAATTCATCTGAGGGATCATCTTGTGCTACTACAATATGACCGCTTAGAAATGTACTCGCTAAAACAATGACTACCAGCCAGGAAATCACCAATCTTCTATTTAATTTCATTTTATCCCATCCTCACGACACAAACGAATCATTCAATAGAACTTATATTTTGCCATCTTTAGTTTACAAAATACAAAGCAGTTAACACAGATTACCGTGTACTGTTCAGCACAGGAAAAAACCTTTTAAGGGAGAAAAGCTTCCTGGCCCTCTATGGCAAAGAAACGAAAGGAAGCAACCGAGGAACAAGAATTCGATTTTAATATCCCAAAGTTTGACGAAGAAGCCTTCATGAAAAGAGAACGACGGAACATAAAAACCGTTTTTATCGCATTTCTCTTTGGCCTGCTCATTGCGGTTATCAGTTTTGGTTTCTGGGCGCTGCTCAGCGGGAGTTTTCTGCGCTGGGAGCTCGTGCTTCTCGTAGGCGTTGTCAACTCAATCTGGCTGCGTTACATCTTCCTGAGAATCAACATCGATCTCACCGATTTTGGCAGGAAAGGCTGGGCAAGCGTGTTCGCCACCTATTTCTTCACCTGGTTGCTCCTTTTCATTGTACTCGTAAACCCGCCGTTCTATGATGACGAAGCACCGCATCTTGAACTCGCGGTGCTGCCAGGGATGCAGGAGCCGGGTGGATCCGTCATCCTTGTCGCTCATATCATCGATAACGTAGGTGTCAACAAAGCAGGGATCACGTTAACGATCATCGACCCGAATGGGACCGTGTTTTCCCCTGAGTTTCAATTTGAAAATAATATCTTCCGGTACACCTATGAAAACACAAACTCTCTGTTAGGCCAGTATAACTATTCTCTTGTTGCCTCTGATGTGAACGGACATAAAACATTCGCGAACGGATCGTTTATTTATAATCAAACAGCCTTGGAAATCATCTCTTCACGTTTCACAGGTCTGATGAGCGGTGACGCCATTACTATTAAGGCTGATGAACGAATTAGCAACGAAAACTTCAGAGTGTATTACACGATAAATAATGGGTCAGAGATCAATGTTTCTCGAAAGGACCAGACCGACAAGGAAAAGTACGACACCACCGCAGAGTTCCAAGGATGGACATCGAATTCCACAGTAACAGTACATGTCTATGCAGAGGCACGCCACTACTTTGCCAACATCCCTGATAAATTCTCTAACACGGTAGCAGACACGAAGGTGTATACGTTTACCACAGCAACCGACTCCAATATCGGGACCAAAAAACCACTGGTTGAATACAATTATACGTTAGCCGCCCTCCGAAAACCACAATCACCAAATACCTTGAACTATCCGTTACCATATCCTGTCAAGATGGGTGCCACACCAGGGTTTGAAGCAATCATTGCGGTTCTTGCGATCGTTGTTGTCATCTTCCTGTTCAAACGTAAAAAGAAAGATAATCAGACATGAAAGAGATAACCAGTTTCTGTCACACATTCAAAAAGAATTATATACCGCGGCCTCAAGACCCACGTCAACCGGTTCGTTGCTGGTCAGAAAAAGATACGTTTAACGGAAAGGTCGTTGACGCGTACGTCATCATTCTGAGAACCCATGGGTGCTCCTGGGCGCTTGCCTCAGGGTGCACGATGTGCGGGTATTTTAACGACAGCATGCATGCGCCTGTTTCTGAAAACGATCTCAGGGCTCAGGTTGAAAAAGCGTTGCAAAGCTATAGAGATGAGCCGATCGTGAAAATATTCACCTCAGGCAGCTTTCTTGACAGCCACGAAATACCAGTAACAGTACAACACGAAATACTGAAGACTTTCACGAACCGGGCAAAAAAAATCTCAGTGGAATCACGACCCCAGTACGTCACTGAAAAGACTCTATCCCAGATCCAAAAGACGGTTCAGCCCGCCATCTTTGAGGTTGGCATGGGACTTGAAACATCAAATGACCAGATACGAGAACTGGCGATAAACAAAGGATTCACGTTTGATGAATATAAGAAAGCAGCGAACCTGCTGAAAAAACATCAGATGAACCTGAAAACCTATCTGCTCCTCAAACCTCCATTTCTCACTGAAAAAGAATCATTGCAGGATTGCCTTCGTACAGCAAAAGACATAGCACCATACACCGATATGATTTCGCTTAATCCCTGCAATGTGCAGCGTCATACGATCGTTGAATATCTCTGGAAACGCGACCAGTACCGGCCCCCGTGGCTCTGGACTGTCGTCGAATTCCTCAAGGATAGTTCGACTCTCTTGGATGCACCAGTGAAATGCGACGTCACTGGCGGAGGAAACAAACGAGGCGCACATAACTGCGAGAAGTGCGATCAGACCGTACTTCATCAGATTTCTGATTTTTCCCTTTCGCAAAAAACAAGTGTATTGAAGGATATTGACTGTGACTGCAAAGAGCAATGGAAGGATCAACTTGACCTAGAACGCCTGAGTTTTGGCTCTCATGTTGATTTTGCACGGTGGAGCCCATGAAACACGCAGTAGAACAAAACGATATCATAGTGCTTATCGACGAAAGCCTCAGAAAAATAATCATTGACACCAGCGGAAAAACCGATAAAATCAGAGGAGTAGGTGTCATTGATCCTAAAACACTGGTGGGAAAAGAATACGGCACAAAGCTTACGATTGGGAATAAAGAATTCTGGATTCTTATCCCTTCGGTGCAGGATAAGCTGCAGGGGCTCTATCGTCAGGCGCAAATCATCCTTCCGCGTGATGCGGCCCATATCCTCATGAACTGCGCTATTGAACCAGGACAAACAGTTCTTGAGGCAGGGATCGGATCAGGGTCATTGACCATTGCACTTGCTTCCGCAGTCGCTCCAGCAGGAAAAGTCATTTCCTATGATATCAGGGAGGAATTCATTGAGCATGCGATGAAGAACCTGAAACAAGCAGGGCTCACCCAGTACATGATAACAAAAATCAAGGATGTCACTGAAGGAATTGATGAACAAGACCTTGACGCTGTTATCCTTGACATCCCTAACCCGTGGGCCGCGGTAGAACATGCCTGGGAAGCATTGAAGATCGGAGGGTATCTCTGCACGTATTCACCATTGATTTCTCAGGTTGAACAAACCGTACGAGCAATAGAAAAACAAAGATTTATTGAAACCAAAACCTATGAAAATATCCAGCGGGAGATGGTTGTCTCATCGCACGGGACTAGACCAAGTTTTGATATGTTAGGGCATACCGGGTACCTCACCTTTGCACGAAAAGTACTCTCTCTATGAAGGTATTCTTCTCCTGATGATGGCTCCGAATGCTTTAAATTCATTATTGATATACAGTGGTTCAACAACATGGAGGATAATGAAATGGAGGAATTAACTATGACGAAACGTGTGTACAATTTCTTTGCAGGGCCAGCGACGTTACCGTTATCTGTGCTGAAGAAAGCGCAGGAAGAGCTTCTTGATTTTCATGGAACCGGGATGTCTATCCTTGAGATTTCCCATCGTTCAAAAGAATATGATGAGGTGCATAAGAAAGCCTCAGAGTTATTAAAAGAACTTATGGGCATCCCCAGTACTTATAAAGTCCTCTGGCTGCAGGGTGGTGCCTCAACCCAGTTTTTCATGGCGCCCTTGAACCTTCAACAAGCAGGGAAACCAATGGAATATGTGAACACCGGAGCGTGGGCGAAGAAAGCAATCAAAGAAGCAAAAATCTATGGCGAGGTGAAGGTAGTTGCTTCGTCCGAGGACCAAAAGTTTTCTTACATCCCAAAGAATGTTGTGTTTAGTAGTAATGCAGCGTTTGCTCATATCACTGGAAACGAAACGATAGGGGGAATTGAATGGCATGAGTGGCCGAAAGTCCCCGGTGACGTTCCCCTTGTTTGTGACATGTCCTCGAATTTCATGGATAAAGTCATTGATGTGAAGAAGTTTGGGTTAATCTATGCTGGAGCGCAGAAAAACCTTGGACCCGCTGGAGTAACAGTGGTGATTGTCCGGGAAGATTTAATCAATCGAGTCCCGGAGAACACCCCGACCATGTTGAAATACAAGACACATGTGGAGAAGGATTCCTTGTATAACACCTGCCCGTGTTTCTCGATTTACCTGTGCGAACTAGTCTTAGAGCATCTGAAATCCCTCGGTGGTCTACCAGCGATGGAAAAACAGAACAGAAAGAAAGCAAAAATGCTGTACGATATGATTGACAAGTCCAACGGGTTTTATCGTGGTGTTGCAAAACCTGAGTCACGATCATTGATGAATCTTACCTTTAACCTGGCAACACCTGAGCTCGAAGCAAAATGTGTTGATGAAGCAAAAAAGAAAGGGCTTATCGGGCTGAAGGGTCACCGTGATGTCGGCGGCATGCGTGCTTCTTTGTATAACGCAATGTCTGTGGAAGGAACAGAGGTGCTCTGCTCGTTCTTAAAAGAATTCCAGGAGCAAAACCAGTAATATTCATCCTGGTTTCTTTCCTTTTTTTTCACCTCTCACATACACGTTTTTCTGTTTTGGGTAAGAAGTGTACAGAACCAGGGTACCGACTGTACAACAAGACGTATTAAAGAAAAACGACCAAAGAGGTACATGAGGATTGAGAAAAAATGAACACCCAAAAGAACCGGACCCAAAAACTCTACGAAGATGCCACCTACCTACACATGATCCACAACGGACGAAAGATACGCCGGGATCACTTCGATAGATACTGGCAAGACCTTGACCTTATCGAATAAAAAACATCTTTTTTTTCCTTGGTTTTTTTCCATTGTGCTGTTTTGTCAACAGGAGAGAAAGAAAAAAAACGGTACCAGTTGTACAACAAGACTTAAATAGCCTGATACCCGCCATTTTTTAAAAATTCTATCTGATGCTGCATTTAACTCGCATCTGATCTACAGGAGGAAAATAAATACTTTTAAGACAAAGCCAGTGAATACTTTCGGTCATCTCTTTTGTAGGTATATAAGAAAGAACAGCCTTATGAGTTTTAATTGACATGAGTTGCGGGGGACATGCCAGCCAATGAGCGCTGGCATTTCTGCCACTTTTAAAAAACATCTAATCGTTTGTTCTTATGGTCGTTCAGGAGTTTTTGTGCTGTCTCCCATGATCGTCGCACATGCGGAGGGAGATCGCCATAGGTGTCTACCCATGTTTTCAGGAATTTTTTGGTGACAGGATCTGCTGGGTATCCACTACCAAGCGGAAGATTCAGGCTCTTTTCGAGTTCCTTTGCAATCTGTCGCACGTGCTCATCACGAGTGGTTTTCGCAAGAATGGATGCTGCACCAACAATCGGATAGGTCTCATCTGCTTTATGTTTCGATATCATCTGAGGTTTCCAGCTGAGTCGTTCGACAATGTCCTTTCCGAAGCGTATTTCATTGACATCAGCGGCATCGACGTACACAACATCGGGTTTTAGCTTCTCTATTACCTTGCTAAAGACCATGACTTCAAGGTCGTTTAACGTCATGGCTTTCCGTAAGTCATCGATATCAGAAGCAAGAATGACTATGATTTCGTATTTTTCTACAATGTTTTTAATTTTTTTTGCGAGCTCTTCTCGCTTGTGCGGAGTACATTGTTTTGAGTTGCATGCTCCTATTTGTATTAATTCAGTATCGTTTTCGACAAGTACGCCAGCTATAACAAGTGGTCCGAGTACTGGCCCACGTCCCGCTTCATCCGCACCGCAGATCATACACGTCTTGTAACGGGGGGAAGTAAAAAGATGTTGCGGAAAAGGCAATAGGCAATTTTTTAATACCAGAGCTTATTCAGGCCCTAGATTGCCGCCGTAGCTTAGCTGGTGGAGCGGCTGATTCGTAATCAGCAGGTCAGGGGTCCGAATCCCTTCGGCGGCTCTCAAAATACTTTTTCTCCTGTTAATGATATTAAAAGGAGTAATGAAGTAGACTTTTTGTCAAAAGCCCTACTTTCAATGAGGGATACATAATTTTTTTAAGGGTTAATCTTCAAAACTATTATATAGTGTACGATAGATATGAAACCGAGGATAAAATATGAAAGTTATAAAACGATTAGTTTTTTTAATGTGTATATTAATGATAGCAATGATTCCAATAGTCGCAGGAGCCACGAACAAACCAACCAACGCTCCACAAACAACCGATATTTTTGGATGGGTCGTTATACGCGGTTTTGTCTTTGCCTGGAAAGAATACGGAAACGAGGTACACGTGCGAGCAATACGAATTCACTATACCGCTTTTTATTTTGGCCAATATACACATGGTCTCATAAAAGGTAAAGAAATCATTTTCAAAGACCGATTCGCCATTGACCAAATATGGTCTTCGCCATTTCTTGGTTTGTGTAAATGGGTCTTTGGAATATACCATGGTCAAATTGAAATACGCGGCTAAACAATGAGGCGGATTGCAGTTATGGGATAGGATTGAACTATTGTACCGGTCGTATTTTTTAAGGAATGATGATCAGGGCTTTTTTTCCTCATCCCTTCGGCGGCTCTCTTACCGTCTCTTTTCTATGATATGATTGAATAATCCTACTGAATCTTCTATTGATTAAGTAAAGACATAGAATCCAAAGTATGTGTTTGTAGGTATATATCTAAGTCCAATTTCCCCTGAACAATGTGTTATTTTATCATCTGCAATAACGTAAACACCAAGACTCGATGTATTACATGATCCGGTGATTTCAATATCACTCCATAAGATATTTCCATCTGCGTTAACAATCCTTAGAGTGTCGTTTGTGTCGTTTGCATCAAAAACGATATTTGGGGTGGATTGAGTAAAAGAAAATGATTTCAGCAGGGCATTCGTTGGTTTATACCGAATAGTAATTTCTCCATAACACCGTGTTATGACATCGCCGTTAGTAATATAGGTTCCAAGATTTGAGATGTTGCATGATCCGGTGATCTCAAGATCGCTCCATACGACAATCGCATCTGTACTAATTACAGTAATGGTATTATTCAAATCGTCCATTTGCATTTCAATAGTAGGTTTATACTCATTGAATTGAAAAGAATCAAGTAATGTGTTATTATTTACCCATATCAATGTAATAGTGCCTTTGCATCCAGTGATTTCTTCTCCAACATAGATAGTACCATTTGGTTTATAGGTGTATGTTCCTTCAACTACGATAGAGCTCCAAAGTAAATTAGGATTGGTATGGGCTACTGTAAGGGTATCGTTTACATCATCTGCAGTGAATTGTATAATTGACTCGGGTTTTTTATTTGTGTTGGAGTCTAAGCATCCGCTGTAAAAAATTAATAACAATATTAATATCATGCTACTTATTAACAATCGATATTTTTTCATCTCCATTCTCTCCTTTGACATTTTAACTTGACCTCGCCAAATAGACCTTTTAACCACTAACACTCCTCTGTTGGTCAATTTGCCAAACAGGTTTTCACCATCGCAAATTGAGTGATTTATCCTCGTATCTCCACACAAAATCACCGAATA
>Ga0315289_10006447_pt1 | contig 17244 bp, 15 predicted proteins | sample YL17G11_40_MG_FD_203452 | JGI IMG/M metagenome (GOLD analysis project Ga0315289, IMG submission 203452) | Sediment microbial communities from Yellowstone Lake, YNP, Wyoming, USA - YL17G11_40 | ecosystem: Environmental > Aquatic > Freshwater > Lake > Sediment | place: USA: Wyoming | collected... | reverse complement strand
CCACGGTGTCGGTATGTGCCAGATGGGGGCTATTGGAATGGCAAAGGCGGGCAGGGATTTCAAACAGATACTTACCCGATACTATAAGGGAGTGAAACTCACCCGCGCGTACTGAGAAAACCGCGAGAATGACCGCCACAATCATACGCGTTGAATCACAACTGTGAGGACCAAGAGAGTGGGCTCTGGAGTACGAATCCAAACCGGACCCGAGCGAACCTGTATGAAAAAGATTGACGCGCTGATTTCTTCCCTCAGTCTCGAGGAAAAGACTGGACAGCTTCTCGTGGTCGGCTTCACGGGTACCGACGTCAACGAAAGTCTTCGCAAATTCATCTCTGACGGAAAATTCTCCGGATTTATTCTTTTCAAGAAAAACATAGAGTCCGTAGAAGGTGCGAAAAAGCTGCTCAAAGGCCTCAAATCCCTTTATCCAAAAGAAAGGCCCCCGATCCTGGCCGTTGATGAGGAAGGAGGGAGAGTCACGCAGATAAACCACCTGGTCTCCTCCGCGCCGGCTGCGGCCACGATTGGAAGAACAGGCAACACGAGGTTCGCCTTCTTTCATGCAAGAGATACGGCACAAAAGCTCAAGTGGCTAGGCTTTAACGTGGTGTTTGCTCCGGTTCTCGACATCAACGACGAGCCTGCGAATCCAGTCATAGGTGACCGTGCCTATGGCAGCGACGTCGAGCCTGTGACGTCCCTGGGGATCGCTGCGCTCAAAGGTTTTGGCGACCCAGGGATCGTGCCGACTGCGAAACACTTTCCGGGGCATGGTTCGTCAAAGATTGATTCACACGAGGCGCTGCCTGTGATAGATCATCCTGCCGAGAGATGGTATACCTTCGAACTCGTTCCGTTTAGGTCTGCGATAGAGGCCGGAGTGCGAATTATAATGACCGCTCACATAGCTTGTCCTTCTCTCACGGGTAGAGCCGATTTGCCCGCAACGTTCTCTCCTCAAATAATCCGGCGCATACTGAGAGAGGAGCTCCGATACAACGGCGTTGTGATCACAGATGCCATGGAAATGGGAGCTGCAACTGATTACATGGCAACAGGAGCTGGTCCGGAAGACGCGATTGAGGCTGGCTGTGATCTGCTACTTTTCGCTCACGGCCGCGAGCCTGTCCACAAAGCGCGCAAGGCACTGATGAAGGCCGTCAAAGAGGGGAGACTTGCCGAGGCCAAAGTAGATGAAGCGCTCCGCAGGGTTCTTGCGCTACGGATGACTCTGGTTTAACGCGGCGTGCCATCGTGCCCTTCCCCTCGGGTCCGGGACACGTCGCTTCTGTGGAGACATTGCAGCTAGGTTTCGCATGGTCCCGCAAGGGTCTTCGTTTCTCTCAATCGAGTCGAAAAGGAGGCTAAGATGTCTGTTGCACGCAGGGAAGCTTTGAAGAGAATTGCGCTACCGGTTTGTTTATTTGGTGCGGTTCTTATGGCCTGTTCTTTGTTCTCCTGTGCGAAGAAAACCGAGGAAATTCGCATCGGCGAATTTGGTTCTCTGACCGGCACCACCGCCACTTTTGGCATCTCAACGAAGAACGGTATCGACCTCGCAGTCGACGAGATCAACTCAGCAGGTGGGATAGAAGGAAAACCGCTAAAGGTGACTGTCGAAGATGACCAGGGAAAGCCCGAGGAGGCTAATACCGCGGTGAAGAAGCTGATTGAACAGGATAGAGTCATCGCGGTGCTCGGTGAAGTGGCAAGCTCAAGAAGTCTTGCGGGAGCGCCGAACTGCCAGAATGCTGGCATTCCGATGATCACCCCTTCCTCGACCAATCCCAAGGTTACTCAGGCGGGAGATTTCATCTTCAGAGTCTGCTTCACTGACGATTTCCAGGGGAAGGTTGCTGCAGTATTCGCTTATGATTCGCTAGGTGTAAAGAAAGCGGCAATTCTCAGAGACATCAAGAATGACTACAGCGTCGGCCTTGCGCATTTCTTCGATAGCACGTTTGTTTCCCGTGGAGGAAAAATCGTAGCTGATGAGTCTTACAGCGAGGGTGACGTTGACTTCAAGGCTCAGCTCACGGCCATCAAGGCAAAATCACCTGACCTAATTTTTGTCCCTGGCTATTACACAGAAGTGGGTCTCGTTGCCAGGCAGGCAAGGGAACTTGGCATTGGAGCGCCTCTCCTGGGTGGGGATGGTTGGGTCTCGGATAGGCTGATCGAGATTGGCGGCACGGCGCTGAATGGCTGTTACTTTACCAATCATTACTGGGACGGCGACCCAGACCCCGCTGTTCAGAGTTTTGTGTCCACATACAAGAAGCGTTTTGGCGGCAATCCTGACGCCCTGGCTGCCCTGGGCTACGATGCCGCGAAGTTTCTGACGGCCGGGCTAAAAAAGCTAGCGTCAGAAGATCCCGAAGCATTCAAGACCCTTGTGGGAGGAGTCCCTAATGCAGCAACCGGAAAGCTCCGCAAAGAGACGCTGATAAAACTCAGGGGCATTCTGGCGACGACGAAGGACTTCCCCGGAATTACCGGCAACATAAGCATTGATGAGAACAGGAACGCTGTAAAGCCGGCGATTTTCCTAAAAATAGAGAACGGACAGTACACGTTTGTGGGCAAAGTGCTGCCCTAGGGCGGGCAAGGTGCTGCCCCGGTAGTGTTCAAGCGAACCCTTAAGCGCTTGGAAATCCCTAGAGGAGTCCTTGCAGGAGTTTCTTCAGCAGCTTGTTAATGGAATCACGTGGGGAAGTATTTATGCCCTCATAGCCCTTGGTTACACCATGGTCTACGGGATATTGAGGCTCATCAACTTTGCCCACGGTGATGTCTACATGGTAGGCGCCTTTACGGCGTACTTCGCGGCAAGGCTCATCAGTGCTCACGGGTCCGTATCACCGCTTGGCGCGCTGTTGGTCCTGCTCATCGCAATGGGGACGTGCGCGCTGCTTGGCGTGACGATTGAGAGAGGAGCTTACAAGCCGCTAAGGAAGTCTCCCAGACTCACCGCGCTTATCACCGCGATTGGAGTTTCTCTCCTTCTCGAAAACCTGGGCATTATTGTTTTTGGACCTGACCCCAAGTTCTTCCCGCAGATCATAACTCCACGCCGGATTGAAATCACGCGCGGCGTACTTGTCGGCAGTCATCAGATCGTTATTCTTGCAGTTTCGATTGTTCTCATGCTTCTACTCCAGCTCATCGTGCTCAAGACAAAAATCGGAAAGGCGATGAGAGCCGTTTCATTTAACAGACAGGCTGCGAGTCTCATGGGGATTTCAACTGACAACGTGATCACTTTTACTTTCGCCGTGGGCTCGGCCCTTGCCGCGGCGGCGGGCGTTCTAGTGGGTCTCAGCAATCCCAAGATAGACCCGCTTATGGGCATCATGCCTGGCATCAAGGCCTTTGTGGCCGCAGTCCTGGGCGGCATCGGAAACATACCGGGAGCGATGCTGGGTGGCCTCATCATGGGGATTGCCGAGGTAATGGTCGTGGGCTACGTCTCCTCGACATTCCGTGATGCAATTGCCTTCGCGCTGCTCATCGTGATTCTGCTCGTCAAACCTACTGGCCTTCTGGGGACCGGGGTGGCCGAAAAGGTATGAAGAATCTCCTCCTCGTCGTCACAGCAATAGTCGTTCTCCTGCTTCTCAATTTTCTCTTGCCGTCACTGATCAACCCTTATTTCTTCCAGGTTCTGATTCTTTGCGGGATCAACATCATACTCGCTGTGAGCCTCAACCTTGTCAACGGCTTCACGGGCCAGTTCTCCATAGGTCACGCTGGCTTCATGGCAATAGGTGGCTATACATGCGCGGCACTCACCTATTACCTTGGGCCTCACGTGGCTGACAAGGCTGTCTCAATCGGATTGTCACGAAGCGTTGTTGGTGTGTCGTTCTTCGTTGTCTCGCTCATAGTCGGGGGGCTCGCAAGCGCAGCGGCTGGGTTCCTCGTGGGGCTTCCTTCCCTGAGATTAAGAGGCGACTATCTTGCCATCGTGACGTTGGGATTCGGTGAGATCATCAGGGTCATGATTCTCAACGTTGATGCCGTTGGTGGAGCAAGGGGATTTACAGACATTCCTCGATTCACGAACTTCTTCTGGGTCTCCTTTTTTGCCTTCTTGACTATTCTTGTGGTGAGAAACCTCGTCACTTCTACGCACGGTCGAGCCTTCCTTTCCGTGAGAGAAGACGAAATAGCCGCTGAGGCCCTCGGGATAAACACAACAAACTACAAAGTTCTGGCTTTTGTAATCGGAGCATTCTTTGCCGGTGTCGCAGGTGGACTATTTGCTCACTACCTCATGTACCTTCATACAAACAGCTTTACTTTCATGAAGTCTTTTGAGGTCGTGATAATGGTTGTTCTCGGCGGCATGGGCAGCATCACGGGCTCCGTTATTGCGGCGGGGTTTCTTACCATACTGCCAGAAGCATTGAGGCCGGTCAAAGAGTTTAGAATGGTGATATACGCGAGCCTCCTTATCTTTCTGATGATCGCGAGACCCCAGGGACTTTTGGGAATGAGGGAGCTCAGCCTGCACACTTTTCGTTCACTCCCCTTCAGAATGGGGAAGAAAGGGAGACAGCCGCAGAAACAGAGCTAGCGGCAGAGGCAAGGATAGAGGTAGAGGCAGAGGCAGAGGCAAAGACAAAGGCAACGACATTGAGGGAAGGGGAGTACACAGGGCGAGTATCGAAGTAGTAGGCGCTGCGAGCCATGGTTTCGGGAGAGAATCAGGAGTTTGAGGAGAAAAGCTCACGTGAATGAAGTCCTCACGCTTACGAATTGCTCGATGGATTTTGGCGGCTTGAAGGCAGTCTCCAATTTCGATTTCTTCTTGAAGGAGAGTGAGCTTGCAGGGCTAATCGGGCCCAACGGGGCGGGGAAGACGACAATCTTCAATCTGATTACAGGGGTTCTTACGCCCACGACTGGACAAATCCATTTCAGCGGCAAGAGGATCGATGGGCTCCGGACTTACAGAATCGCCGCGAGCGGAATTGCGCGCACCTTCCAGGCAACAAGGCTTTTCAAGGAATTGACGGTCCTCGACAATGTTCGAACTGCCTGTCATATTCACGCGCACTCCAGCCTCTTGGGCGCAATTGCAAGGACTCATGGATTCCTTGAAGACGAGAAACGGATATTGGCGCTAGCACTCAAGCAGCTTGAGACTTTCGGGCTACTCCCTCTCAGAGATTCCAAGGCAAGCATGCTTCCCTATGGGCTTCAGAGGCGAGTCGAGATTGCACGTGCGCTCGCCAGCGAGCCGAAGCTCCTTCTTCTGGACGAGCCCGCCGCCGGGATGAATCCCCAGGAAACAGAGGAGTTGATGAGACTAATAAGATGGGTTAGGGATGAATTTAAATTGACCATATTTCTCATTGAGCATGATATGAGAGTTGTGATGGGAATCTGCGAGAGAATCGCCGTGCTCGATCACGGAGTCAAAATTTCAGAAGGAAAGCCCGAGGAAATAAAGCGAGACCCCAAAGTGATAGAGGCTTACCTGGGGGAGGATGTCGTTTGCTAAGGCGAGCGTGCGCGCCAGAGACGTGCCTGCGAAAGGGGCCGCTAACGATGGGAAGGGCAGCGATTCAGGGTTTTGCGGTTTCTGCACGCATGCTGGCGGTGACAGTAGAATTCTCTGCCGTCGAGAAAAGGGGAGAGCCGACTTGCTAGCGCTCACTGACGTTCATGTTTATTACGGAGCAGTGCATGCTCTCAAAGGCATCACGGTTAACGTAGAATCAGGCAAGATAGTGACCCTGATCGGTGCGAACGGCGCAGGGAAGAGTACCATTCTCAGAACTATTTCTGGGCTGGTCAGACCCGGCAGCGGGAACCTTGTCTTCATGGGCAAGGAGATCTCGGGCATTCAGCCGCACAACATAGTGAAGCTAGGCATTTCTCATGTCCCCGAAGGCCGGATCATATTTGCGAATCTCACAGTCTTGGACAACCTCGAACTCGGGGCTTATGTCAGGAAAGATACCGTTGAGATAGGTCAGGATCTGGAGAAGGTCTTCAAGCTATTCCCCAGGCTCAAAGATAGAATGAAGCAGAACGCCGGAACCCTTAGTGGTGGAGAGCAACAAATGCTCGCCATGGGCCGAGGTCTGATGTCTCACCCTAAGCTGCTTCTCCTAGACGAACCTTCCCTTGGGCTGGCGCCCCTTCTTGTGAAAGACATTTTTAAGACGATTTGCGAAATCAGAGAACGAGGTACCACGATTCTCCTCGTCGAGCAAAACGCGCGGATGGCGCTTTCAATTGCGGACGAAGGCTATGTGCTTGAGACGGGCAGGATCGTGCTCCACGACGCAGCCAAGAGCCTGCTGCACAACGAGCAAGTCCAAAAAGCGTATTTGGGTGGGTGAGGGGGGACGCCTGTCTCGTCTAGCTCGCACCAGCACCCATATGGGTAGAATCCTCGGCAAGTCGGGTGCCGGCATTCAAACGCTGGGACCTGAGGCCTGCCGGTCCGGGCGGCCATAATCGGTGTTGACAAGCACTGAATTTTTATTTAGGCTTAACCCGCAAAACCTTAATAACTGACAGTATTGTTAAACTCCGCTGAATAAGGATGCTCCCGCATGAAGCGTGGTACCTCAGGTCGGTTTGAGACACGACGCGTTGCTGGCGAGCAGGTCCGGGCTTTCGTGCCCCGCAAGCTCCCGCCTGACCCTGCGGTTGTGCTCGACGGAGCTCTCCAATTGCTCCTGGAGCAAGCGCTTCTCGGTCTGGGCCGGCTAGACAGTCTCTCAACGCTTCTTCCAGACACATCGCTTTTCCTCTACACGTACGTCCGCAAGGAGGCGGTGCTGTCTTCTCAGATCGAGGGCACTCAGTCATCGCTTTCTGATCTCCTCCTCTTCGAACTGGAAAGCGCACCCGGCGTGCCGGTGGGTGACGTGATAGAAGTCTCCAACTACGTTGGGGCCATGAATCATGGTCTTAAGCGGCTGCGCGGTGGCTTCCCCCTGTGCAACCGTCTCATCCGTGAGATACATGGTATCCTTCTCTCCCGCGGCCGCGGAAGTGAGAAAGAACCTGGCGAGTTCCGTACATCACAGAACTGGGTAGGAGGCACGCGGCCCGGTAACGCGACATTTGTCCCTCCACCGCCAGAGAGTGTCGCTGAGTGCATGGCAAACCTTGAGCGTTTTCTCCACGCGAAGAGAAACACCGCTCCTAGTCTTATAAAGGCAGGGCTTGCGCACGTGCAGTTTGAGAGTATCCATCCTTTTCTCGACGGTAACGGCAGGGTGGGCCGCCTGCTAATCACTTTTCTACTGTGCCACGCACACGTACTCCGCGAGCCGATTCTCTATCTAAGTCTCTACTTGAAACAGCACCGAGACGAGTACTACAGGCTGCTGAACAAAGTGAGGAGCGAAGGCGAATGGGAAAACTGGCTCGCTTTCTTCCTCAGGGGAGTCCACGAAACCGCGGACGGTGCGGTCTCGACAGCGCAGAAGCTTGTGGCGCTTTTCGAGGAAGACCGAGCCAGCATCGAGCAAGGAGGGCGCGCGGCTGGTTCAGCCCTTCGCGTTCACCAGGTCCTGAAGGAGCGGCCCATTACTTCGCTTCAAGAAGTGTGTCGGAAAGCGAGGATTTCGTTTCCCGCCGCTTCGTCGGGCATGGGGCTCCTTGAAGACCGCGGAGTTGTGACAGAGCTTACCGGGAAAAGGCGCAATCGATTGTTCAGCTACCGACGCTATCTCGCAATCCTCAACGAGGGGACTGAGCCGCTATGAAGCTGGGGATTTCTCCGGAAATTGACAGGCGTTTTGGCCTGTGCTATGTTAATAGATACAAACGGAGCATCAATTTGAATCTTCCTGTGTGATAGCGGGGTCGTAGTTCAGTTGGTTAGAACGCCGGCCTGTCACGCCGGAGGTCGCGAGTTCGAGTCTCGTCGGCCCCGCACCCACTCCAGTCTTATCTTGCATTGACGCGAACCTCGCATTAGAATGCCTGTGACAGTCCAATCCTGTTCAAATCCAAGGATACGTGACGTTTCACACTCTGAAACCATGCGTGGCTTTCCCATGGTAGGCAAAACGATATCCCACTACAAAATCCTCGAGAAGCTCGGTGAGGGCGGGATGGGGGTCGTCTACAAGGCCGAGGACTTCAAGCTCAAGCGCACGGTCGCCCTCAAGTTCCTCCCATTTGAACTGACCCGCGACCCCGAAGCTAAGACCCGCTTCATCCAGGAAGCGCAGGCTGCATCTGCCCTGGACCATCCCAACATCTGCAACGTTCACGAAATAGGCGAGACGGATGATGACCAGATTTTTATCGCTATGGCATGCTACGAGGGAGAAACGCTCAAGAAGAAGATTGAGTGCAGAGCGTTGGCCCTCGATGAGGCCATTCGAGTTGCAATCCAGGTGGGGGAAGGTCTCGCCAAGGCTCACGCGCAGGGAATTGTGCACCGAGACATCAAGCCTGCGAACGTCATCGTTACGAACGATGGTGTGGCCAAGATCCTAGACTTTGGTCTGGCCAAGCTGGCAGGACAGGTGAGACTTACAAAGACGGGCTCGACAGCGGGTACGGTGGCGTACATGTCCCCAGAACAGGTGCAGGGAGAGGAGGTTGATCACCGGACCGACATCTGGTCGTTGGGCGTTGTACTGTACGAGATGCTGACGGGGTGGTTGCCGTTCAGGGGTGAGCACGAGGCGGCGCAACTCTATTCCATTGTGCACGAGGAGCCGCGGGCGCTTTTGTCGCTAAGGCCGGGTTTACCAGGACCTGTTACATTGGCAATAGCCAGAGCCTTGCAGAAAGACCGAGGGTTGAGATATCAGACCGTGCAGGAACTAATTACTGACCTGAAGAAACTTTCGGTTGCAATCGTGATCCCTGGCATGGTCTCGGGCACGGCCTCAGGCATGGTCCCGGGCATTCAGTTGCCGCGGCAAGAGAAGTCGATCGTTGTTTTGCCGTTTGAGAACTTGAGCCCGGACCCTGACCAGGAGTACTTCAGCGATGGTTTGACCGAGGAAGTGATCTCTGACCTCTCGAAAGTCCATTCGCTCCGTGTGATCTCACGGAGCTCTGCGATGACGTTCAAAGGGACAAAGAAGACGATACCTGAAATTGCCAGACAGCTCAACGTGGAGCACGTCTTGGAGGGAAGCGTGAGAAAAGCTGGTAACAATATCCGCATCACCGCGCAGTTGATTGATGCAGCGAGCGATGCTCACATCTGGGCCGAGAAGTACTCAGGTACGCTGGACGATGTGTTCGATGTTCAAGAGAAGGTCTCTCGTTCGATTGTAGATGCCCTGAAGCTCAAGCTTACACCTGAAGAGAGTCAGAGAATAGCCGAGCGACCCATTGACAATGTCGCGGCTTATCAATGCTATCTCAGAGCGAACGCCGAGATCTGGCGGTTCACCGAGAGCTCTCTCGATAGTGCCCGCCTCCATCTCCAGAAGGGTCTGGATATATTGGGCGATAATGCTCTTCTGTACTCAGCAATGGCATTAGTTTATTGGCAATATGTGAACATCGGCGCCGCACAAGAGGACCTTATCGCGAAGGCAGAAGAATATGCTCAAAAGGCCCTGGCCATGGATCCAGATTCTCCTCAGGCCCACGACGTTATCGGAATGATCAACGGTGCCTTCTACGGAAACGTGCGAGAGGGTACGCGCCAATTCAGAATGTCTCTGGCTGTGAATCCGAATGACCTGGATGCCCTGAAGCATTTCGCGCTCTACAGTATCATCTCAGTCGGCAAATCCCCTGCAGCGATTCCTCTTATGGAGAGACTCAAGCGGATTGATCCACTGGATCCGTGGAATCATCTGCTCCAGGCAGAGTTCTACTTCTATCATGGTGATTACGAACTCGCCCTTGAGCACCACCGTCAATACTATCAATCAAATCCTGAGAGCCCAGTTGCTCAATTCGTTTATGCTTCGACCCTGGCCTACAACAAGCGGTTCGACGAAGCTTTTTCGATTATTGACCAGAGTGCAAAGGCGACTCCGGATAATGTGTGCACCAAGTTCGGTCTCTTGTTGAAGTACGGACTGCTCAAAGATAGAGAAAGTGCATTCCTGGAAATGACTCCTGATTTCCAGAAGACGTGCCAAAGGGACCATCAATGGTCGCATATCGTCGGAATCATGCTGGCTTTGATGGATGCGAGAAAGGAGTCCCTCGATTGGTTGGAGAATGCGGTCAATCGAGGGTTCATCAATTACCCTGTACTGGAGCGAGACCCGTTTCTCGACAACCTGCGCGGCGAGGCGCGCTTTAAGAAGCTGATGGAACGGGTAAAGTACGAGTGGGAACATTTTGAGGTGTGAGGATGATAGGGAAGAACATCGCTCATTACAGGATTCTGGGCAAGCTCGGCGAAGGCGCGGTGCATTGTCTCACATTTCACTCCAACAGAAGCAGTAGTAGCATTAGCCCAACGCCCATACTCATTGTGATAAATTGTAGTAGTGATTTGAGGGGCTCGCGGTCTTTATGGAGTTCTGGCACCAAGTCAGATCCTGCGATATAGATGAACCCACCTGCCGTGAGCGGCAACATAAGCAAGGAGAAATTCTTGCCGCCCCCACCGATGACCAGCGCAACGATTGTACCCACAATCGCAAGAGAAGCCGAAAGAAAATTGAAGAACAGCGCCCTTCTCTTGCCGAAACCAGCATGAAGCAAAACGCCAAAGTTACCTATCTCATGCGGTATCTCGTGCAAAACCACAGCGGTTGTGGTAGCGATACCGACCCGCAGACTGACCAGGTAACTCGCCCCGATGAGCATTCCGTCAATCAGGTTGTGGAGCCCGTCAGCGACCAGGTTCATCTGGCCCACAAGGTGTGATGGATTGCCGTGTTCCAGAACATGGTCATGTCTCCAACCTAGAAACTTTTCCAGGACGAAGAATAGGAATATCCCCGCCAACGTGTATAGCGAAATCTCCACTCTGTTCGCGGATCTCTCAAACGCTTCGGGCAATAAGTGAATGATGGCGTCTCCAAACAAGGCACCGGTCGCAAGGCTGACCATAAGGAAAACAGTCTTCTTGAGCTTACTCTCACTGATCGGGATGGTGATGATGCCTATGAGCGAAACCAGGCTCACCAAAACGACACTCACAATGGAGTAGGACCACTCGACTGGCATTGCTTCCTCTCCTCGATGTACGATGCTCTGTGCCTATCTGACAGTGTACGGGACTACGCAGAGCAAGGTCTGCACAGGCAGCGCCTGGCCTCCAATTTGTTGTTCGCACGATTCTATTCTTCGTGTTTCCGCTGCAGCGACACGAGCCCGCTGTCTGACCGCTTCTCAACCAAAGAATACCACACTGTGGAATCTTGCAGTAAGATTCTCGAGAGGCCCGGCCAATGCTGCTTGCATTAAAGACTATATGGAGTGCCTTCGGCCAAAACTGGTGGCAAACGCCTTCCACCCATTGCGGTTTCTACGTTCACTGTGTTAACATCCAGGAATGGGCTGAGTTCTCGTGGAGATGAGGGCTCGAGAGGGGAACACTGGAGATTGCGTGAATCATGGACATCAAGAGCCGTGAACCAGACAGGCCGGCTAGCTTGACGGGACGGACTGACAAGGTCTTGATAGGGTCGATACTTCTGGGGGCCTTGCTCTACCGTCTGTACGCATTCACCGGTGACATAAGCTACGATCCCCTGGTTTACGCTCAGAACGCCTACAACCTTCTGAACGGCACATTTCGATTCGATACCCTCTCCATGTACGATCATCGGTTCACGGTGTTCGTGCCAGTCGCCCTCGCGTATGCCCTTTTAGGTGTGGGAACCCTCTCAACTCACCTCTGGCCGCTTTTTCTTTCCCTTCTGCAAATCGTAGCCGTTTTGTGGCTGGGCTATCGCTGGCTCGGTCGGGAAGCAGCCATCCTGGGGGCTTTGTTACTCGCCCTGTTTCCCTTGGACGTCGTGTACGCAGGAATCCTGACTCCGGATGCGGTGATTGCGTGTTTTGTGACCTGCTCAGTAGTCTCGTGGATTGGAGCGTTCGAGGGAAGAGAGAAGCCTTCCAAGGTATTGCCTTTTGTGGCAGGACTCTTCTGCGGTCTGGCAGTCCTCACCCGTCCCTACGCCATAGTGATGCTGTTGTTTTTTGCGGGTGACGCCATCTGGCGGCGTGCATCATTGCGGAATCTCTTTCGGTTGTGTTTGGGACTGGCTTCGGTTGGTGTGCCAATCTTGCTTCTATACGCAATCGTGACCGGCGACCCGCTTTATTCGCTACGTTCCGTATCCGAACTTTGTGATGTACCACCCCCCGGAGGCGCAAGGCTGCTTTTCTATCCGCTGGTTATCTGCTACCCCAAGGGCCCGGCGGGGTTCTTCGGGGTCCTCTTCGCGGCGGCAGCCGTAGTAGGTCTGATAAGGCCGAGTCGGCGGCGCTTGGTATTGCTTCTCTGGATACTACCAATGCTGATCTATCTTCAGTTCGGTACGCAGAGTTGGCGGTCCTACGTACCGGTCACCAAGAGTGTGCGCTATCTTACGCCACTGTTGGCTCCTGCGGCGCTTCTTACTGCGCTGGTGATTCTGGAGGAGCTGCCTCGGATTGTGCGAAGAACAGGACGCCTATTTAGGTTTTCCGACGCTAGCAAGGTGTCCGGGACTCTGTTGGTCTGCCTTGTACTCCTGCTCTCCGCAAGCTCGTTCGCGTACGTCCGGCACTACCGGAGGATACATCTTGGCGTGACTAACAGCTTCAGGAATGTTGTCGCTCTTGTGAGGAGCGAAGAAGGAATTCCCGTTCTGATTGATCACTGGCGCACAGGCATTCGTCTCAGCTACTATTTCGGTTTCAAGGAAGGCTCACATTTTTACATAGGTGCGGATGAGACTCAGAGAATGAAAAAGACGGGCGTCTTTGAGAACTCCAGACTTGGATACCTAGAGTGGTATGAGAATCCGCGCGACCTTCCTGAGGCCTTCATAGTTTTGGAGGACGACATACAGGCTGCGGCCAAGGAGGCCGCCGCCGCCGACCCCAGCCGCTCAACCTTTCCAGCAAAAGATATTCCCGAGTACTGCCAAAATCCCCCTGCTTCCTGGCAGTTTCTTGGACGATTCGGTTCTCTGCGGGTTTTTCGAACCAGTAAGAAAGATTCCCCGGTAGCAGCTCACTAAGCTAGCGGCCCGCTAAGGCAATTCCGCCCGGCCCTTTTGCAGCTTGCGTAGCACGGTCCAGTAATACATGTTCAAAGCAAACGGCAACCTCCTGATCGGCAGTGCGAATGCCGTCTGCACGGTAAAGCGCCCCTCTGCCATTCGACGGATCCGTCCCGGCGATACCCACGACAGGTTATCGGGATAGCGGGGTGGCCATCTGAGCAACAATAGACGCCCCAGACTCATCCACACATCGTTGGGCACGACGATTGCGACCTCGCCTCCCGGCTTGAGCACGCGCCGCGCCTCTTCCATGACGCGCTCCGGGCGGCTGACGTGTTCGAGCAGAGCGATCAACAGGACTACGTCAAAACTGGCATCAGCAAAAGGCAATTCCATCCCGTCCGCGCAGATCAGCAACTTGCATCCGGCACTCACTCTGCGAAGACGCTTCACCGAGATGTCGAGCTGGATAGGGGCGAAGCCCGAACCACGCAACAAGATACCCTCACCACAGCCCACGTCGAGCACCGTCGCTCCGGGATGCTGAGTCAGGAACTCGCGAGTAGCCCTTACGTAGGTGCGGTAGAACAACCCCACAATCCCACGGGTTTGTGCTTCGTGGCTCTCTCTGCGGGCCACCCGCTCGTGTAATGCGCGCTCGCTGTACGTCACCTAAGACTGGTCACTCCCGCCAACTGTGTCCAAGCCAGCACGTCTTGCCACCACGTTTCCCGTGCCTTGCCCTCTGCGATGTGCACCGCCACACGCATGCCCATCTCCACGTTGTCGTCCATACTGTTGTTCATAAACAGTCCGTGTCGTCCAATCGTGTAGAAGTTCTCCAGCCGGTGCAACCCGCTCAACACCTTGTGCAACACCCGTTCAAACCCGAGGCGGTAGACGGGGTAAGCACGGCGCACACGAACGACTGAATATTCCTCCACGTCTTCCGCCTGCAAAATTCCCATCCGTGCCAGGTCATCCGTCGCCATACGAGCCAAATCCGCATCGGCCGCCCGCCAGCGTTCATCACCATATTCGCAACTGACCTCCACGCACAACACGGTTTGGTGTTGGGGCAGAAGTTCCGGGCTGATGTTCTTTTGCTCGGAGAACCGGCTGCATTTGAACATTGGTTCAATCAGGTAGCACCAGTGGTAGTCAGTCAGGCTGGGGCGGTTGATCAGCAGGTAGACCATCGCCAGGCTACGATAGTTCAACTTTCCCGCTGCCTCCAGTTCTGCTGGCGGAAGCGCAGGGATGATCATCGACGTGACTTCTACCAGGGGCAAGGTGGAAATCACACTGCTACAGGAAATCGAACGCTCCAGGCCGTCCTGCTCGTAGGTCACCGCGCGCACTCGTTGCCCGACAGTTTCTATGCGGGTGGCGGTGGCGTTGAGGTGAACCGTCCCCCCTGAAGACCGTACTTCTTCAGCCATACGATCGTACAATCTGCCGATGCCACCGTAAGGATAGAAGTACTTGATGAAATATGTTTCTGGATCGGCCTTAAATTTGAGCATGCGCAGGACAATGTTTTTCAGGTTCAGCTTGGCCACCCGTTGTGCTTGACGCGACGAGACTTGCGACATAGGGATGCCCCACACCTTTTCAGAGTATAGACCAAAAAAGGTGTTGTAGAGCGTGCGCCCGAGGTTGCGCACCCCCCATTCCTCAAATGAATCTTCCTGTCGCGCTGGGTTAAAGGCGTGACGCAATGCGGCATACAGATAGTCTAGCCAGATTCGGGCTCCCAATCCTAGGCTGACCCTGCTCAACACCTCACGTATCTGGGGTGGGTAGGAAAAGTATTTCTCTTCCAGATATATGCGCGTCCCCCGGTCGAGTATGCGGTACCGCCCGCCGAGCAGGGATTGGACTTCAGAAACGACACGATGACTTGCTTCTGTCTCGCGGATGTGAAAGGTATGGGGACCGTAATCATAACAAATACCTTCTCGGTGGCAGATAGTTTTCGCCAGGCCGCCGACCATTTTATCTTGCTCAAGAACTTCTACCTTTATGCCTCGCTTGGCAAGCTGCCAGGCGGCCGTCATTCCGGCCGGCCCTGCGCCGATCACAACGACGGGCTCAACCATTCTGAGCTTCCTCTCGCCGCTTCAAGAATTCAGCGAACCGTTGCAATCCCTCTTCTAGACATATCTTGGGGCGGAAATGAAACAGATGCGCCATTGTCTCTGCTGAAGCATGGAAGTTGATGTATTCTGGTACCTGCCCTGTATGCTCGATCTCAACCTCCGCAATGCCAAACGCACGGGCGGCCGCGCGAACCAACTCATTGACCGTCAGCGGTGCTCCACTGCAGAAGTCTACTGTAAGATCTCCCTTGTCGCTTTCCAGGACGGACAGGATACCCCTGATCGTATCATCCACGTACATGGCGTCGATATAGTTGTTCCCATCACCCCGGACACTGAATTTGGGCACGCGCTCAAAACCGAAACGGCGCACCAGCCTGCCGTAAATCTTGCGCGCTGGTTCGTACGGGCCATACGCGCCGAAGAAACGCAAGTTCATGTATTGGCCAACCCGGCCCTGACGAACAAAAGCGCGCACATAATGCTCACAGACCCAGTGGGAAATGGCATAAGGCAGGTGTGGAGATACCGCGACATCGGGAGAAACCATGCCGTGCAAGCCGTCGTAAACCGCGCCCGATGAGAAGTAGACCAGCTTAGCTACCTTGAAACAACTCAGAAAACACAGAAGAGTGACCACGGTAGCGTGCACATCCTGGATAGGATGGTCAACCGAGTAGGCGGGGTCTCCATTGGCGGCTAGAAACACACACATATCAAAACCTGGGCCGACGCGATCAGCCAGATCACGTACTGCTGCCTCGTCCGTCAAATCGCAGCGGACCGCAGTGACGTGCCGTAGTTTCATTTGTTTGACCCACACTGGAAAATCGTGACTTTGGTTGTACAAAGCAAGCACTTCCCAATCGCTCGGTACACTACTTATAAGGTTACGGCCGATGAAACCCGAGGCTCCGGGAACAATCATTCGTACTGTCAACCTCGATCCTCCCTGTACCAGGCGATCGTTCGGACCAACCCTTCCTCGAGGCTGGTGGTAGGCTCGTATCCCAACAACTCCCTGGCTTTGCGAATATCGGGGACACGCACCTGCACGTCCGGCATTGTCGATTCACGGAATTGAATGGACGCGCCCTTGTCCGTCAACCTCACAATGTGTTCCGCCAATCCCAGGATCGAGGTCGTCTGCTTTGGGTCGCCGATATTGAAAACCTGGCCTATCGCCTCTTCTTTCTCCAAAGCCAGTAACACGCCGTTGACAAAGTCGTCAATGTAACACCACGCGCGAATCTGGTTGCCATCTGCGTAGATGGTCAACGCTTCTCCGCGCAGGGCCGCAACAATGAAACGATGGATGGCTCCCTCGCCCACCTGACGAGGGCCATAGATGTTAAAGGGTCGGACGGTGACCACGGGCAGGCCGTACTCTTCATAGTAGCAGTGCGCCAGATGCTCAGCAGCGAGCTTGCTGACAGCATATGCCCACCGGGACTCTCCTACTGGTCCCTGGCTGGTCAGACCGTTCTCATCCGCGCGATAGACGTAAGGGCCGTATACCTCGCTGGTTGAGAAATCCACAAGACGTGTCACATTACCCGTCTGAACAGCTGCATCTAGTACGTTCTTGGTCCCCAGCAGATTGACTCGCATAGTGGTTATGGGTTTCTTTATAACAGTGTCAATGCCCGCAATAGCCGCGAGGTGGATGACAATCTGGCAGCCCTCCATCGCCTGGCACAATCGGACTTCGTCCAAAATATCTGCTCTGATTAACGTCACGTTAGGCGCTTCCAGTAATCTGGTGTACTTGATAGCGTTCCGATGGCCATTGTCATAGATGACAAGCCGGTTATTTGGAGCCAGTCGCTCGCACAGGTGTGAGCCAATAAATCCGCCCCCTCCTGTGATGAGAACCTGTTTCCCTTGAATCACGTTCCCTTCCTTTGCTCGGTGTTATGGGTTGCCTCGTCCTCAGCGTGAGCTACATCGTTGTACGTTTGCTTCGGCTCTTGTTCCCCTCCTTGCTGTTACTCGTTGTCTGCACCGAC
>Ga0315289_10006446_pt1 | contig 17250 bp, 15 predicted proteins | sample YL17G11_40_MG_FD_203452 | JGI IMG/M metagenome (GOLD analysis project Ga0315289, IMG submission 203452) | Sediment microbial communities from Yellowstone Lake, YNP, Wyoming, USA - YL17G11_40 | ecosystem: Environmental > Aquatic > Freshwater > Lake > Sediment | place: USA: Wyoming | collected... | reverse complement strand
AAGCCAGGCCGGGGCGACCTTGTCCCGCACCCAACTGCCCACGCAGATATTGTGGATCAGCTTGTTGCCCTCGGGAGGGATGCCTTCCCCGCTGGCGTAGTACGCCTCCAGCTCCAGCAGATGGGGATATCGCGTGCTGTAGGGAGGATGCGTATAGTCGACCTCCTCGAGGCCCGGCCTCATGGTCTTGAAGACCATGTCATGCCAGACCTGCTCCTGCATGGCCCCGCGGTGGTCCATGCCGATGGCGTGGTCGCAGTCGACGAACACATTGTTCTCGATGATGTTGTGCCGGCCGCCGCCGATCGCGACCGCCAACTGCACGTTGTAGAAGATGTTCCCGTAGACGACCGTCCCGCTGATCAGGCCATCCAGGTACACGGCGTTGGCGCCAGGGCTCATGCCGCGTATGTCGTGGATGTAGTTGAAGCGGATCACGTTGCCCAGGTAGGTCCAGTTCAGGCCCGCGTAGATAGCTCCCACGTCGCCGGTCTCCTGTGCGATGTGGTGGATCTCGTTAAACTCGATGACGTGGTCGTTGCCGGTAAACAAGATGCCGCAGTGCGGCAGGTCGTGGATCAGGTTGTGGCTGACGCGGATGCCCACGCCTGTCGCCTCGACGGGCGGAACGTAGCACTTGCTCCATCGCCCGATATGGTGGAGATGGTTGCCGTCAATCACGTGACCGGCCGGGGTGAGGGTCTTGCGATCGCCACCCGATGCCCGGATGCCCGCGTCGCCGACATCGTACACCTCGCAGCCGAGGACGGCGTGCTCGCGGCCGCCCTGGATGCTCACCGCGTCGGAACCCATGTTTCGGATCGTGCAGTCGCGGACCCGGCAGCCCCGGCCGCCCGAGATGGCGACGGCCTTGTCGCGCCCGAACTCGAGCGTCAGGGCCTCGATGTCCACGTACGACGCCTCGTCGGCCCGGACCAGCGGTTCGCCGACCACGGACACGACCGCCTTGGCGCTGTCGATGTCCGCCGGCGGCCAGAAGTAGAGCTTCCCGCCGGTCGCGTCGAGGTACCACTCGCCGGGGCTGTCAAGTTCCTCCAGCACGTTGAGGAAGTAGTACCGCTGGCCGGCGCGAAAGCCGTAAGAGCCGTGCGGCGGGGCGGTGCGGATCAGGCGGCCCTGGCGGTCGATCGACTCGACCCGCTCGTAGGAGTTGGCCCAATCGTAGGCCCAGTAGCCGTGCACCCAGAGGTCGGAAACGTCCTTCCATCGACGAGGCCTGTCGCCTTCGTAGAGGAAGCCCGACTCGAGCTTACCGATGTCGCCGCCATGTTCGTCCCGGGTCGCGCCCTGGGCAGGAGTTCCCGCGATCGTCGTGAAGCCTTCGTTGGGCCAGCGGGCCAGCGTCATCGGCCGATCATCGAAGAACAGCTCCAGGCCTGACGCCACTGTGGGTCTGGCGAACCCGCGCGACACCATCTGGCCGAAGTCGCGGATGCCCACCTCCCTGAGGTCCGCCACGAGCACGTTGGCAGCGGCGTCCGGGGTCAGCCGGGCTGCCACGGCCGGGTCGGTTAGCTTGGTCCAGTTGGTCACCTCGCGCCCGCCCAGCAGCACCGCCTGCTGACCCGGACTGGCGCGGTAGACGATGGGCCCACCCCGCGAGCCCGAATCCTCGGCCGTGAGCGTGAAGCTGCGCTCCCGCACGTGCACCTGGCCACCGAGCATGACGGTCGCCCCGGCGCGCAAGTGGCCGTCGCGTTTGAGCCGGCGTATTGCATCGCGCGCCGCCTCGAGCGTGGCCATTGGCCCGTCGCTGCGGTCGGCGTTGGGCGTGGCCAGGTGGCCCGACCAGGTGTCGCGGCCCGAGGGGGTGACGTGGAGGGTGACCGGCCCCGCTGATTCGCCCCCGCGGACTGCACTTGTGTCTGTCCCAGCCATCGTCGTTACTCCCGTCTGAAGATGCGAGGGTCGCCCCGACGCCTCGCCCGAAGGTCCAAAGGATAAGGCCAGCCCTGCCACCGCCGCTACCACGATCGCCAACACAAACGCCAACCACGCTCGACGCACGCAGACCTCCCTGCTCCTGGGTCGGCGGGGGATTGCACCAGACTGCCCGCTGGTCTGTGAGGCTCCGCCGACACCGTGCCACGACGCGGTTTTGGCACCCCGTCCGCCAGCCAGGCAGCATGGCATCCCCCTGGTCCGGGATTTCCCATGTAGGCTCGCGCCCACGACCGTCGTGGGCCTTTTCGATGATTCTATCGCGGTTCCGGAGATCGACAAGCTTTTCCCCGGCTCCAACAAGCGGGCATTTGCCTGCCATCGGGCCGTGATGAACGACCTGGACCGCTTCCACCTGGTGCTGGACGTGATCGACCGCGTGCCGACGCTACGGAGCCGCGCCACCTACGCCAAGCAGGCCATCCGCGACAAGCTGACCGAGCACAAGCAGTACATCCGCGCGCACGGCCAGGACATGCCCGAAGTCCGCGACTGGCGCTGGCCGGGCCGGAAGGGGAATTGACCGCCGCCTCTGACGCAGCCCAGAGGGCGAGGGTGGGTCCAGCCTCGGCGGCCCGCGGCGCGGCCGCGCGGGTGGCGTGATTGGCTGAAGGTTGCGCAGCGGCGCAAGGCTGCAACCTTGCCGAGATCCTGGACAATCCGACGTCGCTGGCACGGCGCCGCAACGCACAGCCCCCGGCGCAGAGGGCGGGATACGGTTGGAACATAGATCGATTCACGCACAGGATAGCCAGGAGACGCAGGGGGTCAATCCGCTGCCGGCCAGACGTGTGCACGCTTGCCGCCGCGGAGAGCGCGTGGCCGAAAGCAAAAAAACGCCCGCTTTTCCGAAGAAAACCAGGCGTTTTCGTCCAATAACGGAGAGGCCGGGATTCGAACCCGGGATACGGGCATTACCCCGTATAACGGTTTAGCAAACCGCCGCTTTCAGCCACTCAGCCACCTCTCCATGTCCGCCGGATGAACCGGCAGGGCAACATGGACTATATCGCCGGTATGCAGAAGCGTCAACACGACCGGGAACGCCGTTGGAGCTTGAGGACCCTTCGGCCGTTGGGGCAGGGCCGCCGGCTATCTGGGCCGGCAGGGCGCTACGCGCGGCGGCGCACGCGGCCCATCACGGGCAGGACCCAGAAATGCCCCACCGCTGCCGCCGCCAGCAGCGCCAGCCCTGCCAGCGCGCCGGCCACGCCCGTGTCCGAGCGGACCAGCAGTATGCTGCGCGCTGCCTCGTAGACGACAAAGGAGTGCTGATAGATGAAGTATCCGCCGACGTGCAGCGGATGGTTGACGCTGATCGTCGCCGACCGAACCGGCGGGCCGCCCTGCGAGATCGTTACCTCGCTAACGTATTGCCGCGGCGCCGGCGGGGCGCGCTGATCTTGCGCGGCATGGTAGTCAATGCGGAACATGTCCAGCCGGATGATGAAGGGCAACGCCCACGGCTGGTTGAGAGAGTCGCGGGCGAGGCTGGTTTGCTCGCCTTCGCCCAGTACGATGAGGCCTTCGGTCAATTTGGCCCGCCCGCCCAGGCGCGCGATCAGCCGATGCCCGGTCTGGGAACCCAACATGCCCGAGAGGATGATCAGCACCGGACCCAGGTGCATCAGGAGCAGCGACGGGCTGCGCCATGCCCGCCGCAGCGAGAAGGCCGCCACGGTTAGCAGCCCCGCCAGCGCCACCCAGTACACCGCCAGCGGGGCGGAGTTGAACAGGCGCGCCGCCCGCGAAGGCCCCAGGAACGCCCCCGTCACCGCCAGCACCGCCAACACGCCGGGGAACGCCGTGCCCAGCCAGAAAACGACCTTGCTCAAGCCTTTCATGCGGTCCTCGTCTATCGCAGCGGCCTCAGCAGGGCGGCTTGCCTTGCGGGGTCTTAGTCTAGCCTGGCCTACTGCGGCCGGCCAGGCGCTGAGGTTGACGACACCCCCGCGCCGCCCTATGTTGAGCCGGCCCCGGAGGAATCGGCATGCGGCGCTGGGTCATCGGCTCGCGCGGATCAAAGCTGGCCTTGTGGCAGGCGCGCTACGTCCGCGATGGCCTGCTGGCCATGCACCCTGGGCTGGATGTTCAGGTCCGCCCGATTCGCACGCATGGCGACCTCGAAGCGAACCTCCCCCTGGCAAGCGTTCCCATCCGCGGATTCTTCAGCAGCCAGATTCAGCGGGCCCTTCTGGAGCGCCAGGTGGACCTGGCCGTGCATAGCCTCAAAGACCTGCCCGTCGAGCCTGCGGACGGCCTGGTGCTAGCGGCGGTGCCCCCGCGGTACGACCCATCCGATGCCTTGGTATCCAAGGGCGATCTTCGGCTGGCGGACTTGCCGGCCGGGGCGCGAGTGCTGTGCAGCTCCTGGCGCAGGCAGGCCCAGTTGCTGCACCGACGGGCCGACTTGCGCATCCTGCCCATCCGCGGCAACGTGGACACCCGCCTATGCAAGCTGGATGAGTCGGGCGCCGATGCGATGATCCTGGCCTCAGCCGGGCTAGATCGCCTGGGAGCAGGGGGGCGAATCGCCCAGCGTTTCGACCCCTGCGAGTTCCTCCCCGCGCCCGGGCAGGGCGCGCTGGCAGTGGAATGTCGTGCCGATGACGCCGAGGCGCGCGCGCTCGTGGCCGGCCTGGATGACGAGTCCTCGCGCCTCGCCACGCTGGCAGAACGCAGCTTCCTGGCCGCCCTGGGGGGCGGCTGCCGACTCCCGGCCGGCGCGCTGGGGCGGATCGAAGCAGGCCGCCTGGTGCTGAGGGGCCTGGTGGCCTCGCCTGACGGGCGGCAGGTCGTGCGCGACCAAGTGCAAGCGGCGGATTTCGGCCGTGCCGAGGCGCTGGGCGGCGAATTGGCCCGCCAGCTGCTTCACGCAGGCGGACAGGATATCCTGGATCAACTTGCGAGCCTCCTGTAAGCGCTGGAGGAAGGTTCATGGACAGCGGATGCGTATATCTGGTGGGCGCCGGCCCGGGCCCACCGCTGGCAGCGAATGATCGAGTCCGGGGAAGCAGCGGGCGTGGAAGCGATCGCGGCGGCGAACGACGTAGACAGGGCCTATGTCAGCCGAATCCTCGGGCTCACTGCACTGGGGCCGGACTTGGTGGAGTCAGCTCTCAGAGGCACGGAGCCGAGCGGCATGTCGCTGGCGAAGTTGCACCGAGACATACCGCTCGGATGGGACGAACAGCGAGGCTCCTGGGCAGCAAGGGCGGGATTCTAGGCTGTGGGATCCTCGGGCGGGTAGGCTGCATCGGGGCTGAACGCGAACCTGGCCGTAATCAACTCGATGACGGCACCCGCTATCTGCTTGCCTTGGCTCCTCAGGTCCTCAACCATGAAAAGGAACGAGTCGTCCAGGATTCGTCACTTTTCGGCCCAATCAGCACCGAAGTCGTGCGGGTTGAGCTGGAGGAGGGGAAGAGTTCGTAGGACCATCCAGCAAACTTCGCTGAACCGGTTCATGTAGTTGGCCAAGCTGAACATGTCGGGCTTCGGGAGGATCGGCAGGGGCTCCAGTCCTTTCACCCACCCCTCATCTTCAAAGACGGATGTGATGCGACCGCCGTGAACCTCCAGGTGAAAAAGCTCTTCCCACCTCCTTAGCTCTAGGATTGTGCCAGTGGAAAGGCCGCTGCTGGCTCCGGCCATTCTGGCTTGCGTTTCAGCCTCCGCCTTCCTCCTCCGTTTCCTTACCGCGTTGGTGTAAGTTACGAAGTCACTCGGAGTATCTGCTTGACCGTCCAGTCCGCTGATGGCCTTCAGCGTCGTGAAGCGATTGCCTACTGCTCCTACCAGAATCGCCCGATCCTTGAGGTCTCGCAGGAGTCCATAGCCTTGGCCAGCTCGGCCATTCGTGTACAGGATCTCAGCTGCACGTATCGTCCGGAAATTCGCCAGCTCAAGGAGCAGAAGATAGCTGTACCACGGCAAGTTGCCCGATTTGGGCGATGCCTGGCGTCGAGCCTCGGCAAGCCGTAGCGTGTCAACGAAAAAGGCCTGGAAACTGTCGCCCAGAACAGACTGGCCATGAAAGTGGCCGACGACGAACTCGCGGCACTTGGACTCTGCCTTGAGCACGGGCTGCAGGTGACCGCCGATCACCCCGTCCTGTAGGAACGTGCGTTCCAGCCTGGCCTGCCACGATTTTGTATCCATGAGAGACCCCGCAGTGGCGTCAGCAGATCGCCATGATGACCAGTATGGTGGCGATCACAAAGACAACGATCGATGAGCTGTCGAAAAGTGCCTGTTGGTAATCGCTGCTTACTTCGGTCCTCAACGACCGCAAAACCTACCACACAGAATCCGCACGAAGGTCGGTGGACCACTACACCCGCTCCCTATGGAAGGTCGTTGGTGTGTCGGGCCACGCGGCGCGATTCGGGCCAGTTGCGGCTTGTGCGTACCGGCGGGCGCTGGTATCCTTCATGCCCAAGGCCGTTGGCATGGCGGTCGCAATGCGAACCCGCAAGGAGCACGGCAATGATGGAATGGTGGGCAGGTCTAGCCGGGCTGAACCAGTGTTTTTACGGCGCCGCATTGGTTTTCAGCGCCTTCTTCATCTGGCAGTTGGTCATGGCGATCCTCGGCCTGGGCGGCCATGAGGACGTCACCAGCCACGTCGGTTCGCTGGACCATTCCGGGGTCGATCACACGGCCGCGGCGGACGCCGAGGCCACCGTGGTGGCGTTCAAGCTCGTCGGCGTGCGCTCGGTGCTGGCGTTCCTCACGCTGTTTTTCTGGGCGGCGGCCCTGTATTTCAAGGCCTATTCGCTGAGCATCACGATGCTGATCTCGTGCGTGTGGGGCGCCGTCGCCATGGTCGCGGTCGCCTGGATGTTCCACTTGTTGATGAAGATGACCGAGACCGGGAATCTGCGGATGGGGACGGCGGTGGGCGGCGTGGGCACGGTCCACATGAACATCCCCGAGCAAGGCGTCGGCGAGATTCGCGTGCTGGTCAGCGGCGTGATGACGCACGTGCGGGCCCGCACCCGTGACGGCGCGGCCCTCAAGACCGGCGCGAAGGTCCGGGTGACGAAAGTGCTGGACACCGGAACGGTGGAAGTGACTCCGGACGAGACCGATAGATAGGGATCCATGGGCCGGGCCTTCTCGGGCCATCCGAGGGATGGGGTTTGGGCCTGCCCGATCACGACTTCTTGACAAGGAACGAACATGAATATGGCAATGCGCATTCTGGCGCAGGCGCGGCCCACGCTGGAATTCCCCACGGGGACCGTCCTGGCGATCATCCTGCTGATCCTGGTCTTCTCGCTGCTGATCACCCTGGCGAAGCGGTACAAGCGCTGCCCCTCCAACAAGATTCTGGTCGTGTACGGCAAGACGGGCAAGGGCGTCGCCAAGTGCGTCCACGGCGGCGCGACGTTTATCCTGCCGCTGTTCCAGTCCTATGACTACCTGGACTTGGAGCCGTTCGTCGTGCCCATCGAGCTGACCAACGCGCTGAGCCAGGAAAACATCCGCGTGACGGTGCCGACCACCGTCACGGCGGCGATCTCCACCCAGCCGGGCATCATGGAGAACGCGGCCATCCGTCTGCTGGGCCTCACGACGCTACAGATCCAGACGGGGGCGCAGGACATCATCCTGGGGCAGATGCGCGCGGTCATCGCGACCATGAAGATCGACGATATCAACCGCGATCGGCAGTCGTTCATGGCCAAGGTCAATGAGGCCGTGTCGGTCGAGCTGGAGAAAATCGGCCTGGCGGTCATTAATGTCAACATCAAGGACATTGACGACGAGTCGGGCTACATCAAGGCCATCGGCCGCAAGGCGGCCGCCGAGGCGATCAACCAGGCGAACATGGACGTGGCCGAGCAGGAGCGGCACGGTCAGATCGGCGTGGCCGAACGGCAGAAGGAGCAGCGCGTGGCGGTGGCGGCCGCGATGGCCGACGCGGAGATCGGCGAGGCCAAGGCCGCCCGCGACAAGCGCCAGCAGGTGGCCAAGCTCGACGCCGAGGCGGTGCAGGCCGAAGCGGTGGCCAACGCCCAGAAGGCCGGCTACGTGGCCGAGCAGCACGTGGCCGAGCAGACGGCTCGCGGCAAGGCGGAGTCAGCGTCGAGGGACGCCGACGGACAGATTCGCGTGGCGCAGGAAATCGCCCAGAAGAAGGCCGAGGACGCCAAGGCGTTGCGAGAGGCGTCGCGACTGAACGCCGAGGTGGTCGTGCCGGCCGAGGCGGCCAAGAAGCGCGTTGTGATCGAGGCGACGGCCCAGCGCGAGCAGGCGGTGCAGGTCGCCCAGGGCCAGGCCGACGCGGTGCTGGCGAAGATGACGGCCGAGGGGAAGGGCGTGCAGGCCGTGCTGGACGGCAAGGCGCAGGGCTACCGCAACCTGGTGCAGGCCGCGGGCGATCCGCAGGTGGCGGCGTCGCTGCTGCTGATCGAGCGTCTGACGGAGATCGCCAACGTACAGGCCAAAGCAATTCAGGATCTGCCGATCGAAAAGATTTTCATCTGGGACGGCGGCGGGGAAGGCGGCGGGATGTCGGGCCTGGGCAAGAGGATCATGGGCGCTCTGCCCCCGATGCACGAACTGGCGCGTCAGGTCGGGCTGGACTTGCCGGAGTTCCTGGGCACGCTCCAGAAAAAGAAGGACGCCGGCGCCGATCCGGCTCCCGCCAAGGGCAAGGAATAGGTCCGCCATCGGGTCGGGAACGGTCTTGCGCGCAACATGAACCGGCCACGCCCGCCGGCTGTCAGGCCGGGGTCTCCGGGTTTGCGCCCAATCGCCGTCGCCCTCATGCCTTGGGTTTGGTCGGAATGCACTCCAGCGCCACGCCGCGCATGACGAGTTCTTCGGGCTTGACCTTGGCGATCGTCACGGCCGACTCCGTCCGGCCGGCGTTGCCCAGTTCGAGGGAGTGCGCCTTTTCGCCCCGCGGCGTCGTGTAGTTCCACCGGGCGACGACCTTATGCCCGCGCGCCACCTCGACCGCCTCCAGGAACAGCCGGTTCTCCGCCTAACACAGACAGTATGCAAGCCCTTGGCGGGGGCGAGTTCGTTCGCAACGACTATGGCGGTGTCCTCTTTCGAACCGCACATACGTCACGTCAGGCATATTTGTTAACATATTTCCAAGACGAGGTTTACGACTGAAGTGACGAGGTATGGGGTAGTCACGACAGATCAGATAGGATCGGCCCGTAGAGAGCTGAAAAGGGCCTATCCGGGGGTTTTTCGGGCGGGCGAGTCCCGACGCGGGCGGGGCGGCCGGCCCGACGGAAAACGTCGAAAGCCTTGTGGCTGTGCGGGTTAACGAAAAGGCCCGCGGGGGTGGACCGGCGGGCCAGTCTGCATCAGAGAGCGTTTCGCACAGATACGCTCACTGGAGGCGGTGAAACTGCCAGCGAAATGTTTATGTTTGGCGTACAACCTCGGCAACTTCCTGCGAAGGCTGCCCCTGCCCAACGGCGTGGAGCATTGGTCCCTGACGACGCTTCGGGAGAAGCCCATCAAGATCGGGGCCAACGGGGTGTTTGGCGCTCGCTACGTGATGTTCCAGATGGCGGAGGTCGCCATTCCGCGTGCGATGTTCCGGGCGATCCTCGAACGGATTCGACGGCTGAAGCCCTCCTCCGTAGCGTTCAGATGACCAGGGTCGCCGCCGAAATCACACGAAACGCAAGGGGACAGCGGAGGCGGTCTGTCCCCGACCGGAAAAACGCGCCTTCGCGAGCCCACGGATGCCGGCTTCGACGCTGTTCGGAGGGCTCCGCAAGGCCTTGGGGCGCCGGGAACGCGCTTGTCGAAACGCCAAAGCCCGGTAAAATCGTGAACATCGCTGGCGGCGGTTGTTTACGAGCAGTCATCCGGGAAATGTCGGTCCATCACAGGCCGGCGGGGCAAACAAAGGTCAATGGATGCCCTGTGATGGCAAAGGAGTTTTTCATGGCTGGTGACCTCCGCATCGGGATCGTGGGCGCCGGCGGGCGCGGGGGGAATTTCGCTAGGCTCATCGAGTTGTGCGGCGGGTCGGTTCAGGCCGTCTGTGACAACGACCCGGCCCGGCTGGACCAGGCGGCGACGGCCCTGGGCGTGCCCGAGAAGTATGACGATTTCGAGCGGATGCTCGAGAAGTCCGACCTTCAGGCCGTCATCGTCGGCACGCCCATGCCCTTGCACGTTCCCCAGTCGATCCAGGCCCTGGACCACGGCCTGCACGTGATGTGCGAAGTTCCCGCGGCCGTGTCGATCGAGGAGGCCCGCCAGTTGGTCCTGGCGACGCGGCGGTCGCACAGCGTTTACATGATGGCGGAGAACTACTGCTACACGCGGCCGAACATGGTCATCCGCCAACTGGTCCGCCAGGGGGCCTTCGGCGAGACCTACTACGCCGAGGGCGAGTACCTCCACGAGCTCAAGGAACTCAACGAGATCACCCGGTGGCGGCGGCAGTGGCAGACGGGCATCGAGGGCGTCACCTATCCCACGCACAGCCTGGGGCCGATCCTGCAGTGGATGAACGATCGCGTGGTGCGGCTGAGCTGCGAAGGCACCGGCCATCACTACAAGGACCCGCGCGGCGAGCATTACCACAGTGAATCGCCGGTGATGCTGTGCAAGACCAGCCGGGGCGGGCTCATCAAGATCCGTCTGGACATGGTCAGCGACCGGCCTCACGCGCTGTACAACTACCAGCTCCAGGGCACCGATGGGGCGTACGAGTCCGGTCGGGAGCACGGGGGCAACCGCATCTGGCTGAGGCAGCTGAGCCGGGAGCTTCGTTGGCACGACCTGGAAGGCCTGCTGAACCTCGACCAGTTCCGCCGGGAATTCATTCCAGCCGACTGGCAGGACCTGCCCGCCGAGGCGCGGCAGTCGGGCCACCGCGGGGGGGATTACTTCGTCATCCGCGACTTCCTGCGGGCCGCCCGCGGCGAGATGCCTCCGCCTGTGGGCATCCACGAGGCGATGGACATGACGCTGCCGGGCCTGGTCTCGCAGCAGTCGATCCTCCAGGAGGGCAAGTGGCTGGCAGTGAGCGATTCGCGGACCTGGGACGAAAAGCCCCCGTACCGCCAGTTGATGATGGTCTGGCCGCAGGATCGCCTGGACTCACCGCCGGACATCCGCGTCGCCGAGGGCTATCGCCTGCGGATGCTGGCCGAGGGCGAAGAGGCGGCATGGATGGACCTGATGCACCAGGCCAAGCTGGGTCAGTGGGACCAGAAGGCGTTCGACAAGCTCCGCAACACGATCCTGCCGGACGGCCTGTTCGTGATCGAGCACGCCGCCAGCGGCACGCTGGTGGGCACCGCGATGGCTCAGCACCGCCCCAACCCCCAGAACCCCTACGGCGCCGAGTTGGGATGGGTAGCAGCCGACCCCGCCCACGCGGGGAAGGGGCTGGGCCAGGCCGTCTCGGCGGCGGCGGTGGGACGGATGATCCAGGCCGGCTACCGGAGGATCTACCTGACGACCGACGACTCCCGCCTGCCGGCCCTCAAGACGTACCTGCGGATGGGCTTCCGCCCGCTGCCGTACACCCCCGACATGGAGCAGCGGTGGGCGGACGTGAAGGCCAAGCTCGACTGGAAGGAGCCCTAACGTGTGGGCTGCGGAATTGACGGACAAGGCGGTGATCTTGGCGCGGGGGCGGCGAACCGCTATCGTCGTGGTCTTGCAGGAGGTATCACATGAGTGACATGGCCGTGGCTGTGATCGGGATGGCGTGGGTATTGGCGGCGCGTGGGGTGGCACTGGCGGCCGGGCCAGCCCCAACGGGCGCCAGCGGCCCGGCGCCGGTTGTCTTCCCGGGCGCCCAGTGGCAGCAGCGCCCCCCGGCCCAGATGGGCATTGATCCCGCCAAGCTCCAGGCGTTCATCGACCAGCTCTGCACGCCTTCGCCGAAGCACTCCCGCGGCCCGACGGCTGGGGATGCCGACCCCGCCGGCGTGATCGTCAAGGACGGCTACATCGTCGCCTCGTGGGGCCCGCCCGAGGGCAAGTTAAACTGGTTCAGCTCCTCCAAGCCCGTGTTGGCGACGCTGCTGCTATTCGCCGTCCAGGAGGGCCGCCTGGCGAGTGTCGACAGCCGCATCGCCGACCTGGGCTGGCCTCTGTCGCCCAAGGACCAGCCGATGACCTTCGCCCACCTGGCCAACATGATCAGCGGCTACAGCCTGCCCGAAGCGCCGGGCGCCGCGTGGGCCTACAACGATTACGCGATCCACCTCTACGCGCTGAGCCTGGACCGGGTGTACCCCGGCGAGGGGCTTAACGAGCCGGCCGCTCGGCTGCTGGCCGACCTGCAACTTCAGGACGGCGACGTGTGCGGCGACGCCCATCCCGGCTACGGCGTGGTGACCAGCCCCCGCGATTTCGCCCGCATCGGCTGGTGGTGGATGCACCGGGGCAACTGGAACGGCAAGCAGGTGCTGGACGCGTCGTACTTCAACCGTTACTGCAAGCCCTGCGTGCCGGCGGACCTACCGGTCAGCCGCACCAAGGAAGTGGACGACTACCTGAACATCGCAAGCTACGGCGGGGGTAACAACCAGACCAAGGTCGGCCCCGGTCTCTATGGGTACAACTGGTGGTTCAATGCCCCGCTGCCCGGCGGCGAGGGCCGCCGGGTCTGGCCCGAGCTGCCCGACGATGCCTTCGCCGCGTTGGGCTACAACGGCAACTGCATGTTCATGATCCCCAGCCGGGGCGTGCTGGTGGCGGCCCGGGGGTACTGGGGCGAAGAACTGGACAAGGATCCACGTGGCCGCATCCATCAGACCCTCCACCTGCTGATGGACGCCTTGGGGCATCCAGGTGAAGGCGCCGGGTCCGCCCAGGCCACCACCAGCGCCCCGCAACCGTAGCCGTGCTCCCGCAGGCGCTAAGCATGCCACCGGGCGAACACGCATCTCGCCAACGACAGCCCCGCCGCGGCGAGGCGGGCTGGGCTTCACCTCCTGTCGTTCTCACGGTTGACGTGCACGCAGAAGAATCCGTTAAGGTCGATCATCGAGCCGTTGCTGTAGAGGAAGGCATGTCCATTGTCGCCGGATGTGTAGGAAACCCCGACCACCTGCGCGGAGCTGTTGATGCCGAAGGCGCAACTCGACGACTCGCCCGGCTGCACAACCTGGTCACGCCCACCGACGACCAGGGCCAGGACCTCCAGCAGATCAACCCCTGCCCCGCGGCCGTGTGCGCCAGCGGCAGCGGTGACCAGACGAGCCTCCAGCTGACCGTGGACGCCGCGGCGGCGCGGGGCGGGCTGTTAACGAAAACGGGCCTGCCCACAGGGCAAGCCCGCAAACCTCCCCCGACTAGGGCTCGAACCTAGAACCTAGCGGTCAACAGCCGCCCGCTCTACCCATTGAGCCATCGGGGGGTCCTCCGCTAGAAGAACTCGCTCAGATGCTTGCGGCTGGAGGGGTCCAGTTGTTGCAGGTCGGCCAGTTCGTAGGTGTTGCCATCCACGTCGCGGAACAGCGCCCGGCCTTCGGAGAGGACGCGCACGTCGTCGCGGGTGCGAAGCTGGAAGGTGACCTCGCCGCGGTCGGTCTGGGCGGTGATGCGGGTGACGTCGAACTCGCGCTTGCAGTGCGAGATCGACAGGATCTTGGGGTTGAACACCTTGTCGCGCAGCTCCTCCAGCACGATGCGGCGGCTGGCGTCGTCCAGGGCCTCCAGGTCGCGGATCAGGGCGACCTCCTTGCCCTCCTTGCTGCGCACCGAGATGTAGCAGTCGCTCACCGACCAGGGGAAGCACCGGGCCACCCGCACATCCTCCAGCGGCGCGCCCTGGCCGTCGATATGAGCCAACAGCTCCCCGCTGGCCTTGCGCTCCAGACGGGGAGCGGCCGCGGCCTGCACCGGCTCATTAACCGCACTGTTGTTCACGTGATCGTCAGGCATGCGCCCTCCCGGCTTGTGCAAAAACGGCATGGGCTTCCGGCTTCGCCAGGCCTGCCCCGGACCCATCTTGCCCATGCGTCGCAGGGCCATCTTGGCCCTGCCTGCGGCGGTTATCCACGGGCTGGATGCCCGTGGGACGCATGGCCGAACCGGCCATGCCACCTCTTGAAGCGCCCGCTATTGTAGAGCCTGCGTCGGCGGCATGGAAGCCTCAGACGCTCACGCTCTGAACGGCCTGGGCCACCAGGTCGCCCACCTGCGTGGTGGAATACCCCATCTTGCCGGCGGCCTGGCTCTTCATCTTGACCGTCACGGCCATGATGGCCTGCTCGACGATTTGGCCGGCCTGCATGAGCTTCCGGTCGTCCTTGTTGCGGCCGGTTTCACTCAGCAGCATCCCCATCGCGGCGATGGCGGCAATGGGGTTAATGACGTTCTGCCCCGTGTACTTGGGGGCCGAGCCGCCGATGGGTTCAAACATGCTCAGGCCCTTGGGGTTGATGTTGCCCCCCGCGGCCACGCCCATGCCGCCCTGGATCATGGCCCCCAGGTCGGTGATGATATCGCCGAAGATGTTGTCGGTAACGATCACATCATAGAACTCCGGGTTCTTGAGGAACCACATGCAGCAGGCGTCGACGTGGTTGTAGTCGGTCTTTACGTCCGGGTATTCCTTGGCTACGTCCTGGAAGGCCTGGAACCACGTCTGGCCGACGTAGGTCAGCACGTTGGTCTTGTGGACCAGCACCAGGAACTTCTTCCTGCCGCGCCGCCGGGTAAGCTCGAAGGCGTAGCGGATGGCCCGCTCCGCCCCCATGCGGGTGGTGCAGTTGACCTGCGTGGACACCTCGTAGGGCGTGCCTTTGTACTGCACGCCGCCCATGCCGGTGTAGATGCCTTCGGTGTTCTCGCGGACCACCACGAAGTCGATGTCCTCGGGGCGCTTGCCGGCCAGGGGGGTGGGTACCCCCGGGTAGAGCTTGACCGGGCGGAGGTTGATGTACTGGTCCAGGGCGAACCTCAGCCGAAGCAGCAAACCCTTTTCCAGGATGCCCGGGGCCACCTTGGGGTGCCCGACAGCACCTAAGTAAATGGCGTCAAAGGTCTTAAGCTGCTCGATCTCCTGGTCCTGGATGACGGGGATAGAAGGGCTGTTCGGGTCGCCGCCGGACCGAAGGTAGCGGTCGCCGCTGACGTCGAAGGACTGGGTCTGGTAGCTAAAGCCCACCCGCTGGGAGGCCGCCTTGAGGACCTTCAAGCCCTCGGCCACCACTTCCGGGCCGGTACCGTCGCCGCCGATGACCGCGATCTTCATAGAAGAGCATCCTTGCCAGCCGCCTGAGCCTGCGCCCAGGCGAACGTGCAGGAGGGGGAGTGTAGCGGCAAGGGAGCCAACTCACAAGGGGCCTTTGGCGCCTCGCGTTGGGCGCTCTCGGTGTGGATGAGAGCTGGCAGGACCGCAAGCAGCAGGTTACTATTGGGCAAAGATCGGGCGGATTCAACTCTGAGACGCAACGCGGGTGAAAAAGTGGCATCGCAAGGGCGGTTCGGTAGGTTGTTGTTTGCCGGCAGCAACCGCGAACCAGGAGCCTTGCGATGCACGGACGCCATCTTACGCTCTTCGACAGGGAAGTCATCGCCCAACTCCGGGCTCAAGGCTGCTCCCAGGCCGAGGTCGCCCGGCAGGTCGGCTGTCACCCGTCCACGATCGGCCGCGAGTTGACCCGCAACCGCAGTCCCGACGGAGCGTACTTCCCCAGCCGGGCCCAGGGCTGCGCGGACCAGCGTCGCCGGGCGGCCAAGCGTTCCTGGAAGTTGGAGGGTGGGCCGATAGAGGACTACGTTCGGGACAAGCTGGGACAGTACTGGTCGGCGGAGGCGGTCATAGCCTCAGCTAGCACGAACAGGTGGCGTGCTGATCACCTGGCGCCATAGCCAGGGCCTACGGTTGCGTCAGGGCTTGGCGTAGTGCCTCGATGGCCTGAGCCTCAAGCTGACCCGCCCGCTCCAGGTTACTGGCCTGCCGCAGGCGCTGCTCCTGCGTCCAGGTCTGGCCTGGCTTCCACTCATGAGGATACGGGGCCACGACCGTAGGACGATCCGCTCCTCCTAGCAACGCTGCCCCCACCTCGCGGTAGAGTTCGCGGGCGCGCCGAAGGTGCTCTTGCTGCTCGGGCCCGAACGCGTCGGCGATCCGCTCCAGGTACTGCACCGCGCACTGCCGGGCGCTGTACAGGCTATCGAAGATGAACGCGTTGTTGTGGGCCAGGCTCCGCAGGGCCTTCTCGTCCAGCCCGGCGAACCGGCTCTGGTCGCGCAGCTCGCGGATCCACTTGTCATACGCAGCCTGGCCGCTGTAGTAATCGCCGAACTTGGCGGTGCCCCAGAGTTCCACCGCTACCTGCAGCGATGCCCGATAGCAGGCAGGCCGATCCGGCGGACTGGGCCGCCGCTCCAGCAGGCCCACACCCCAGGGCCACTGCTCCATCTTGCCCCAGTTGAGCTTGGCGCCCTTGGAGTACGCGTGCCAGAGCAGCGTCGCCCCGCTGTCCCCGTAGCCCACGATCAGCCCATCCTCTTCATTGCAGGCGATGACCGGAATGCCTCGGTCGATGCTGTCGCAGACCCGCCGCCGAGCCGTTTCGACGGACTCAGGATCGTCGGCCTTCACCCCCAGGGGTACGATCTGGAATGGGCTGGCCTTGCCCAGCAGCTCGGCGCCGCCCTCCCACCCCATGGACAGGTGCGGCGAGCTGGGGCACCACTGCTCGTGAAGCTGGAGGCGGAAGGCCATCGCCGTCACGCCCATCAGGTCGGCGTAGGTGATGTCCTGGCCCAGCGTCTGGTAGATGATCGCCCAGCAGCGCAGGGTGGAGTTGGTCTGCCGCCAGTCCCAGCGGAGCTCCTTGAGGGGCTCGATCCACACCCGGCCGTCTTGGCGGGCAACGGGCACGGGGGCGGTCAGCGGGGCGGGCTGATCCGGAGTCGCTCCGAAGGCAGCCAGGCAGCACAGGCACAGGACAGGCGTTACCAGTAGCGCTTCCATGTCGTTCCTCTCCCTTAGCTCGGATTATTCACGCGACGTAGCGGTTGACTGTCATCGGTCCTGGTCGATGGGTCAAGGATGAAAATGCTCAAACTTCCCGCTTTTTCCGCAAGCCTTTTCATAGCAGGTCCCTCCGCAGGTAGAAGCAGGCGTCTATGGCTTCGGTCAGCCCCGTCAGCAGGCGGTAGAACGGGAAGTCGGCCTCGTCCGGGAGGACCTGTCCATACTCGATGAGACGGTCCGTCAGGCGGGGATGTCTTTCAATCAGCCAGGCCAGGTAGATCATCACCAGGACAGCCGGCAGAACCAGCCGGCAGATGGCGGACCAGCGGAACGTGCGAATCGAC
>Ga0315289_10006445_pt1 | contig 17251 bp, 10 predicted proteins | sample YL17G11_40_MG_FD_203452 | JGI IMG/M metagenome (GOLD analysis project Ga0315289, IMG submission 203452) | Sediment microbial communities from Yellowstone Lake, YNP, Wyoming, USA - YL17G11_40 | ecosystem: Environmental > Aquatic > Freshwater > Lake > Sediment | place: USA: Wyoming | collected... | reverse complement strand
GTTCAGCACTACAGCGCCACACAACGCGGCGGGTCTCCTGACACGCCGCGCGCATGCGTGTTCCGGCCGCCGCAGGGCACCTCCTGCGCGGTGGGTCGGGAGACCCACCGCGCACAGCGTAAGGTGGCGCTGTAGTGTCTGCGTGGCGCTGTAGTGTGGTGCACGATGTGATTTTGCGCTTGCTTCGGCGGCGCGGCTGCGGGCAAATAGAAGGCAGGGAAAGGGGGACGTCATGCTTGGGACACAGAAGCCGCCGGTCGCCTGCTTCGGCCGGCCGGGCATGGACCCGGAATCGATCAAGGCCGACTTTGCCGACCGCCTCCGCCACACGCTGGCCCGCGACCACTACACCGCCACACTGCACGACCGGTACCTGGCCCTGGCGCTGGCCGTCCGCGACCGCCTGGTGGATCGGTGGATCAAGACCCAGCAGACGCATCATGACCAGCAGGTGAAACGGGCGTACTACCTTTCGCTGGAGTACCTGACCGGCCGGTCGCTGGGCAACAACGTCATCAACCTCGGCATCGAGGACGCCGTCAAGAAGGCAATGGCCGACCTCGACCTGAACTGGGTGGACTTGAGGGACGAGGAACTCGACGCGGGCCTCGGCAACGCCGGCCTGGGCCGGCTGGCGGCGTGTTTCCTGGAGTCGCTGGCCACGATGCAGATACCCGCCATGGGGTACGGCTTGCGGTACGACTACGGCATCTTCCGCCAGCACATCCAGAACGGCTGGCAGGTGGAGCAGCCCGACGACTGGCTCCGCGGCGGGCATCCGTGGGAGATCCCCCGGTCCGACTACCTCATCCCGGTCCAGTTCGGCGGGCGAGTCGAGGTGGGCCGCGAGGGCGGGCGGCTGACCTTCCACTGGGTCGATACGCACGACGTTCACGGCATACCGTACGACGTCCCCGTGGTCGGCTACGGCGGCCAGACGGTCAATACCCTGCGCCTCTGGAGCGCCCGGGCGACCCGGGAATTCGATTTGCAGGACTTCGAGCAGGGTGACTACGTGGCGGCGGTCCAGTCCAAGACCGCGGCCGAGAACCTGACGAAGGTCCTCTACCCCGGCGACGCCGCGTACGCCGGCAGGGAGTTGCGGCTGCGGCAGGAGTACTTCTTCGTGGCGTGCTCGCTCTTCGACATCCTCAGGCGGTTCAAGGTCGACCGTCTCGGCTGGAGCCAACTGCCAAGCCGCGTCGCCATCCAGATGAACGAGACCCACGCCGCGCTGGCCGTGCCGGAACTGATGCGCCTGCTCGTGGACCGCGAGGGCCTCGGCTGGGAAGACGCCTGGGACCTCACGGTCCGATCGCTGGCCTACACGAACCACACGCTGATGCCCGAGGCGCTCGAGAAATGGCCCGCCGACATGCTCGAGCGCCTCCTGCCGCGGCACCTCCAGATCATCTACGAGATCAACCGCCGGTTTCTCAACGTGGTCGCGGACCGCTGGCCGGGCGATCCGGCGCGCCAGAGCCGCACGAGCCTTATCGAGGAAGGCCCCGTGCGCCAGGTGCGCATGGCGCACCTGGCGATCGTCGGGTCACATGCCACCAACGGCGTGTCGAGCATCCACTCGCTGCTCCTGAAGACGAACGTCGTGCCCGACCTGGCCGAGATGTACCCGGGGCGGTTCCAAAGCATCACCAACGGCGTGACGCAGCGGCGGTGGCTCTTGAAGGCAAATCCGGCCCTGGCCGACCTCGTCACCGAGACGATCGGGAGCGAGTGGATAACGGACCTGCGGCAACTGGAGCGCCTGGCGCCCCTGGCCGAGGACCCCGCTTTCCGCCAGCGGTTCATGGCCGTCAAACGCCTCGCCAAGGCGGCCCTGGCAGACTACCTGCAAGAGAAGTTCGGCTGGAAGATCGATCCCGACACGCTCTACAGCGTTCTCGTGAAGCGCATCCACGAGTACAAACGGCAACTGCTGGCCGTCCTGGGGCTGGTTCTCCGCTACAACCGCCTGCGGAAGGATACCCGCGCCGACGCCCCGCCGCGGACGCTCCTTTTTGCCGGGAAGGCGTCTCCGGGCTACGCCATGGCGAAACTCATCCTCAAACTCATCCACAACGTGGCGGCCGTGATCAATAGCGACCCGGCCGCGGCCGGACGGCTGCACGTCGTCTTCGTGCCGAACTACCGCGTGTCGCTGGCCGAGCGGATCATGCCGGCGGCGGACCTCTCGGAGCAGATTTCCACCGCCGGCACCGAGGCGTCGGGCACCGGGTGCATGAAACTCATGCTCAACGGAGCCCTGACGATCGCCACGCTCGACGGGGCCAACATCGAGATCCTTGAGGAGGTCGGGCGGGACAACGTTTTTGTCTTCGGCCTGACGGCCGAGCAGGTGGCCAGCCAGGCGCTGCACGGCCACCCGCGCTCCATCGCCCAGCAGGACACGGAGGTCCGCGAGGCGGTGGACCTGCTGCTGTCGGGCCGCTTCAACGCCGAGGAGCCGGGCATCTTTGCGCCGATCCGGGCCGCCCTGCTGGAGCAGGGCGACCGGTTCGCGTGCATGGCCGACCTGCGCTCGTATGTCGATACGCAGGACCGCGTGGATGCGCTGTACCGCGACCCGCACGCGTGGGCCCGGAAGGCCATTCTGAACGTGGCCCACTCGGGCAAGTTCTCGTCGGACCGGGCCATCGCCGAGTACGCCCGCGATATCTGGCACATCGGCCCCTGCCCCATCGAGCCCGACCCGCCGCCGAAGGCATGAGCCGCGGCGCTTCCCCCCGCCGGGCCGGCCGTGCGACCAGGCCGGTCAGCGGAAAAAGCATGGCCGCGCCCGAGGGGCGCGGCCATGTAGATAACGCCTGCCGGATGCGGCCGCTACAGGTCCACCACCGCCACTTCGTCGGCGGGATCGGTGATGGAGTTCGCCTTGATCGTTTCGGACGAGATGGAGAAGATGTAGTCACCAATCTGGAACGTGCGCTGGACGGGCGTATCATGGCTGATCTCGCCCATCCAGGTGAAACCGTCGGTCGCATCGACGTGGAAGACCTGGAGCCCGACGTCGTACCCCCACCACGTCTCGGCCACCGGCAGCGCCAGGACGCCGTAGTCCGCGAAGTACGAGAACGCGTGCGGGTCCCACTCGGCCGCCGAGAAACCGCTCCAGGACCCGTCGGTGAGCACGCACTTGTCGACCAGGGTCGGATTGGAGAGGTCTGAGACGTCGAAGAGCGATAGTTGCAGGCCCTGGACCCGGCCGGTGAGGTCGGCGTCTCGCCCAAAGCCGATGAGGTGGGTCGAGTCCATCGGGTGCAGGTAAGAGGAGTAGCCCGGGATCTTGAGTTCGCCCGCCACGAACGGCTTGGCGGGGTTCTTGAGGTCCAGCGCGAACAGCGGGTCCACCTGGCGGAAGGTCACGACGAAGGCGCGATCCTGCATGAACCGGACCGACCGGATCTGCTCGCCGGCCCCCAGGCCCGTGACCTGGCCGACGATGTTCAGGTCGGCGTCCTGCTGGCCCAGGATGAACACGTTGCTCGAGAGGCCGTCGGCGGAGTCGGTGGTGGCGATGCGGAACGTGCCGTCGTACTCGTCCATCGAATACTGATTCAGGACGCTGCCGGCCACGGAACCGGTGGCGGCCAGCGGCACGCCGTCCTTCGTCAGGTCGAACTTGTAGATGAAGGTCGTGGGGCTCCAGTTCCACCGCCCCACCGTCTGCTGCCACGAGGAGGCGGCGATATAGAGGCCGTCGGACGACGCGTAGACCTGACCGCCAAGGCCGAACGTCGACGTGGTCGACACCGGCCCGACGCCGCCATCGACATCGAACACGGCCACCGAGACCAGGGCGGTCCCGGACGGCTTGGCCGGGATGTACATCGACTCGGCCTCGGCCAGCGCCCCCTCGAAGGTCTCCTGGCCGTCGTCGCCCGTCACCTTCGTGGTGTACGAGGGCAGCAGCGTGTCGAGGTCGGCCGCCTGCATCCGGGCGATGTAATCGTCCTGGCTTTCGTAAACGTACGTGCCCGGATTGTTGGGGTCCTCGGTGAGTTGCGGTTCGGGCAGGGGCGAATCGTTCTGCATGACCAGGTAGACGCGGTCCTCGATGGCGCGCGAGTCGACGAGCCAGCCGTCGAGGTACGTCTCCTCGGTCACCGCCGGCTTCTCGCGGTCGGTTACGTCGAGCACGGTCACCTTGATCTTCGGGTCCCAATGCCAGCGCCACGGCATGAAAGACACCCCGGCGACGCCTGCGGCCACACCCACCCCTTCTCTCAGCATGGGCGCATCGTAGTAGATCATCGGCTGAGAGTCGTACACCTGCGAGATCACCGTGAGGCGGTCATTGCCGCCGACGGGATCATCGTAGAGATACAGGGCCAGCGGATACCCCTCGATGGTCTGGCGGCTCGAGACGTGCGCCTCATCGGCCGGCCACGAATTGACGATGACGACTTCCTGGTCGTGCAACACGTAGATGTAGTTGCCGTCGGTCTTGGCGATGTCGCCTTCCTCGACGCCGGCGACCTGATTATTGGTGCCCGAGTGCGAGGGCTCGGCGACGCCGTTCGTCATGACCGTGGCAGGCTCGGCCAGGCCGCCGTCCATCGCGTAAAAGATGGGGCCGCCCCCGCCGCCCTTATACCACGGCCACCACCAGTGCACTGTGGTGCCGAACAGGCAGCCAAACTGCGTCACGCCGGTCCTGATGAGCCAGTTGCGCAGCGCGTCGTCGGTGCCGAGGGGTTTGATCGGGTTGGCGCCGTCGTCCTGGACCAACCTGTCGCGCTTGTCGGTGCTCAGGCGGCTGACGCCGGGTTCGGCGTAGATGGTGTCCTTGCCGAGGCCGCCGACGAGGAAATCCTTCCCGCCGCCGCCGCGAAGCGTGTCGTCGCCGGCATCGCCGTAGAAGTTGTCGACCTCGGGTCCGCCGATGAGCGTATCGTTCCCCGTGCCGCCGCGGGCAGTGACGCGAATCGGCCGCGTGCCGCCCGAAGTGTCGACGGTTATGGAATCGTCGCCCCGGCCGCCGCGGATGTAGATGCGCGCGATGAGTCTGTCGGCCCGCGTGGAGACGACCTTGCCGTTGACCATCGCCCGAAGCATGAAGGGGTTATCCGGATCGCGGTCGACAACAATGGTGTCATTCAGGTTCGAGGGGTCCTTGTCGCCCAGGATGAACCAGACGCCGGCGTGGCTCAAGAGGAGGCGGTCTTCAAGCCTTTCAAACACTGTAACCCCGCAGCAGCGGCGGCGGTCTTGGAGCATGGTCTCTCCTCCGGAGGCAAGTGTGTAATAATGATACCCCAAATCCGGATGATGTCAAACACGCAATGCCCGAATCAGTGCCCGAATCAGCCGCACGAGAAGGCGTTGCCGCACAAGCCGCAAGTGGTGGTCACAACAAGACTTGCGCGTAAGGGTCCACCTTCGCAGCAGCCCGGCCCACCCCTCGGCCCAAGGCCATCCCGATAGGACACTTGGCATTCCGGGCACCCGTTGGGGCTAGATAGGGCGCCAGATGCCCCGAAGACCTCGCCGCGCCGCCGGCCTGCCGGTCCGGTTAATGGTTGCCAACCCCCACCGCAGGAAGGTATCTAGTGCTACAGCGCCACTTGACGCCGCCGATGGCACTCTCACGAGACGGGAGAGAACCGAGTGCGATACGACCTTGTCATGACTTGCAGCCTCAGCGTCCTGATCAGTGCCGCCTGCCTCCTCATGGCGCAGGCGGCCCGGGCGGCGCAGGACAGTGTGCCGCCGCTTCCCGCTGACTGGCTCGCCCGCTGGCGCGACCCGCCGCCCCAGGACCGGCCCCTCCAGATCGTCCACGGCATCGACCCGCGCGGCGCCCTCAGCAGCGGCATGGGCCAAATGGTCCCCGGAACCGATCCCGGCAAGGTCTCGATGGCGGGGATGCAGGCCTACAAGGACCTCGGCCTTGGCGGCATCGTCTGCAACGTGGCGTTCAGAAACTACATGCGGAGCGAGGAGAACTTCAAGACCCTCGTCGACGGCGTCGAGGCGTGCGCAAAACTCGGCCTCATCGTGTGGCTCTACGACGAAGACGGCTACCCTAGCGGCTCGGCGGGCGGCCTCGTGCTCAAGGACGACCCGGCGCTGGAGGCCGCGGAACTGGCGTACGACGCCGGCCGGGCCGATCCGTTCATCGTCCGCCCCGCCTACGAGTTCACCCACGCCAGCAACAACTATTATGCCGCGCGGCGATATGTCAATCTGCTCGACGACCGGGCCACCCGCTCCTTCATCGCCCACACGCACGAGGTTTACTGGAAGCGGCTCCAGGCACACTTCGGAAAGGCCATCCAGGCGGTGTTCACCGACGAGCCGTCGCTCATCGCAGTCAACCTGGGGCAGATTCCCGAGAGCGCCCGCAAGGACGTCCGCGTCGTCGACCCCATCGACCCGACCGTCCGGCCCCTGCCCGCCGTGCCGTGGGGTTACGACCTTGCCGAGCAGTATCGCAAGCGCTACGGCGAGGACCTCATGGCCCAACGCCGGAGCCTCTTTGCCGGCGACTCGGCCGATGACCGCAAGGTGCGGCGGCAGTTCTGGGGCCTCATCGCCGATTTGGTCGCCGAGCGCTACTTCGGGGCGCTCCAGGACTGGTGCGGCAAGCACGGCGTCGCCTCCTCGGGCCACACGCTCTGGGAAGAGGCGGTCATGCATCACCCGGCCCTCGAGGGCAATGGCCTTAAGGCCCTCGCCCGCATGGACATCCCGGGCCTCGACATGCTGTCGTCGGACCCGGAAGCGGCGCTCCACGGCGGGTGGCTGGCGGCGGCGCTGCCGAGTTCGGCCGCCATGCTGACCGGCCGCCGCCGCGTCATGACCGAGGTCAGCGACTTCAGCCAGAAGATGGGCGGCCAAGGACCCGCCGGACTTCCCGAGATGCAGGCTGCGGCCGCGTGGCAGGCCGCGTGGGGCGTCACGGAGTTCACCTTGTACTACGCCGCCGCCGACCGGCCGCGCGAGAGGTACCGCGCTTACGGCGACTACGTCGGCCGCCTGAACTCCATCTTGAATTCCGCGCGGCTCGCGCCCGAAGTGCTTCTCTACTACCCGGTTTACGACCTGTGGGCGGAGTACCGGCCGGTGGCGGAGCCCCTGCGTCTGGAGTCGCAGACCCCGCGTGCTCAGCGGCTGGTCAACTCATTCAACCGCCTTGGCCGCACGCTCTCCCAATGCCAGGTCCCGGTTGCCCTAATCGACCACGAGTTCCTGGCCGCCGCGACCGTCGGCCCCGACGGGACCCTCACAGTCAAGGACCACGCCTTCAAGGCTATCGTGCTGCCCGACGGAGTGGAGTTGCCGCCGGCGGCGGCGCGGGTAGTCGAGGGCTTCCGCAGGCAAGGCGGCCAGGTTCTGGCCGACGGGCCCGATGCGGCCAGACTCGCCGCGCCCGCGATTCTCGAGACGCTGAAGCCGGCGTATCGAATCACACCGGCGTCGGACCGCATCGTGCTCGGCCAATTCCTTCGCGACGGCCGCCCCGTGCTCCTGCTCGTCAACGTCGGCCGCACGGCTTACGCGGGGCGGCTCACCGCTGCGGCGGGGAGCGCGTGGCAGGTCATGGACCCCGCGACGGGAACAGTCGAGGCCGCCCAGGCCGACGGCCCGGACGGCCTTCGCCTTGCGCTTGCCCCGCGGCAGGCGCTGCTTGTCGTAGGGAGCCGATGAGCCAGGCGCGAGGTCGGCGCTACGGCTCTCGCCAAAGTTTCGCGCGGCTCTTCATGGCGTCATCGAAATCGCCGATGAACCGCCACCAGTTCTCCAGGGGCTTGCCGTTGCAGGTGAGGCCGCTGCCGGCGCCGGGGATGCTCTGCATCCAGTAGACGAACCACTTGAGGCTGTGTCCGCCCCACTTCTCGCAGTTGATGGGCTGCTTCTTGCCGGAGCCGTCGGGCTTCCAGTCCTCGATGTCGCTGTCGACGAATCGCTTGTTCCCCCAGTCGTAGTCCCCCACGGCGTTGGGCGGATAGTGCGACCAGCCGCAGCCGGGCCGGACGATCTTGTGCGACTTGTCGCTTCCGACGAACTTGCCCCAGAAAAGGAGCGAGGGCCACTCGTCGGGCGGCGTGCGGTCGCGGCCGTCCACGAAGTTGAGGACCGCCTCGAGTTGGTGCATGTGGTCCTCGGTCGCCTCCGACGCGCCGCGCTGATAGTTGTAGTGGTAGACCGTGTACGTGTTCTTGAGGATTGGCAGGTCCTTCGGGTCGCGGCTGGAGTTCGAGATGTCGCCGAACTCGCTGGCCATGTTCGATTCCCACAGGCCCACCACGCCGCCGTGGTAGCCCCAGATCCAAACCTCCTTGACGCCCTTGCCCTCGACCCAATCCTTGATGTTGATGTCTTCCATAATCTTGTTGTAGTCGGTGAGCGGCGCTCCGGCCCCGGTCTTGGGCCTCGTGGGCAGCGGCGCGAGGAACTCGTAGGTCTTCAGAACGGTGAACTTGAGGCTCGGCTTGGCCTGCGGGTCCTTGTAGCCGTGGTAGCGAGACCCTTCGGTAAGGGCGGCGACGACCTCCTGGGTCTGCCTCTCGGTCTTGGCCTGGGTGGCCTCGAGCGTATCGCCCCAGTCGCCCGTGACCGACTGGTCGATACGGTCGCCCTTGACGGGGAAGTACTTCACGACGACGACGGGGATCTCCCAGGGCCCGGCTGCCCCGCCCCTCGCGGCCGCAGAGCACCCGGCGCCGAGACCGACGATTGCAGCGATCGCCAGCACGCCGGCGATGCACTGGAATCCTGCCATGCGTCGAACCATGTGCTTCCTCCTCGTCCCCCTGGGTGCCTCATGCGTCCGCAGCCGCCATGCGTCGGGCGTTGCGGCGGCGATCGCTCTCGCGCAGGTAACGCTTTCGCAGGCGGATTGACTTGGGCGTCAATTCCACCAGTTCGTCGTTCTCAATGTACTCCAGCGCCGCCTCCAGCGACATCCGCCGCGGCGCCTTCAGGACCACAGTGAAGTCCTTCGTCGAGGCCCGCATGTTCGTGAGTTTCTTCTGCCGGACCACGTTGACAGCGATGTCGTCGTCCTTGCAGTGCTCGCCGACGATCTGGCCTTCGTAGACGCGGTCGGTCGGCTCGACGAACATCGTGCCGCGATCCGCCAACTGGTCGAGCGCATAGGCCCTGACGGCGCCGGTGTCGGTGGCCACCATGACGCCGTTGGCCCGCCCGGCGATGTCGCCGCGCACCTTGTCGTACCGGGCGAAGGTGTGATGCATGATCGCCTCTCCGGCGGTGGCCGTGAGCATGCGGCTCCTGAGGCCGATGAGCCCGCGCGCCGGAATGATGAACTCCAGGTGGGCCAGGTCGCCGCGAGTGTCCATCTTGAGGGGTTCGCCGCGCCGGTCCCCCACCAGTTGCATGACGGGGCCGAGGCAGTCGCGCGGCACGTCGACCGCGAGGTGCTCCAGCGGTTCCTGCCGCTCGCCGCCAACCTCCTTGTAGATGACCTTCGGCTTTCCGACGGTCAGTTCGTACCCTTCGCGCCGCATGTTCTCAAGGAGAATCCCGAGGTGCAGCAGGCCGCGGCCCGACACCTCGAACTCGTCGAGGGTCTCGCCCGGCCCCACGCGCAGGGCCACGTTCGACTGGAGTTCCTTGTCGAGGCGCTCGCGCAGGTGGCGGCTGGTGACGTACTTGCCGTCCTCGCCCGCAAAGGGTCCGTCGTTGATGCGGAACGTCATGTGCAGCGTCGGTTCGTCGACGGGCACGGCGGGCAGCGCCTTGGGGTTCTCAGGGTCGGCCAGCGTGTCGCCGATGTCGACCTTCTCGAGGCCGACCACGGCGCAGATGTCGCCCGCGTCGATGTGGTCCACTTCGATGCGGCCGAGACCCTCGAATTGCATCAACTGGCTCACTCGCTGCCTGACCTGGCGGCCGTGCCGGTCAATCGTCACGATGTCCTGGCCGGCCCGCAGCGTCCCCGCTACGACCCGGCCAATGCCGATGCGGCCGACGTAGTCGCTGTAATCGAGCGTCGTGATGAGCACCTGGAGCGGGGCCCCCGCATCGAACTGCGGCGCCGGCACGTGCCGGATGATCGCGTCGAAGAGCGGGTGGATGTCGCCGGAGCCGTCGGTCGGCAGGTGTTCGGGGTCGGTCGTCGCCCAGCCGTCGCGGCCCGAGGTGTAGATGATCGGGAAGTCGAGGGCGTGGTCGTCGGCCCCGAGATCCACCAGGAGGTCGAAGACCTCATTCAGCACCGCCGCGGCGCGCCGCTCCGGCCGGTCCATCTTGTTGATGACCACGATGGGCTTGAGGCCGCTGGCCAGGGCCTTGGCCAGGACGTACCGCGTCTGCGGCATGGTGCCGTCGACGGCGTCGACCAGCAGGAGCGCCCCGTCGGCCATCTTGAGGACGCGTTCCACCTCGCCGCCGAAATCGGCGTGGCCGGGCGTGTCGATGATATTAATGTGGTAGTCATTGCCCGCGCGGTCCGTGTAACGGATGGCACAGTTCTTGGCCAGGATCGTGATGCCGCGCTCGCGCTCGATGGGGTTGGAGTCCAGGATGCAGTCGCCCTTGAGTTCGCCGGCCCGGAACTGGCCGCTCTGGCGGAGCAACTGGTCCACGAGGGTGGTCTTACCGTGGTCGACGTGCGCGATGATGGCTACATTGCGGATTTCTCGACGGTTCATGGCAACTCTCTGAAAGGGGAAACCTGCGAGCCTGCAACATCGACAGCCGAAAGGGACTACTCGCCCCGGGGGGTATCGTGGGGTTTCAGGCGTCCGGCAGCAAAGCCGCGACCGAAGGCCAGGTCGCCCAGCGCCACGCGGCCCGGCCGGCGCAGCGACGAACGGACGGCGCCGAGCGCCCGCATCGGATTGTCGCAAACAGTTCGATTGGACATTGGTGAGGAATTTATAGCGAAACCGACCGGAGAAGTCAAGCCCAAGCCCACCAACAGCCGATACTTACGCAGCGGATACGACTTGACAATGCCAAGCCGGCGGCCTTATTCTTACGTGCCGGTTTGTCACGTCACCCTTGTTACAGGAGACGGCCATGAAGAAAGCCTTGTTGTGTCTTGTGGCGGCAAGTGCTGTGATCATCCTCGGCTGCAGCGGGAGCGGACCGGGCGCCCAGACGTCGTCGGAGAAGGAGTACGGCAAACTCTACAAGCAGTACTCGGCCAAGTTCCATGAGAAGATGGCCAAAGACGCCGACACCATGAGGGCCGACGAGATCGCCGCTGAGGCGATACGAATCTGGGACGAAACGTTCGGCCCCCACAAGGCCGTTCTCAAGCAACGCGCCGCCGAGATCCTCAAGGAACTCGATGCCGGGCCGCCCATCGTCGAAGGCGGCGAGAAGTCCGGGGGGGACCAGACCTGCACGATAGGCGGCACCCTCTACATCGAGATCGCGAGGATCGGCCGCAACCTTTCCGCCGCCCAGCCGACCGAAGGTGTCATGAAGCACCTACTCTGGAATCCGCTCAACGCCGCCCAGATGAGCCTGAACTTCTGGCTGAACACCATCCTGCCGCCGAGGGTCATGGCCATGCGGACCCTCACGTCGAGCCATGCCGGCCTGACCTGGGAGGTCGCCGACCCGAACCCCGACAAGCCCAAACTGGTCCTTCGCCAGGGGCCCGTGGTCTTCACCGTGGACCTGTCTCGCGTTGACGACTACTACCAGGTGGACCAGATGCGGATGCTGAGGCCGAAGACCATGAAGTCTATCTTCGCGCCGGATGTGACGCCCCCCGCGACGAAGCCCGCGGAAACGCCCGCCGAGAAGCCCGCGGAAACGCCCGCCGAAAAGCCCGCCGAGAAGCCCGCGGAGAAACCGGCCGAGAAACCCGCGGCGGCCGAACCCGCGAAGTAGTGCTCTGCTACACGCGAAGTGATGGATTGCCGGGTGGCATGGCCACGCGATTCTGCGTGGCCATGAAGCCCCCAGCGTCATCCGCCTCATGGCCACGCAAGCGCCGCGTAGCGCGGCGGGTCTCCTGACCCGCCGCGCGCATGCGTTTTCTGGCCGCCGCAGGGCGACTCCTGCGCGGTGGGTCCGGAGACCCACCGCGCACGGCGTCAAGCGGCGCTGTAGTGCTACCTAGCCGCCGAGGATCTCGGCCAGGTCCGCATCCGACACGAACTTGTACTGCCCCCCGTTCTGCTCGGCGATGTCGCGGAGCACGCGGTTGTTCGGGTAATACAGGAACCCGATGGTGTAGACCTTCACTTTGCCGCCGACGTTCCTCTGCTTCACCAGGTCGACGATGCCGCGGTCAAACTCGCCGTCGGTCAGAAGGTAAATGACGTCGGGTTTGACGGCAAAGGCCCGCTCGATGGCCTGGGCCGGATCGGTGCCGCCCGCCGCCACAACGGGGTCGATGAACTCAAAGGCCAACTGCTTGTTGCGTTCGGTGGCATGGACCAGCCGCCGGGTCGGCATCTCGACCGCCGGGCCGCTCGAAAAGAAGACGATGTGGAACTGCGATCCCTCGTCGAGTTCGCTGATGCTTCGCCTCAGTTCCGCCTTCACGATCTCAAGCGAGTCGGTCATGCTGCCCGAGCGGTCGACCACGTAGACCACATTGCCGGTCTCGGGCTGGCCGTCCCTTTCCCATGCCCGGCTGAAGATCCGCGGGCCATTTCTGTCAAGGCCTTCAATACTGCCGATCTGCCGGTCGCTGCCGATCCCGTGGATGCCGATGAACTTATCGGTCTTCAGGTCGCCGATGCCGGGGATCTTGTTGTCAGTGGGCTGCGGCACGAAACTGCTGGGGCGCAGGATCATCTTGCCCCGGCTGCGCAATTGGTCTTCGCCTGGCTTGTCAACCTGGCGCTTCTCGATGTCCCGCGGCGGCCGCGCAGGCTCGAATGTACCGATGTACCCAAACGCGGGCGGCGGTGTCGGCCCCGGCCACACGATAAACCACGCCAGCAGGGCCACGGCGACGTGGAGCGTGATGCTGGTCCCCCACGTCGGGATGTACTCCGCCAGCCACGCCGTGAGGGTGTCGAAGGCGGTCGGACGGGGCAGAGCGGCCGAACCCTCGGCGGATACGGGGCCGGGCCACATCGAGGGATTTACGGGGCGGGTCATGCGGCACCTCCTCCCAGGGCCGGACCGGCCCCGGTGTCGTGGTTTCAGTCAACCCCGACAGCCGCCGCAGGCGCCCGTGCGGATGTCACATGTCTTGCTTGCATATAACTGAACGGCCTCCGTGAGAGCGCGTTCCAGCAAAAATCCGGCTGCCCGGCCCGCCGACTTTCTCTTTACAACCGCCCCGTCGTTTGGCACAAATGGCGTGTCCCCTGGAACGAGGAGCCGACCATGGCCAAGCGCCGCATCGAAGGCAAATTCACGCTCGGCATCGATTACGGAACCGAATCCGCCCGGGCACTTTTGGTCGACGTGGCCGACGGGCGCGAGGTCGCCACCGCCGTGTACCCTTACTCTAACGGCGTCATCAGCGACCGGCTGCCCGGCAAAGGCACGCAACTGCCCGCCCACGACTGGGCCCTTCAGGACCCGGAGGATTACCTGCGGGCCCTCGACGCCACCATCCCCGCCGTCCTCAAAGAAGCGGGCGTCCGGGGCAGCCAGGTCATCGGCATCGCGACCGACTTCACCGCCTGCACCATGATGCCGGCCAAGAAGGACGGCACGCCCCTGTGCACGCTCAAGGAATGCCGCGCCGAGCCGCACGCCTGGGTGAAACTCTGGAAACACCACGCGGCCCAGCCCGAGGCCGACCGCGTCAACGAGACCGCCCGGCGCATGAAGGAGCCGTGGCTCCAGCGGTACGGCGGCAGGATTTCGAGCGAGTGGTTCTTCCCGAAGGCCCTCCAGATCCTCGACGAGGCGCCGCACCTCTACAAGGTCGCCGACCGCCTCATCGAAGGGGCCGACTGGATCATCTGGCAACTGTGCGGCCGCGAGACGCGCAACCTCTGCACCGCCGGGTACAAGGCCATCTGGTCGAAGCGCGAGGGATTCCCTCGCCGCGAGTTCTTTGCCGCGCTCCATCCCGACTTCGCCGACGTGGTCGACGCGAAGATGCTCCGCGAGGTGATTCCGCTCGGGGCGCGGGCGGGCGGCCTCACGGCCAAGATGGCCGAGCGCCTGGATCTCGCACCCGGCATCGCCGTGGCCTCCGGCAACGTCGACGCCCACGTCGCCGTGCCCGCCTGCACCGTCACGGGGGCGGGCAAGATGGTCATGATCATGGGCACCAGCATCTGCCACATGGTCTGCGGCACCGCGGAGAAGAACGTGCCCGGCCAGTGCGGCGTGGTCGAAGACGGCATCCTGCCGGGCCTGTACGGGTTCGAGGCAGGCCAGTCGGCCGTCGGCGACATCTTCGCGTGGTTCGTGCGCACGTGCGTCCCGGCCGCCTACGAAGCCGAGGCCAGGAAACGCAAGAAGAGCATCCACGACCTCTTGGCCCAGAAGGCGGCCGCCTACCGGCCGGGCCAGACGGGCCTCTTGGCCCTGGACTGGTGGAACGGCAACCGCTCGGTCCTGGTCGACGCCAACCTGACGGGCCTCGCGCTCGGCATGCACCTCGGCACGAAACCCGAGGAGATGTACCGGGCCTTGCTCGAAGCGACGGCGTTCGGCACCTACAAGATCATCCGCACGTTCGAGCAGTACGGCGTGGCGGTCGACGAGATCTACTGCTGCGGCGGCCTGCCGGAACGCAATGACTTACTCATGCAGATTTATTCGGACGTGACGGGCCGCGAGTTCAAGATCGCCCGGAGTGCCCAGACCTGCGCCCTCGGCGGCGCTATGCACGCCGCCGTCGCCGCCGGCCGCGCCGCCGGCGGATACGACACGATCCAGCAAGCCGCTGCGCGCATGGCGGGAGTCCGCGACAAGACCTACAAGCCCAACGCCGAGGCCCACGCGGTCTACGACAGGATCTTCGCCGAGTACGACACGCTGCACGATTACTTCGGCCGCGGGGCCAACGACGTGATGAAACGCCTCAAGGCGCTCAAAGGGGTGGAATAACCCGCCCTCGCCGGGTATCATCACCTGCCATCCGAGGCCTGGCGCGGGGACTCCATGCAATACGACAGGGCATACTTCCAGGGCCGGCGGTCCTTCTTCTACAGCCTCGGCGGCTACCGCGACGTGGCTTCGTATTTCAACCGGTTGGCCCGCTGGTTCCTGCCTCATGCCGGCGAGGGCGCTCTCCTGGACCTGGGATGCGCTTACGGGTTCCTGCTCGCCCGGTTCAACAACGGGCGGGCGCTCTCCGGCTGCGACGTGTCGGCCTGGGCGATCTCGCAGGCGGCCGCCCGCCTGCCGAACGTGGACTTTGCCGTCCTCGCGGCCGACGGCCGGCTTCCTTACCCGAGCGGCCGGTTCAGCGCCGTGCTGTGCACCGACGTTCTGGAACACGTGGGGCGCGATGACCAGCAGGTGCTTCTCGACGAAGTCGCCCGGGTCCTGGCTCCCGGCGCCTCGCTGTGCATGACCACGCCAAATCTGAACCCCGTGCGCCGCTGGCTGTACTCCCGGGCGGACCGCCGGGAAGCCCACATCGGCATGCGCCACTTGGAGGAGTGGACGGGCCTGCTCGCCCAACATGGCCTGCGGGTCGTCCGCTCGTGGACGTACCTGCACGGCTTCCTGCCCGGCCGTTTCCGCACCCACTGGATGCCGGAATGCGCCCTGGTTGCCCGCAAAGATTCCTGACGGCCGTCACTTCGTCTCCGCCAGCCAGTGGCCTGCGAAACGCTGCCGCACGCTCCTGACTCTCGGGACCGACCTTCGGAAACGTGCTGCCGGGGCCAGGCCGCATGATGGCGTTCAGGCCCTGCCGCCCCACCGGGCAATAAGCCAAGTCGCATTGTGCGGACATGCCAGGTTCTTCCCACCGCCCCGCCCGGATGATACACTGTGGCAGGCAAACGGCGGCGTTCCGCGGGAGGCCAACTTGCTCGAGGAACTCAAAGCGGAGGTCTGCTGGGCCAACCGGCAGTTGCCGAAACTGGCCCTCGTGTCGTGGACCAGCGGGAACGTCTGCGGCCGCGACCCCGCCACGGGCCTCGTGGTGGTCAAACCCTCCGGCGTTCTTTTCGACGAGATGACGCCGGACGACCTGCCGGTGGTCGACCTCGAGGGCCGCATCGTCGAGGGCCGCCTGAAACCGAGCGTCGACACGGCCACCGCCCTTTACATGCTCAAGCACCTGCCCGAGGTCCACGCGGTCATCCACACGCACTCGCCGTACGCCTCCAGTTTTGCCGCGCTGGGCCGCAGCATCCCCGTGTACCTGACCGAGCACGGCGACGCGTTCGGCATCCCGATCCCGTGCGGCGGATACGCCAAGATCGGCGGCATCGAGGTCGGCCAGGAGGCCGTGCGGGTGCTCCGGTCTATCAACCTCCAGTGCCCGGCGGTGCTGATGCAGAACCACGGCGTGTTTGCGGTGGGCGTAAACTCGCGCGGGGCACTCAAGGCCGCCGTCGTCGTCGAAGACATCGCGCGGACCGTGCACCTGGCCATGGTCAAGGGCGACCCGATTCCGATTCCGCCCGCCGAGGCCCAGCGGCTGTACGACGTGTATCACACCAAGTACGGCCAGAAGCCCGGCGGCGGGTTCAAGTAAGGAGTCTCACCGCAGAGAACGCAGAGAGAGAAAGAGGAAACAACACATGGGTCTTACGCAAGGCATCAATCCGAGCCGCACCTGTGCCTATGTTTCGTTTTCTCTCTGTCTTCATCTCCTCTTCCCTCTGCGTTCTCTGCGTCCTCTGCGGTGAAAGGCGTTCTAGGAGGCCCGCAAATGAGCGGCGAGGACTACCGCGTTGAGCACGACACCCTCGGCGAAGTCCGCGTGCCCGCCAAGGCCTACTGGGGGGCCCAGACCCAGCGGGCGGTCGAGAACTTCCGCGTCTCGGGCCTGCGGGCGAACCCGGCCCTCGTGCGGGCCATGGTCATGGTCAAACTCGCCTCGGCCCAGGCCAACCGCGACCTCGGGAAACTCGACGCCGCGCTCGCCGACCCCATCGCGCGGGCCTGCGCGGAAGTCCTCGCGGGCAGACTGCTCGACCAGTGGGTCGTCGACGTCTTTCAGGCCGGCGCCGGCACCTCGTTCAACATGAACACGAACGAGGTCCTCGCCAACCGCGCCAACGAAATCCTCGGCCGGCCGCTCGGGACGTACAAGCCCGCCCATCCGAACGACCACGTGAACATGAGCCAGTCGACGAACGACACGTTCCCAACGGCGATGTACCTGGCGACGATCCTTCTGGCGGGCGAAGTGCTAGCCGCC
>Ga0315289_10006444_pt1 | contig 17254 bp, 16 predicted proteins | sample YL17G11_40_MG_FD_203452 | JGI IMG/M metagenome (GOLD analysis project Ga0315289, IMG submission 203452) | Sediment microbial communities from Yellowstone Lake, YNP, Wyoming, USA - YL17G11_40 | ecosystem: Environmental > Aquatic > Freshwater > Lake > Sediment | place: USA: Wyoming | collected... | reverse complement strand
AGGACTGCCTGAGCAAGCGGGTCCACTCACCGAAGATCGATGACTTCGGGGATTACTTGTTCATCATCGTCCACGGCATAGACCACACGGCCGAGTCGGATATCGTGCAGACGACGGAGCTGGCCCTCTTCCTGGGCCCCAGCTTCGTCGTGAGCAACCACAACGTGCCGCTGCACAGCGTCGATTCGGTGCGGCGGCTGGTGGAGGACGACGGGCGCCCCCTGAGGCGAGGCGCGGACTTCCTCGCCCACGCCCTGATCGATTCTCTGATCGATAACGTCCTGCCCACCATCGACAGGATGACCGAGGTCGGGGAGGACGTCCAGGAAGAGGCGATAGCCAAGCCGCAGCAGTCAACACTCGAGGCGATTCTGAAGCTGAAGCGCTCATCCCTGCGCATACACCGGGGAATAGCGCCGCAGCGCGAGGTAATGAACCGCCTGGCCAGAGGCGAGTTCCCGGTGATAAAGGAGGAGGCGCTGATCTTCTTCCGGGATATCTACGACCACCTCGTGCGGATCGAAGACGTGAACCAGACGATCCGCGATGAGGCGGGTAACGCCCTGGAGACCTACCTCTCCGCGGTGGCGATCAAGCAGAACGAAACGATGAAGGTCCTGTCGGCGGTGGCCTCCATCTTCCTCCCCCTGACTTTGGTGGCCGGGATCTACGGCATGAACTTCGAGCACATGCCGGAGCTGACCTGGTCCTGGGGCTATTTCGGGGTGATGGGCTTCATGGGGGCGGCCATGCTCATCTCTCTGGGATGGTTCTGGCGCCACGGGTGGATCAACCTCGGCCCGCGGCGGCGGGCGGCGGGCGTCAGGCCCTTCGCGGTGGAGCCGGAAGAGCTCCCAGGCTATGACGGACAGGCGACTGAGACGCCCGGCCTGTGATGTTGACGCAGTCTATTTGCCAGGCTCGCGTTCGGCTAGCTGGCGCAGGAGAGAAAGCTGCTCCTCGTTCACCTTGTATAGGTGCGACCAGGCGCGGTGGTCGGCCTCGTCCTTGACCTGGTCGCGTTCAGCCGTTCGGTTGGAAGCCGTAAGCATAGTCGGAACGAATAGCGACTGCATGATCCCGCCCAGAACGAAGAAGAGGAACGCATAGGGGAAGGGGTCGAAACCCTTGCCGTGCTCGATCGCGCTCTGCCAGATCGTCCAGGCTCCCAATACCAGGCAGAGGAAGTAGAAGAACGCCATCGTCCCCGCGAGTCCCACGATGTGGTCAGCCAGCCAACCGTTGATCTGGCTTATCTGAGGACGTTCCTTCCGCATGCTCTCCAGCACTCGCTGGGGGTGGACGATCGGCGAGGGCTCTTTGTGCAGACGGTCGACGGTCCCAGCGATCTCGTCCGGGGGTCGGTAAGGGTGGATGTGCACTTTTACCATCGTATCCTCCTCGGGCACAGCGTCTCACTTTGGGTATCTAGCATGCGTCGTCCCGGCGCACACTTCTACGACACTAATGATGCCATCTCTGCACCTGCTTTCACAAGAAGACGCGATCGATGAGGAGGTTATCGAGAAAAGCGAGAACCCGCCCAAAAGGACGGGCTCCACCCTGGGGAACGGGGAACATGGGGCCGGCGCTGTGAGAAAACTGGTCGGGGCGGTGGGATTCGAACCCACGACCTCCTGAACCCCATTCAGGCGCGCTACCGAGCTGCGCTACACCCCGACCCTATTGACATTTAGGCGCACCTGTGCGAAGCTGTAGACGGAGGACAAAGGAGGCACCCTATGAAAACTGCATCGTCTAGCTTGCATGTTAGTGCTCCTAACTGTGCGGCCCTCAAAGAGGGCATCCGGCCCGAAGACCACAGTGATCTTACAGCATTCCGGGATTCGCTGCAACGCAAGGCCGCAAAGACGAGATCCACCTACATCGAATCGGCGCGGGCGCTCGCCGCGTTCACGGCGGCCAAAGGGATGCCGCTGCTGGAGCACGTCGAGAGAGAGCACCTGGAGGCGTTCTTTGACTTCCTTCACGCCAAGGGCAACCGGCCGGCCACCATTCGCAACCGCCAAGCCGGGCTGAGGGCGCTGTTCAACTGGATGCTCGAATACGACGTTCGCAAGGCGCACCCCATGGCACGGATCAAGTTGGAGCCGATCCCCGAGGGCTTGCAGCCGCACTATGAGCCTATCGAGGTCGCCGCCGTTCTGGGCTCTATCCCCTTGAGGGGCGACCTTCTGGCGCAAAGGGACCGAGCCGTCATCCTGTTTCTGTACGATACCGGGCTCCGGGCGCAAGAACTCTGCGACCTGCGAATAAAGGATGTTGACCGCGAGGCGCGCCGAGCTGAGATCGTGAGCGGCAAAGGCGGCAAGGGACGGAGAATTCACTACAGCCCGACCACGGCGAGCGCGATCTTCAAGTACATCCGGCGCCGTGGTGGCTTTGAGGCGTTGGGGCCGGCGGCGCCGCTCTTCGCGGCAAAGGACAAAGGGCCGCTGGCCGTCAATGGCCTGCGCATGATCATGGAGCGCCGTTTCAAGGCCGTCTCGATTCCGTTTCGGGGCATTCACGGCTTCCGGCGTAGCATGGGGCAGGCCTTCCTAGACGACGGCGGCTCGGGGGATGACCTGATGACGCTCATGGGCTGGAACAGCCTTTCGATGCTTCGCAAGTATGTCCGCGCAAGCGCGGCAGAGAGGGCCCTGACGCACCACGAAGAGCACAGCCCGGTTGAGCGGATGCTGAAGGGGCGGAAGTCATGACCCCGAACTGGTTCAGTCGGTATGGAGATTCTGAGGCAAGCCAATGACTGAGTATCCGCGCCCGACAGCGTTTACCAAGAAACGTAGCGCCGCAATCCTCGCCGCCTATGAGGTCGCCCTAGCCGATCAGGCCATAGCCGCAAGAATTGCTGACTATCTGGCGGCCGTCGAGGAGGTGGCGTCCGCCGCGGATGACGATGAGGTGGCATCAGTCACCTTGCTGGCCGCCGAAATAGCCCTAGTCAGGACCGTGAGAGCTGATGCTCCAGAGTTGTCCCGCATCCTAGGTAATCGGTTGCTGCCTTTCATCAGCCGAGTGGCCGTCTATCATGCACTACGTGGCGCGGACCCGAGAGGGGACGAGCGCGAGATCGCCCGGCAGGTGGCGCTACATTGGCCTCTCAAGACAGAACGCCTCTTCGCCCACAATCCGCTCACCGCCACCCCGGATGGCTCTATCAATATCCCGCCTGGGGCCGCCGGGCAGGCCGACCTCCCTCAATTCGCCCGAGAAATCCGCGACTATCAGCGATCCTGCCGCGCTGAAGGCAAGGCGGGGCGTCCCGTGAAGCTGAACAAGGATCAGTGTTTACGGGCCGCTGCGCTCTATCAGAGTGGTGCGAAGTGGCCGGCCATCGCCCGCGCGGAAGGCATCGACTTCGATCCCTACGACAAGCGCAGCAGGGATCGCACCCGTAAAGCCGTCTACCGGCTGGTCGAACGGGGCAATTTGCTCAAATTGCTCAAATAAACCTCGGACAGAAATCAGGCCACGAATAGGGCGCCGAGTACGGCGCCCTTTATCGTTGTCTCATGAGATTCACTCGGCTTGCCGAAATCGAAGAGCCCGACGCTTTGGCCTTGGCTACGGCCTTCGGCATCAGCGCCGGAGACATCGGCTTGCGTCTTGGCGTGACATCCGACTGGGCTCGCCAACTTGCGCGTAACCCCCGGCATAGTGGACGGGTTCGGCGCGCCGTGCTACAGATGGCGCTAGAGCGGGAGCGCCTCGCCGAGGTGCTTTCGTGAGCGCCGCGCTTGACCCCGAGGTCGCGAGGGTGGCGAATATGCGGCGCCGAGCGGCCGCCCTAGAGCGCCACGCGCGCGACCGCGACCCGGAGACGGGCAAGAGCCGCCTCGCCGTCCGGGCTGGCCATTTAGGCGGCCTGCGAACCGTGGAGAAGCACGGGTGCCCGAGCGCCTGGGGGCTTCGCATGGCGTTGCGCCGGCACTACGGTGTGCCGCTGCCCGTCAAGGGATCGGGGGGAGGGGACGGGAATCGAGGTGAGCAATGATCGCCACTAAGACGGCGAGGCCGCCCGTAGGGAGCGGACGGCCGGCCAGCGAGACGAGTGAACGAGTAGATTTCAATGATACCCGCCGATGCCTCCACCCGTCAAGACTTCGCCCAGCGCGGCGGCGGTGCTCGACGTGCGGGGAACGCTGGCCTTCTCACCCCTGCCACCAAGACGCCCAACTGACAGCCTGCCCCGGTTGCCGTGCGGTCGCCGTTCACAAGCTGGAGCCTCCCGATGAACGATGGTGGATCTGGACATCGGGGCAGCCGGAAGCCGTGGCCGTGCCGACGAATGTGACGCCGCTGAGGAAACCTACGGCGCCGCAAGCGAAGCGCCAGATTGGGGTGCTGGTATGAAGGTGCCAGAACTCCGACACGAGGGAGACGCCCTGATCCTCACCTGGGCCGGCTCCGGCGTCCGAGCCGAGGTCGAGCAACTACGTCGGGACCGCCACGACCTCCACGGCGAGGTGACGTGGTACGTCGATGATCCGCTGGTGGAGTACCCCCATCTGCACGGCGCCAAACTCAACATGTCCAGCACCCGCGAACGCGACTCGCTGGCCCGTTACCTGGAGGGGCGCACAGACGGCATGGGCATCGACTGGCCGGTGCTGATTGAGCAGCTCTGCGTCCTGGCCAAGAGGGAGGACGCCCGCGGCGAGCCCTACGTCAAGATCGGCAAGGGAAGTGACGCACCCGAGGAGCGCCGCTATCGCATCGAGCGGCTGGTAGAGGAGAACCAGATCACCATGCTTTACGGCGACTCCGGGGCGGGCAAGTCGACCATCGCCGTGGCCGCTGCCCTCAGCGTCCAGGCCAGCGCCTTGGTGCTGGGTCTACGGCCCGAACCCGGCCCCGTGCTGTACCTGGACTATGAGACGGACGCCGGCGAGCAAGACAAGCGCATCCGGGCCATCGCCAAAGGCTACGGGCTGGCCGACTGCCCCGAGATCGACTACCGCCACATGGTCATGCCCCTGGCCGACGACATAACGAGCATCCGCCGCCGCGTCGACAGCGAAGGGATCTCGTTCGTGATCGTAGACTCGGTGGGCTTCGCCTGCGGCGGCAAGCCGGAGGACGCGGAAACGTCCCTGCGCATGTACCTTGCCCTACGTCAGTTGAACGCCACTAAGCTTGTCATCCACCACGTCACGGGCGCTCAATCCCAGGAGAAGGGCCGGCGTCATCCCTTCGGGAGCGTCTATCACGTCAACGTCCCGAGGGCGCATTGGGAAGCCCGTGCTGCCCCGGAAACGGAGAGTATCACCCTGCGCGTCGCACTGTACAACCGCTGGTCCAACAACGCGCCGCGCTTCCGGCCGATGGGGTACGAACTCACCTTCGCCAAGGATGCCACTTACATCAAGCCGAGCGGCATCATGGACGTGCCCGAACTCGCCCAGGGCCTCAGTCTCACCGAGCAGATAGCCGGCGCCCTCCGAACGGGCAGTCTCAGCGTCCTTGAACTAGCAGAGCACGTCGACACAACGGAAGGGGCAATCAGAACGTGCCTCAACAAGCACAAGAATCGCTTCGTTAGGGTAGCCGACAAGTGGGGACTTCTTATATGAGCATACCGGTACGTACCACCACCATACCTGGTATGCGTACCACCCCCTCTTCTCTAAGGGGGGTACGCGGTACGCCGTATCTAAAAACAGGCAAGCAGGTACGGTCGGAAATCAAGATGACGCCCGCGCTGCTGTTGGCGCAAAGGGAGGCGATAGCGCGACGTGCGCCCTGGCATGAGAAAGAGGAGGTCGGGAAATTGGGAAGTATCGCTTGTGCGCAACTGCCCGGGCGATGATGAAGGGAACGGCCCTGGGCGGCCCCATCCTCCCGACCCGAAGACGCGTAGACATAAGGGGCAGGCTCCTGATTCAAGGCGTGGGGGCTATCGGTGAAGGTGTGCAGAGCATCTAACTGTCGTTTAGGCGCACCAGGGGAAGCAGAGAATGGCTACTTCCAGATTCAATAAGGGCGGTCAACGGCAGGGTGAAACGCCCCAATTAGGCGCACTACAGCCCCCGGCGGCTGCCAATAGACAGGCGTCGCAGCCCCAGCCTTTAAGCGCTGCCTGGCGCGAAAAATACGCCGAAGGTGGCCCGCGACCGCGCAGACGCGGCTCCAAAGCGGCGACAAGGCGCGCGAATAAACTCCGAGCCGGCCGCTCCCTGACCGCAGCGAACGAGCTGCTGCTGCGCGCCACGTGTCGACTCTCTTGCCATCTGGACAACGTGAGCGACAGCCTCTTCCGGGAGGGCGAGCTTACGCCGGAAGGCGAGCCGCGTGTCGCTCTGACGGGAGCGCTGGTCGACCTCTTCGACAGGCTACGGGCGGGCCTCCAACACGTGTTTGGCGACGGAGCGGGCGATCTGTTTGGCCCATCGCCGGGAGGTAGTCGCTGATGGCTACGCCGCTAGACGTGCTGCGCGTACTGACGCTGCCCTCCGGCGAGCCGTGGGAGGCCGCTTTCGAGCGCGACCCGTGGCTGGAGGCGGACGTGCTGGCGCCGATCCTGGCGCGCAATGATGACGGGACACCGCTCTATCGGCTCGTCTGGGTAGAGCTCGCAAGAGGCCATGCGAAGACGTCCCTCTGCGGGGGCGTCGCGTTGGCGCGGGCGCTCTCGGGCGGCCACGGCGTCAACTGCTTCGCGCTCGGCGCTGACGCCGATCAAGCGGCCCTTGTGCTGGAAGCTCTCGATGGGCAATGCCGCCGAAACCCCCGGCTCGCCGCGCGTCTGCGGCAGTCGAGAGAGCGTTACACCGTCAAGGCCACCGGCTCATTCATTCGCGTCATGGCTTCCGACGTGCCCTCCGCGTTCGGGCTCGCCCCGGATGCCCGCTCGGTGCTGTTCATCTGCGACGAGCTGACGCGCTGGCGGGACCGCAGCTTGTACGATATGGCGCTGACGACGTTGCCGAAGGTGGCGGACGCGCAGCTCATCGTCATTACGAACGCGGGCGTCAAGGGAAGCTGGCAAGAGAAGGCGCGGGCGGCGCTCGCGGACAGCGGCTACCTGTTCGCGGCGCCGGGTGTCATAGCGTCCTGGATCAGGCCGGAGGACTTGGCGCTCACCGAGGCGAACGTCCCGGCGCTCGTCTATCGGCGGGACTACGGGAACGTGTGGGTCGACAGCGCCGGCGGCTTTATCACGCGCGAGGACCTGGCGCGCTGCGTCGACCCCGCCTGGCATCCTCAACTCGCCGGCGACCGGCTGGTAGAAGGGTACTTCTACGCGCTCGACCTGGGGCTGACAAAGGACCGGACGGCGCGGGCGGTGGTGCACCTGGACCGTGACGGGCAGGTGGTGGTCCTTGACAGTCTGAGGGTATGGCAAGGGACGCGGGATGATCCGGTGCTCATCGCCGACGTCGAGGCGGACATGGCCGCTTGCGACGAGCAGTTCTATCGCCCGCTCATGCTCGTTGACCCGTGGCAGCTCCAATCGACGATTCAGCGCCTCCGCGGGCGGTATCACCTGGAGGAGTTCACCTTCACCAGCGAGAACGTCCGCCGCCTCTCACAGAACCTGTACAGCCTATTGCACAACGGGCAGCTACGTCTCTATCCCGACGCCGACCTGGAGCGCGAGATCCTGGCGCTGGAGGTGAAGGCGACGGGCTACGGCTGGCGCATTGACCATACCGCGCAGGGTTTCAGCGATCAGGCGATGGCGTTGGGCATGGCGGCGCTTGGGGCAATCGAGCGGCCGCCGAAGAAGGGAGACATTTTCTGGGCCGGAGGGCCTGGCCCTTATCGTGAGCGAGATTATTGAGGTGCCACATGGATGCTAAGGACCGCCGGGCGCTTGCCATCTGCGGCGTGCTGATGACGATGGCGACGGTCGCTGTGCTCTGGGTCGCTGCTCTCTTGGGCGCGGCGGTGCGGCTCTTCGGGCTGATGGCCGGATAGGGGGGGACATGGACGCACGAGGACAGCTAGAGGAGGAGTTGCGGGCGCGGCTAGAACACCGCCACCTCGCCATGACTAGCTCGCTGCCGCTCTCACACGCCAACATCGCGCCGTCGCCCGCCTGGGCGTGGCCGGGCCTCAACGAACTCGCGGCCTCCGGGATGCTCGCGCGCTTGAACGAGCTGACGGGCCTGGGCGAGCGGCTTGAGGTCCGGGACGAGCTTTCCCACCCCGAGGCCGTTGCAACGCGGTCGTCTGAGGCGGACGCGCCGATCGTCATTCGCCGGCGGCACCTGGAGGGGTCCAACATCATCGAGCTCGCGACCACCGTGGCCCATGAATTCGGGCACTCGCTGGGAGCGCGGGGGTTCGTGGATGAGGCGAAGGCGGGCGATTGCTCCAAGCTCGCCGGTATCCTGGGGGACACCTGCCGGCGCGTCCTGGAGCGCAAGTTCAGGGAGTGGCCCGATGCCTGGGCCGTGTTGACGGTCATCGCCGGCCTGCGCCTGCCGCCCCTGGAGGCGCATCTGAAGGCCGCCCCGCTGCCCGTTACGATCAAGGCCGTCGCCGTTGAGGTCGGCGCTGTCTCGCCGCAGCGCAGCGACGTGTGGTTGCTGCAGCTCCAACCGCTGGTCCCGCTCGAGGCGCCGTTGTCCCGGCCAGCGGTGCTGTTCTACGACGACAAGGCGCGTCATCGGGCGGCCCGCGTCCTGGCGACCTGGCCCTGGCGGGACGGTATGGCGGTGGCGGTCGATAGGGTGCAAGACCCGCCCGCCAGTTCGCGTGGCCACAAGGCCGCGTGTGAGGTCAAGGCCCCGTCCTTCAAGAACAAGAATTCGCCCCGGGAATTATGGGCCTGGACCGGCACCGGACTCTTCCTGCGCGTGCCTGTGCCAAACAGCGAGGGCGAGCAGCTCATGGCCGTGCACCGGCGCCGTCTGCAGGACCTGGAGATGTTTGCTCTAGCGGAGTGGGTCCGCGAGCGGAAGGCGGCAAAATGACACCGGGCCGGCTGCTTGGGTGTACTCGCCGTGCCCAGGCACTGGCCAACGAAAGAGGGCCGATGGGGCCCGGGTGCCAGTGCGAGGCAACCGCCGGTGCTGGGCCCTATCGGTAGGATAGACAGCGCAATGGAGGTGATCTATGAGTCTACGCATTGAGAGGCGCACGGAGCGCGTCGACCTGGGTGACGGGGATTGGGCAGAGGTGTTGACAACGTTCGCCGTCAAGGAGGCAGCGATGGTCGCCGACCTTCAGGGCAAGCCCGAGCCGGAGAGGACCATCGGCCTGCTGAAGGCTTTCGTGGTCGAGTGGAGCGAGCCGATGACCGACGAGCAACTCAGTGATCTCGACCCCGAGAAGGCCGTTGAGGTCATCGGTGTCATCAACCGGGCGGTGCAAAGTTTCAACCCAAAAGTCTCCTCTTCGCCCTCGACAAGTACATCGAGGGCGAGGGGCCGCAGCCGTACCCGGATCTCCTGAGCCGTCTCTGCCAGGAATTCGGGTGCCTGCCGAGCGAGATTGAGGGCGAGGACTGGGTGACAATGCGGGGCATCCTGGCGTGTCGGGCCTACCACCGGGCGCAGGCTGCTTACGACGAAGGCCCGATCACCAAAGAGCAGACGGAGTTGCTGACACAGGTGGACGAATTGAGACGCGAGGAAGATGGCGAGCGTTAAGGTCCCAGTTGTGGACAGGGCCGTTCGATGCTGGCGCTGCCGGCGCAAGATAGCCGAAGAGGTGGCGCGCCCGTGGGCCATTACCTGCCAGCGGTGCCATGCGGTGAACCGTAGTGAGCCCTTTGTCAAAGGGCGTGTAATCGAAGCGACTACAACCAAATAGCCTGCCGCGACGGCAATCTGAGCCGTTAGCTGGAACGTGGCCCCGCGCATCGTGCCCCCAACGCGCAGTTGGGGGCTTTTCTTATGACGAACGCGGCTGACCTTCAAATAGTCATTCGCCTCAAGGACGAGGTGAGCGGCGCCATAGAGGGCGTCAGCAACAAGGTGGGCGGCCTGGGTAACAAGCTCGGGACGGCCCTCAAGGTGGGGGCCGCGGCGGGCGGCGTCGCTATCGCCGGCCTGGCCGTCGGCGCCTTCAAGCTCGGCGAGTCCTTCGATGATGCCTACGACGCTATCGCCATCGGCACGGGCGCGACTGGCGCGGTGCTGGAGGGCTTGCAGAAGGACTTCAAGGCTGTCTTTACCAGCGTTCCTACCGACATGGCGTCGGCGTCGGAGGCGATAGCCGAACTCAACGCGCGCACGGGCTTGACCGGAGAGGCGCTTCAGGGCCTTGCGGAGCAGGAGCTGGAGCTGGCCCGCATGACGAAGACCGACCTGAACTCCCAGATCGAGACGACCACCCGCCTGTTCGGGGACTGGAGCGTCGCCGCGAAGGACCAGAGCGGCGCGCTGGACAAGCTCTTCGTGACCAGTCAGCAGACGGGCATCGGCATCGATCGGCTGGCGGCCATGATGGTGCAGTACGGCGCCCCCTTGCGGCAGATGGGGTTCAGCTTCGAGCAGGCGGCGGCGGTGATGGGGAAGTTCGAGAAGGAAGGCGTCAACTCCGAGGTGGTCATGGGCTCGCTGCGGATCGCACTGGGGAAGATGGCGCGGGCGGGGGAGCCGGCTGCAGAGACATTCCAGCGGGTTATTGAGGAGATCAAGAACGCCGGCTCAGTGTCAGAGGCGAACGCGCTGGCGCTGGAGACGTTCGGTGTCAAGGCCGGGCCCGACATGGCGGCGGCTATCAGGGAGGGACGGTTCGAGATCGGTAACCTGCTGACGGCCCTGGACGGCTCGCAGGGCGCGATCATGAACACCGCCGACAGCACGAGGGACTTCGCCGAAAGCTTCACCCTCATGAAGAACAAGCTGCTGGTGGCCGTCGAGCCGATAGTGAGCCGCGTGTTCGTGGGGATGAGCAAGGCGATGGAGGCGGCGGGACCGTATCTGGAGAGGTTCTCCGCATGGCTGGACAAGAATATCCCCGTAGCGATGGCGAAGGTAGAAGAGGCATGGGTGAAGCTGGAGCCCGTGCGCAGCGCCTTTACCGAGGGGCTGAGGGTGCTGCTGAACGTGGGCGAGAAGGTCGCGACCTGGCTTGGGCAGCACAAGGAGGCGCTGATCGCGGTCGGCGCCGCCTTCGGCGTGCTACTCGTTGTCCTCTTCCCCATCCCGGCGGCGATCCTCGCCATCATCACTGCTATCGGCTTCCTGTCGGAGCACTGGGACGAGATCAAGGAGAAGACGCTGGAGGTCTGGGACACCATCAGCGACTTCCTCGATGAGAAGCTGGGCTGGATGCGGGGGATCATGGAGGCGGCCTGGACTGACATGCTGGCGAAGGTGACGTTCGCCTGGGACACGATCAAGAACTACGTCGAGACGACCATCAACGTCGTAAAGGACGTGATCAACATCGCTATGGCGTTGCTGCACGGCGACTGGCAGGCGGCCTGGGATGGGATAAAGCAGCTCGTCACCGACGTGTGGGAGGGCATCAAGACGCAGATCGACACCAGCATCGAGCTCGTCAAGGGCGTCTTCGCGGGGTTCCCGTCCTACCTGCTGGGGCTGGCCGGAGACTTCCTGAACGCCGGCCTCTCACTCGGCGGGGCGATCCTCAGCGGGCTCCTGTCCGGGCTCAAGGCTGTGCCCGACCTGCTCGGCGACCTGACTGAGCAGGTGTGGTCAGCCCTGAAAGCGGTGATCAATATCGGCATCCAGGCGATCAACGATCTCATACCCAACAGCCTCGACTTCAAGGTAAAGGGCGTCGGCGTCAGCATTGGCCTGCCCGACAACCCGATCCCGAGCCTGGCGTCTGGCACGCCCTACTTCGGCGGCGGTCTCGCTCTCGTCGGGGAGCAGGGTCCTGAATTGCTGGCGCTGCCCGGCGGGAGCCGGGTGTACTCCAACGCTGACAGCCGCCAGATAGTCAGCGAGCGCACCAGCATCGGGCGCCAGGGGCCGACGTACAACATCTACGCGCCGGTCTATGTCACTCCGCCGGCCAACGACGGCGACTGGCTCGCCAGAGAGCTGGAGAAGCAAGTGCGCTAGGAGACGTTCGAATATTGCATCATGCAATATCTGAGGGCCGTCGAAGGTGCGCCCGCTGTGGCGGGTGGCTGTACCTGGACACCGGCCCTGAGGACTGCGACACGTGCTTGCGGTGCCTTCTCTGTGGCCGCGCGGCGGTAGCCGTCGCCACTCTCCCCCTAGTCAGCGACGATCCGCCCCGAGCAAACCGTCAGAATCGGCTCTCAGCGCCTTCTCTGCGATAGCAGGGTTCTCCCCCTTGACATAGGCCTCCTAAGGGCCGATACTACGCTGGAAAGAAGGGCCAGAGCCGCCTAAACGACCCTGGCCCGAGGCCAAACCTGACGTCACCAGGCCGGCCCGCTCTCAAGGATACCAGAAACGAGCCTCCTGGTCGCGTCAGTAGACAAGCGAAGGGAGGCTTTCTGATGTCCAAAGACCCAAGAGACGAAAGTGAGGCTCGCGAGTCCTGGGAGTTGACCGTCGACGCCTACCGTTATCACCTGGAGGCGCTGGGCCGGAGCTCCTACACCATCCGCAGCCAAATATCGACCCTCCGGTGCTTCTGTCGATTCGCCGCAGAGGCGAAGGGCGATCCCCTACGGCCTCCAATCACCCTCATAGAGCGCTATCTTGGGGCCACCGCCAAGAAGCACACCCGCTGGACGCTCCGGGGCTATTTCCTGAACCTGCGCACGTTCTACCGCTGGGTCAAGGACCGCGGCCTCAGCCCGATTGTACCCTTCGACGGGCTCGCAGTCCCCAGGGCGCCGGAGAACCCGCGCAAGCCCTATGACCGCGAGGAGCTTGTCGCACTGCGGGAGGGAGTCGTTACCCCCCGCGATCAGGCCCTCATCCTACTGCTGATAGCGACGGGCATGAGGGCGAACGAGCTGGTCAGCCTGAGGGCGGCCGATGTGGACTGGAAAGAGGGCACCCTGATAATCCGCTACGCCAAAGGGGGCAAGAATCGCGTGGTGGCGCCCGGCCGCACGGCGATGGCGGCCCTACAGGCCCACGTCGACGGCGCGGGCATCATGAAAGGACCCATCTTCTCTTTGCGGCCCGACAGCCTCTTCCACTTCATCGCACATCTTGGCCGGCGGGTCGGCGTCGAAGGCGCCAACTGCCACAGATTCAGAAACACCTTCGCCCATGAGTTCTTGGCGGGCGGCGGCGACGTCGGTGACCTCAAGGAGATCCTGGGCCATTCAACCATTCGCATGTCGCTGGCGTACGCGTCCTACTACGCGACCGAGCGCGCGCTGAGGGCAAACCGCCGCTTCAACCCGGCAGACTTGCTTTTCGGCGATCCACAAGATCCGGGCGAGAAGGTCGTCCCATTCAGGGGCGCGATGGGGAGGTCGCTATGAGTTTCGCAGCACTGTTTGACCGCCCGATGCTACTTGATCCGAGCCTGCTACCGAAAGAGATGGAGGGGTCGTGTGAAGCGGACTGCCCGCGGCGCGACTTCCAGCACCTGTCAGCGACGGATGAGGTTAGGGCCTTCCTCGACGATCACGACTTCGCCGACTACCTTCACGACCTCATCTGCCACGAGTACACGGGGGACCTGGTGGAAGGCTTTGACCAGTTGCTCCAGGTTGGGCTAGACGGCGAGGGGTGTGTGCTGGAAATCCTCGCACAGCTCGCGCAGTCCTACTATGCCCTGGCCCTCAAGCACCTGGCTGAGGAGCGTATCGTCATCTGACGGGCCTGAGGGGGATGCCCCCTGAGGCATTGTGCGCCCGAAGGCTCTCCGGCGTCGGTGCGGGGATCCCCGCCATCCCGGTGGAGAGGAGTTCCTGCTGGCCGTGGAAATCGCCCAGAATCGGCTCTCAGCGCCACGCGTTCAGCGCCACAGCCGGCGCCAGATGCCACCACGCCCGAGCAACCTACCGACGGCCTTGTTCTTGACCCGGCGGGCCAGGGTAGCCGGTGATCTTGCGGCTCGTATGTCGGCGCTGAGACGGGCGAGGCGGTAGAGAGTGGACGTGAGACTCATGTCACCTGTCCTTGCGAGGCGGACGTTACGCCGGCGGGAGTGCCGTGTCAAGGGGATGCAGTGCGCCTAAATAGACTAGCTTCGCACGGGGTTTGAATAGGGAAATGGACTTTGGCAGAGCATCTAACTAGCTTGCATTTTCGGGGATAAACCCCATTCAGGCGCGCTACCGAGCTGCGCTACACCCCGACCTGCCCCATACTAACAGACAGGAACCGCCGCGACAAGCCATCCCTGCTCCGCTTCCAGCCGCCGGGCCACGCCCCGCTGTGCCACCGGCACAATCACCGGCCGTCGCCCAAGAGGAGACCTAGCCTGCAAAAGGCAGGCGACACCCCACGGAAAGGGGGGAATCTAGGCTGCGGTGAAGGAGTGCCCCAGGATGACCATGGCCACTCCCAGCGAGGCCACCATCGCGAACTCGACGATGACCGACCCTGAGAGATGACCCACCAGATAGTGCTGCATGAGGCCAGTGGCGACGTAGAAGACGAGAAGGAGGAACACCGCCGCCGGGAAACCGTCGAGGGGGGTGAAGTAGAGCGCCCAACGCGCCTCCGCCACGATCAGCCCAATCGCGACGGCGAAACCAAGAGCCCGCAGGCTGGTCTGAGCGACTGGACCCCGCACCGTCACGGGCGCATGCAGTATCTCCGCTCCCAGAATCGCGCTCACCAGGCCCACACATACGGCGACCGGTAGGAGCTCCACCTCAAAGCTGTAGAACACCGCGTACAGGGCGAAGGCGCTGAGATAGGTAACGACGTTGAGCCCAAACCGGGCCACCGCAGGCGATTCCCCCTCGCTGTCGACGGAGAGATACTCGGCGTAGATGACCCCCGCCATGATCACACCCGCTACCAGCGCCGCCAGCAACGACCAGTAGCCCTCCACCGTGTCTTCCAGGAAGAAGCCGAAGGCGAGGGCGGCGATCGCCGGCACCACGAGATGGGGCGCCGTGTCGATGGCATCGCGGAAGATGCTCTTGGGGTGGGTCCGCACAATCCCGTCGGTGCCCAGGGCCACCAGGACCGTCACGAAAACCAGCAGCCACGACTTCGTCGGCTCGATAGCCAGGAAGAGGGCCAACCCGAGCGCGTACACCGCCGCCAGGAGAGGGATACGTCCCGGCTGCGGTATCGCGGCTGGGTTCAGGTTGGCCAAAGAGAGCTTCTCCAATTGCGCTCCTCCTCAGGCGCTAGGGGGACAGGGCGCATTCTAACCGCGCCGGGGAACCGATGTCAACGACGAAGGCGCTTTCCCCTCTTGACAGGGAGAGGGCGAATAACCATCCTGGGCTGGAAAGCCGAATCTTCGCGCTGGACTGACGAGCAAAGGCGGATATGAGACGAACGACCTTGGTGCTGGTTTCGTTGTTGGGGCTGATGGGGCTGATCGCGCTGTCGTGCCGGGACGGCGGCGAGAGCGCCTCTCCGACGATCTCGACCGCGCAGGTGACGGCGGCGACTGCGGAACCTACAAAGACTGAACCGCTCCCAGCGGGGCTGGCGAACGCCGTGACGTATCAGGAGGTGCCCACCTACGACGGCACGGGGCAGGCCGTCCACCCTGACATCGCCTTCTTCCCCTCCGGCTGGCACGGCTACAAGTACTGGCTCGCGATGACGCCCTTCTTCTACGACAGCGACCGCCGCGAGAACCCGAGCATCGTAGTCTCCGACGACGGCGCCTCCTGGGTGGCGCCGCCGGAGCTGACGAACCCCCTTGTCCCTGCCCCCACCTGCGACCACAACAGCGATCCCGACATCGTCTACAACCCCCACAGCGACGAGCTGTACCTCTACTACACGGAGCAGCAACGCTCCCCCCAATGCGGCGCCGTCAACGAGAACCACCTGCGCCTGTTGAGGTCGCCCGACGGCATCCACTGGAGCGGGCCGGAGACCGTGATGAGCTGGGACTTGAGCAATGACCTCCTCTACCTCTCGCCAGCCGTCGTCTACCGGAAGGGCTCATTCGAGATGTGGCTGGCAAGCAGCAGCGACGGCGTCGTCCATGCAACCAGCAAGGACGGCGTGAAGTGGTCCCCTCTCAAGCCGGTGAAGATCGACGGCACACCGTGGCACTTCGATGTCGCTCATGTCGAGGACAGGTCCGAGTACTGGATGCTGTTCGTCGACTCGCCGGTGGCGGGGGCAAGGCTGCGGCTGGCCACGAGCAAGGACGGGGTTGACTGGACCGTCCACCCCGACGCCGTCCTCTCCCCAGGCAGCGGCTGGGACGCCGAGCGGATATACCGCTCCACTTTCCTGTTCGGCGCCGGGGGCGTGTTCCGGGTGTGGTACTCGGCGAAGAGCAGCGACGGCCAGTGGCACGTCGGCTACACAGAGAAGACGATCAAGTAGGCGCTAGCCTCCCGCCGGTGGCCGCGCCGGCGCCTCCGCCGCCAGCCCTTCCACCAGCGCGAGCAGCGCCTCCTGCCAGCGGTCGCCGAGGCGGCCCCGGCTGAGGCGCACCGAGGTCGGGCCCACCCAGCTCTCCGGCGGCGCCTCCCGCCGCATCTTCTCCTGGAGCAGACGTCGGCCCGCCGCCATCCGCAGCACGATCTCCCCGTCCTCCGCCTGGATCGACTGGACGCCCGCCTCGCGGGCCAGCGTCCGCAGGCGCACGACGTAGAGGAGTGTCCGCACAGACCGCGGCAGGCGGCCGAAACGGTCTTTCATCTCCTGAGCCAGCCCATCGATTTCCTCCACCGTCTGCACTCCGGCCAGGCGCTGGTAGAGAGCGAGACGCAGGTTGATGTCGCCGACGTAGCTTTCGGGGATGTGCGCCGTCAGGGGCAGGTCGATGGTCAGCGGCGGCGTGACCTCGGTCGGCGGGGGCGGCTTCTCGCCGCGCTGGAGGGCCTTCAGGCGCTCCACGGCGTCGGCCAGGAGGCGCGAGTAGAGGTCGAAGCCGACGGCCCCGATATGCCCGCTCTGCTCCGCCCCCAGGAGGTTGCCGGCGCCCCTTATCTCCAGGTCGCGGAGGGCGATCTGGAAGCCCGCGCCCAGCTCCGTCGCCTCGAAGATGGTCTGGAGGCGCTTCTGGGCGGGCTCGCTCAACGAACGGTCGCGGTCGTAGAGGAGGTAGGCGTAGGCGCGGCTGACACCGCGACCGACGCGCCCGCGAAGCTGGTAGAGCTGCGCCAGCCCCAGCCGGTTCGCCTGGTTGATGATGATCGTGTTGACGTTGGCGATGTCCAGCCCCGACTCGATGATCGTGGTGCAGACCAGGAGATCGACGGCGCCCTTCA
>Ga0315289_10006443_pt1 | contig 17254 bp, 21 predicted proteins | sample YL17G11_40_MG_FD_203452 | JGI IMG/M metagenome (GOLD analysis project Ga0315289, IMG submission 203452) | Sediment microbial communities from Yellowstone Lake, YNP, Wyoming, USA - YL17G11_40 | ecosystem: Environmental > Aquatic > Freshwater > Lake > Sediment | place: USA: Wyoming | collected... | reverse complement strand
TCGTGTCGACCCCGAGGGTCGTCAAGTTCCCGACGGGGAAGAAGGACGGGAAGGAGTTTGCGTACCTGTGAGTGTTTGTCTGCTTTTTGTTTCGAAACAAAAAACAGACAGACAAACAGAAGAAAGACATTTCTTCTTCGACGCTGAAATGAAAGAGGGTGGAGAGCGTCTCGACCTCTCATAATAACAACCTCTCTCTTCGGGCCCCGCCTCTCTCGACCTCTCTCGACTCTCAACCTCTCTCGACCTCTACAAAAAAAAAAAAAAAACTTTCAACAGCAACTTCTACCCCCCGACCTCCGCCTCCTTCTCCCTCCCCCCAACACACCTCCCTCCGCTCCTCGTCAAGATCCACGGCGGGCCCACGGGCCAGGCCCCGGCAGCCTTCTCCCTGGGGGTCGCCTTCTGGACCTCGCGCGGCTTCGCGGTCGCCGACGTCAACTACCGGGGGAGCTCCGGCTACGGGCGCGGGTTTAGGAAGGCCCTCGCGGGGGAGTGGGGCGTGGCGGACGTCGAGGACGTGGCGAACGCTGCGCGATACCTGGCGGAAGAGGGGCTGGTGGACGCGGGGAAGCTGACTGTGACGGGAGGGAGCGCCGGAGGGTAAGGGAGGAGACGTCTTTTTTCCTCCTTATGAGAGGGAGGAGAGAGAGTTGAAAGAGAGAGAGGTTCAACGACGACGACGCCTTGACAAAAATCTCTCTCCCTCGTTCTCTATCAACCAATGAACAGCTACACGACGCTGGCTGCCCTGGCCTTCACGGATGTCTTCTCCGCGGGAGCAAGCCACTACGGTGAGTGTAGTGTTTGTGGAGGTGGTTGGAGATCCGCGGAAACAAGATCGTCGACGTCTCCTCCTCCGCCGCCGCCGCCGTCGCCACCAAAAAAAAAAGAGAGTTGGCCTTTTTTTCTCCCTCACTTTTCGCCCCCCTCCCCTCCTCCGACCAAAACCCAAAAAAACCAAACAACCCCAGGCGTCGCCGACTGCGCACTCCTCGCCGCCGAGACCCACAAGTTCGAGTCCCGCTACCTCGACGGGCTCATCGCGCCCTGCCCGGACCCCTCGAGCCCGCCGCGGGTCTACCTCGACCGGTCCCCGATCCACCACCTCGACGCGATCCGCGCCCCGCTGATCCTGTTCCAGGGGCTCGAGGACAAGGTGGTCCCGCCCGACCAGGCCCAACTGATGTTCAGCAGGCTCAGGGAGCGCGGGCTGCCGACGGCGCTGGTGGAGTTCCCCGGCGAGCAGCACGGCTTCCGCTCGCGCGACGCGGTGCGGGCCGCGCTGGAGGGCGAGCTCTTCTTCTACGGCAGGGCCCTGGGCTTCGAGCCGGTGCTGCCCGCGGACGTGGCGACGCCGGAGATCGTCAACCTGGTCAGCGGTGGGGTCGGCGGGCCGGACGTGGAGGTGAAGTGAGCGAGCGAAGGAGGGAGGCGGCTGTTTTTTTAGGGAGTTTCGGAGTTGAGAGAGAGCAAGAGAGGGACAGAGAGAGAAAAGAGAGCAAAAGTAAACAAAAAAAAGCAAAGCAGCGGAGGCCTTGGGGACAGCAGACGCCTCGGAAAGCGAGAAAATAGAGTCCTGGCGTTGATTTACAGAAAAGGTCTCTTTTCTTTCTCTTCCCGCCCCTCGTCTCTCTTTTTTTTTAGCCACACAAAGTCTCTCTCTCTCCCCCCCTGCTTCTCTCATCTTCTCCCTCTCCCCCCCGCCCTCATTCTCACCAAGGGACCCGAAACCGGAGCACCCTCTGCGGCTCCGGGATCCTTTGAAGCACGAGCCAGCTCACCGCGAACGCGCCCAGGGCCGCGAGCGTGGCCAGAAGGGGCACGACCAGGAAGCCGAGAGGTGAGGGGGAGGGAGGTCCCTTTTTCTGCCGGCGGGGAGCGAGGGGCCTCGTCGCCGCCCTCGTGTCGTTGGAGCTCGCTCCCCCCCCTCCTCCTCCTCCTCCTCCGCCGCCGTCGCCGCCGCCGCCTCTGCCGGCGCCGCCACCGCCGCCACCGCCACTCACGAGCTCGTTGAGGCTCGCAGTCCTCTTCGGGGAGGCGGACGAAGGGTTCGGGCCGCCGGGGAACAGCGACGAGCGCGGGCGGGAGGAAGCAGTAGCGCCCCTCGTCGTCGTCGCCGCCGCCTTTGCCGCTCCCAACGTCGCCTCTGCCGCCTCCCCTCCCTTCCCCCGCCGCCTCGACCGTGGCGCGTCCGGCGACGGCGCTCCGAGGTCGATCTCGAAGCTGTCGAACCCGGCCTCCTCCTCGCTGTCGCTCTCGCGGTCGTTCATCCCCGCCGCGTTCGCGGCCGCGACCCACCGCACGACATCGGCCTCCTTGAAGTAGTACGTTCGCTTGTCCTCCTCGCCGTCGAAGCGCACGTAGAGCTGGGAGGCCTTGGAGGACCTGCCCGTGACGACTCCCGGGTAGACCTCGCCCGGAACCTTGAAGACGGAGCCTTGCGTTTTTTTTGTTGTTGTGGGGAAAGGGGAGGGAAGGGAAGGGGCGCGTCAGAGGAGGGAGGGGAACGTCGAGCGAGCGAGCGAGCTGTCAAAAAACGGCCGGCGTCAGATCGGCGACCGATTCAATCGTTCGCGCGTTTCGCGCTCTTCGGCCCTGCGATCGGCAAACGCGGGACGCACCAGGACACAGGAACCTCAGCCCCACGAGGGTCGGCCTTTTGGGTGGCATGGTGGTTTGCAGGCGCCGGGCGCAAGCGTGGAGTTTCAAAATCTTGTTGCTGTTGAACGGCTTGTGCTCAAGAATTCACTTGTTTTTTCATTTCCGAAGGAAGCCTTTTTTTTTCTTCGCTCGCTCGCTTGCTAGTAAAAAAAACCAAGGGCGCGGTAACGGCTCCCTCTCCCGCCGGAGACGCCGCGATGACGGTACCAGCTTCGTCTCCCCGAGAAGCCGCCGCTAGCGAGAAGAGGAAGAAGAGCAAGAAAAAGAACAAGGAGGAAGAGGCGCCGGTGACGCCAGTGGCGACGCCGGCGGCGACGACATCAACGACGCATGCCGACGCCTTTGCCTCCGCCTCCGCCTCCGCCCCTCTTTCTACGAGCAAGCGCTCGGCCTCCAACGACGAGCTCGACGACTTGTTCTCTACCATTAAAAAGCGCAAGGCAGAGGTAAAGGGATGAACGATTGAGGTGGAGCATTGGGAAAAGAAGGTTGAATTGCGACGGCGGCGAGTGACGACGAGAAAAAACTCAAACCTCGACCTCTTCCTCCTCAAACTTTTCCTGAAAAAATAACAGGACACCGCCGACGGCGAGAGAGCGGCAGCAGCAGCGGCCAAGGAGGCGTCAAAGCAGAAGCAGCAGCAGCAGCCTCCCCCTCCTCCAGCGGGAGCCTCGAAAGACGACCTCTTCGGCGAGGGAGCTTCATTAACGTTCAAGCGCAAGCGCGACCCCGTCTCCGGCCTGCCGCTCTACTCCGAGGACGAGCTCCGGATCGGTGGCGGAGGCGGCACGAGGGACTGCCCCTTCGACTGCGACTGCTGTTACTGATGAGATAAGAGGGAGAGAGAGAGCTGGTATGGGTGGGGTGGGGATGGGGGTCGGGGGGGCTGTTGTAAGATGAGAAAGAGCACTGCGAAAATTGAAAATTCGGAGGGAGGTGATTCAAAGGAGTTTTTTTTTCTTTTTTTCTTTCATTTCTCGACAAAACCACCTCTCTCTCGCTCTCTACCTTCCTCTCTTTCGCTTCCTCTGTGCCTCTCATCGCTCCCTGATGACCACACGCGCGTTCTAGAGGCCTGAGGCACCTCTGCTGCTGCGTTAAAACCTGGAATCAAGCTCCCCGACAGGAGCAAAAATGTCGTCGTCGACGTCGACGATGCCTCAGCAATCATCGACGTTCGACGCCGCGGCCTCCTCGCTGGCGCTCCTCCGCGCCCTCAGGTCGCGCAACGCGCTCCACGACGAAGCCCTCTCCGAGATCGTGCGGGACTATAGCGCGGTGTCGACGATGGCGCTGGAGGCTCAGGTGAACGGGGTTTAGGAGAGAAGGGGAAGAGAGAGAATTGGAACCTCGATGCCTCGACGTTTTTTTCTTCTTCTTCTTATCAAAACGCCCCCCCCCCCCGGCCTCGACCGAAAAACCCTCCACCTCGACGCAACAGACCCGCACCGCCCAGCTCGAGAAGGAGGCCCACGAGCTCCGCGCCGAGTCCTCCGAGGCCAGCCAGCTCATCAGCGCCCTCCGGCAGGAGGCCGCTCGCGGCACGCGGGCGGCCGAGGCCGAGAGCGAGTTGCTCGAGGCCCGCAGGGAGGCCGCGGCGGCGTACAAGGAAAAGTCGCGCATCGCGGAAGAGGCCCTGGAGGCCTCCCGCGCGCTAGCGGCCGCGCGGGAGCGCACCGAGGCCCAGGCCAAGGCCCTCGAGCTGGCCGCACAGGAGATTGGAGAGCTCAGGGCGCGCTCGCTCGAGCTGGCCTCCGCCGCCGACGCCGCGAGCAGCGCGGCGGCGGCCTCCGAGGACGAGCTCCGGGAGCGCCTCAGGCTCAAGGAGGAGGCCGTCTCCCGCGCCGCGGCCCTGGAGTCCGAGGTCGCCGAGCTGTCGCGGAGGCTGGTCGAGCTGAAGACGGGCGAGATCGAGCGGATGAACGCGGTGAACGAGCAGTGCGACGACATGCTGAGGGCAGCGAGGTCTGCCGCCCGGGGCGCCGCCGCGCTCGCCGCCGCGCGCGGCGCCGCGACGGCCGCGGCGGTCGGCGGGGCCGCCAGCGGGCTTCTGGACAGGGCCTTTTTCGGGGGAAGGAAGAGCGGCAGCGGCGGCGGAGGAGGCTGGGGGGCGGCGGCGACTGCGGCGACGAAGAGCAGCAGCAGCAGCTTTGGAGCCGACAGAGGCGGAGGCACCGCCGCCGCTTCCCGCGACGCCGGCGACGACGGCGGCGACCTCCTCGTCCCTCCTGCGCCGCCGCCCTCGCTGCTGCCGGATACGCTCGCGGCGTGCCTCCCGCCGCACGCTGGTGGGGCGTTCGCGGCGACGTTTGACCGTTCGGGTAAGGGAAGAGAGAGAGAGAGAGAGACAGAGAGTTGGAGAGGAAGAGAGGAGAGAAAAAAAGAGATGAACACGTTTTTTTTTGCTCAGGAAAAAACTCAATCATTTCCTTCTTTCTTCCTTTCAAAAAACCACAAAACATTCCAACATTACAGGGAGAGTGCTCGCCACGGCCGGAGCCGACCGCGTCGTCCGCCTCTGGGAACCCTCTTCGCTGGCCGCGGCCGGAGGAGGAGGAGGAGGTGCTGCAGCACCAGCAGCTGGAGGTCGCAGCAGCAGCCGCGGCGGCGGAGACATCGGCAGCAGCGGCACCTCCTTCGCTCCCTCTCGCTCTTCCGCTTCCGCTGTCGGCTGCGTCGGCTCCCTCCACGGCATGCTCGACACCGTCACCTGCCTCGCCTTCACCTGCGATGGACGCGGGCTGCTCGCCGGGGGGGAAGACCGCGCCCTGAGGCTCTGGGAGGTCAACGTCGTCGGCGGCGGCGGCGGAGGAGCGGGGGCAGGGGCGGGAGCGGGGAGCGCATCCTCCTCTCCTTCCCCTTCTCTGCTGGGCTCCGGCCGCGTGCGCCACACCCTCACGGGACACACCGCCAAGGTCACCTGCTGCGCGACGTCCCCCGCGGATGCCCGTGTCGCCCTGTCGGCGGGCAGCGACCGCGCGGTGAAGCTCTGGGACCTGGCGCGCGGCTTCTGCTCGCAGTCGCTGCCGTGCGGCTCGGCGTGCCACTCCGCGGCCTTCTCGGCGGACGGGGCCCTGGTTTTCACGGGGCACTTTGACGGGGGGCTGCGGGCGTGGTGAGAAGCGAGGGGCTCGGAGAGAGGGGGGGGGGGAGGGAGAGGAGGGACGGGAGAGCGTGCGAATTTCTGCTTTGTTCTTGTCGCAAGAGGAAAAAAAAAAACTCAAAATCTCACCACCAACCCCCCCCCCCCAAAAAAAAAAATCTCACGCAAAACTTTTCAAATCTCACAACAGGGACCCAAAGTCAGGAAGGCGCGTCTCCGAGGTCAAGCACCTCCACTCGGCGCAGATCACGAGCGTCTCCGTCAGCGTCGACGGCGCGACGCTGCTGACCTGCGGGCGGGACTCGGCGCTGCGCGTCACCGACGCCCGCTCGCTGCGGCCCAAGACGGCGGCGGCGGCGACGGGCCCCTCCTCGGGTCCCTCTTCGCCCGGCCTCTCCTCCGCCGCGCCGTGCCCCCCGATGACGGACCCGGAATTTGTTGTCACCAGCGTCTGGTGTTCCGCGGCGCTGGGCCCCGACGCCAAGCACGCGGCGGCGGCCTCGGGCGGCGGCGGCGGCGGCAGCGGCGGCGGCGGCGCGCTGTTTGTCTGGGAGACGAGCACGGGGAAGCGGGTGAGGAGGCTGGCGAGCTCGCCCTCGCCCTCGGGCTCCTCTTCCTCCGCTGCTGCTGCTGCTTCTGGAGCTCTGGCGGTGGCGTGGTCGCCGCAGGGGAGCCCGCTGGCGTGCTGCGACAGGGGCGGAGGGGTGTCGCTGTGGGTGCCGAGGGAGGAGGCGAGGTGAACGGAAGAGAGTGTGGCCGGGGAGGAGCCGGGTGATTTCTGGAGGCCTCTTTTTCTTTTTCGCTGGCGCTTTCGTTCTTTCCGTGCAGGGCGTCGCGGCGGGGCAAACGCTTTTATTTTTCCCTTGTAGAATAACGACGGAACGGCGGTGTGCAAAAAAAATTAAGCAGGGGCTACACGCAGAGACAGACAAAGCGAAAAGAGGGTGGAGGGAAGGAAGAGTTTTTCCTTCTTTGACGTTTTTTCGTTTTGTTTTAATTTAATATTCGTCCCGTTTTTACACGCAGCAAAATCATCATCAGTTTTGGGAGGCAGAAGGCACCGACTCTGAGAAGGGAGAGCTTGTAGATAAAACCCAAATGTGCTTCGTCGACGACGAGAGAACAGAGACGTTTCCTCGTTTTTTTTGTTTTGTTTTTCAAACTTCGACCCTTGCTCTCGTCGTTTGCGTTCTCGCTCTTTTTTCTTTTTCCTCCCCTATTTGCTAAACCCCTTGCCGCCGCCACGGGAAGTGAGAGAGTCCGTCGCTTTAACCTTCCTCCGCGGCACGGAGCCCTGGGAAGGGTTCATTGCGCTGTGTGTTGACGGGTGTTTTGTTGTTTTGGGGGGGTTTCGAGGTCGTGAGTTTTTTTTGGAGGGTAGCAAAAGAAACAAGACGCCCGATTGAGGAAAGAAGAGCATCGCTGCAGGTTGCAACTCTCTGTCTCTCTCTCGTGGTTTCCCTCGCTCGTGTTCTCCCACGCTCGTGCTCTCGTCCTCTTCATCGCCTCCAGCGGCCTGTGCATGCCAATTGGCGAAAAAACAGAAAGAGCGAAATCACAAAAAAAACTCACCGCGACCGCTCGGCCGCCTCGACCCGCTTCTTCTCGGCCTCCTCGTTCCTCGAGTCTATCCAGCCCGTGATCGAGAGGTACGCGACCCCGACGGTCACCACGCTGAGCGCGACGGTAGCCAGCGTGAACACGGCCGTGACGACAGGATCGTTGACGTCGTAGATGGGCTGGGCGGCGTCGGCGGAGGCGGCGGCGGCGGAGAGCACCGCGTCGTTGCCGAGCGCCGCGATTTTCGTCGACCGACGTCGGGGTTGAGGCCGTGTCGATCGTGTCGTCGTCATCCCGATGATCTCGCGGCCGGCGAGCTGTGGCGACTGCGATCGACGACGCTCCCCTTTCTTTCTCCCAGGTATCTCTCGAGAAGTGTACGAACCTGCGGGAGGGGCGCGCGTGGCGACGGCGGAGGAGGCGAGGGAAGGCATGGTGGACGGGCGAGTTGAAGTTTTTTTTTTTTTGAGAGAGAAGCAGGAGGTCGTGTGTGGGTGTGGGTGGATGGGGGGGGGGGGGGAGGGAAGTGAGAGGATAGAGAGAGACTTTTTTCCCCCACTGTGTTCTAACAAACGAATCACATCTTTCTTTTTGACCTTCTTGGAACCTTCTCTTTTTTTTCAACCGTCTCCGCCCGCATCCGAGGAAACCCGACAATGGCCCTCTCCCTGTGCGACCCCTTCATGGGCTCGGCCCTCTACGACCCCTTCTCGCTCTTCCTGGGCACGCCCATCGGGGGGGGAGGGCAGGTTTCGTCTTCCCGCGGGGTCCTCGAGCAGCGGCTTCGCCCAATCCACCTCGACGTCAAAGGTTGTCCTTTTCTTTTCTTTCTTTTTCATTGTTTCTCTCTGTTTTGCTCCTTTCCGTCGCGAAGAAGACAAGTGTCGTTGAAGGGGGAAAGAGCTGGCGGGAAAGTGAGGGCGGATGGAGGCGGATTTCGCGGAAAAGGCGAAACAAGCGACGAAGACGGTCGCGTTTTGTCGTCGCCGCGTCACATCGTCGCGTCGTCGTCGCCGGCAACGCATGCAATCAAACTCGTACCCTCTCTTCCACAACCCTTCTCATCCTCTTCCTCCCCCCCAATTCACCAAAAAAACGCAGAGACCGACAAGGCGTTCGAGATTCTCGCCGACGTCCCCGGCGTCGAGGACTCCCGCGTCAACCTCTCCGTCGACGGTGACCTCGTCACGATCGAGGTCTCCGAGGAGCACGAGAAGAAGGAAGAGGGCCCGCAGGCGCGCTACTACCGCTCGGAGCGCTCGGCGAGCTTCCAGTCGCGCTCAGTGCGCCTCCCTCCCTCGGCCAAGATGGACGAGCTCAAGGCCGACTTTGAGCACGGCGTGCTGCACGTGCGCGTGCCGAAGGAGAAGAAGGGCGAGAAAGGACCGCGCCGCATCAAGATCGGGGGATGAGGAGGTCACGGCGGCGGCGTCAGCGCGTAGGAGGTTAAGGCTTCGTCTCCTGCGGCCGGTGGGGAGAAGACCGCTTCCTCCGAGGAAAAAAGAAGTAGAAGAGGAGGAAGAGGTTTAAGTTGGAGTTGTTGCTCTTCCCGCCGTCGCAGCCGTCGAGAGAGTTGGTCGAGTTGAAAGAGAGAGAAGTTTTTTTGAGCGCGTGCGCACGGAGAGAAGAGAGAATTCGCCGCAGCTGTTGCTCCCCCTCTCTCTCTGTCCCGCTTTTTTAAAAATAGATTAAACAAACAAGGGCGTGCATAGAGAACGAAACAGAGACAGAAAGAAGGGCTACTTCGCGCGTGCACAGAGAACAAAACAGAGACAGCAAGAAGGAAGAAAAAAAATAAGCAAACCAAGAAAGAAGAAAGGAGGAAAAGACTTGGTTTCCTCAGAGGCCCGCGGCGAGGTCGAAGGCGACAGCCGAGCGATGCTGCTGCTGCTGCTGGTGCTGCTGCTCCTTAGTCGAATTGCCTCCAGCTGCTGCTGCTGCTGCTGCTCCGAAGAACACTTTCTTGCCTGCCTCGATCGAGAAGCAGTCGAGATCGGCCCGTCTCCCCCGGGAGCAGCGGGCGGACGTGGACCGCGGCGCGGGATTGTTGAGAGGAGGAGGAGGAAGAAGAGGAGGAGGAAGAACAGGAATAATCCATCGTTCTTCGTTCTCCGACAACGAAGAAGAAGGAGAATGGCGTCGTCGAGAGAGAAAGAGAGCATCATCGTCGAGGCGATATTTTTTTTGGACTGAGAAGAAAGGCGTTGAGAGCAGAAAATGAAAACCTCCTTTTGCCTCGCCCCACTTTTTCTCGTTCATTTTTTTTTCCCGCCCTTCCCCCAAGAAAGTTCCGAAATATGACCGCCTCGAATTCTTCCTCCTCCCTCCAGCTGCGCATCCCGCTCCACAGGGCCCCCACGCTGCTGATCGCAGAGGCAAAGCAGAGGAAGAGAGGAGCGAGAGAAGCCGGCGGCAGCACCAACGGCGGCTCCGAGAGCTCCCTCGAGCAGCCCCCGCGCCGCCTCGCCCCCGCCGCCGGCGACCATGGCTCCGGTTCCGGTTCCGAAGACGACCTCGCCCTCCGCCTCGCGTCCGTCTCCTTCTCTCCGAGCTACGGCATCAAGACCCCGTCTCCGACGCTCCGAGGAAGGCCCTGGAGCGGCGGCGGCGACGACGACGCGGGTCACTGTTCTCCCGCTCTGCTGCTCTCTCGCTTCGGGAGCCTCCACTCCTCGGGGCGAGGCGGTGGCGGCGGCGCGGCGTTTGCGAGCGGCCGCCCTGGGGGGATCCGGCTCGCGCCCGCGGCGACGCTCCCTGCCAAGGACCTTTGGAGGGCGAGCGCAGGGGTGGTTCCTTCGAGCCGCTCGGGGCGGCCTTCTCGGGCGACGACGACGAAAGAGGAGGCTGCCGAAAAAAGAGCTGCTGAAACAACGGCGGCGGCGCCGGCGACGACGGCGGCGATGCCAGTCGCGCAGGCCCCGCCCGGAACGGTCGTCGTCGGCATTCCCGTCGCGGCCCCTCCGTCGTTTTTCATCCCGCAGGAGGGCCACGGTGCCTTTTGGCTCGTCGAGCAGCAGCGGATGAGAAGGGGGACGGCTCAGGCTTCTTCCTTTCACTATCAGTGGCACCACTATCAGCAGCAGGCGGCGGCGGCAGCGGCTCTGTCGCTGCAGATCCACCACTTTTACCAGCAGCAGCAGTCGGCTCCATCGCAGGACGTCGATTACCACCACCACCACCACCAGCAGCAACATAACAATTACTTTTACCCGTATCACGCGGCCGCGGGGTGCCCGCGGTCCTCTCCGGCTCCACCTTTCTTTTCCTCTTCGCACCAGGTCTCGCAACGGCACCGTCCGCCGCCGCCGCAGCAGCAGCAGGCGCAGGAGGAGCAGCCCTTTCCTCATCATCAGCAGCAGAGAGCGACTTTCATCAACGCGCGCGTGCGACGGACCATCAAGCGGGCAGCGCAGAGGGCCGTGGCCAAAGAGCAGGAGAGGAAGGGGAAGGAGGGGGCGACGGCGGCGGAGGAAGGCGCAGCAGTCGCGGAGGAAGGCGCAGCGGTCGCGGCGGCGGCAGCGTGAGAAGTTTTTTTTGCTTCTCTGTTCCTCTTTGTCTATTTGCCTTTTCTTTCTGTTTTTGCTACAAGTGCGCTGGAACGATACAACTAACCAAGCGAGTGATCTGAAATATGTAGGAATAACGAACGAAGGGAATGAACGCCGCTTTCGAGCGAGGAAGTTACTCTCAACCCGCCGTCGCCGCCGCTGCTGCCGCCGCCGCCGACGACGCCCCTTTCGCTTCTTCTCCTTTTTCACCTCCTTCCGCTTCTCCGCCCGCCGCGCTCTTCCCGTCGTCCACCAGGAAGAACGTGTAGCTCAGCGTGACCGTGTCTATCCCTGCGAGGCGCGGGTCGTCGTCGATCTCCGGGTCGACGTAGAACAGAACCGGCATGTCGACGGACTCCTGTTTTCGTTTTTGGCAGTAAAAAGTTTTTTTTGGCAGAAGAAGAAGTCGGGTGAGTTTCTCTCTTTTCTTTAAACTCTTTTCCAAGCACGAAGAAGAAACGCCCGAAGACTTCCTGCTTCATTTTCTCGCTCTTTTCCCCCGGCTTTCTCTTGGCGAGGAGCGAGGAGGCGGGAGAAGAGAGCGAGGAATAAACAATTCTTCCTCCTCCTCTTCGAGCGAGAGGCGAGCGATGAGCTGTCCTTATCTCTCTCTCTCTCTCTTTCTCTCTTTCTCTCTCTCTCTCTCTCAAAAGACTCAAAAGACTCAAAAGACTCAAAAACTCCACCGTCTCACCCCGGGCTGCAGCCTCTGCTCCTCGAAGCAAAAGCACTGCACCTTGTTGAAGTGCGCTCCGGCCTGCTGCGGCGCCACGTTGTAAGTCGACACGCCCGTGACCGGCCTCTCGCCCAGGTTCCTCGCGGTGAAGAACGCGAGCGCCGACTGCCCCGGCCGCACCACGACGGCGCGCTGCGCGGGCGAGAAGCGCCACGGCAGCCCGTCGGCGACGTCGGCGTTGAACGTGACCGTGATCTCCCGCGGGGCGGGGCGCGAGGCGGGCCGGGGAGCTTCCTCGCTGCTCCCCTCCGCCGCCGCTGCCCTCGCCTTTCTGTCCCCGGCCCGGGCCCTGCGGCGCAGCGCCAGCTTCTCCTCGACGGTCGCGCCCGACCGGACCGTGCCGCCGAAGCCGGTCGCCTGGCAGAACAGGCGGTAGAGCGGCACGGCCCCGTAGGTCGCGCCCACCATGCCGAGGACGAGGGCCGCGAGGTAGAGGGCCTGCTCGCTGGAGCGGCGCGGGTCGTAGGAGGAGACGACGCGGCGGCGCGGACTGGGAGGGGGCGGAGGAGGCGGACGCGGAGGAGGAGGAGGCGAGGACGGAGAGGAAGAGGCGAAGGTGCGGCGGCGGAGGAGAGGAAGAAAATCCGGCGTCGTCGCCTCGAACGCCGCCGCCGATGACTTCGATCCCGTCGTCGCGGCGGCCGCGCTTCGCGTCGAGAGCGCCGTCGACGACGCCACGGCCGCAGCGCTACTCCTCCTTGCTGCCGTCAGGGCCAGGCGCAGCATTTGAGCGGATCGCCGAGCGCGCAGAGGCCTTACGGAAGCCAGGAGACGATCGATGCAGCGTCGACGTCGACGTGGCCGACGATGGTCGATGTCCGGTCTCCTCTTCTTCGCGCGGCACCACCGCCAGCTTCGGCGCCGCGACGAGGAGCGAGACGGCCGCCGTGGATGCTGTGACGAGGGCGATTACCTGCGTTCCGTATTGCAGGTGGGAGAAGGAGAGAGAGAGGTGGTTTGGTAAAAAAGTGAGTCGAATGGTGATGACAACGTCGACGATGGACGTCGATCTGTCGATCGAGGGAGAGAGGAGGAGGAGGGAGAACACGGGGAACTACCAATTGCTCACCGCGACGCGCGAGGAGCGCATGAAGGGAAGGAGTAGAGCATGGGAATTGGGGGGAGAGAGAGAGCAGGCGCGGCGAGAGAGAAAGAGAAAACGAGTTGTGCGGACGAGAGAGAGAAAAGAAAAAAGGTCGACGTCGGGTTTTCCCGACCTTTTTTGTTTTCCTTCTTTTCCTGGAAGCCAACCGCTCCCCCACTTCTTCCATTATCCTCTTTGTTTTAAGAACCCTTGGAAATGATAAAAATGCACAAAAGAAAGTAAGCTTCCGTAGCTCAGTTGGTTAGAGCGTCTCTTTAGTAGGTTGTTTCACGAAAGGCGATTTTTCTTCGAAAACGCTTTCCGTGCTCTATACCAAGGAGGAGGAGGTCGGGCGTTCAACTCGCCCCGGAAGCACATTTTTTTTGCTTCTTGCTGGACCCAGGTGTTGCGGGTAAAGTGGGAGGTAAAAGCGGGAGGAGAAAGGAGTAGGAATCGAGTTTTCGACCCCCCCATCGCCGGAGACGAACAAGACCGGCCGGACGAGCGAGACCGCCCCGGACTCCGCGTCTCCGACCACGACGTCGTCTTGTTCTAGTAAAAAACGAAAAAAAAAATCAAATCTCGCCTCTTTCCTTTCTTTTTTTTACATCGTCGCCCTCCCGACCTCCCCACCTCCCTCGCGCCTCCTCCTCTCCCCCTCAGCGCCACCAGCAACCAGCTCCCTGTAGACGTCCCCTGGCGCCAAAAGCCTGCTCCCGCCCAAGATCACCCTCGGAGGCGGGCGGAGGTTTCCACCGGCGCCGTCGCGGCCGTCTCCGGCACCCGCCTCCTCCGAAGCCGCCGCCGCCGCGGCCACCGCCGCCGCCGCGGCCCTCGCGTCGGCGGGGCTCAGCCCGCCCACGAAGAACAGGACAACGTCGTCATAGTCGGAGACTCGGATCCGGGACGGTTTCGCTCCGGCCGCTGCTGGGTTCCTTTTCGCTTTCGGCGGGGTCGAAAACCCGCCGGCGCCGCCGGCCAGCGCGCCGCGGAGCAGCGAGCGCAGCGACGGCCCCCCGTCGTCGTCGTCGTCGTCGTCGTCGGAGCTCTCCCCTCTCTCGCGCCTCTCGCCGCCAACAGCGGCAGCAGCGGCAGCGACGTCGGCGTCGCCGCCGCTCCCGTCGACCCCGGGCAGCGGCTCCCGCCTCAGGACCCGGGCGACGATCTCGGCCGCGGGCGACAGAGAGGGAGCCCTGTCGCCTCGCCCTCCTGCTCCTGCTGCTCCTCCTCCTCCTGCTCCTCCTCCCAGCCTCAGCGCCGCCGGGAGCCACGCCCGAGCGTCGGCGGCCCGCGCGGCAGAGCCGAGGAACGAGTCCACAAACGCCGCCACCTGTTCTGCCAGCGGGGGAGGAGGCGCGGGGCCGCCTTCTCCCCCTCCGCCTCCGCCTGCTCCTGCGCTCCCGCTCCTGCTCTTCTTCTTCGCCGCCGCCGGCCGCCACCCCACCTCGCCCGCGAGCTCCCGCTTCGCCTCCTTCGGAGCCCCCCTCACCGCTGCCTCGTACGCGCCCAGCGCGGCGCGCAGGGCCTCCTCTCGGATCCTCGATGCGTCGCTCTCGCCGAAGAGCGAAGAGAAAGAGGTCGAGGCGGAGGGAGGCGGAGGAGCGGTCGGAGGAGACGACGAGGCGCGGAGGTCGGCGGCGGCCGAGGCGCCGACGGCGGCGAGGAGGAGCGCGTCTGCGAGCGCGGCCCCGGTCCCGACCTCGGGGCAACCGCCGCCGCCGCCGCCGTCTCCTCTCGCGCCGCAGCACCTCGTGAAGGCGGCGACGAGCTCGTCGGCGACGGCGGCGATGGAGGCAGCAGCAGCAGCAGCCGTCCTCGAGCTCCCCTCCGCCCCCGCCTCGGCCACCAAAAGACTCAGCAGCCTCTCCTCCGCCGCCGCAGCCGCCTCCCACCTCGGCGCTCCTCCGCTCGCCCCCGCCGCCTCGGCGTAGGCGCCCGCTAGAGCCCTGGCGCGCCTCCCGGTTCGCGAGACCCGGCCCCTGGTCGCCGCGCCCAGCGCGTCGACCAGAGCTCCGAGCTCCGCCGGCGGCGCTGAGCCCGCCCTGCCGCGCGCTGGCACGGCGATCCCGGCGCCCCTCGCCGCCTCGCGCAGCCACTTCCGCAGCAGCAGCGCGGCGTCCGCGGGCCTGCGGCAGGCCAGCGCGTCTACCCAGGGGTCCGCAGCGTCGAGCAGGGAGGAGGGAGGGCAGAAGCACGAGGAGGAGGAAAGGGAAGACGAGACGGAAACGTCGGCGTCGCCGCCGCGGCGCCGACATTTCGGGAGGAGCTCGCCGCCGCCGCCGCCATCGCTCCTGCAGCAGCAGCAGAGCGCCCGGGTCAGCGGGTGGTCGTCGTGCAGGGCCGCGCCGGCGGAGAAGGCCCTGGAGTCGACGACGACGAGGGCGGCGCGGCGGAGGGTGCCGCCGCCGTCCTCTGTCGCGGACGAGGAGGGGGCCAGCAGGGCCGACGAGGCGGCGGCGGCGGCCTTGGCAGCCCGGGCGAGCAGCGACGACGAGGGCGCTTCGGCGGCGGAGGGATCGCCCCCCCTGCTGGCCGCCAGCACGGCCCCCGCGACGGCCCTCGCGGCGGGGCTCTCCCCGACGACGAAGGGGTCCAGCTTGAGACCGGCATGGAACGCAGCCCCGGCCGAGAGGGCCGCCGCCGTCGAGAACGCCGCAGCGGCAGCGAGGGCGTTCGCCCCCAGGGAGGGCGACTCTCCCGCAGCCTCCGCCGCCGCCGCCTCTCCTTTTTCTTCCCCTCCGGGGACCAGCGGCCACGCGCCCCTGCTGAGATGCCCGGCCTCGCCTCGCTCCGGGAGCACGAACCAGCTCGGCCCGGCCCCAGCGAGGCTCCACTCGCACCCGCGCAGCTGCTGCAGCAGCGGCGTCGCCGTTGAAAGAGGGCTGCCGCTCTCTCCTCCTCCTCCCCCTCCGCCGCCGCCGCCGCCAGAGAGGCTGCGCCTCTGCAGCCCTGCCGCGTCCTCAAGCGAGGTCGCCAGGGCCGCCAGGGCCCTCGGGCCTCGGGCTAGGGCCGGGGACACGAGGATCGACGTCCTCGGAGACGCGGGCCGTTGCGCCGTCGCTGCCGCCGACGCTCTGCCGTTGGCGCCGCGACCGCCTTCACAGTCACCGCCCCCGCCTCCGCCGCCGCGAACCGCCCAGCTCGCGTGCGCCCGCAGCACCTGCGCGGCGGCTCCAAGAGAACCAGACGACGACAGCAGCAGGAAGAGGTGTCCCGGCTGGTCTGGGACCCCGGGCGCGAACCCGCAGCGCCCCCGCCACAGCGCGGCGGCGGTCGAGGCCGCCTTGCTCGCCGCCGCCGCCATCGCCGCCGGCGCCCGCTCGTCCCCTCCCCCTCCTCCTCCTTGCTCCCCTTCCAGGTCGCACAGCAGGGCGACGCTCGCGTCGCGGGCCAGCACCTCGGCGTCCACGCCCAGGGAGCGCAGCGCCTCGGCGACTCCCGCGTCGGCGTAGCAAAGGGCGAAGAAGGAGGCGGCGGAGGAAGCGGCGGGGTCGGACTCCCCAGAGGCGGCCGCCCTCGCCGCAGCCTGCTGCCGCGGCAGCGACAGGAGGCCGAGGAGGCTCTTCCTCGAGCGCGCGGGTATCGAGATGGGCGAAGAATCTTCCTTTCCTTCTTCTTTTGCGGCCGAGGAGGCGATAGCGAAGCCCCGCCGCGGCGATGCCGAGGTCGTTGCTGCTGCCGCGCAGGACATCGAGAAAAGCGGCCTGCGTTTGTTTTTGGTCTTTTGGTTTTTTTCGATGAAAGAAAAGGTCGAGGTCGAGGTCAAAAAAAGAGGGTTTCGAAGAAAGAGTGACGACGACAGCGGCTCAAAAGAGACGCAGCAAAGAAGAAGAGACCAAGGGCGGCTCCCCCTCTCCTCCCACCTCAAACCAAAGCGAGGAGGTTAAGAAGAAGCAAAGGGGGTCGAGAGGTCGTAGAGGTCAAAAGGCACGAACTCCATCTTGCAAGCAAGCAACGCAACCTTTCCTTCCTCTCTTTTCTCTTCGGCTCACTTCGGGTCTCGTCCTCCAAGAATTTCTTGCGCTGCTCTGGACCGAGAGACTCGCCCCCAAAGGAGAGAGAGGTCTCACAGAGCCGTGGACGCCGGCGGCGGCGGCGGAGCAAAGAGTTGGAGAGCAATTCGTTTTTCTCTTCTTGTGTGAGCAAACTCGTCCATCGATCGAGAAGCCGGGCACTTTCTCTTCCCTTTGATGGCTTCCTCTCCTCTCCTTCTGGGAGCCCTCCCTCCGGCGCCGAGCTCGTGGAACGGAGGCAGCGCATCATGCTGCCTCCACGAGCTGTTCGCGTACGCAGCGGGCGCGACCGTCGTGGTCTTGGACGTGAGTTCTTTTGATTGTGGTTCTTTCAAAGGCGGTGGATGAACGAAGTCGAGAGGAAAGAAAACGGCGACGACGACGAGGTTCCTTCTCAACCTCTTCTAAAAAAAAAACCGAAAACATAGATCCGCACCCTCGACGTCGCGTGCGTGCTCGTCGGGGGGCACTCGGCGCCAGTCACGGCGCTCTCCTGGGCCCCTGACGAGGATAGGTGGAGGAGCGGCGGCGGCGGCGGCGGCGGCG
>Ga0315289_10006440_pt1 | contig 17257 bp, 12 predicted proteins | sample YL17G11_40_MG_FD_203452 | JGI IMG/M metagenome (GOLD analysis project Ga0315289, IMG submission 203452) | Sediment microbial communities from Yellowstone Lake, YNP, Wyoming, USA - YL17G11_40 | ecosystem: Environmental > Aquatic > Freshwater > Lake > Sediment | place: USA: Wyoming | collected... | reverse complement strand
CCGGCGACGGCGGACAGCGGGCCCGAGGCGGTCGGCGCGGCGAGCGCGCGCTTGCGCGGCGCGGCCGCCGCGGCCGCGGGCGGCGCGCGCGCACCGCCCCGCGCAGCCCACCGGTCGAGCGCGGCGGTGACGCCCAGGTCGGCGCCCGGGGGCGGGGGGCGCAGCGGCGCGGTGTCGGCGCCCGACCACGCAGGCGAGCCGGTCGGCGACGGCGGTGGCGACGCCAGCCGCCGCGGCGGCGGCGGCCGCGCGTCCCACCGCGAGGGAGCCGGCGACTGGGGTGGCCGCTCCCAGCGCGGCGGCGACCGCGAGGGCGGCCGCGGCGCTGGCGCGCGCGCGTGGCTCCCCCACCCCGACGCCGCCTCCGGCGACGCCGGCCGCGGTGCGGACGCGTGCCGTTCCCACCAGGGCGGCGACAGAGATGCGTCCCGGTCAAAGGTCGGGGCGGCGGGGGCGTCACCGCCCCAGCGCGGCGGCGAGGACGATGGCGCGGCGGCTGCGCGCGTGGGGGGTGGCGCAGGGTGGCCGCCGCCGCCGCCGCCCACCCAGTCGTCGTCGCCGGCCGCCACGCCGCCGCCACCAGCCCCCAGCGACGCCGCCAGTAGGGCCGCCCGGCGTGGCGACAGCCCCGGCACCACCGTGCCGCTCGCCAGCCACGCGGCCAGGCCGCCCGCGGACGCCGCCGCAGCCGCCGCCATCGCGGCGGTGGCCGGGCTGGCGCCCGGCAGGGCGGCCAGCAAGGCCTCGACGGCTCCCGGCGCGTCGGCGGGCGCGGGCCCCTCCGCGCGCTCGGCGAGCGCGCCGCGCGCCGCGCCCGCCGCGAGCGCCGCCGTCTCGGCCTCTCCCGCGCTCAACATGGGGGCGAGAATCAGGCCGGCGGCCGCGGCGGCGGCGGACAGGGCAGGCAGGGCGGTGGCGAGCGCGGGCGCCCCGCCGGGCGGCGCCTCGGCGATGAGCGCCACACGGTCATACGCCGCCGCCAGCCCCCCCAGCTTGGCCATCGCCCACTCGCGCAGCGCGCCCGGCGCCGCGGCCGCACCCATCCCCGGTGGCGACAGCCAAATGGCGAGGGCGGCGTCGCCGGGCAGCGCGGCGTCGGCGCCGGCCGCGCGCGCGCGCTCGACCGCGGCCGCGCCGCCGGCCTCCAGGCGGAGCAAGGATTCGTACAGGGACCGGCGCCCGGTGAGGGCGGACGCGGGGCCGACGCAGAGTACGAAAGTGGCGGGAGGGGGGGAGGGGGGAGGGGGCGAGGCGACCGGGGCGACCTCCCCTTCTTCCCCTTCCGGCACGCCCGCGACGCGCACCACCACCCGGCGCACGCCCAGTGGCGCGTCGTCCAGCAGGCGGGCGGACGCGTCGCCGGCGCCGTCGCCGGGCAGGGGGGCGACGTCGACCAGGGCGGCGAGCGACGACAGCGCGGCGCGAGGGACGGACGCCGCGGCCGCGCGGTCGACCAGCAGAGCGCCGCCGCCCGGCAGCAGGGAGGCCATGGTGTCTATGACCTCCACCTGGACCACCGCCGACCGCGCCGCGGCGGCGGCCTGGATGAGCGCCGGGAACGCGGCGCGCTCGGCGAGGAGGAGCACGCGCGCGCGCGGGGACGCCGCCGCCTCGGCGCGCAGCACGTCCCGCACGGGGGCCGACACAGGGCCGGCGTCGGCTTCGCCGGCGGCGGCCGCGGCGGCGCGCAGGGCGGCGAGGGAGGCGGTCAGGCGCGCCGCGGCGGCGGGCGCCGCCCGCGCCGCGCCGTCGGCGCGCCGGGACGCCGCTCGGGGGCCGTACCGGCACGCGTCCGCGGCCAGGCGGCGGGCCAGGGCCAGGGAGAGGAGGGCGGGGGAGGCAGAGTGGGGGGAGGGGTGGCGCGCGGCGGCGGTCGCCGCCGCGTGCGCGAGCAGGCCGCCACCCGGGTGGGCGGCTCCCGCGGCCGCCGCCGCCTCGGCCGCCGCGCCCGCGTCGCGGGCGAGCACATGCAGCACAGTGAGCACGGCGGCGTCGGGGCGGGCGTCGACGGCGTCGGGCGGCGCGCGCGCGGTCGGCCGCGCCGCGCCGTTCGGCGCGGCCGCCGAACGCGGCGGCGCCGACGCGAGCGCGGCCGCCGCGGCCGCGGTGGCCGCGGGAGGGACCTCCCGCCCTAGTTCGGCGTGCCAGGCGGCGGCGGCGGCTTTGGTGGGGGGAGGGGGGGCGGAGGCGAACACGCCGAGGCGGTCGCCCCGCGTGCGGCGGCGCGCAGGAGGCCGCCGCAGCTCCTGGGCCGGGCGGGCCGGCGCGGCGGGAGACGGCGCCAGGGCGGCCGCCAAGCCGGGCGGGCGGGCGAGGGCGGGGCGAGGAGGGGCGGGCACGCGCTCGACAGCGCGCGCACCACCCCCTCCCTCCTCCACCCGCCACCCCAGCCGCAGCTCGGCCCGCGTCACCGCCACCCGCGCCGGCCGCAGCAGCCCCAGCACGGCGCGGGCGAGGCCGGGCGGGGGGCGGGAAGGGGGGTCGCCGCGCGGGCCGGGCGTGAGCAGCCGCACGCGGCCCGCCGCGCCCGCGCGCAGCTCGCCCGCCGCGCGGTCGGCCAGGGACGGGTGGCCTACGAGAATGTCGACGGTGTCGCGCGGCAGGCGCACGGGCGCGGCGAGAGCGAGGAGGGCGGCCAGGGCGCCCGCGCGGCTCGCAGCGCGGCGAGGGCGAAGGCGCGCCGGCGCCTCGAGCGCGGCCAGGGCGAGCACGCCGGCGCCGTCGCCGTCGTGCAGGAGGGCGGCCGCACCGCGCGCCCTACCCCCCCTCGCCAGCTCGACATGGGCGAGGAGGTAGGCGGCGACAGGCGCGTGCGCGTCCGAGTCGCGCGCGTCGACCCGCCCCCCCCCCAACACCTCCACCAGCGCGCCCGCGCTCCACTCCTCCCGCCCCGACCGCCCCGGCGGCAGCACGACCGCGTCCAGGGCGGGCAGGCGGGCGACGAGGGGGGGTGGGGTGGCGCAGAGCGGGACCGACGCGCCGTCGAGGCGGCCGCGCGCGGGGACGGCCGCGACGCCCGCCCAGCCGCTGCCGCCGTCGGCCTCGGCCGGCGCCGGCTTGGCCTTGACGTGGCGGAGCAGGGTGGCGGCGGCGAAGATGCCGCGGGTGGGGGGCTGGGGAGGGGGAAAAGGAAGGACGACGGGTGCCTGCCCACTTGTGGCCAAACTTCCCAACAATCGTTCCGACAGCCAACACCCTCACCTGCGCCCGCCTCGGAACCTCGGCCTCGAGGGTGGCCACGTCCCCCGCGTCCCGCGCGAGCGCCAGTGCGTGCGCCAGGTGGCCGGGGGCGCGGTGGCGGGGCGGCGCGACGCGCGGCACGCGCGGCGGCGTCGCCGCCCCCAGCGCCGCCGCCACGGCCTCGGACCCGCCCTCCTTTTGCGGCAGGCGGCTCGGCCCCAGGTGCAGGGGAGGGGGGGGACGCCGCGCCGGCGCCCGGGGCGGCCCGGGCGACGGCGGCGGGAGCGCGAGCCGCGCGTGCGCTGCGACAGCGGCCGCGGTCGCGGCCTCGAGCGCGGGCGCGACCACGGGGCCGGGGAACGGAACGGCGCCCGCGGCAAACCAGGGGGACATCGTGGTTGCAGGGGGGGGGAGTGAGGGGGGGCGCGACTCTTCTCTCTCTCGCCCTCGTCCGAGGTCTCTCACACCCGCCACAGCGCCACCGCGCCGTCCCGCCCCGCCGACGCGAGCAGGCCGTCGGGCGCAAACGCGACGGCGGCCGCGGCGCGCTCGTGGTATGGGAGGTCGGCGACGGCGGTCAGGGAAAGGGTGGGCGCGCCCCCGCTCGCGCCCGCGCACGCCGCCAGCCGCACGCTCCCGTCCCAGCACGCTGCCGCCAGCAGGGCGTTGCCGTCGTCACCCTCGTGCGCGGCCAGGCAGGCGACGCCGGGGGAGGGGAGCGCGAGGGCGGGGCCGGGGGACAGGCGGCCGCCGGCGCCAACCCGCGCGAGCGCGAGTGTCGCGTCCGCGCCCGCGGATGCGACCGCGGCGCCGCCGGGCAGCGTGACGAGCGCCATGGCGGCGTCGGCGTGCATGCGGACGGCGGAGGAGAGGGTCGGGGACGCGCCGGCGGCGGTCGGCGGCGCCCACAGAACGACCGACCCGTCCTCGTGCGCCGCCGCGATCCCGCCCCCCACAAACGCCGCCCCGCACGCCATGCCGCGCGCTTTGGTCCCGGCCGGCGGGTCTAGTGTCGCCAGCAGCGCGCCGTCGGCGAGCGACCACGCTCCGAGCGCCGCCGCGTCGGCGCGCGCGGCGACGGCGACGCCGGCGGAAGGGGAACCGCCCCACGCCACCGCCGCGGCGCCGGTCGCGACGGCGGCCACGCAAAAGCCGTGGGACTCGGTCTGCACCTGGAGCGTCGGGGTGGGGGAGAGGGTCCCGTCCGGGCCAGCTGCCCACACGCGCAGCCACCCGTCCCGGCCCTGGGTCAGCAGGCGGTCACCGGCGAGGGGGGTGACGCCCAGGATGCCGCCCTCGGCCAGGTGCAGGCTGGAGGAGGGGAGGACGGTCGGCGGCCGGGGCGCCTCGACCCCAAACCCCCGCCACCACCCCACCAGTCTCGCTCTCACCGCTCGTCAAACACGGACCGTCGCTCCTCCACGTTCCACACGCGGAGCTCGCCGTCGGCGTCGCTGCAGGGGGTGGAGGTGGGTGGGGTCGGCCGCGACCGTCGGTAAGCGCTCGAGACCGCCGCCCGCCCCCCAAACGCCCCACTCTCTCTCTCCCTCGTCGCACCCTGTCACCAGCAGCTGCCCGCCACGCATAAACGCGGCCGCCTGCACGTCGGTCGTGTGCGCGCGCAGAACTGCGACCGGCGGCGGCGGCGGTGGCGGGTCGCCGCCCCCACGCCCCATGGTGGGGCGCGGGAAGGCGGAGGGCGCGCCCCGCGCGCCGGGGCGCGCGTGGGGCCCAATCGAGCTGTGAGAAGGCGACCGCCGCCGTCGCCGCACTCTCTGGCCGGCGCGGCGGCGCCCGCCATGTCGTCCTCCTCGTACGACGAGGCCATGGGCTCGCCGAGCAGTTCGGATAGGACACCGACGCCGCCGCCGCGCGTTCTCCCGGCCCGGGCGACGCGCGGGCGCCGGATGGCGACGGTGGGTGGGCGGATGGGGGGCCGGGCGAGCGTCGACGTGCCTCAGCGACTGGCGCCACGCGCCGGCGCACGGGCGGCGCGCGGGGCGCGCCCACCGGCGTGCGCGCCGCGGCGGCCGGCGGCCAACCCCTCCCCCCCCTCCCCACAGGCCATGCACGACGCCGAGTCGGGCGACGAAGACTTTTGGAACCAGGACTTTTTCGCCGAGGAGGCGCGCGATCAAAGCTATGCGACCGAATCGTCGGTCGAAGACCGCGCCGACGCCGACTTTTCCGACGCGGTAGGAAAGAGATGGAGTGGGAGGCGGGCGTCCCGGACTCGCGCTGCAGCTTCGTTCTTACGCCCACCCACTTCTACTCACAGGAAGGCGGCGGGTCGGACGAGGAGGCCGCCGCGGCGGCCGCCGCGGACAAGGCCGCCGCCGCGGCCGACCGCCGCAAGCAGCTCAAGGCGCCGGACTACAAGCCGGGCGATGTGGGGGCTCGACCCGCGCCGCGGGCGCCGCCGACGGCCGAGGAAAAGGCGGCGGCGGCGGCGGCGCGCGCGGCGGCGCGCGCGGCCGCCGCGGCCGCCCCGGCCCCGGCGCCCTCGCTCCGCGCGTCGACCGCGGCCCGCACCGCGGCCGCGGAAGCCGCGCGCGCGCACGCGGAAGCGCACCGCCCCCGCCCCGCGCCGCGCCCCGCGCCCGCGCGGCGCCTGACGCAGGCCGACCTGCTCGCCGATGCCGCTCGCACCGAGGCCGCCAACACGCTCGACCTCGCCCGCCTCCTCGCGCGCGAGGAGGAAGTCTCCCGCCGCGCGCACGCGGAGCGGGACGCGTGGCGGGGTCCCCTGCTGCGCGTGCGGTCGGCGGTCGTTGACGGCCGCGAGCAGGTGAGAGAGGAGAGAGAGCGCGGGGGTGGCTCCACCCGTCCTCCCTTCGTCGGCGCGTCGCTCGTGATGGCATCCGCACACATTAGATAGTAGATCCCGAGGCGGGGGCGCGCCGCGCACGCGGCGCGCCCCTTGCCCCTGATTACACACGCGACCGCCGCCGCGCGCTCGCGCGGCGGCGCTGAGGCCACGCCCGACTTTCCCCACCTATTTCCTGCTCCGCCTTCCAACCTCCGCGCCGGGCAACCATTGCATGGCGGCGCGGCATGAGAACGCGCAGATCGACGCGGCCGCGCGGGCCGCCCTTTGGGCGGCGCGGGCGGCCGGCCCGGGTGTGGGGGCCGCCCCGCGTAAGCCACCGCGCGCGGGCCTTTTAGGCGTGCGCGGCGGGCGGCGCGGGGCGGCCCCCTTGCCGCGGCGCGGCGCGCGCCGCGGTTCGGACCGGGCCCGACAGCGAGAGATGAGGTGGCGCTCACCCGCTCCCCCTCGCACCCTTTCAGACCACCACCACCGCCATCAACATGGCGCTGCCGCCCCACCTGCGCCCCGCGCCCGCGCCCGAGCCGCCGCCGCGCGCTGTGTGCGCCGTGACCGGCCGACCCGCCGCCCACCGCGACCCGCTCACCGGCGCGCCCTACGCGGACGCGGCCGCGTTTGCCGAGCTGCGGCGGCGGTGGGCGGAGCAGGGGCCGGCCGCGTTTGCGCCGCCGGCGCCAGGTGAGAAAAGAGGGAGAGGCGGGTCGGCGGCCGCCGCCCCCTCGCCGCTCCTTCCCTCCCGCCCCCTTCTCTCTGCGGCCCTTGTGTACGGACGCGCGGGCCACACCACCACCCGCGCGCCTCCGAATGGCGGGCCGCGACATCGGCGCCCCGGCGCGGGCGGGGGGAGTGATCCCCTCGAGCGGGGCGCGCCCGACCGGCCGCCCCGCGCTCACCGCGGCGGGCACAGTTGGCCGACGCGGCCCGACCTTTTCCTCAGCTCCCGTCGTCAAGCCTGAAGACGGCGGCGCGTGTGCGCCCTCGGCCGCGGCGCCCGGCAACGGCGCCGCGCCCGCGCACGCGCACGCCCCCGCCGCCTCCCCCTCCCGCCCCCCCGCCTGGTCGCCGACCGCCCCCGTCCCCGTCAAAGGCCGCCGCTCGTCCGCCGCGGCCGCCAGCCGGGCGTGGGCCGACCTGGCGGCCGATGACGACGGCGAGTGAGCGGCGAGCGGACTGAGCGCGCGCGCCTTCAGCGCGCGACCCCCCCCACGCACGCGCCCGCACTTCCCCACTGCCCAGACCCAGGCGAGAGAGCGAGAGAGAGTTGTGTGAACGCACGGCACATCGGGTCCACGCGCGGGAGGGCGAGGCGCTTGGGCGGGCGGCCGGCTAGCGCCCGCGGTGTTTGGCCCTTCCCCACACCCGCCGAGCGGGCGTCGCCGCTCCCCCGCCCCAACCAGCATGCCGACCGCGACCGTGGCCGACCCGGCCGCGACCGGCGCCGCCGCGGCCGCCGCACCCGCGCCCGAATGCGCGGCCGCCGACGCGCCCGCGCCCGCGCCCGCCCCCCCATCCCGCCCGCCGCCGTCCTCCAAGGACAGGCGCGCCAATGCGTCGGACGAGGACGACGACTCGGGCGACGAGGGGGGCGGGGCGGGCGGCGGTGGGGCGCGCCTCAAAAAGAGAAAGGTCGCCCTCTTCCTCGCGTACGTCGGCGCCGGTTACCAGGTGAATAGATAGGGATATATAGAGATGGGAGAGAGGTGGCGAGGGCGGGCGAGACTCGGCGCAGCAACAACCGCCGCCGCCGACGCCCTTCTTCCTTCCCCCTCCTCTCCTCCCCTCCTCCCTTCAGGGCATGCAGTACAACAAGGACGCCGTCACCATTGAAGGCGTCGTGCGCGACGCGATCGTGGCCGCGGGCGGCATCTCCGAGTCCAACGCCGACGCGTTCCAAAAAGTGGGCTGGTCGCGCGCCGCGCGCACCGACAAGGGCGTCTCCGCCGTCGGCCAAGTCGTCGCCCTGCGCATGTTGGCCCCGCAGGACGACATGGGGGAGGCGATCAACGAGCGGTTGCCACCTGGCATCCGTGTCTTCGGCGTCGCGCGCGTGACTGCCGGTTTCGACGCGCGCAAGACGTGCGACCGGCGGCGGTACGAGTACATCCTGCCGGAGTTTGCGTTTGATCCCAACAGCTGCCGGGCCAAAGCGGACTCCCGCGCGGACGGCGGCAAAGAAGCAGACGCCGCCGACGCAGCCGCTGAAGCGGCCGCCGCGACACCGCCCGACGCCCCGTCCCCCCCGTTTGTGTTTGACGACGCGGCCAAGGACCGCATGACGGCGATATTGAGGGGATACGAGGGTACACACAACTTTCACAATTTTACTGTGCGCCTCCCCTCCACCGCCCCCTCCGCCACCCGCTACATCCTCTCGTTCGAGTGCGCCGGCACCGTCACCGTGGCGGGAGAGACGTGGGTCCGCCTCGTGGTCGTGGGCCAGTCGTTTGTGCTGCACCAAATTCGAAAAATGGTGGGAACGGCCCTCGCCGTCGCGCGCGGCGCCGCCCCCCCGACCGCCATCGCCGACGCCCTGCGCAAGGATGCCGACGTGGCGACGCCCATGGCGCCCGAGCTGGGCCTGTTTTTGGACGAAACGGTCTACGCGTCGTACAACAAAACGTGGGGCGCGCCGCGCGGTGAGATCCGGCGCGACGCGTGGGGCGACGCCGCGACCCGGTTCAAGCTGGACCGGGTCTACCCGCACATCGCGGCCCGGGACGGGGAGGCGGGGGTGAATGCCGAGTGGTTGCGGTCGCTCAACGAGCGCAACTTTCGGTTTTCGGCCTGGGCGACCGCGGGGCGCCGCACGCCCAAGGCCAAGAGAGGGGTGGGGGGGGACGCGGTCGCTGGTGGTGCTGCCAAGGCGGGGCGCGGCGCGGGCGGGCGCGGGCGCGGGCGCGGCGACGAGGGCAGCGGCCGCGGTGGCGAGGGTCGCGGCCGCGGCCGCGCGGCAGCGGCGGCGCCACCGCCGCCGCCGTCTGCGCCTGCACCCGCGCCACCCTCTGGCCCCGCGGTCGACCCGGGCATGGAGGCGGCCCTGGCGGCGGAATGGTCTGATTGAGGGGCAGAGAGAGAGGGCGCCCCTTGCAGCCACCACCGCGACTCTCCACTGGGGTGCGCTCCATGTGTTGACACGCGTGGGAGTGTGGGAGTGCAAGCAAGCAAGCAAGGGGGAGGGAAACTCGCGAAAAAAAGGGGGAGAGGGCTCGCGCGATCGTCGCCGCCGTCGTCGTCGCGCTCCGTCCATCACTCGACGCCCCACGCGTCACCACCACCACCACCAGCGCCCTGCTGCGACCCAAACATGGCGTCCAGGTTGAGCGGGAGCGGCGTGGGGGCGCCCGCGTGCGCGCGCGCGCCGCGCGCCGCCGACGCCGCTGGCCCGCCGCGCCCCGCGGGCGTGACAAAGGCGGACGCCGCCCCACCGTTGACCCCGGGCGTGCCAAACATCGCCGGCGCCGGCACCCCCCCCCCCGTGGGCGACGGCGCGAGCAGCCCCGCCCCCGGCCAGCTGCCCGCGCCGGCCAGCAGGCGCTCCGTGGCCGAGTAGTCATCACCCAGGCCGCTGGGGGTCACCGCAGGCCTCACGGCCGGCAATAGCAGGGAGGGCGACGCGGCGGGCGGCGACAGCGGGGGGGGGAGCGCGCCAACGCGCGCGGCGCCGCGCGCGCGCTTGGCCGCGGCGGGCGCCGACTCGCCGGCCGGCGCGGTCGCCGAGCGCGGCGCGCGGCGCCCGGCGGACGCGCGCGCCGCGGGCGAGGGCGGCGGCGCGTCGCCGTCGCCAGTCGCCGCGCGCGCGGGCGTCGCGGCCTTGCGCTTGCGCGGCTCGGCCGGCCGCGGCTCGGCCGGCCGCGCCGCGGCCGACGCCTTGCGCGCGGCCAGGGTGACCGCCGTCTGCTTGCGGGCGGCCTGGCGCAGCATGTCGACGACGCTCTCCTATGGAGCAAGGGAGGAGGAGGGTGGGAGGGTGAAGGGCGCGAGCCGGCGCCGCCCGCTCCTCCCTCTCCTCCCTCCACGCTCACACCTTGGACAGGCCCGCCAGCACGCCGTCCAGGGCGGTGTACGTGGCGCGGGCGAAGTTGAGCTGGGCGGGAGGGGAGGGGGAGGGGTGTTGGCGGCACAGCGGAGGAAGAAGGGCGCGCCCCGGCCCCCCCCTCCACCACCACCCACCACCGCGCCGCCGCCGCGCGTCTTGATGGACATGACATCGTGCGCTTTGGCGGCTTCCGACTCCAGGTTGAAGCCGCCGAGGTAGCATTGCTGCAGCGGAGGATGGGCGTCGAGGGACAAGGAGGGGGCCGGGTCAGCGGCGCGCGCGCGCGCGAGGGTGAGCGCGCGCGCTCGCCGTCCCTCTCCCCTCCTCCCATACCTTTTTGTCGTCCCAGACGTGCGCCTCCCAGCGCTGGGTGCGCCTGGGGAGAGAGGAGGGGGGAGGAGCGTCGGCGTGTGTCGGCCGGGACGCGCGCGCCGCGGCCGCTTCCCGAGCCTCGGGCGCCACGGCAGCCCCACACGATTCAAGCATCTACCCTCCCCTCTCTCACTTGTGGAGCGTAACGCCGCGGAACGCGCTCGTCGTCCCGGGAGGCCGTGGCGCGCTGCCGGCGTCCGCGCCGTCGGCCGCCAGGCGGTCTGTGGCCCGGCCGCCCCCCACAATGAGCGTTCCGGGCGACAGCAGAGTGCCCGGCGGCGGCGCAAACGCGATCGACGGCGGCGGGAGGCCGGGCGAGCGCGCGGGCGACGGCGTAGCGCCGGGCGGCGACGGTGCGCCGGTGGTGGAGCGGCGGCGCATAGTGGCGGTGGTGCTTGGATGAGCGAGAGGGTTTGGTCGTAAGTGCGAAGGGGAAGGGGGGCTGGCGCGCCCGGAAGGCGGTCCCGTGCACGCGCGTGCGCGCGCCGTCCTGTGCGGCGCGCCCCTGCGCGTGCAGACGCCCCTGGGGGCTCCACAAGCCTGTTCTTACTTGTGGGGTGGGCCGGGGGTGGGCGGTGGGCTGGGTTGGGGCGGCGGTTGTGGGGAGAGAGCGGCGCGGGCGCCAACGGCGGGGCGGTCGCTGCCCGTCCCAGGCCCGGCCGGCGCCGCCAGCCCTCTTGCGCACTACCCACAATCTCACAATGAATCGCAGAGACCGCCCGGACCGCTCCCATGCCCCAACCGCCGCCGAAACGGCATAAAAATCAGAGCTCGGGCGCCCCGCCCCACCGCCCAAACGGCGCCACATCGTCGGACGCGAGGGCGGCCAGGCCCTCGCGGTAGCTGGCGTGGCGCAGGGTCAGGCCCAGGCGGACCAGGGTGGAGGAGGACGAGATGCGGCGGCAGGAAGAGGCAGAGGAGTCGGTCGCCGCGCGCAGCAGCGCGGTCACGCCCAGCAGCCGGGCTGCCTCGGCCAGCACGTCCCCCCGCGGCGCGGGGCACGCGTCCACCGCGTGGTAGACGGCGATTGGGCCAGGTTGGGTCGATGTCGCGGCGGCGAGGGCGATCGCAGCGACGTCGGCCACGTGCGCGCGCGGGCCGCCGCGCCCGCGCGCCGGGCGCCGCCCCACGTCCCCGCGGCGCACCGCGTCCAGCGCGCACCTCCCGGGACCATAGATGGCGCCCGCGCGCACGAGCGCGAGCGGGGCGGGCAGGGCGGCCGCGGCGGCGGCCCACCCGGCTTCGGCCGCGAGCCGCGCGGCGCCGGCCGCGGTGGTGGGGGCCGGCGGCGTCGTCTCCTCGATCCAGGCATCGTTGCTGGCGTCTTGGCCATAGACCGAGGTGGAGGAAAGGTACGCGATCGACCGCGGCGGCCGCGGGACGGCGGCCGCGGACGCGACCGCCGCGCGCAGCGTCGCGAGGCCCGGGTCACCCTCCCCTCCTCCCCCGGGCGGCACCGTCACGATGACATGATCCGCGCCGACGAGCGCGGCCGCGCCGGCGGCGTCCAGGGCGCCGCGCGCGTCCAGGAGGTGAACCGCGACGGCGCCGCCCGACCAAAGGCGCGCCACCCCCTCCCGCCGCGCGCTGCCGGCGACCGCCCACCCGGACTCGGCCGCCATTTCGGCGATGGCGACGCCGGCGTAGCCGAGGCCCAGGACGAAGAGGGAACGGGAGGCGGCGGCGCGGCATGCGGCGGCCGCGGCGCGGCGGCGAGCCGGCGGCGGCCGCCGCGGCCGCGCGGCGGCGGGGCCCGCGAGGGGGCCCCGCATCAAGAGAGTGAGAGAGAGGCGGGACGCGGCGCAGAGGCCGACAACAGAGCCAACGCGCCGCGCAGACCCCGTCTCCTCCTCTCCGACGGCGTCGACCCCCGCCCCTCCCCGCGCCGACCCCCGCACCTCGTCTGCGGTCTCGAACACGGGGAGACGGGGGGCACCCTCCCCCCGCATCACCCAGTGAGCAGCACGTCTTGGTACGTCTCGAGGAAGTCGCGCACGAGGCCGCGGTCGGGCGTGGCGCCGGCCAGGCCGTAGATGGGGGCGGATCCACCGGCGACGGCGGCGCCGGGGGCGGCGCGCGCGGCCGCGACGGCGGCCTTGAGGTCGGCGAGCAACGCTTCCGCCGCGCCACCCCCAGACCCGCCCACCGGCGCGTGCTGGGCGGTGAAGCACATGTGGAGGGCGGGCGGGTGCTGCAGCGCGTTGAGGTGCCAGCCGCCAAACTTTGGGGTGGAGAGCAGGTCGGAGATGTGATAAATGTCGACGGAGCCCTTGTGCTCCCGCGCCACCCCGAACGCGACGACGGACGCGGCGGGGACGCCCACAATTTCCAGCTCGGGGATGGCCTGGAGCCCGACCTCGAATGCGGCCGCCTGCGCGACCGCGCGCGCCGCGTGGTTCGCCAGCCCCTGCCGCCCCTGGTGCACCAGCGCGGCCCACGTCGCCGCGATGGCCGACCCGGACCGGGAGCCGGCGAGGCCGGGGGAAATGTAGAGGCCGCCGGGCCAGTCGGCGCACGCGGCGAACGACGCGGCGCGGAGCGCGCGCCCGCGAAACAGGACGACCGACGACCCTTTGGGCGCCAGGCCAAATTTGTGGGTGTCGACCGACATGGACGTCACCCCGGGCACGGCAAAGTGCCAGGCGTGGGGGGGGGGGCGGCCCGCGGCGGCGGCAAAGGGGAGGACGAACCCGCCGAGGCACGCGTCGACGTGGCAGGGGACGCCCGCGGCGGCCGCGGCGGCCGCGATGCCGGGCACGTCGTCCAGGGCGCCATGGGGGAAGGAGACGGCGGACGCGACGGCGAGGACGGCCGACCGGCGGTGGCGGCGCAGCGCGGCGCGGACGGCCGCGCCGGTCACGCGCCCCGTCGCGGCATCCACCGGCACGGTCACCAGGCGCAGGCCAAAGTAGTGGCACGCCTTGGCAAAGGCGGCGTGCGCGGACGCGCCCGCGACGACGACGCCGCCAGAGACGAGGCCGCGCGAGCGCGCGGCGTGCTCGCGCGCGGCCAGCATCGCCGTCAGAATCGACTCCGTGCCGCCCGACGTGATCGACCCTCGAATGGGGTCGACGCCTTCGCCGGCGGGAGGGCCGCCGAGGAGGGAGGCGGCCATCGCGACGACGTCGCGCTCGAGGCCCGCGGTCGACGGAAACGTCGCCGCGTGCATCGGGTTGGTGTGCGCGTACGCCGCGCCCGCGTCGGTGAGCAGCTTGACGTGGTCGCCGGTGGACGACGGCGGCAGGTAGAGCGCGCCCGAGACGCGCGACGCGGGCGGCCGCGTCCCCGCGCGGCGCGCCGCCCCTATGTGGCCCGGCGTCAGCGCGTCGCCCGCCTGCGCCGCGGTGAGCAGGCGCATGACCTCGTCAGCGCGCACGCCCGCGGGCGGGAGGTCGAAGAGCGGCGGGCACCCCGCCGCGCGCGGCGGCAGCGCCGCGCGCAGCCGCGCCTCGAGCTTGCCCGTCTCGCGCGCCACCACGCCGCGCACGCCGGGCGCCGCTTTCAGGGCGTCCAGGGCGACCTGGGCGAGGCCGCCGCGGCGGCGCAGGGAGGAGGGGAGGGACAGGAGGCGGGAGGTGAAGACCGCGAGCACGAGCGCCGCCGCAGCCCCGGCCGCGGCCGCCTGCCAGGGCGCGGCGCCGGCCAAGCGGGCGTCGATGGCGCGGGTCAGGCACGCCGCGCGGGCGGCCGCGGCGCGGGCGAGGGGGTGCCCCGCCGCGGCGCGGGCGGCTGCGCGGGCGGGCGTGGGGGTGGGGGTCGGCGCGCGCCTCGCCGCCGCCGCCGCGCGCGCGCGGGCGACGCGGCCTCACCGGCGACGACATCCGCGGGCAGGGCGGGCAGCCGCGAGCGCGGGGCGCGCGGCATGGTCGGCGGTCCCCGAGCGCGGGCGGTGAGTGGGCGCGCCCCGCGCGCGCGCGCCGACTCCCTCCGCCCCCTGCCGCCAGCCGCCGGCACGCGGTCGTCGACCACACGTCTTCCGCCTCCCCACCCTCTGACAGAATGCGGCAGCGCGCGCGCGCGGCGGCCGGCGGGCGCGCGGCAGCCGCCTCGCCCTCCTCCACCCCTGCCCCCCTCCTCACTCGTCGTCCAGCCCGCCGTGCTTGCCCGAAAACAGGGCCAGGGAGGAGGCGGCCGCCAGGGCGGCGAGCAGGGTGAGCCGGCGGAACGCCGGCCCCGCCGCGCCGGCGAGCAGGGCGGCGGCCGCCGCGGACGCGGCCGCGATCTGGTACGGCTTGAGCCCGTGCAGGTGGGCGTCGACGGCGTCCGCCGCGGTCGCGAGGTGCGGCGCGACCGCGGTGGCGTGCGGGCCGACGGCGGCGAGCGCGGCGTCCACGTGGGGGCGGGCGGCCGCGATCAAGGGGGCGGCCGCATCCTTGGCCTGCTCCAGCAGGGGGTTGAGGGCTGGAGGAGGTGGGGACGGTGGCGGTTGGCGCCGCGCGGGCCATGCGCGCGGGCGGTGCAGCGCGGGGGGGCGTCCGCGCGTGGCGCGCCGCCGCCATGGATCGCGTAAAATATGGGTGCGTCGCGTGGGAGGGAGGAGGAGGCGCCACGAGCCCCGGCCGCCGCGGCGGCGCGCCCATCGCGGCGCCCGCGGCGCCCGCCGTTGCCGCCTTGCGCACCCTTTTTGGCGGCGTCCGCGATCGAGGCGACGTCCATGGCGGCGAAAGGAGTGAGCGGCGGATGGGAGCCGGGATGTGGGCGGTGAGAGGAGTGAGGGCTGCCTTCGCGCCGCGCGCGCGACGGCCGTCGCCTCTGTTGTCTCTCGCACGCGCGCCGGTTGCACGCGCGCCCGCGCCCCACGCACCCCGCCCGCGAGGGCGCGCCCGCCCGGACGGGCGGCGCGCCCCCGCCGCGCCCAGCGCGACCCCTCACCCCTTCCCCCCTCTCCCCCTTACTCCCTTCAGAGCTTGTCCTCGTAGTCGCCCAGCGGCGTCGGCTCCGGCTTGAGCCCCTTGCGCTTGCGGATGTCGAGCACGACGACGTTGGCGGGCGAGTCTTTGGAGAGCGGGTCGGTCGACATCGCTTCCCAGTGGTCGAACACGCACTGCGGGAACGCCTGCCCCGACGTCGCCGCGCGCAGGGTGGACGTGAAGCCAAAGGATTCGATGACGGGCAGGTACGCCTTGAGGTTGAAGATGGGGGTCCCCGGGCGCTGCATCTCTTCAAACACGTGGCCGCGCTTCTGGTTGAGCACCGAGTAGATGCCGCCGAGCGCCTGCTCGGGCGCCTGGATCTCCACGAGGTAGACCGGCTCGAGCATGCGGGGGGACGCGGTGAGCTCCGCCGCGTAGATCGCGCGGCGGCACGTCGGGATGATCTGGCCGCCGCCGCGGTGGATGGCGTCGGCGTGCATGACGACGTCGCAAATCTCGAACACGCACCTGGGGAGGGGGGGGGGGGGGGAGGGGTCGGGCGCGGGGTCGGGCGTCGAGGCCGGGGCCGCGCACTGCGGCGCGCTCTCTCTCCCCCTCCCCCCCAACCACACGCACCCGCGCATGTTCTCCTCGGAGAGGACGCCCTCCTTGGTCGCCCACTGGAAGGCGGCGATGCAGCTGGGTGTGTGGGGGGAAGGGTGTGTGCGTGGGTGGTGGCATAGAGGTTTCGCGCGCCGCGCTCGCGCCCCGCGCCCCCCCGCCCACGCACGAGTCTTTGAGCTCGTTCATGTACTGCACGCCCTTGGTCACGTCGGTCAGCATGTTGGGCCCCGTCGTGTCCGGGCCGAAGCACCAAATCTTTTTGGCGAGGTCCTTGTCCCACCCGAACTCTTCAGACAGGATCTTGGCGCGCGCCTTGGGGTCGTCCCGGGGGCCGACCTTGCCCTCGTCGATCGCCTCGGCCAGGCCGTCCTCCATGGGGCGGGCCTGGAGGGGGGGGGGGGGGGGAGAGGGTGGTGGTGAGCGGCCGCGGCGGCGCGGCGCCCCCCGCTATCTCTTCCCCACCGCCCCCCCCCCTCCCCCACCTGCAGGTAGAGCCGGTTGTGCTTGTTGGGCGATTTGGACATGACGATGTGGTCGGACGTGGCGGAGACCGTCTCCCGGAACGAGACGACGGGGTCGGAGATCCGGATTTCGGCGCCGCCCATGAAATCGTCTTGCAGGTCTTTGAGGCAGATCTCCAGGTGGAGCTCGCCCGCGCCCGCGATGATGTGCTCGCCGGTCTCCTCGATGGAGCACTGCACCATGGGGTCGGACTTGGCCAGCCGTTTGAGGCCTTCCACCAGCTTGGGCAGGTCGGACGCGATCTTGGGCTCGACCGCGACGCGGACGACGGGCGAGACCGAGAACTTCATCGCCTTGATCGTGTGCGCGTCCTCGCACTTTTCGCCGGTGATCGTCGCGTTCTTGGTGATGAACTGGTCGAGGCCGACCATGGCGACCGTGTTGCCGCACGGGACGTCTTCCACGGCCTCCTGGCGCCGCCCCATGCAGAGCACGGTGCGCTGTGAAGAGGGGCGAGGGGGGAGGGGGTGCGCGCGGGTGGGCGGTGTGCAGGGGGCGCAGCTCGCGCCCCCCCCCCCCCTTCACCCCCCTCGCACCTGGACCGTCTTGACGTACAGGTCCTTCTTCTGCCCCGCCACGTAGTTGGGCCCCATGATGCGCACCTTGGCGCCGGTGCACACCTTGCCCGAGAAGACGCGGCCGAACGCGAAGAAGCGGCCCTTGTCCGACGCGGGAATCATTTTGGAGACGTAGAGCATGAGCGGGCCGTTGGGGTCGCACGTGCGGATGGCGTTGGCGTAGATGTCGTCGAGGGGGCCCTCGTAGAGGGTCTCGACGCGGTAGGCCTGGCGAGGGGGGGAGGGGTCGTTTTTTTCTCTTTGTTTTTTCTCTCCCCTCCCCTCC
>Ga0315289_10006439_pt1 | contig 17259 bp, 16 predicted proteins | sample YL17G11_40_MG_FD_203452 | JGI IMG/M metagenome (GOLD analysis project Ga0315289, IMG submission 203452) | Sediment microbial communities from Yellowstone Lake, YNP, Wyoming, USA - YL17G11_40 | ecosystem: Environmental > Aquatic > Freshwater > Lake > Sediment | place: USA: Wyoming | collected... | reverse complement strand
GACATACAGCTAACACCAATAATATCCGAACCGCCCTCAAGAAATCTTACCAGGTTATCAACATCAAAATAAGACTTATGGTCTGTAAATTGATAATCTCTAAAATCAACACTAAACCCATTCTGTTCTAAGGAGGCGATTAGGTACAGAGGTCCCAGTGGAGTGACAGGTGCCCATTTATTTACTAAAATTTTATGCATACTAATTAGAGTAATTTCTTTCATTCTGATTTTTTAAATTCTGCAAATTCTGGCTTTCCTAACCAGCTTTTAATCTTATCCATTGTCTTAGTATCCTTGGCACAAGATAAGGCTTTTTCGAAATAATAAAAAGCAACATTATACTCTTTGTCCTGGAAATAAATCTTTCCTAATAAAAGATAATAATACGGATTATTCGCTTCCTGCGCAATTCCTTTGCGTAGATACTCCTCTGCCAGCTCTCTATCTCCTAAATTTAAACTTATATCGGCTAAAAGATAGTAAGAAACAGGAGTTAACTTAGAATATAAAGATAATGCCTTCCTAAAATTATTTTCTGCCTCTTTAAAATTTTTTAACTTCTGATAAGTACTTCCCAGGCAATAATATGCACTAGCATAATCTGGATCTTTGAAAATAACCATTCTATAGTAAAATATAGCTTTATCAAATTCGCCTCTATTTAATAATCCATATGCTATCCGGGAAAGCTCTTCTGTGCTTTTTTCCTTATCATTTTCTAATACTTCAGTCATCACAACTTCTTTTATTTCTTCAAGATTAAATGTAACCGGAACAAACTTACCATCTATCTCTATCTCCAAAACAACCTGATTATCCTTCTGTTCTAAGATTTTGCCTTCCAATCTAACACCATCTTTTAAATAAATGACATCTGCAGATAATTCAGTATTTATAAAAGATATGGTTATTAAAATAAGTATGAATTGATAAATCTTTTTAAGATAATCCTTCATTATGGACTAAAACTATAAATTTTATTTAAATCTTGAGCAGACACTAGATACCATTAAATCTAGTGGTGCTCTTTCCAGTATATAGCACCTAGATTCGAGAAACAAACCCAGGGCTTCTTTCATTAGCAGGCTGTAATATTCGCTATTTGCCGCTACATTTCTCATAAGTTCAGGAAGTATGTCTATGGGCTCTTTACGTATTAATATCCTTTTTCTACGCTTTTTGTCTTGAGCATTATTTCTGAGAAGAATAAATATATTTTTACTTCCATCAAAATCAAATCTCAATAAATCTCTACATATTCCATACAACTTTCTATGATAATCCAATAAAATTTTAAATTCAGTTTCTTTCATAGAAACGACATTTTGATCAAGTCCAATTTTTTCGTATTTTTTAAGACGATAAAAATATTTTTGCTGAATATTAGTTTTAATACCGGCTCTTATATCTCCGATTATAGTTGGAAAAATATATACTTTTCTTGTACGAGTTTCTAAAAGGGCATATTCTTCGCTTAAAACTGTCCCATCGCGTTCTCGCATAGCAGAACAAATTGTGCTTTTACCACTTTTTGACTGGCCTAAGAAAAAGAGATTGAAATTATTATATCTTACGCAGGAGGCATGTAAAAATGTAAATCTACCCCAGAGAAGATATTTTATGTGTCTTTCTAAATCTATGAATCCCTTTAAAAGACTCTCTGTACGCCCTTTATCAAAAATTATATCAAAGTGTACATTTTTTGTTTTCCTAAAATTTTTTCTATAATACCTGTTTACTTGTGAAATAAAAAACATGCTGTACATACGCCTAAACAACTTTAAAAATTCTCTAGAGTTTGACCTTATTCTTAAGTTTAGGTCAACAAAATTCCTCATCAATAATAAATATAAATGCTTCTTTTTTGCTTTTTGTCCATTCTCCCCGTAAAATAATTTTATATATTTATCTGTCATATATTCAAATGTTTAACCTTGTGTAAACAATGGGTTTAGAAATTGCATATGTTTAAAATCCCTATTCACGAGGTCTCTATACAAATAAGTTAACCTTATCTTTTCCTTTAAATCCAGTTTCTGTTTATCTGGCTTTGAATTATTGCCAAAATAAGCTATCGCATCTTCTATATCTAAGCCTGTGAAGCTTCTTATAACATATTCTAAAGATAATCTTCTCATATTACATGAAAAACTTCCATCTCTTTTTGAAAATAAACTTGTCTTACGCCGTTCATCTTTGAAACCTAGGACACAAGAACCAACACAGTAAGCCCTAGCCCAGCAACTTTTGCAAAACCAAACCCGAAATCTTTTTAATCTTTTGTACTTTCTGATAAGTCCTTTGACTTTATCATTAGAAATCCCAGAGAAAACTGAGCCAATCTTGTACTTTTTATCAAAATGACTGAGGGCACATATGTATATGTCACCCTTGACTGCTACAGATACCTTTGTAATCCCTGCATCACAGTTACTTCTATAAAAGTTTCTACTTGCCCTATTCTGAAATGAACAAAAGTCTTCATTATCCAAATATATGAATTTTTTCCCGCTTTTTAAACTATTTAAATAAAATCTCTTTAATTCTTTTTTAAAACTTTTAAAATATAAATTCGTCTCTCTTTTATCACTTAAAATATTACGTTCGATATTAAAGCTATGTCGAGTATTATAATTCAAAGGAGAGTATCTATTTCTAAAAATATTGATAAAATTAGAATTTTGATTTACTACAGAATTCAATGTTATTTTAATTTCAGGAAAATGCCTTTGTGCATATCTTACATTTTCTAAAATAATATCATAAGTCGGTCTACCATCTTTAAATACCCTTCTTGCATCGTGTTCAACTTTACAAGAATCTAAAGACACAATTAGCTCACAATTATTCCTAGATATCAAATTCAATATCTCATTATTTAAAAGTGTGCCATTTGTACTTAATGCTAACCTTAAAGGTAGCTTTAATCTTTTTGACCATTTTTTATCTATATAAAGAAGACTTTTTTTAAAAATAGACAAATTCAGAAGTGGTTCGCCTCCAAAAAAACATATAGTTAAAGAGCCTTTAGAAGGCTTATTTTGTATAAAAAACCAATCTATGGTTTTTTGGGCTGTTCTCCAATCCATCATATTTTGTTTAAAAGAAAGCCCGAAATCCCCTCCTTGACTATAACAATAGGAACAAGCCATATTACAAGTATTTGATAAATAAATATCAATATTGGTTATATTTCTTTCTAACATATTTTCGATATTTAATCTTTTCTCTAATTTAGTTCTCTTAAAGATACCTTTAGCACTTATTTTATAAAGCTCATCAAACGCCTCTTCAACCTGCCTTAAAGTATATTTCTTAAGTAATTTAACTTTTATTTGTTCTTTTTCAGAGATTGAATTTTTTAGCACAAATATATCTCTTATAATAGAATCCATCTTGAGAATTGACATGCTTTCAGGACAAAAGAGAATACTGGAAGGGCTGTAAGGAATTTTAAAAATTCTAACTTCGTCTAAGGAGGGAATTATTAACAAATTTATAACACTATAAAAAATAAAAAATTTTTAAACTTCGCTGTCTATTGGGATCACTGGTTCGTCACACCACTTGTGCGATGGAGGATATGTACCAAATACTTCAAAATTAAAACTTTCTGCCAGTTCTTTTGTAGTATAGCATTTAATCTCGGGCTTTACAAATCTGGGTTTTCTATTGCTTTTGGAAAGGCATCTTTGTTTTTTCATATCCACCTTCCTTTCTAAAGAGGTTAATTTTCAAAAATATCAAATAATTCAGAATTTTTCTTCACAATAGACATACACTCTCTCTCGTAAGTTTTTAAATCGCTTTTTTTAATTGTGTATTCTTTTTCTAGGCCAGATAAAATATCATCCAGACTTACCTTGGAATTCAAACAAGATAAATCCCATATCTTTGAAGCGGTTTCATTTAATATAAAAATCTTATCTTCATCCTGGCTTAAAATCACCAAGCCATTGTTAACCTTTTTACTAAACAATCCCTTTTTTGCTTTTATATACATCATTTTACGACCTTTGATATTAGTTTACGACAATATATTATTAAAGTCAAGACTAAATATCTGAATCTAATCGAATCGAGAATATCCTGCACCAATAAGATTATATCCGCTGTCCTAACTTGAAATAGACCTTCCAAAACAAAGTTCCGGCCAGATGCGTAATTAAATTTTTCTTTTCTTTGAAAATAATTCTTCTAAATACAACTAATTTTTTGTGCAAAAAAATGAATACCGAATCATACAAATTGCATTTTTCCCAGTATTTGGGATTAACGATATTGTTGTTTTTATCTCTTACTTCAATAACTTTACCCAGCACATCTTTATCATCCAATATTCTAAAATTTGAATTAGCATCACCTTTTTCCCAAAACAAAAAACCACCGTTTTTTTTTCTAAAAATCCCTATTAGCCTGTGGCATACTAAATTGTTTCTATAAAAAACTACAATATCACCTATCTTTAATCTTGCGGGCTCTATTGGAATAACCTTAGCCTTCCAACCCTGCTTAATAGCAGGCGTCATGCTATTGGTCTTCATTGTGCATATTCCGCCTTTTAATCCAAGTATTAAACAACTAATATCCTCTTCTAAAATAATATTATTATCTCCCATTTATAACCCCAATATTTAATATGTTGAAAGAATACATTTGATATTGTATCATAAATACATGCTCAATATAAATAAAATCACAAATGAAAATAGACTCATCTACCTTTTAGCTAAACAAGATCTTGGCTCTGATGAAATCGAGGAGTTAAAAGAAACTGCTAATTCTTCTAAGATTGATCTTGCGTATATTTTTAGGACTTCTTTTGCGCACGGGATAGAGCCTCTTATTTATTTAAATATAAAAAAATATCTGCCGCAAATTCTTTCTCCAAATCTAGTTTCTAAATTTGAAGAAGGTTATAATAAAATTCTTATAAATAATGTTTCCCTTTTCAAAGAGCTTATAAATGTTGCAAATCTTTTAAATAAATCCAGTATACCATTTGCAGTCATTAAAGGTCTGCCTCTCACAGAAAGATTATATAATGATATAGGAATAAAAAAGTCCATAGATATAGATATATTTGTTAAGGAGAATGACATACCTTTTATTAAAAATATTTTTTTATCAAATGGTTACGAAATATATAAAGATAAGCCTTTAACTTACGGCTTAGTCTTTCTTAAAAAGGGTGGGTCTAAAATAGCTAGACTTGTAGAATTTGAGACGAAATTAATCCGTCAGCATCCTGTAAAAAATATAGATTATGAAAAAGATATCTGGACTACTATTCAAACTGTAGAAATTGACGATTTAGATTTTCCGGCTTTGTCCTTTGAAAATGAATTATTATATCTATGTTTACATAACTTTCATCATTTATATCTTAATTTTGCATCACTTCGTACTAAACACCCTATATATACAGAATTTAAATGGCTATGCGATATAAATAATTTTATAAACATATATGGCAATAAAATAAATTGGGGTCTTTTCACTGAAAGATGTAAAAGATATAATCTATCTACTATAATTTACTATATATTTCTCCAAACTAAAATCTATCTAAAAACCTCCATTCCAAACAGTGTCTATTTAAACCTAAGACCTTCTGCAATCAGGTCTTTTATAATAAAACATTTCAGTCCAGAACCTCTACTGAAAATTAATATCCAAAATAGTATTTTAAAATATACAATTGCGTATTATAAAATCGCCCTACTTTATTTTTCGTTAATACCTGTTAATATGATACTTCTACGTATCAAAATGGTAACAAGGTTCCACTTTCTTATAATTATTAATATTTTTTCCAGATTGCGTAAATCATTTTATTCTTCAACTAAATCCTATAGATGATAAGCATTATTATAGTAACATATGATCGTATACAATCTGTTAAAAAATGTATAGAAGGTATTCTTAAACAGAATAATAATAAATGCGAAATTATTGTTATAGACAACGGCTCAAATGACGAGACCTATGAAATCCTGGAAAAGGAATATAAAAATGTTATAAAATTAATCAGAAATAATGTTAGAAAAAATTTAAAATATTGTAAAAAGGTTGGGATTGAGAATTCAGTAAGTGAGATAATTGCATTTATTGATGATGATTGTGTACCGTCAGAAAATTGGCTAGACTGTATCCGTAGTTCTTTTAGTAATTTTGACTGCGATATATTGGCTGGCCCTGTTAAGTCACTAAATAACATAAAGCTCCCATACTGGTGGCAAGATTCTTTAAATTGGACAATCGGAATTGCTGACTTAGACAATCATTATTTTATGCCTTTAGGTTGTAATGTAGCGTTTAAAATAAAGGTTTTAAAAGAAATAGAATTGCAAAATGAAGATAATTTTAAAAAAGCAGACCTAGTTTATACCGAAGATACCCTAAGAATTAAAACTGCGATTAAAAAAGGCTATAAAATAAGGCTAGATAATTCGATGGTAGTAAAACACGAAATAGATCCTAAAAAGCTATCTTTTAAATATATAATTTACAGAGGCTGGCTTGAAGGAAACCACTGGGCACAAAACGAAAGAAATTTAAAAATATTAGTTATTCGTATCCTTGCCTTATTGATTAATCCGTTGAGGTTCATTATTACATTGAACTTCAATTATTTTCTAAGGATTATTGTAAGCTTATCTTATATAGTCACATTTTTAAAAGAACATGCGCATAGCAATTGATGCTCACTCATTGGATACTCAGTCAGGTGGAAACGAGGTCTATACAGAAAACCTTATAAATTCGCTATCGCAGTTAGACAAAGAAAACGAATACCTCATCTACACAAATCCCAAAATACGTCTTAACCTCCCCATTAATTATAAAATAATTAAAATACATACTAAAAATAGGCTTATGCGTTCCTTATACTTATCTAATCGAGTTAAAAAAGACTCTCCTGATATCTATCATGGCCAATATTTCCTTCCACTTTTTTGTAACTGCCATTCTGTCATAACAATCCACGATGTATCATTTAGAAGTCATCCTGAATGGTTCACGAATCAAGAAAAAATAATTTTTAAATTTGTGAATAATTCTTTAAAAAAGTCTAAAAGAATTATAGCCGTATCTAATTTTACAAAAGGGGAAATCCTGAGATTCTTTGATATCAATGAAAATAAAATATCGGTTATATATAATGGTGTAAGCGACATATTTAGGCCAAATATAGACGATACAAAAATTTCTAAAGTCAAGGCGAAATACTCCTTGCCAGATAATTTCATATTATATGTGGGACGTTTTAATGTCCGTAAAAATATATCTACATTAGTAAAGGCTTTTTCCATATTTAAAAAACAAAATAAATCCGATTTTAAATTAATTCTGGTAGGTAAGTATGATTGGAAGTCTGAAAATCTTAAAAGACTTATAATAAAGCTATACTTATCAGATGAAATCAAATTCATAAATTATTTACCATATGTAGAATTGCCCCTAATTTATAATGCTGCCAAGTTATTTGTATTTACCTCTTTCTATGAAGGGTTTGGACTTCCGCCATTGGAAGCAATGGCTTGCGGTATACCTACCATAACTTCCGATATACCTGTATTCTGTGAACTTATAGAAGATGCCAATATCAAAGTAAATCCTTATGATACAGAGGGATTAGCAAAGGTTATGGGAAAATTAACTTTCGATGAACACCTCAGAAAACATATGGTTTCAAAGGGTCTGGAAATAGCTAATAGATACAGATGGAAAAATACAGCGCGCGAAACACTAAATATTTATAAAGAACTAATAAAATGAAAATTGCTATCTTAGGAACGAGAGGCATACCTGCTTGCTATAGTGCCTTTGAGGCCTGTGTAGAAGAACTTTCGCCGAGGCTTGTAAACAACGGGCATAAAGTAACTGTTTATTGCAGAAGATATTATCAGAAGCCTAAATTAGACTTATACAAAGGTGTTAGATTAATAACTTTGCCTACTATAAAAAATAAATTTCTGGAAACATTTGTGCACACGCTTTTATCTACCTTACATGCAGTATTTACGAATATAGATATAGTTCAGTACTTTGGCGTAGGAAATTCCATTTTTACTTTAATACCGCGCATATTTGGTAAAAAAACATTTATAAATGTGGACGGACTTGATTGGACACGTAAAAAATGGCCATATCTAGCAAAACTTTTCTTAAGATTTTCTGCGTTTCTGGCAACATTTCTACCTACCAATTTCATTACTGACTCGAAAACAATAGTCGACTATTACAAAAGGGTATTTCATAAGACCCCTCATTATATCCCTTACGGAGCCAATATTAGCCAATCATCTGAAAATGCTAAGAATCTATTGGTTAAATTTGGTCTTGAAAAGAATAAATATATTCTCTTTGCAGGTAGACTCATCCCGGAAAATAACATCCATCATTTAATATCAGCCTTTAATAAAATTACAACTGATTTAAAACTTTTAATTGCAGGAAAAGGTACATATGAGACAGATTATATAAGATCTCTAAAGAAAAATACCGCACCAAACATTGTATTTACTGGTTTCTTAACTGGAGAAGACTATAAGGATATCTGTTGTAATGCCTATCTGTTTGTAGAACCAACAGAAGCAAGCGGTACTCATACAGCAATACTAGATGCCATGGGTTATGGAAATTGTATCTTAGTTAATAACATTCCTACTAATTTAGAAGTTATTGGTAGCGCGGGATTCAGTTATGATGGGGCTAAAAAAGACGAGGATTTGAAAGATAAAATGGAGTGGTTAATTAATAATCCCCAAATTGTAGATAAATATAAATCTAAATCATTGGAGCATGCGAAGAAAGTCTATTCGTGGGATAGGGTTACTGAACAATATGAATCTTTATATAAACAAAAAAAAGACAGATAACAAGAGTGAATAATATATGTATTGTCTAAATATCTTTTTTCAACGTTAACGATGAAAGCATGCCACAGTAAATCCAGAAAATATAGAATGGCACAGTCCAGTAAAGTAGGTCGTAGGTAAGCATATTAAATAGCATTCCGAAAATACCCGCACTTAATACCAGACACATTTCACTATTACAACTGTATCCCCTTATTAATAAAGAAGAAACAAAGAAAATAAAAGCCAAATATGCAAAAATTCCAGATTCAGCCAATATTGTAAGATGCATATTATCGGCTATTTTTACCAAATAATTTGCATAGTAATTAGCTCTTGCTCGGGGACTGTATTTATTAAAAGAGGGCCTAAAATTATCTAATCCCACACCAATGAAAGGACGCTTTTTTAAAATATTAAAGGTAGTAATAAACCTTGCTATTCTATATTCGTAAATTCCTTTTGAGCTCAGTCCCTTTAATGAAAATCTTTCTACATTCTTTGATTTAAAAAATGAAAAAATAGATATAAGAAAAAAAGTAGTCAAAATCAAATAAATTATAAATTTCCTGTTCCTTTTATAAAAATAAAAGATTGATAACACTATTAATCCTACAAAGCTTCCCCTTGAAAAAGTTAAGATCAATCCTATAACACACAAAATAGCCGAAGCTATCCCGAAGATCTTTAGCAAATTTTTCTTGGCGTTAAATGATATATAATATGAAAATGGAATACATGCTAAAAGGTAAGTACCAAGTACTGCAGGCACTGCCTGCGTAGACATTGCCCGACCCTGGACTAAATAGACTCTATACCAAATATTTTTAAATATATTTTCGTAAAATATATTTTTATGAAACAGGATTTCTAAAATTGCTATAAAAGCTACTATATCCGCCAAAACGCAAACAAATAGCGCTTTCTTTATAAATCTATTTTTTAAAAAGATGCCAATCTTTTTAAAAAAGTAGTACAAAATGAGGATGGGAATCGCATAGTTCCGAAATCTATTTAAAGCAATTATTTTATTTAAAGCAAGAGATGAACTTACTGTTAATATTAATAAATACGCCCAAAGAAATAAATCTTTCTTATCAAAAAATATTTCCCTAAAATCTTTGGAATCATAAATAGTATAAAGACAAAGTATTGCTAATAATATATATGTTACTGTATTTATTAAATTTATATCTTGTATCGACCCCGCAATAAAAGAAAGCCATATAGCCACTATTATTAAAATAGTATAAAATGAATTTCTAATAAAATCTGTATTAATCATTAATTAAGTTAAGGCGGGGAATTTGGGTTCTCTATGCTTACCCGTAGTTCGTTTGACTAACATCTCTTCTCTGGCATGAGCTACTTCGCAAAAATAATCAACTGGTTTGTCCATCTCTCCATTCTCCAAATATGCATGTGCGGGGCACCAGATACAGAGATTTATTATAGGACAAGTTCGGCATTTCTTTAAAAACTCTATTCTATTTGAACGCATATCTCTTACTTTTGGAACAAAATTCTGCCATGCCTCGCTAAGGCTCCCTTTTTTAATGTCAAAGATACAATCCGGATGCCAAAGCGAAGAGCAGAGACGAAACCAACCATCATAACTTACGGTAAAACTTCCATTTCCCGTGCCACAATGAAAAAGATGATTACATTTAAATTGGGAAAAATGAGGATTAATAAGTTTATTGCAATTTTTTTCTAAAACACCAAAACGTTGAGGATCCTTTTGTTCAATATCTACAATTTCTTGTGGTGAGAGTCTTTCTGATTTTATCTCTTCATTTCTAAATTTATTATTGTCAAAACGAAGGTGTAGAAAGGGGTCAAAGCGAAAATAATCTTTTGTCCTTTGCCGGCAAAACTTAGCAATCTCTTCTAACTCATTAACATTTGAACACAATGCCATTGTCTTAAAACGGACTTTTATCCCATTTTTAAGTAAAAGATTCAATCCGCGCATAAAAGCATTAAATGAACCCGGCGTTCTCGATATGCTTTCATAGGTGTCTTGCGTTAGTCCATAGACTGTCACCTCAATATCTCTAGGAGGATACTTCTTAAAAAAATCGATATGCTCTTGGTTAATTAGGGTAGCATTAGTAAAGACTGAAATGAGAATTCCCTTTTGTTTTAAATAACTATAGATATCAAAGAAATCCTTCCTTAAAAGCGGCTCTCCTCCAGTAATAAGACACCATAAAGCCCCTAAAGACACAGCCTGGTCAACTATTTCCTTAATTTCATCCAGAGAAAGCTCTTTTTCTTTTGCCTTCTCATCATTAGACGGTAAATTTATATAGCAATGGCGACAGTTATTATTGCAACGCGCAGTTATTTCTAAATCAAAAGAAAATAGACCCTTATTGCTTTTCATCTTCTGCCAAAGAGAAAATTCAGATAAAGAAACATTTGCTACACAAGATTTACTCATTTAATTAACCTAATCTTTATTAATATAAAATTGACAAAAAACCTAAACCCCTTTAACCTCAACAAGCATTTTTCTTTTCAAGAGCTCTTCTGTAAACCCAACAACATCTTTTTCTATCTCTTGTGGGGAACCTCCAAAATCTAATGTTAAATCTTTTACTATATCTTTTAAAGTTCTTTTTCTATCCAGTCTATCCCATATGGCCTTGCCAGTCTCACTAAGAGTAAATATCTCATCTTCCAAATCGCCTATTCCGGAAGTTATTGGAACAATAATAAAATTCCCCTGAATTTCTCGCGCTACCACATCCTCTGACGGAACATAAACATTATCAAGACTAACCTTTATATCCATACATATTCCTCCTTTGTAGTAAGATTACTTTATTAAAAATATTTTTTTTCGATTATTTCAAAATAGTTATTGATGTAGATTATGAAAGAATATAATTTATTAGCATAGACAATGATAAATAAAATAAACTAATGTGTAACATAATATCTAGGCAGAATCTAAACATAAAAAATTTTCAATAATCATCTGATACAAGATAGCCTAAATCAACTAACTCTTGTACTATAGAAATCTGTGTCTTATCTTTAGGTATAAACACATACTCGTTTGGTGACTTCTGAGGATTTGAACAATTGATCAAAGAACTCCATAGTCCTCTTGGGTAACGCCGTACGCGCGGACCAGGAAAGCCAAATTCTAGTATGGCTCTTTCTTTCTCCCATAAAACAATCCTAAAAAATCCACGCCATTTACTGCCCCTTTGCACTTCTGGCGGTGTACTCTTAGCTGAATATATCCCCTGAATAATCGGTAACCTACGATCAGAAGGGCAATCTCCATATACATAATTTCCTTTAGGCAATTCAATCATCGTATTTATAAAATTATTAAAAACTCTGCCATCGATACACCTATATAGCCGTTTTTTTATCTCGCATTTAGTTTTCCTTATATCAATGGATTTTTCTGCGGCTTTATTTTTCAGATAGTCTATGGCCCACCTTAATCTCTTCATCGATGTTGCAACATCGCATTCTTTAATAATGATATTGTGATATTGTTTCGGAGATAAAAGTTTACATTTACGAATTGCCTCTAGTAATACGGCTTGAAACTGTTTAAGACTAAAACGAGAACCAAATAGAGAAGGATATGTATCAACTCCTTTCCATGGCAAGCTTTCTGCTAAAGGCCGTAGTCCACAAAAATTTGTTGTAATAACCGGTACTCCACAAGACAAAGCTTCTCTTGGCGTGATACCAAAATTTTCATCTGGTTGAACAGAGGGATTTACAAAGAAATCCGCTGACCAAAATAACTCTCTTAAGGCCTTCTTATCTTTAGCCGGATGAAGGCGAAGCCAAGATCGCCGTTCCCTTTGTAATATTTCCTCATTCAGAAAATGCATGAAGGTTGAATGTTGCGCAAATGAAAAATCAAAATTATTGTTATACTCTACATCGCCTACCAAGGTAAGTACAATGTTAGACATAGGCCAAATATCCAATATACGAATCAATTGACAAATCCCTTTGGTAACAATCCACCTTCCTGCATATACAATGTGTAACTGTCTTTCTCTTATACCTTCTTTCTGGCGGGCTACTAAACGCTGATTAATATCAGGTGGAACATAAAAATCAGTATCTACTTTTGGCGGAAAAACACTCATCTCTGGTACTGAGTCATTAAAATAATACTTCAGCTGTTCTAACTGAAATTGGGTTGATACAAGTTCTATTTGGGCATGAGATTGATATTTCGCAGTTAACAAACCTTCTGGATTCAATAGACCTCCAAGAGAAAGATTGAGAGTCCGACGTGGTATCTTCGACCATCTTATATCTTTTCCAGTATTATGCGACGACAAAAAGATAGCCTCTGGCTTTCCCAGAATAGCTGCAAAATCATCTTCTCTTATTTCTTCATCTAAAGGAATAATTTTACCAAAACAACTAACGCATTTGAGTAACCAATTTAAATATGCCACAACTGATGTCCACGCATTAAGTTTGGAAGAGTTTCTTTTGTCATTTACCATTTGAAAGATGTCTTTCAAGATATAAAACTTCATATCATTTATATTTATATATTTTAATTATTCACTAACGGCTACGCTTAGAAATCAATTCTCTCTAATTGTTTCTTCCCCACAAACTCTCTTATCCTTTCTCTCCAATCCTTTACTTCCCAGGCCATCTCACCTTCTTTAAGTAATCCGAGATACTTAGCCTGAGCGTGAGCGATTTCGCAAAAATACTCAACCGGTGTATCAAGAGTGCAGTATTCCATCCAGGATTTTGCCGGGCACTGCTCGCAAAGACCTTTTAAAAAACACTTTGCGCAGCGCTTAAGGTAGTCTGAATTAGTTGCCTTGATTTCTCTTGTCTTTGGAAAAAAATTCTCCAAAGCATCTTTTAAAGTGCCTTTTCTTAAGTCATAAACTGTATCTGGATGTCTAAGCATCATGCAAGACTGAAATTTTCCATAAGCGTCAACACAACCGCCATGCCCTGAACCGCAGGAAAAAAGTCTATCCCCTGCCGGACGCATAAACTTAAAGCAGAATTCTTTCATTTCTTTAATATATTTATCTTTCCTGCGAGTAAAAAATCTTACTCCGTCTTGCGGTGAAACCCTAAGTTTTTTTATCAATTCATTTTTCTGTACCTCCCTCCTGCAACGCAGGTCAAAAAACATAGAATATGAAGGCGGATTATCCATCCAAGGGATAGCGGCAGCCCATTTTTCAAACTCATCTGTTTCTTCTTTGTTGCCCGGCAAAATTGCGCCTTTTACCACAAAAGGAACTTTATGTTCCAGTAATAAATTTATCCCTCTCCGGGAAGATTCAAATGAGCCGCTGATTCGGGTTACTGCCTCATACGAACTTTTCTTCATCCCATAGACACTAACCTCTATCTTCTCTAAAGGTGGTATTTGCGAAAATAACTCTGCCAAATGCAGAGTAATTAAAGAGGCATTGGTAAAAAGCATGACTTTTAGACCTAACCTTCTGGCAAAGACATACAATTCCTCAAAATCTTCTCTTAAGAGTGGCTCACCACCCGTAAAACGCACAGTCATACAACCCAAAGACACCGCTTCTTTAAGAATATTCTTTATTTCTTGGGAGGATAACTCCTTTTTCTTTGCGGTTAAATCATCGGCTGGCAAATTTATACAGCAATGAATGCAGTTGTTGTTACAGCGTTCAGTAAGCTCCATATCCAGCCGGCCTAAAACCAGAGATTTATTTTCCCATAAAGAAGCTTTATTTATAGGTAGTTTTGTAACGTAAGGACCTTCTGCCATATAAGTTATAGTTTTCTTAATATATCTACAACCCGTCCGCTCTTGTCAAACCTAAGCGCATAGCAAGGAACCTCCTGCGCTATCTTATCCACCAACAACAATGTTTTCTCCCACCAATCAGCGGTTACAAACGGCCTGACCAAACAAGCCAGAATTCTTTTGGTGATTTCTTTTTTATCTTCTAGCAATATAAGCTGATTTTTATTAGCTCTTTCTAAAAACATCATCGCTCTTAAAGGGGCGGAATTTGCAGAGACATCCGGAATATCTCCGTGGCTCCAGGTGCCGTATATTTCAAAACCTTGTGGCTGTTTCCTTATAATAATGCGGTCATCGCAGAGGATTTCTGCCTTGCCTTTTAGCATTGTTGCCATTGTAGATTTCCCTGCCTCAGAATGGCCGACAAAAAGTAAACCCTTACCTCCAAAATTTACTCCGCAGGAATGCAGGAAACACCCCTGCCTATCCGCTAAGATGCGCGCCAGGAGTATCTGGTCAGTAGGAAACATAGTTAATGAATGCAGGTTGCCCTTTATGAAAGTTTCTTCCTTGTCATTGTAAATTCTTGCGCGGCTGTGGTCTGAATTAAAAACTACCACGCGATGCAAACTTTTATCCCCTTGTCTCGGCGAAATCCACAGATATATCCAAGAATTACCTTTTCTATAAACCGCCCAGGGCGGTTTGCGGTAAAACTCCTTGCCTAAATCTTGGCCATTCAAATCCGGCAGAAAAAAGTGGTGCCTGATGGAAATAGTGTCTCTGCCTGCGGTATCAATTTCAAAATGCTTAAACTTGGGATGAAATGTCTCATCATTAATCGACAAATCAGACTCTACCTGTATTGTAATATCCGCGATTTTGTAATAGCGACGATGATTAACTTTCCACTCTTCTTTAAATTTGCGCATCTCGTTAGCAACGGCACAGAGATACTCAACCTTGGCACTAAAATTCCCGTGCTCTAAGTATCCGTAAACCGGACAAATTCGGCAGTCTTGTCGTAATTCACAGGAGCCGCAATTCTTCTTATATTCTTCATTAACTTTAACTTTAGCAGCTAAGAAAGGGATAAATTCTTCCCAGCCCTCCTTAAAACTCCCCCCTCTTAAATCATAACGTAAAGCAGGGTCTTTGATAAAACAACAAAAAGTCATCTTAGCGTAAGGGTCTATATGGAAATTGCGCCTGCCGGCAATACATGCAGAAAACAAATAATCATTTTCGTTTTTATTACGGCAACTAAAACTTGGTTCGTTTTTTATCCACTCCTCATCAGATAAATCTGGCTTATCTAACTCCACAACTTCTTCAGGCGCCAACCTCTGGCGCATAATTTCGGCATTTATCCTTTTATCTCCACAGGCGGAAAGGTAAAGCCAGGCCGCGCCCACCCGATAATGTTTGCTCAAAGATTCCGCTAATTTCACCATATCCTTAAACTGATGATAGTTATCTTTCATCGGGATAAGCTGGATTGTAAAGCCAGCACCTGCTTCCTTTAAATATCTAAAGCCACGCATCGTCGCCTCAAATGAGCCGGGGTTACGGGTAATATGATCATGCACTCTAGCGGTTGCTCCATAAAAGGCAACCATTTTGATACCTTTTCTTCTTAAAAGCTGGGCTATTTTAGGCGTAATCAGGGTACCATTGGTATTTATAGAGTAAGAATTGGAATTGACGGTAAGATAAGCAAAAATCTCGGCAAAATCCGGCCGAAGCAGCGGCTCTCCGCCAGAAATCTTCCATCTACGGCAACCTAACTTACGTGCATCAGCAACTATTTTCTTTATTTCTTCAAAGGAAAGTTCTTTATTTATCTCAAAGGAATCGGGTGGGATTCTCAACCAACAGTGGCGGCAATTATTATTACAGCGATAGGTAAGGTCAAGACTACCCTCCAAAGGTAAACGGGGTAAATTATTTGTCTTCTTTATTTCCAGATAGCTATCGTGGACCATATCTAAATTATATCATCCAAAGTTTGTCTTAGATAAAATGGAGCCCAACGGATGAGCCCCTGGCTTTCCCTGTCTACGGCAGGCAGGTGCGAAGGCGGATAAATCCAGAGGCTTATAAACCAATGTTTTCATTCAACAAGAGTTTTAACCATGGTTACTCTTCTGCGGCCGCTTAGAAGCCTCTCCTCTTCTAATTTACTTTCAAGAGATGGAATAATCTTTGTCCTAAAGCCTAATTTATTGTATAAATCTATGGCACGACGATTGTCTTCGCAAACAAGAAGGGATAATTCTGAAGCGCCTTTCTCTTTGGCTTTTCTTATAACATTTTTAGTTAGCCCTTCACCTATTCCTATGCCGCGGTAAAGAGGTTTTATCCTGAGGCTCATAAGCCAACAACCGATATAGGGATTGCTACTATTGTGATACCTGACCAATTGCACAAAACCAATAATCTTTTCATCTTTTTTTGCCACGAAATTAGTCACACTGGGATTATATGAGACGGGGATTTCTGTTTTAGGATTAAACCAGCGATGCACCTTTCTCATATCTTCCTCATCTCCCTCTTTTATCTCTATGCCATTGACTAATAATCTGGCAATCTTTTTATAAAAAGTTGCCCCTTGTATCTTTAGCAAACCGAATTTTAA
>Ga0315289_10006438_pt1 | contig 17259 bp, 13 predicted proteins | sample YL17G11_40_MG_FD_203452 | JGI IMG/M metagenome (GOLD analysis project Ga0315289, IMG submission 203452) | Sediment microbial communities from Yellowstone Lake, YNP, Wyoming, USA - YL17G11_40 | ecosystem: Environmental > Aquatic > Freshwater > Lake > Sediment | place: USA: Wyoming | collected... | reverse complement strand
CCGAGCCGCCTGTAGAGCTCCACCGCCCGCCTCCTCGCCGGGGAACGCGTGTCGAGCCGGCTGTTCCTCCTAGGCTTGACCACCGCCTCTACGCCCTTCGCCTCCAGCAGGTCGTAGACGTCCCCCGAGTCGTATGCGCCGTCCCCGAACACCTTCGCCACCCGCACACGCTTCTCCGCCCCCTCGATGAGGCCCGGGAACGCCTTGACGTCGTGGGCGTCGTCGGTGGAGACCTCCATGGCGACGACCTCGTGGGTCTTGGTGTTCACGGCGAAGTGGAGCTTCACGTACCGGCTCTTCTTCCCGTGTACCCGCTCCACCCATCCGCCGGCTTTGTGCACCTTGACTCCGGTGGAGTCTAGGGAGATGGCGACGGGCTCGTCGCTCTCCTGGAGGTGTCTGTAGGGGCTGAGGTCTAGGCGGAGGATGCGTTTCCTGAGGCCGGAGTAGTCTCCGGGTGGGAGGGCTGGTACGAGTCCGTGTAGGGTGTGTGTGAATCCCTGGAGCTGGCGGTAGGGCATCTGGTAGAGGTATCTGACGGTTGCGAGGAGGGTGATGTAGCTGTTGGCGAGCTTGAAGTGGAGTCCTCTTTTGTGCTTGTTCATGTTTTTGAGCTCTTCTTCGTTGTTTTTCAGGGATCCGATGTCTAGGATGAGTTCTCCTCGCCTGATGAGCCTCTTATCGGTCTCTTTCCAGCCCATTATTATGAAATATGCCCTGTTTTATCTATAAGTTTTCCTGATAATCCACAAATCATTATTTCACTCTTTGTCGCTTCAGTTATAATAAAAAAAATGCAAATTGCAGCGATAAATAGGTTGTAAGGTGATAGTAAAACTTGGAACCATGGAATATTTGGATGAGAGGTAAGCGCTAATTCTTCACGGGTAGAGGGGGGAGATAGATCGGATATGATTCCTTTTATATAAAGATGTGAAAAAATTATATTTTTTGGACTAACAAATTGTGAAGAAAATGTAACGTCTCCTTGAACCATAGCCCTTCCAAATGTACCAGCCAATGGAATATAGGTGGTGGCATTGGCATATGCTTTAAGGTTGTTAAAAGTGATTACTCCAGAAGCATTAACAAATGGAAGCCTTGCAGCAAGGGAATTAATGGACGAATTAAATTCAATTACTCTTAATTCCCGGATATCAGGATTAATAATGTAAATTTTAGTTCCAATCGTTGGTTTGATCGATATGTAGGATTCTGAAGGTTCTAACAATGATGTGGAGTTATCTATCACTATAACACTCTTTTCTCCTCCAACATTAATTTGCTCTCGCTCCCACCTCAGCAAGGACATCTGACCAACAAGCCAGGGCCCCCCCTCTAAGTAGTGCCACAGACCTTGAACTTTAGTTAGATCTGGGTTGCCCCTTATTTCGTCCGGCTTATTCAACGGAAACACGAGTCTCTTCCAACCTGTGAAGTCATCGTGCCAGTAAAATACTAGACTATCGTTTATTGTTGTTGGGGAAATTGTTTGAATCAGTATCGTGAATGAATTCCCAGTGTTTGCTCCATACCAATCAAGAGTCAAATAGGCATTCTCACTCCAGTTTTGTGGCGAGTCGAAAATATGTTCCAGATGGGCTCTTTGATAAGTTCCGGTCGTCTGCTCGATCCTAATGAAATTCTTGTCGTCGCCCTCGCTAAAAGAGCCATTGGACATAGACCAATCAAGCGAACCACCCGGGTCTTTTTTCAACGTCCAGAACTCGATCGGTGCGCGCGCGTCTAGGGATTTAGAGATTAAATGTTCAATGGCCAAGAGGTCGCTGTGAACCTCTAACCTGCCTTTTACCTCGATCGCACCACTGGCTGACTCATAAGATGGAGGCAGGTACACTTTGTGAGTATAGTAATCCAATATAGGAATCTCCTTCTTGATTTCCTCTAGAAAGCCCTCTTCAGAAATCTTTGATGTCTCCCCCGATTTAATCACAGAAAAGACATCCACATACACAATTTTACCCGAACCAATTTTTTCCACAGATACGGATGGAGAGGAACTGTTCAGCTTTGATCTCAACAAGCGTGCAAAATAACCATCTCCACATGTATTAAGAACTATCAAGGTGTTCCCGTCTGAAGCCCAGCTGGAAAGGTCTTTAGGAGGGTCGAGGGGATCGGAGTTCAATATAATACAAGAATAAGTACGTATGTAGGGCATGAGGTTTTCCTTTAGAAGGTCATCGACGTAAAGAAATGAGTAGTTTAAATGTAGAAGGGAAGGCAACAAGGCAGGATAAACATCGTTTTCAGAGAATGTTGTTAATTTAATTGTCGATGGTATATGAAGTAACGCTAAGGAAGCGTTAGGTGTCGAGGGGTTCAGATCGGGAACGTTGTATATTTTAACTTCGCCGTTATCAAAAGTCTTATTAAAAAAGTTGAAGAAGAATGAAAGGGTGGTTTTGCCTTGCAAGAGTGCACCATCCTTTCTTGATAAATAAATGTATTTGACATTCGAAGAGGCGAATATGTCGACTGCAAGGTAAGGATCTGATGAGAAAGGCCTCAACTGTTCATCTAAGTGCGGCGAAACCTGAACTTGGAAATCCTGTGTCCGTGTTATACCAGCGAAACTGTACAACTTGGCTGAAGAATCTGCGGTAAAAGATAGGACAGTTGAACTAGGCGTTAGATGTTGTCTCAGGTAGTAGAGTGCCTCTATTTCAGGAACGGTTAGTCTGCGCTCACCTTCAATTGTACCCCAATGTGATGCTTCAGTGTAGAAGAAAACCGTGGATAGCCCGCTTGAGAGAATTATCATAAGGAGCAAGCAACTACACAGAATTTGCCTCTTAGGCAAAGGAAGAGTGAGCTTAAAAGATCCACTTGCAGTTTGTTGTTTTATGATTCCATAGGCGGCAATAACACATGCACCAAAGAGCATGAAGGAGGTGAACCTGCCTGACGCGTAAAAGAAAGGGTAGAGGTTACTTATTTGTTCCAATGCATAAGAAGAGACTGTCATCGTCAGGAAAAAAACAAGTCTTCTGTCCCTTAAGATGTGCCGATAATAGAAAAGTATAGATAATACAAACAACAGCCCAACAGCACCGAAGGTAAGCGGAAATATGAAGAAGGGAATGTAGGACTCAAAACCATATTTAGGGTAATACAGATCATGATGAACATATGTCCAAATTAGGATTGAAAGCAGATAAAAGTACAACAAAACCCATTTAGCAACCTTCCAGAACCCTACCAAGACCCCGGAATCTACTTTGAGCTTGTTAAGTATCGAATCAACAACATTTCTTTTTATTATTATTGAAGTAACTATTAGAAACATTGAAAAGAGTACTAAGAGAAGAAAAGGCATATTAATAATACTTTTCCCTGTTAAAAAACTAACGGTAAACGCATACTGTCGAACTGGAGCAGTTAAATCAACAAGTAACACAATAGATAGCCCAGCAAGGATGGACGCGCCCATCTCCCAAGTAAATTTTTCATGAAAAAAGAGTGCGTAAAGAAGTAAAAAAAATGCGAAAATGTATACTTCAGGAGAATGGATCAAAAATCCGCCTGCCACAAGAAGAGTCATGAAACAAAATCTAGAAAATCTACTAAGATCCATCTTTATCAAAGCTAGTAACACTAGAAAAACTGGCAGTCCAACACATTCCAACGATACGATGCCAGAGGTTAAAAAATAAATACGCCCCTCTAATATGTCATAGGTTCTATATGCTGCCTCATGTAAAAAGTATCCGACATATGACCCTGAGAACTTCAAATAAAGCGCGTATAGACCTCCAAATCCCATGAGAATTGAAAATGAAAGAGCTATCAGCGGGATTCTTTTATCTTCTTCTCGGGAAAACCAAATTTTCACCATCGAATAAAAAGCTAGTATTGGCATTAGTTCTAGAAAATGTAATAACTGGTAGGTGGTTTCTGATGGGAGACCTGATATAGAGAATATGGCAGCTAGATATAAATGCATAAAATATGGATAACCTGACATATAAGAAGGAAAGCCTTCTAAATATTGAATTGCCGTACCATGGTAACCCCACAGCGCTAATGAAAGAGGCAGATTTGAAATCAGAATAAATGAGGATGCAATAATAAGCACTAAAAAAATTGAGCAAATAAGTAGACCTCTAAACAGGTTAACAGTTATTGTCTGCTTCTGTTTTTCTTTAAATGTATATATATTTCTTCTGAAGTAATTTATCGCTACAAGAATTAAATTAATTATCGAAATCGCTATTAGGACAATAGAAGATACGTCAAGATGAGAAGCGCAAATTAAGAAGTATATAAACGATGTGAAAATCATACTCAACAAATAAGATAATACAATTAAGAGAGTACCTGATATCGAGCTATGCTTATCAATAATTTTTATAAATAAAAATCCTAAAGAAAAAGTCGTCAAAAATAAAGATGAACCAAATCTTAGCCAATTAATTAATGGAAAATCCATAAATAAAACTGTTGAAGACGGATATAATGGAGGAATTAATATTAAGCTAATTACAGATATAATCACTATAATATAAATTAATTCTGATTTGCTGATTTTAAGCAAAGAAAAATCAGAGATAAAGCGTAAACTGATTTCTTCATGAGGCGTAAGATACAAAAAGAAGAATAGAACAAATATAGAAAAAGGTATACCAATTATAAAAATTATATTTTCGTTTAAAATATTAGATATTGAAAAAAAGAACGTTAAGGAAATAATTAAGAATGCTGTTGAGAGAAGATACCTTCTGTTCATATTGTCAATCCATTTTTAATTCAATACACGTACAATGCAATCGATAAAAAAAGCACTTTCCAAATAAAAATTCTTTCCTCGATTGAGAACTCCATGATTGAATTTTTATCCCCTCGTTCATCTATTTTAACTTTACCCCATGGCTACTAACACTCATTGAGTAGATTTTTTATTATTTCATGCAAAGCTTCTTCTCTCTTACTCAGAGGAAACTTTTTAACGATTCTATTCCTCGCTTCTTTTCCTTTAGGGGATAACAAAGCCTCTTTAATTGCTAGAGCAGTTTTCCTTGGATTGCCATATGGCACGTAGATACCTGTATTTCCGACGACTTCAGGTATAGCTCCTCTTTTAGTTATAACCGGAACTTCTTCACATAGCATTGCTTCCGCTAGTGAACAACCAAAACCCTCATGGGCGGAAACTTGAACATAAACCCTGGCCTTCTGCATAAAACCTAACAAATCTGGAAAAGGTATGAAGCCAGTGAATTTTACATTTGATCCAGCTATAGATTTCAAGTATGATATACACTCATCTTCATGAGCGCCAACAAGCATAAATTTAACATCATTTAAGTAGTTAGCAGCCTTTACAAAGGTCTCGAGACCCTTCCTTGCCATGTTGCCCCAGCTTACACCTCCAACAGTCAATACTAGATTTTCTTTTTCTCCTTCAGATTTATATTTTTCATATTCAAATCCATGGTACACTACCCTTACTTTTTCTGGATTAACATGATAGTTTTTCAACAGCTCTATTCTGGTGGATTCTGAGACAGCCAACACAACATCAGCATACTGAAAAGAGAATTGAACAAAAAATCTATTAATAGGATTTAGTGCAGTTCCATATTCTATCTCCGGTACTCTTGCGGCATCTGCTCCTGCTGCTACTACTATTGATTTTTTCCCTAAGAGCTTTGAAAAAAATACAGTTGCTGCCGCAGCTTTTCCTGCAAACCACACAAAACTTATATCTACCTTCATCATTTTGATGAAGATTTTTAGGGCATCTGCAAGTCTAATACATTGTACAACCTCAACGGCATAGTATTCTTTCAAGATGTCCAAATCTCTACGGACCCAAGATACTCCATAAGGATACCAGGCAACAAACAAAATCCTAGGCTTCATGGCTGCTCAGGCGTTTTTCCTTCCACATTCTCTCTCAACTATAATACCTTTTCCATGTTAAAGAAGCCTACACGAGTTCCTACGAGAGGTTTTCCACAAGCCACTGCTTCAATAATTACTACACCAAAGCTTTCTTTTAGACTTGGTAAAACTAAAATGTCGCAGGCGTTCATCCAAGTTGGAATCTTCTCATGCTTCTTCCCTTAGATAAATAAGATTTTTCCATTTAATCCCAGTTTCTTCGTTTTCGCGCGCGCGAGCCTGATCCCTAATGAACACCTTAAAATGAGGAACTATAAGCAAAAGATTTTTTGATTTTAAGATGTCCATGGAGATAACATCCTTATTAGGTTCTTTAAAAGAAATCATATTTTTCAAGAACAAATATTTTTAGAGATATTACTAGTTAAAATAGATTTTTTTTTGTAAACGCCTATTTTTGGATTCGGTGCCAGGCCGGTTCTTTAATTATCTTCGCTGGACCCTCCCCGTCCACTATTGTATTTATTCCCCTCTTAATAGCACCCAGCATACTCAAGCCTCTTACTCAAGAATAATACACTATTTTTTGATAAATTTCTTAAATATTTTATTATCATTATTTATATATTATTACTTTTTTTAATTGATTTTGCAGGCACTCCAGCGACAACATCATTGTCAGGAACATCATGAATTACTACAGCACCCATCCCAACAATACAATTTTTACCAATTTTAATCCCATTTTTAACTGCTACTAATGGAGCTATCCATGTGTTATCATCTATTTTAACACTACCGGCAATACAACTTAAACATATGATTAAGCAATTTTTACCAATGTTAACATTATGAGCTATATGAACTAAGTTATCAATTTTAGTTCCGGATCCAATAATTGTATTCTTTAGTGTTCCTCTATCTATACATGTATTAGCTCCTACTTCAACATTATCTTCAATAATTACAGATCCAAAATGAGGAAATTTTTCAAGTTCTCCATTCGGTGATCTTTCAAAACCAAATCCATCAGAACCTATTACACATCCACTATTAATTTCAACAAATTTACCTATCTTTACTCCTGGAAAAATATGCACTCCACTAAAAATTTGCGTATTATCATCGATTGTTACATCATCTTCAATTATAGAGTGTGGCCCAACGTATACATTTTTCCCAAGAACACAATCTTCTCCGATAATAGCAGTTGGATGAATTCCTGTTTTCTTAATAATGGGAAATAAAGATTCAAGACATCGAATGAACCATAAGCGAGGATTTATTATAAAAATTAACGTTTTATCTAAATTACTAAAACCATATCCCATTAAGCTCAAATCGGCCAATATTATTTTTGCACCACTTTTTTTTATTAAATTATAACCCTCTTCTCCTTTTTTTGAGCAAAAAGTAAAATCATTATCATTGGATTCATCGATGGAATTAATACCGGAAAAAGTGAAAGTTAATTCACCTTTAATATGATGAGGTTCAGATCCTAATATTTGGACAATATCATGTACATTCCATATCATAATAATATCTCTCAAAAAACTAGAAGATAATGTTTTCGATCATAAAATCCATCTAATAACTTCGAATGCTTCAGCATAAGTAGAATTTGATTGAACTCCTCTTATCCTCGCTAACCCATAAACATACTCTTTATTAAAATATGATTTGTTAACGATAAATTGTGATTTATATTTTTTTAACATGAGCCATTTTTTATCTATGTATTTCTTATTTAATTTAATAAATAATTGTGTATTAAATGTAATGTGATTCCAAGGTAATTCATAACAAATAATACTCGAATCCATTTTAAATGCCCTTACACATTCATTGGAAACAATTTGATGGTCTTGATGAAAATCATTTAAAGAAGGGCAAATTACAACATCAGGTTTTATTTCTTTTTTTAATTTGACTAATTCATCTAAAATATTTTGACGTTTTTGAGACAATGTTCTAACTTTATAATTTAAAATTTTATAATTATTTATATTCAAACTATTTACAATTTCAATAAATTCTTTTTTAAGCGTATCTTTTTCTAATCCACTGGGTAAAGAGTCTTCAGCTGATGAAAAAACAATCCAATATATTTCGTTTCCAATTTCTATGAATTTATTTATTGAACCGCCGCATCCTAATTCTGCATCATCTGTGTGTGGAGAAACTATTAATATTTTCATACCAATAAATCCAATTTTAAACTATTTAAATTTATTTTTTTTATTTACCTGTTATTTGATATTATGCACTAATTTTTTTTAAAAAAAGTGACCACATTATGTTACAGAATCAATGAAATGCTTTGCAATTATTTTCCAATCAAGTACAGTTTCTGCGAATTTCCTACTCGCTTGAGCCATTTCACATCTTATTTTTTTATCTAATAATATTTCCATCTTATTAGTCAAATCTTCAATATTTAATTCTTTATAAGTGAAACCATTACCATACTTCACTAGATCTGTAACTGGTGAACAATTGCTTACTATAATCGGGAGACTGTTAGAAATCGCTTCTCTTTGGCTAATACTAGCACCGTATGGCCACACAGCAATATCTGCAGCAGAATAATATTTATGTAATTCTTTGTTAGGAACTGCATTTATCCATATACATTTATTATTTAAAGATAATTCATTACACAATGCTTTTAATTTTTTAATATAATCTTCATCACCATTGCCTATAATCATTAATTTTAAATTTTCATGATTGTTTAATTTACTAAAAGATTTTATTAAAATATCTATTTTTTTTTCAGGAGTTATTTTTCCAGTGAATATATAAACTACATCTTTATTATCAATATTATAAATTTTTCTAATATAATATCTACTATCTTTATTATATTTAAAGGAATTTATATCGGCACCTAAAGGAATTATTTTTATATGATTTACATTTATGCCATATTTAACATTCATAAATAATTTTGTAGCAGTGGTTACTGCTATAAATGCATCAGCATTTTTAATATATAAAATCTGAATAATTAGCTTGTATATTGGATAAAATATTCTAAAAAAGCTTTTTGAATTATCATAAGCCATATGATCATCATAAATCAATTTAAAATTATGCTTTTTTTTCTTTAATAAAGCAACTCGTATAGCATTAAGATTAGTTATTCCATGTACTATAATAATATCTGGTTGAATTTTTTCAATTTGATACTCCAAATTTTTTAAGAAAAGACAATGAGGAAAAATTAAAAGACTTTTTAAACGAATAATTTTTACTGCATTATTAATAACGAAGCCAGATCCCACATATCTATTTTTTAAAATAGATTTATAACTTTTGAAAATTAATTTATCGTAATAATCAGAAGTGATTACATAGACATCATTACCAAGATTACTATGTTCTAGCGATAAAAATGTCTCTTGATATCCTAATTTCGGATAAAAATAGTCTATTACATGCACAATTTTCATAATTTTATACACATCTTAGCATATAGATTTGATTACTTCTGAACTATTTGTACAGATTATTGAAAATCTAACTTGATAACTTAACTTCAATAAATTTTCAGCTAAATGCAAACCAGTAAACCGCGCGCACAAGGACGTTAATGTACTAGTTTGATTATCTCTCTGTTTTCTAAATAATTAACATTTTTTTTATTTGAAACATATTCGAGAACTTTTTCTAACTTTTCCCAGTCTCCATTTTCTTCTATTTCCCATGAATGACCCCATAAATGCCAGATTCCACCATTCTTCATTACGTAATCAAATAATAATTTCGCATTAACACTCCAATCTAAAAGCGATTTAAAAGACATCCTAGAGTTTAACGATGCTTTCAGTCTAAGAAGTGGAGATCCATTCGACGCTTGACATCCTACGCCCATCATAAACGAGTTTTTAGGAAGAGTTGTCTTAGAATTTAATGTTCTGGCTCCTAGGAAACCAGCCTGTCTAACTAATTCAACAATTTTATCGTTATATTTTCCTTTTGGGTAGGCAAACATCTCTATCTTATGATTTAGTAGTTTCTCAAGCCACTCTTTTGAACCGCTTATTTCTCTAAAAGCATCTTTAATTGAGATACGCGTTAAATCGGGATGCGATAAGGTGTGAGCTCCAACTTCAAAATTCTTATCCAACTCTTTAATTAAACAAACATACCCTGAGTTTTCTATCCAATTTTTTGCAATATAAAACGTGCCTTTTAATTTATAATTCAAAAGTAATGAAGCAAATCTTTCATCCGTTTGACAGCCATCATCCCAGCTTGTTGTTACAATGCATATCTTCAATTCTTTTCGCCAACTATAATCCATCTTGCAGATGGGACTAAAAATAACTGAAACATTTTGTCCAAAGAGGTATAGGCTTTTTCAAAGGGCACGATACCAATGGGAACATGACCAATTGGTTTAATTTTATAATTCTTTAAATCGAATTGGGAAAAAATCTTTTGAAGTGCGTTACAATCGTACCCAACATTTTCGCTTTCCATTTTAAAGAGTGAAGAGCAAGGTATACGTGATTTATTTTGAAAATCCACTACAAACCTACCATGCGGTTTTAAACAACGTAGTATCTCCATTAGTAGCCTGAGTTCATGGGGGTAACCTCTTTCTAAAGTATCCATACAGATTATCGAGTCGAAAGTATTCGATGCTAAGGGCAGTTGAAGGTAATCACATCTAACGAATAGAGCTCTCTCTAACTTACATTGCTTTGATCGTTCATAGACACAATTTATAGAATTAACATCGAGGTCACAATGTACTACCAATTTAGCTACGTTCGCATAATATAAAGAATAATTACCCGCTCCGCCTGAAACATCACAGAAGAGACCTGAAAGACTTTTACCTAGGAATTCCTCAATCACTTTTCTTTCATTTTTAATAAAAGCTTTGTATCCTTTAGGAGCTCTGGATAAATCGCCCCATCCACGCGCCAAGGGGTTCCACTCAAATTTATCCCCAAGAAGATGAATATAAGTTGCCAGATATTTCTTCCCAACCAATTTTTCAAGTGGATAAGGCTTGCTAGGCAACAGCTCTACCAGATTATCGGAAAATATAGGAAAAGTACGTCTACATATTGCGCATTCGAGAGATTTGTTTTTATATCTTAATGGCGTTTGACAGTTAGGGCATCTCAATAAATTGTGGTATTGTCTTAACATCTATTAAATTCTCAACATGTGCATTTATGCGGTAAGTTTACGAAGAATCTAATGAAAAAGTTGATTTCCTTAACTTTGTGGATTTTGCTCATACACAGCGCTATTTTTCCGGCATTTTTCTATCGAAAAACCTTAGTTGTATCGTATTTGTTCATAAATTCTCGTTATTCGATCAGCCACAACGGACCAGTCGTGCTCCTTTGCAAATTGGAGCGCATTGCGCTTGAATTCATCTTTATGTTCGTAAACAGCAGAGATCGTTGCACAAAGATCCTGAACATCTCCAACTTTGTATATTTTGCCAGCCTTTGATGCAGAGAGCAATTCTTTATGAGAACGAATTGAAGAGGCAACTACAGGTTTGCCGCATGCCCATCCTTCGAGCAGAGGCAAAGGACACAGTTCATATCTGCTTGCTGTAACGTAAGCGTCACAGGAAGAATAGTAATAAGGCAACTCCCCTCGAGGAACAAAGCCGACAAGACTTACATGCTCCTGAAGACCAAGCATACGCACAAGATTTACAAGCTTTCCATAGGTATATCCAACACCAACAATCTGCAAATGAGCTCTTGGATATCTTTTAACCAACTTTTCTAAGGCGAATATCAACTCTTCTGCTTTTTTATGCGCATAAAGGTTACCAACAAAGAGAAACTGCGGCGTCCCTTTTCGTTTTTTCTCTTCAAGTCCTGGTTTAAAAACATCCGTGTCTACGCCGTTGTAAATAACATGTATTTTATTCAGATTAAAATATTGTTTCAATTTGTCGCGTCCTGATTCGGACACCGCTATAACTGCGTCAAATCTATGGCTCGTTATTTTAATCGAGGAAAGCATACTAAACCTATACAGATATCCTCTTCCAAAATCAGGTGCGCCGTGGTAATGGTATATGAAAGGTTTGTTACTTAATAAAGCTAAGTAATTCGTTATAGGGTGATGATTATGAACGATATCGAACTCATCAATGAACTTCTTCAATTTGAAAACATTGTTCATTGGAATTACGCTAACATTGTAAGCGCCGCTAGGAGGGATGCGCCTAAAATTAAATGCGCCAATTGTAACATCTATACCTTTTTTTCCTAGACAATTAACTAAATTCTCAATGACTATCGATGCTCCACATAGGTCATAAAGACCAGCCGACATTAAAACCCGCATCTATAAGTTTAACCTACTTTCCGAAAAGCAATTCCTAGAAGTCATAGAAACTTGAGTATTACATAAACCAAGCGGTAATAGTTGATCAGAAGTTAACTCCCTTCTCCCGCATGAGATATGCATCTATTGTTCAGCTCTGTTTATTGTTTTTATAGGTGCTCTCAAACACATTACTAAGCCTCTCTCCAATCTTATTGCAGGATAGATAGTTTGAAACATGTTTCCATCCATTTTCACCCAATCGTGTTCTCTTGTTTTCGTTCCTATAGAGTTCCAAGATCGCTTCACTTAAGGCTCTTGGATCTTTCGGCGGAACTACGATCCCAGAATCCGTTGACCGGATATAGCGTGCTGGTTCGCCTTTAGAGCATACAACTATAGGTTTTCCACAGGCTTGATATTCGAGCAACTTTGTGGGCAATCCCATCTCAGCAGCCTTAAGAGGGTTCATTGGAAGTAAGAAAACATCCGCAGAGTTTAGAATCTCGCACATCTTTTTATTATCAACTACTTCAGTATCAAGAAAAACGTTGCTAAGCCCATTTATATTTTCTTGGATGAAGTTCTTAAGTACTCCCCAACCTCTAATTACAAAGAGGATATCATCATATTTTTTTAAGAGTTTTGCTGCTTCTAATACTGTATCGAAGTCATATTGTACACCTAGATTACCTGAATACATTACGATGAATTTGTTGTTAAACCGGTAGGAGGAGGAATTAGTACTTTCTTCAACATAAGGGTGAAGAAGATCAGTATCCACCCCTACCTCAATAAAATGAAGCCTATCATCTGTAAGACCATATTGCTTTTTTAAAACAGGTAAATATCCGGCGCTAATCGACGTTACTCCATCAGCCACAAGATAAGACACCTTACTAACAAAATCAAGGATCGATTTGAAAACCCCCGATTTTATCAAACCAAGATCGTATATAGCTTCAGGCCATAAATCTGGAACATCGCGGAATAACACACATCTATTGACAGCCTTATAAATTAAAGCTGGAAATACGGAAAATATTGGAGGATTTACAGCCCAAACAACATCCACATGCCTTATAAAAGGCAGAGGAAAAAGAGAGGTAACCATGAAACATAAGAATAAAATTAACCTCCGTGCTAAACCTAAATCTTGAAGAAAAGGAGACCAAGTTCTTATTACTCGGATACCATTGACAGAATCCCAGTTCATATTTCTTTTTCCATTATATTCAGTTCGACTCACAAATGGGGGAGATGGAAAAGGAGTGATAACAGTAACTTCATGTCCAATAAGAGTTAATCCATTAGCGGCATTAAACGTGCGAATACTACCTCCACTTACATGAGGAGGAAAAAATTGAGATATCATCAGAATATGCATAAAATATCTACTTCAACAGTTATATAGAATCGAGCAATTAACTTCGTATTACCATACCTAATAGCATTTTGAAACCATCGATATTCATTTTTAAATCTGATAAATTATGTATTGAAGTTAATTGCTTCCAAAAATATCCTCCTCTAAAATAGAAATTCTTATAGGCTCTGCTTCTCCAATAAGCCAGATCCTTTTCAGATACCTCTTTATTAACAAATAAAGGTAGATCAATGATTTCATTAGAGACGTATAATAGCTTATCCCAATATTCATCTAAACTGGGGTTCAAAGCAACTGCTTCCTTGTATAATTCACTACCAGGGAGAGGCATTGTGATAGCGAACTGAGCCCATGTAACATCAAGTTTTTTAGCGAATGCGATGGTTTTTAAGATAGTCTTTGGAGTTTCTTGGGGAAACCCGATCATAAAGTAGCCTATCGTGTTTATGCCTGCTTTATGTGTCCAGTGTATTGCTTTCTCTGCCTGGTCGAGAGTAGCTCGTCCGCCCTTAATTTCATGAATCCATAGACCATGCTCTATACCGTAAGCTATTGTATGACAGCCAGCTTTTTTCATTGCTTGAAGCAATTCAAGATCAACTAAATCAACACGCGTTTCACAGTCCCAACTTAAATTAAAACCAAGATTTTCTGGAAACATAGATTCAAGAAGCTTTATCACCAACTTTCTATTAAGAGTAAAACAATCATCATAAAAAGTAACATCATTAACACCGAATTGATTATGAAGATAGTGTATTAAACCAACGATGTATTCAGGAGATTGATTTCGAACTGCACGACCAAAACTAGCATCACGAGAACAATAGGTACAGTTAAATGGGCACCCCCTTGACCACAGAATACTCGTCCAGACTCCTCTAACACCTCTTGGAGGATGAGGTCTGTATCCGTTAGGAAATTGAGGCAATAAGTGAAAAGCAGGATACGGAAGTGAATCTAAATCTGTAATAAACGTTCTCTTTACGTTTCTTACTATTTTCCCATCACGTCTATATACTATTCCCTCTATTTCCTCTAAGGGTTTACCACTCATGATTTCCTGAATAATCGTCTCTCCTTCACCGCATACTGCAATATCAATAAAAGGGGATTTCAGAAGTGTTTTCTCAGGGAGAACAGTAGCATGAGGCCCACCAATAATAACTAAAATATTCGGATTAGTTTGTTTAACTATTTGAGCTCCCTCCATAACCTTACTAGCAAACGGTGTGGACCCGGTGAATCCCACAACATCAGGACACTGAGATTTTATAACAGACGCCAATTCATCCAAATAATTTTTACAAAAATTACCATCAAGAATCGGTAGAACCTTATACTTATCCTCCAGAACAGCGGCGATTAAAGCAAGGCCTAGAGGCGGTTGAGGAAAAAGATCTTTATTTCCTTGCCCCGTTGGAGGACTAGTGAGAAGTATATTTTGATAGCACCCTTCTGTTCTCATACTCTCAACTTAAGATAATTTATCGTGCTTCATTAAGTTCAGGTTTTCTTCTTATCGTATTTATACCATGTGACGTTATATTCTTATACCATTCTATTGTTCTCTTCAGACCTTCTTTGAAACAGGTTTTTGCCTCAAATCCAAACTCTTCTTTAGCCCTGTTCACATCAAGACATCTTCTTGGTTGTCCATCAGGTTTAGACGTGTCCCAGACAATTTTTCCTTCAAATCCGGTGAGTTCCGCAACTAAATTAACCAACTCTCTTATCGTAATTTCCTCGCCTGTACCAAGATTTACTGGATCAGGCTTGTCATACTTTTCAGTAACCCAAAGAATCCCTTCAGCAGCATCTTCCACATACAAAAACTCCCTAGAAGGCTTCCCCGTACCCCAGACCACAACCTCACTCTCACACTTCAGTTTAGCATCGATCATCTTCTTTATCAGTGCAGGAATCACGTGCGAACTTTCAGGATCAAAATTGTCCCTCGGCCCATACAAATTAACTGGCAATAGATAGATAGCGTGAAAATCGTACTGCTCCCTGTAAGCTTGAGCCTGAACCAGAAGAATTTTCTTAGCAATGCCATAAGGCGCATTTGTTTCTTCTGGATAACCATTCCATAGGTCTTCTTCTCTGAAAGGAACTTGGGTATACTTTGGATATGCACATACAGTCCCTACAGCAACAAATTTTTGTACGCCTTCCTGTCTAGCAGCTTCCATTAACTGAATTCCCATTATGGCATTATCATAAAACAAAGTTGCAGGGTATTTCTTGTTGAACCCAATTCCGCCGACCTTGGCCGCCAGATGTATGACAACATCGACATCTCTTACAGCTTCCACACAGCTCTCCCACTCCCTAAGATCCATTGCGCTACTTCTCGGAACCCTGATATTTTCAGGGCCCACCTTCTTTTCATTCAATAATTTCTCAACGATAAAGGAGCCTAAAAATCCGGCTCCACCAGTCACAAGTATTTTCTTTCCTGACCAGAATCCCATATTCTAAAATCACCCAAATTCAATGCTTCTAGGGTTATAGGTCTTGGTCCATCCCCCGAAGGGATCCTTGAAGCTCAGGCCTTCTTTCTTGATCCAGTCAATAGTCATCTTCAACCCATCCTCTAGAGAGACCATGGGCCTCCATCCGAGCAACTCTTCCGCTTTCTTATTAGAACAAAAAAGACGTTCAACATCAAAAGGCCTTAAACGAGCCTGATCAGTCTCAATTATTATTTCCTTACCCATCAATTCAGCAATCAGAAAAGCCAAATCCCTAATCTTAATATCCACACTTCGCCCAAGATTGATCGTCTCCCCTATCGCTCTCTTCTCAGATAAAGCCAGAATCATCCCCCGGGCAGTATCAGAGACAAAAGTGAAGTCCCTTGAACTTTCCACATTACCCAAATGCAGCGTACTATTTCCCTTTAGAAGCTGAAGAATTATCTCAGGAATTATATACGGTTGAGTAATATTGGGACCAAAAGAATTGAAAGGCCGTATAATGACAGCTGGAAAGCCATGCTCTTTATGCATGGTGAAGACAGCCCTATCCGCAGCAAGCTTACTAACCGCATAAGTCGAGTGCGGAAGAGTAGGATGCTCTTCATCCATTGGTATATACTTAGCCGTCCCATAAACTTCACTCGTTGAGACATGGACGAACCTTTCGACAGATTCAGATTGAATGGATTGCCAAATAACGTTAATAGTGCCAATAGTATTTACCTTGAAAAATTCCTGAGGAAAACTATAGCTGTCCGGTATAAAAGGCAGAGCAGCAAGATGAATAACAAACTCTTGATCTTTTAACGCATTTGAAAGCTTTTCTTCGTCGCATATATCGGCCTTAATAACTCTAACATCATCGAAACCTTCAACATACTTCCTTTTCCCAGAGGAGAAGTTATCAAGAACAGTAACCTTGGCCTTCTCTTCACATAGCTGCTTCACAACCTCAGAACCTATGAATCCTGCCCCACCAGTCACTAAAATTTTCGATTCCTCTAACTGCATATTATTCTTCTCCAAATATTTAGTGGATTTCAATAAAAAAACTTGGATATCAGACTTTCTCTCTGACCACGCTGATGATCACCCACAAGATGACACTCGTCGTCAACAAAATCAAGCCGATGAACGTTGCCCCCAACGTGGCGACAACCATGCTCAAGCTGACCACACGCGTCTCACTGTAAGTATAGAGGG
>Ga0315289_10006437_pt1 | contig 17262 bp, 11 predicted proteins | sample YL17G11_40_MG_FD_203452 | JGI IMG/M metagenome (GOLD analysis project Ga0315289, IMG submission 203452) | Sediment microbial communities from Yellowstone Lake, YNP, Wyoming, USA - YL17G11_40 | ecosystem: Environmental > Aquatic > Freshwater > Lake > Sediment | place: USA: Wyoming | collected... | reverse complement strand
GTTCTTCGTTTTTGGTCTGCTATTAATAAAGTCTTTTGGTTTGATGAGGCTTTAGCCTGGCAATTGTCCATACAGAACCTAAGCTCAGTCTTATCAGTTAGCGCCGCTGATAATAATCCACCTTTTTACTACCTGCTACTTCACTTCTGGCAAATCTGGGGAAGTTCGGAATTGTTCTTACGTCTTCCCTCTTTCATCTTTGGCCTTTTCTCAATTTTCATCGGGTATAAAGTTGCTTGTGAATTTTTTTCCAAAAAAGTTGCCCTTCTTTACACCATCCTTCTTTCTCTTTCTCCATTGTGGATTTATTACTCAATGGAAACCCGTGCATATAGCCTTTGGATAATGTTAATCATTTTATCTTTTTATTTCTTCATCAAAATCCTTAAAACCAGTTATTTTAAAGATTATTTGCTTTTTACTCTTTGCTGCTTATTCTCCCTATACACCCATTATTACACTCTATTTTTCCTCCTCTCTCTAAACTTATTTTTAATCCTGAAAAGGCAAAAATATTCAAAATTACTTGTCCCCTTTTTCATTACCCAGGCGATTTCTTTTCTGGCTTTTCTTCCCTGGCTGATCATTTTTCTTACCAATTCTCATCCCCTACCCTGGAGCTCTTCATTAATCCTAGGGATTCCGGCAACCTTTTTTGGGGTTGCCCTTGGAGGCTTAGGGATGGTGACTTTAAAAACCTTTTTTGCCACCACTACTCCATTTCTGTTTAAATTCCTTTTTGCGGGTCTTTCTTTTTTTCTGGGTTACCTTTTCCTGATGGGTCTTCTTCAGAAAGACAAACAAGAGGTAAAATTACTCCTTTTATTGATCATCTTCTTCCCCATTCTTCTGGCCGTCTTAACTTCTTTGATTACGCCAGTCTATTCACCTCGGGCCTTTATCGCTTTTTCTTTTGCCTTCTATCTTCTGGCTGTCAGAGGTTTAGAAAAATTATCGGGTAATATAAAATCCGCCTTATTCCTTCTTATCACCCTTCTGGTAACCGTTATCCTTATACAAAACCTTTACCCTCCTTTTAAACCACAAACGATTAGGATGGCCGCGCAATTTATCAGGGAAAATTCTAACGGTAAACCGCTGATAATTCACACTGATTTGTTAACTTTTTACCCTTTTTTGTATTATTTTAAAGATAACCGCGCCTATCAATCTCTTGTTTATGACTCTGGTTTACCAAAAAAGACAACCGAGATTCTTGGCGGTTCATCAACCGATTTTTCGGAAACCATAAAACCGGTAAATTCTTTTTGGAGTGTTACTTTTTCTTGGGATGAAAAAACGACGAAATTCAAAGAAGAGCAAACAAAACTAAATAAAAAATTTAATTACAGATTGGTTAAACAGTTTAATGACTTAGAAATTTTCTATTACCAACCTGCTCTAATTCCTTAGGGATTTTTAAGAGGTTTTCGGGCCTTAAGACAAATAAAAGCCGCATGAATAGGATCCAGCCTTGTCAAAATTTTAGCCAATAAACCGGGAAAAGGATAATAACCGGAGGTCAAAATTTTTTCTACTTTAGAACCGTACGTTTCAAGCATTATTTTTAATCCTTTTATGGTAAACACCCGCTGGTGAGCTGTCCAGACTCTAGGACGACCTTGACATAACGAAAACGGATTACCTACCCGAAACTTACTACTTACATCCTGTGAGGGCGCTTGGAAACCCAAAAATAAGGAAAAAAGGTTATGCCAGGAAGAAAGATTTTCTGTAGCAATAACCAAGTATCCGCCGGGTTTTAAAACCCGATATATCTCCTCTGTAAAAGTGTCAGTATTCCAGAGATGCTCGATGATCTGATTGGCCTCAACGACATCAAAAAAATTATCTTTAAAAGGCAACTTCTGACTATTTAAATCTAAACAAAAAGTCTTAATTCCTCTTTTTTTGGCTTGCACCAAAACCCGCTGGTCAATATCTACTCCCCAGATTTCCCCACTTCCCACATATTCTTCGATTCTTTCCTTAACTAGTTCTCCATCATCACAACCTAAATCCAAAACCCTCGCTTGAGGATTCCTTTCCAGAAGCTTGGCCAAATTTAAGTTATTTTCTCTAGCCGCCCGATGCCAAAGTTTTTTAAGATAAATTCGGAAAATCATTTTCTCTATAATGAACCATTATACAAGAAGAAGTGCGGTATAATAAATCTCACTATTCAAATGAAAAAAGACGCCTCTTTTAATAAACTTCTTCGAACTGAAAGTCCGAAGTTTTCTTTTAGTTCGGGGTTTTCGGCTTGCAAATACAATCAAGACTATTTTCAAAAACGCGATGCTTTACCGTTACATTTTGCCCAAACTCTTGAGCTGCTTTTAAAAGAAATCGGAGTTAAAAAAATCCTTGATGTTGGCTGTGGAACCGGAAGACTAGTTAAATTCTTAAAAGAAAATGGTTTTGAAGCTCTTGGTTGCGATATCTCTGATGAAGCCATCAAGCTATCCGGTCAAATAAAAGCCTCAGCCTGCGCCCTGCCTTTTAGAAAAAAGTCTTTTGAAGCAGTAACCGCCGTTTCCTTGATAGAACATTTAAAACCAAACGAAGCGGAGAAATTTTTGAGTGAGGCTGAAAGGGTCTTGAAACCCAAGGGCTATTTGTTTTTAGTAACTCCCAATTTTTGGAGCCTGGCCCGCGTTTTAAAAAGAAAAAAATGGTTCGGTTATACTGACCCCACTCATCTTCAATTCTACTCCCCTTTTTCCCTTAAAAGACTGCTTAAGAAGTGCCATTTCTCCAATTTTCGCTTTCGATTCAAGGTTGATCAAAAAACTCCATCTGACTGGCCAATTCCCCTTCCTCGTCTACCTCAAATCTTTCAATTTCTCTTGAACTATTTATTAATTTCCTCTCCTTTAGCCTACTTGAGAGACAGCTTTTGGCTGCTCGCTCAAAAATAGCTTGTTTTTATCTTTTTCTAGCGATTATCCAAAATGTCGGAGAAATAAATTTTATCAAAGACGAATTTAAAAGCAGCCAAGCAGCATTAAAATAAATACTCTTCTTCCAGCCTTCAGGATAAGCAACAAACTTCTCAAGCTCTGTTTTTTTCCGTGGTTTGACGTATTCAATCTTGGCTTTAAACCCAACCTCCTCTAAATAACGAAGCAGTTCTCCTCCGGTAAGATAATTAATGTGCAAATATTCATAAGGACTCGAAGACTCTTCCTCTAACGCCTTTTTAGGTCTCAAAAAGACTTTTATTCCGTGATAGAAAGCAGCAATAGTTATTTTGGTTATTTTTTCAAAGTATTTGTTATTTGTATGAATGATTAAAACACCTTGACTTTTTAGGACCCTATTTGCTTCTTGAAGGGTTAACTTAAGCTGTCTCGGTGTTAAGTGTTCAACAAGATCCAATAAAAACAAGCATTGGAAAGTGTGATTCTTAAAAGGAAAATTGGTGCAATCAACCAATCTGAAGCCGGCTAAAGTCTGAACAGATTTTCTCTCTGACCTTAAAACTTCCTGGCAGATTCGGATCGCATCTGGTGAATAATCTATCCCATAAACCCGCTTTCCTAGTCTAGCCATGTGGACAACCATCTCGCCCCGACCACAACCAATATCCAAGAAAGGACCCTCAATATCTTCAGGAATATGTTCTAATGCCTTAAAATACACCGCCCCTGGTCTACCCCCCTTCTTAAAGCGCTCGAACGCTCTAAGGTCACCTTCAGACAGAAAGTATTCTCTTGAATAACAACTGGCTGATGTCTCTTTTACTCCTAGCGGTCTGACCATTTAATTTAAGGTTAACCAAGGAACTTAAAAATGTATTATACTTTATGACTGAGTCATTATTCTTCGAGCGAGGCTAAAAGCCGAGTCGAGAAATTTATCAGATGATTAGTTCTCTACTCACTTACTTTCGCTCGAACAATAATTTGGATCATTATGACTCGGTCACATACTTCATAATATCATTTCTATGACAGTAAAGCGGAAACTAAAAATCGGAGTTGTTATTGACCAGCTACTTCCTGGTGGAGTTCAAATTGCCGCCATTGAAGAAGTCAAAAATCTCATTCGTCTAGGGATTAAGGCTGAGCTTTTGATCCTAATGAGGAAAAAATACAGTTTTCAATTCCAGCACCTGGTTAAAGATGTCCCTTATAAATATTTATCCGACTCCTATCCCTGGCCATTTAAAAGCACGATTAAATTCCCCATTTTTGCTTTTTTTTCCACCCTCCATCTTTTAAGCCCATTTTTAGCCCCGAAAGTGATCAGGGAAGGGACTTATGATCTCTTAATTAGCCACGGAACAACTACCTGTTTTACTACTTTGACCTTGTGGCGTAGGCGAAAAATTCCCTACATGGCTATTGTTCACGATCCAATCACCTTTATTCTCAAAAAGGTCTATTCAGGAACTTTTTTACGCTTTCTATTTTCAATTTTTATCCCTCTATCTTCTTTCCTTGAAAAAATGTTTGTCAGGGAATCCTTGACTACAGTTATTGATTCGGCCGTTCATCAAAAATTTATTCAAAAAAATTACCACACGCAACCAATTGTTTTGTCATTAGGCTGTCAGATTATCGATAGAATTCCCCCTAAAAGGGGGTCATCAATTTTAGCTTTAAGCCGCTGGCAAAAAGAGAAGAATCCTTCTTTGCTTCTTAAAATTTTAAAAGAAATCCCCAGGTCTAATTTAATCATCGCTGGCGCCTGGACTAACCAGGTTGACCTGGAGAATTTCAAGAAAGATGCAAGAAGGCTCGGGGTTTCGGGAAGAATTAAAATTCTCCCCCAATTTGAATCAGTCAGCTTACCCACCCTTTTTAGAAAGGCAAGGGTTTGGGTTCATCCAAACTTCGAAGCCTTTGGCATGGGAGGCCTAGAAGCGGCCTCAAATGGCGTTCCTATCGTTATTCCTGCCGGCTCCGGGATAACGGACTTATTTCGAAACAAGGTTGATGGTTTCTTTCCTAGAAAAGTTACCCTATCTGAATATAAAAAATGCGTTAAGAAATTACTCGATGATGAAAGATTAGCTTACAAAATGGGCAAAAATGCTTGGGCACAAGTTAAGGAGGAATACTCTTGGCAAGCACACACAAAAAAACTTCTAACGCTTGCTAAATTTGGGCTTCAAAATCTATGTCTTCCCAAGATAACCGCAATTGAGATCGGTCACGCCGGCCGAACCGGTCTCTCCGGAGGAGACACAATTCTTGAGGAAATGGCTGAAAGGATGCCAAAAGAATTTAAAATTGAGGTCATCACCTCCCCTTTTGGTTCTAGGCACTGGCGGCAAGCTAGATTGAAAGTTGACCTTAAAATACTTAATCCAAATCCTTTTGAAGAAAATCCTGGCCCGGTTTCTGTCTTTCTTTCCTATTTTTCGCGAATAATTCAGACTTCAACTGTGCTATTAAAGGAGAATAAAAGTCTTCGAATCCTTTATTCTTCAACTAACATCCTGCCCGATGTTCTACCGGCTTTTGTCGCTAAACTTAGGAACCCAAAGACCGTCTGGATAGCTAGAATCCACCATCTTATTCCCCAACCGCATAAAAGAGAAGGAAGGCTTATTGTAAACCTTGTCTCTTATCTTATGCAGTATCTTGCTCTTTTTTGTGTCAAAACTAGAGCAGATCTTGCTATCGCCCTAAATGAAACTCTTTTAAATCATCTTTTAAAAATCGGCTTCCCCCAGAATAAATTGCGAGTCTTAGGGGCCGGCATCAACTTTAAAGAAATTACCAGCTACAAGCCTAAAGAAATTGAGGCGGTGGACGGTCTTTATTTAGGCCGGCTTCATGTGGTAAAAGGAGTGTTTGATGCTCTTGATATCTGGAGCCAGGTAACCAAAGAAGAGCCGGGGGCAAAGTTGGCTATCATCGGCGCTGGGCCCTCTTTTATAAGAGAGGCCTTAGCCTTAGAAATCAAAAGGAGGCATCTTTTAAAAAATGTTAAAATTCTGGGCTTTCTTCCCAAAAATAGAGTTTATGATTACTTAAAATCAGCCAAACTTTTTCTTTTTACTGACCATGAGGCCGGATGGGGCTTGGCCATTGGCGAGGGAATGGCCGCCAGTCTTCCGGTGGTTGGTTACAACATCCCCGGAGTCTTTGGTGATGTCTATAAGAAGGGTGCTTTAACCGTCCCCCTAGGGGAAACCCAACTCTTCGCCAAAGAAGTTGTTCGCCTTCTTAAAGACCAAGAACAAAGAACGAAGCTTTCCAAACTTGCTCAAGACCAGGCCAGAAGTTTATCTTGGGAAAAAACTACCCAAAAATTCCTTAACCTCCTTAAACCATATCTTAAGGTTTAACCACTGTCTCCTTTTTTTATAAGGTTTTAATACCCGGAATTTAACAGCCTCAATTCCGGGTATTCTGCGTAAATCTTGAAGGTTTCATTTTCTGGCAAAAATGAAAAGCTCTGAGGTGAGACTCCTGATGGGGAAAAAGATTGGTCTTATTAAAACGGGAATTTTTAGTTTCTTCAAAAAATAACGAAGCCCCATGCTTGGTGGAAAACCAAAAAGAAGGCAACCTTTTGTTTTAATTTTTGAAAATCCCGCTTTTTTAAGTTTATCCAACCAATATCTTTCTCCTTGCAAATTGACATGGGTTGGATCTTTCATCACAAAATGACCCAAAAAGTCTTTAGGCAAATAGTCACCGTTTGGGGTGGTAATAAAAAAGACCCCCCCATTTTTCAAAACCCTTTTCACTTCTTTAAATAAAAGATCAACCCTTCTTAGATGCTCCACCAAATCAAAGCAAGTAACTGTCTCAAAGGTATCATCAGGAAAAGGAATTTGTTTTTTTTCTAAATCCAATTTTAAAAGCTTACCTTTAGTTTTTTTTTGGGCCTCGGACAGAGCATAAGATGAGACGTCAATTCCCACAGTCTCCAACTCCCGATCCTCGCATATTTTCAAAAATTCACCCTCGCCACACCCAAGGTCAAGAATCCTTTCAATTTCTTTTTTTTCTTGAAGAAGAAGACTTAAGAAAGCTCTCAAGACGGATTCTTTTTCCTTTTTAAGCCGGGCATAAATTCCTTCAAAATATTCCTTACCATAAACTTCGCTATCCATTTTTAACAATCTTTGATTTTTGATATTTCCCCTCACCCTGAGCTCCTCGGAGTGAAATCCCGGAGTGAACTCGGGTCGAAGGGATATTTGATCTCTTTTAATATTCGTCTTCCTTTTCCCACCATTTTCCAAGTCGTTTCCTAAACGGTGCCGTCGCCCGACGGACAAATTTAATTAAGATCCTTCCTCCAAAGGTATAATCAAGAATGAAAAGAATGACTAAAATACTTACTGCCGAATAAAGCTTGGCGGCCAAAGACCCGACATAGCGAAAGCTCACCTGGCCGGAGACCCCTTTCGGTAACCTTACATACATATATCCGGGAGTGGCTGGACCGGCTTTATAGATTTTTAAGCTTCTTCCTCCAAGATTGGCCCGCCAACCATCGAAAGCCTGCTCCTTAAAAAGCACTCCCTTAGCGTCTTTAACATCTATCACTCTTTCTCTTGGTGATTTAAAGCTTCCTTTAGATAAAACTGGCTTCTCATTAAGATCAACAAGCTCTATCAGTAGATTCTTAAAGAACTTTGCCTCTTCCGGGTTGTAATCGCGAATGGTGTGATAAGGAAGATTATAGCCTGCCCAAATTACTTTACCTGCCCCAAGTGTTCTTTCGACCACCACCGGAATTCCTTTATGACGAAGGAGCACTCTTGAGTCTTCTCTAAGATCATCATCTGAAATGGGATGAGAAACATTCCATATTCCCTCATCAAAAATAAGAGGCGAAAATTGACTAAAATCTATTCCTTGGGTTGCCGAAACGCTTGCCGCTTGAGGCTCCCAGGATTTGCCTGTGTTTTCCCTAACCGTTCTTTTGATGGGAAATATTCCTGGTAACTCCGAAGGGAAATTTTCTGAAAGCTTACTGGTGTCGCTTTCTTTAACTTCTGGGCCCGTGTCAATAAAAACCTTCCCTCCCTTTTCAATATATTGACCAATTAATCTCCAAGCCTTATCATAATTGTGATAATCATATTTATAAAGAATTATTGCATCAAAATTGGATAGGTCGGAAAAAGAAAGGTCGTCTATAAACTTAGATCCCCTCGCTAAAATTACTTTTCTTGGTCCTAAATTAACCTCTCCTAAAAACCTTATCAAGGTGTCAAAACCATTCTCTTCCCCAACGTGAAGGATTGGAGTAGTGTCTGTAGTCATTAAAATTGGGGAGACTAAATCACTTTTAATTCTAAAAAATTGCAAAAATTGTTTACTCTCATCACTCCAACTTTCCTTTGACGTATACCTATTAATAAAACCTCCTCTTGTCTCTATCTCTTCCTTAGTTTCAATAAACTTGTCGGTAGTGATATTGGAAGCAAAGTGGGAATTGGTGGTGCTTCCATGATTTCCCTCTAGATATTTTGTCGCCGACCAATCAAGAAGAAAGCGGGTGTTGTTATCAGCCACTTCTTCGGGGGTGTGCCAGTCTTCAATCATGCTACTTTTGGGACCGGTATCGGTTGGTCCCAAGACCGCATCAAGCCAAAAGATTCCCCACCGCTCTTCCGTTGATAACGGTGGATCAACATAACCACGAGTCAAAGGCATTTCCTCTAGGGCCCCCCACCAAATGTTTACCGTCGCATCAATAACGTAAAGACGAAAGTCGTGAGAATCATCAACCATTATCTTTGGCCTAAGTATATCTTTAAAATTACGCAAGTCTTCCTCGCTAACCTTAACGTTTAAAACCTCGGGGTAGGCACTGCTGGCATTGTCAAGTTCCTCAAGTCTTCTAACAGTTTCTTTTGATGCTTCCTGGAGGAAATAATAGCCAACGCCAATCAGGGCTAGGCCAACTACTATTGATCCTACCCATCTTAAAACCCTGGCCCACCTTTTTTGCCAAAATTCTCGCTCGCTAAAAAACCCTCCCGCTTCTCCCCAGAGAAAGGCAGTAAGGGTGGCTGTTCCTACTAGAACCGGCCAAAAAGCCTTGTACCAGCCGGTGACATAAAAATCGATTCCCCGGCTATAAAGAAAAACTGAGCCAATAGTAAGCCCGACAATCGCCCCGAAGGGGATAAAATAGAGGATGGCCTTAAGTCTCTCACGGCGTAAAATAATTGAGAGAACAAGAAGCCCAAAACTTAAAAGGAGAAGATACCAAAGCAACTTATTGGTGTCAGACCAAACATATTGAAATTGAAACCTTGTCCAGGCCTCAATATCAGATAGGGTGCTCTCGGGCGCTACCGACCCGCCGGTAGAAGCCGGAGTCTGCTTGCTAAGGGGGGAAATAACTGTATTTATAAGACCGGTAAGCACCACCACTAAATTCCCAATGGGAAGCCACTGGGTAATAAGGGGTAAACTGATTAAATAACTAAGTCCTCCAAGCTTAACAACATCAAGTATTCTGTTTTTAAAAGAAAACGCCAGTTCGGCGGGTCGATAAAACAGGAGAATCGCAAACGCCGAGGGCAAAATTACGTTGAAAAAGTTTTGAGGATGACCCATAATACCAAGGCCGGAAGCTAGAGCCGATAAATAAAACCATTTAGAGTTTTTAGTCTGGCAATATTTAATAATTAAGAAAATGACGATTGGGAAAAGGGCCTGGGTTGTCCAGAAAGGAATACCGCCGGCCCAGATTAGAGCCCGATAAAAATTTGCCGAAAAAATGGTGGCTAAAGTTAGAATGATGGCCAAAATCCGATTTTTGGAAAGCTCATGGTATAAAAGATAGGAAAAGGCAGCGAAGGTAAAAAGGCCAACCATGGCAAACATTTGAATTCCCCGAATTAACCCAAAATATTTGGCAAAAGGAATCATTAAATAAAAGTAAAAAGAGGGATAATCTTTTGCGTATGGCACACCGGAAAACCAAAATTCCTTCCAACCGTTAAATCTGAAAGCAAAATTCTTTAAAAGATGGGAAACGTAAGAAGCAGAAAGGTAAACATCAACTCCCCGAACCGGAAGTTTATCAAGGTACCACTTAGCCACCGGCCAGGCAAAATAAATGACTAAACCAATTGCCACTAGATGAGAAATAAAAGAGAGGGCCAAAAGTAAATACTTTAATCCAGGAACACTAACTCTACGCTCTACTAAAACTTTAATCTCTCTCATAGAAATATTAAAAATTAAGAACAGATTTTATTTGTATTTTTGATTTTGATATTTGCCGCCCTTGGCGAGCCTCGCCTCTGGCGGGATATTTGATATTTCTTTCTTTATTCTTCTCCCCTCTCCCACCACCCTCCCACTCTCTTAGTTAATGGCGTCCATATCCTATTTAAAATCGGAATAACAAGACGAGAATTAAAAACGCTTCGGTCAAGAACAATAAAAATAGTCAGTAATGACAAAATCTGCCAGAAATAACTCCAAAAATCTCCATGATAAGAAAAAACGACTTTAAATTCTCGGTCCCTCATGTCTTTAGGAATAATAACATACATAAATCCCGGGTAGGTTGGCCCTGCTCGATAGATATTTAATTTCTTGCCCTGAGCAAGGTCGAAGGGTTGATCTTTAATATTTGATTTTATTTTTGCTTCCCAAACCGGAAAATCTTGTTCTCTAAAAAATACTCCTTTTGCTTGACTGCCGTCGATAATCATTTTCGAGGCTGATTTTCTTTCTACCTTATATTCTGAGTACTCAACTTCATCTGTTGTAATAAGATCTCCTAAAAGATTTTTAAAAAACTTTGCCTCTTCCGGGTTTTTGTGGGTAGTTATGTGATATGGAAGATTCATTCCGCTCCAAATTACCTCGCCTTCGCCATATTCCCAAGAAACAATAAGTGGTATCGCTTTGTTGGAAAGAATAACTCTTGCCCCTTCTTTTAAATCGTCGGTTGAATCTGGCAAGGATAAGGACACTGGTTTATCATCAAGAATCGGTGGTCCAAACGCCTCAAGATTTATTCCTTCTGTCTCTTTGGATTCGCCCGAAAGCTGCCACGTCAATCCCATCTCCTCTTTTTTTGTCTTGGCGATTGGAAAAATCTTTGGAAGTTCCTTAGGAAAGCCCCCCGGAAGGTTGACCGAGTCTGTTTGTTTGACGTCACTTCCTGTTTCAATCAAAACTTTCCCCCCCTCTTTAACGTATTTTTCCAGCTCCCCCCAAACTTTGCCGTGATTTTTATAATCATAAGCATAGAGGATAACGGCATCCATATCCTTTAAACTCTGATAAGGGACATCATCGATAAACTGTCCTAATTGTAAAGGTATTACCTTTCTTGAATTAAGATTAACCGCCGCTAAATCTCTCAAGAGCGTCCGATAAGCATCAACCGCGCCAATTACCCCAATCGTTGTTGCGTTGGTAGTGTGAGTAATTGGCGAAACTAAATTATCTTTAACCTCGTAATAGGTCAAAAATTCTTCTTCTTCTTTGTGCCAAACAATTTGTCCCGGTTCGCCCGGTTTCCAAGCATAAAGCTCGGCCCAACCAGGAATACCAACCTTTTCTTTTCTTAAAAAGATATCACTTTTTGCCAAATATGAGGTTGGCGGATTATAAGTATCGCTCTTCTCATGTTCTGCCTCGAGATATTTTATCGAATACCAATCAATCAAAAAAAGGGCATTGTTATAAGCCATTTCTTCTGGAACTCCCCATGTCTCAATCAATGCACTACGTCCCTGAGATTGAGAAAGAGCAATTGAGGTCCAATAAAATCCACCTGAGGAGTCTCCGGATGGGTCATCAATGTAACCTTTAACTAGAGGCATATCAAAAAGCGCATTCCACCAAATATTGACTCTTTGATCATTCTCATACAAGCGATAGTTTGTTTCATTGGGGTTTAACCAAGTCGGGGTAAGCTTCCCTTTCAGCTCCCCAAATTCTTCCCTTTCAATGTACACATTCAAAGAGTCGGGAAATGCACTACTTTGTTGTCTTAAGCGTGGATCTTCTATAATCTTAAGCATTTTTTGAGATGGGTTCTCCCTTAGGAGAAAGGCTCCGAAAGAAAGAACAATGACAGCGGATATTGCTGTCCAGGTTATCCTCAAGACAGGCTTTTTTCCAAAAACGCTAAATCTTTCCTTCATTGAAGTCCAAAAATCACCCCAAATAAAACTGATCAGTATTCCTAAGCTCAATGGGAAAGGCCAAAAGACTCTATACCAACCTCCATGGAAAAAACTGATCCCATAGGCATAAAGAGAATTGTAAAAAATTACCCATAAAGCTGGTAAAGCATAGATGAGTACTTTAAAGGACTTTCTTCTTTTCTTTCTAACGACAAAGGACAAAAGCAAAACTAAAACCGAAGCGGCCAAGAAAATAAAAAAGAGAGGGTTGGTTTCGCTAATAAAATGTTTCAATTGATCTTTTTGAAATTGAGCAATCTCAGCCGCACCTTTCGCTGCCGCCGTATCCGCGGAAGAGACTCCTCCTGGGCCCGGCAGGGCCTTTTGACCTCCAATAAAAGGTGTCAGTAGTGTATTGATTATTCTTGGCAGAAAAGCAATGATTTGCAAAGGAGTCCGACCAAGCTGCAAAGCAAGTTGGGAATAGCCGACAATGAGAGCAATCAAGAAATAAAGAAATAATCTTTTGAGACGAACTAGAGAGAAAATTTTCTCGCCTTCAAAAGGATAAAACAAAAGAAGTAAAAATGAAATTGGCATGGCGTAAGAAAAGGCCACCTGAGGATGGCCTAAAAGGCTTATTCCCAAAAAAAGCGAGGAGAGAAAGTACCAACGCTTATCATTGGTGTTGAAGTATTTAACCAATAGCCAAACGGTAAGTGGTAAAAAAAACTGAGTGGCAAAATAAGGAAGGGAGCCGCCCCAAACCAATGGACCGTATAAGGCAATTGAAAAAGAGGAGGCGATTGTCAAAATTATCGCCAAGACCCTATCTTTACTAATTTCCCAAAACAAAAGATAGGAAAAAAATAAAAATAAAAAGCAGGCCAGAAGCATGTAAGCCTGGACAGCTTGTGGGAGGCTAAATACCGAAAGCAGGGGAAGATTTAAATAGGCATGAAGAGTGGGATAATCAAACTGCATTGGATAGCCACCATGCCAGATATATTTCCAGCCATTGACTCTTAAAGCGAAATGACGGGCTAAATAGCCAACATAAGAAGCCGTGTTATAAAAATCAACCCCTAAAACCGGTCTGTAATTCCAATACCATTGGGCGACAGATCGCCAAAAATAATAAATTATGCCACCGGCCAGAAAATGGAAAACAAGAGAGGTAAGGATTAAAGAAATTCTCTTCAATTTGCCCATGATCATTAAAATCAATTATTCCACATGGAGAGAGTCAAATCAACAACATTTTCTACTGATGATATAATTAGGGGAAATGTCGGCTAAGAAATTAATTTCGGTAGTCATCGCCACCTACAATAGAAAAAATTTACTCAAAAACTGCCTTAGGGCCTTATTTGACCAGTCATTACCTTCGAAAAAATATGAGATTATTGTCGTCGACGACGGTTCAACCGACGGAACAAAAGACTTTATCAAAACTTACCAGAAGTCTCATCCAAGCTTGCGCTATTTAAGACAACCTCACCTTGGAACTACTAAGGCTAGAAATCTTGGCCTCAAAAAAGCAAAAGGAGAAATTATCGCCTTTACCGATGATGACTGTATCCCAAAAAAGAATTGGTTTGAGGAAATTCTTAGGGCCTTCAAAAAAAGTCAAAAACTTCTCGGGGTCGAGGGGAAAACTATAACGGATGGTCAGGCAACCCCTTTAACCTCTCAAATAGTTAATTTAAAAGGAGGCGCCTACCAGAGTTGTAATATTGCCTATAAGAAGAAAGTCTTGGAGAAAATAGGCGGATTTGACGAAAAATTCACCCTGCCCCACTGTGACGATGTCGACTTGGCCTTAAGAGTTTTAAAATTTGGGTCAATTTATTTTTCGCCAAAAGCTGTCGTCGTCCATCCTCCCCGACCAACTACATTTAAACAGGAACTTGGCCGCATTAAGCACATTGCCTCAGAATTCTATCTTTTCCTAAAGCACCCTGACTATTTTAAGGAAAAATATGGCCATAAAAATATTTTTTGGCAGGTAGTTTTTAAAAATTCAATCTGGATCAGGCTCTTCCATCTTAAATATTATTTCAACTGGATAAGAAAGAATCCCCGGATTTATCTTAAGTTTTTCTTAAGAACTACGTTGGAAATTGGACTAATAATTCTTCTTACGCCGAGATTCTGGCTCGAATATCGAAAAATTAAGAGATGGCCAGAAAAAAGCCTATTTGAATTTGAGATTTAGAATTTGGGATTTGTTTGGGATTTGAAATTTGTGATTTGTGATTTTTAAAAATTACGGGGAGTACTCCACCCACCCCGGGGGTGACCGGGACGGGCTCCCCCGGGGTGTTTCGTCACTATTCAATTATGAAAAAATTAAATATTGTTCTGGCCGCCACCGGTATCTCAAGTTTCGCTTGTGATATTTATTTGGATGAGATTGCTCCCCGCTTAAGAAAAAAGGGGCATCGAGTCTGGTTGATAAAAGTCAATCCTGATAAAAGAGTGCTTGAGAAAGATGATATTCCAGTTTATTGGCAGAGGCCGAGATTGAAAACTCTTTGGTTGCTTTATGTCTTTTGTCCATATTTTTTTGACCGGTTGATAAGTAAACTAATCGCTGACGCAATCCAAAAAATCGAAGAACCAATTGACATTATTGATTTTGAAATCCCCTCCCTTACCTATTGTTACCAAAGAAAAGGAAACGAGAAAATAGTTGTTAGAGGCTGGTTCTATCCTCATCATCTTTGGCAGCGTCTCAAAATTATGTGGGAAGTCGCCCCGAAAAACCTCCTAAAGAGGCTTACTTTTCTGATAAGACAAGCTTGGTATTATTGGGGCGATGAATACGGGTTTAAAAAGGCCGATGCCATTATTACTCTAACTTCAAAACTCGCCTCCAAACTTGGAAAACGAGGGTTTGTATCTACTTGGGTGCCACGAGGAATTAAGCCCTATTGGATCCCGCTTGGAGTCAAAACCCGCCGAAGGATCAAAAAGGGGCCAACAAGTTTGGTCCGGCTTGGCTGCGTCGCCTATGATTTAGAAAACCCAAGAAAAGGAGTTAGATTTCTTTTGGAAGCGGTTGAACTTTTAGACAAAGAGTTAGAGACACCTTCCAGGTGGCCGAAAGGACTCCTGGAAGGTGGTGGGGCAAGGAAAAAGTTAATTGCTCGAGATTCATACAGATTAGAACTTATCGGTGGTTATACATCTAAATTAAAAAGAGAAATTGAAAACTTAGGTCTTTCAGAAAGAATCACTTTACTGGGAAAACTAAACCATAAGCAAGTCTTAAAGAAGCTCCAATCCTGGGACATTTTTGTTTTCCCTACCCTGTTCGAGGAGCTCTCCATGGCAGCAATTGAGGCAATGACCGCCGGACTTGCCCTTGTAGGATGGAAAGTTGAGGGTTTAAAAGCGACCTGGGGCAACGCCGCCATCCTTATTCCTAGGAGAGACACCAAAAAGTTGGCCAGGGCTCTAGCTAAGTTAATTTCCTCACCGAAGCTAAGAGAGCGCTTAGGCCAAAAAGCCAGGACTCGAGCCCGAAAATATTTTGATTGGAAGATGGTCGCCCAAAGACTGGAAAAAGTCTACCTAGAGACAGCATGTCAAAAAATAACTTTTTCCTCTTAAGCTTTTCCAAAGATTGGCAAACGAACCAAGAATTTTAAACCAGATATCCGCCTCTCCTCTGTCTTTAACGGTCTGCTTAATTCTATCTGAAAGCTTTGGTAAGCTTAAAATTTTAAATTGAAGCAGTGCTTGAAATCTTTCAACCCTGGGGGTTATCATCCCCTTTTCATTTTTAGAAGCGTAGGTTATGCCATTTATGGGACTTATGGGTTTTAAGTATGTTTTAAAGTTTTTAAATCTTCCCGAGGCGATGACTTCGCAAACCAACCGATAAACTCCTGGCCAACAAATACTATCATGAAAGACAATTATTCCTCCAGGAACCAAGTATTTCTCCCAAGTGTGGAAATCGACAGACACATCTTTATAATGGTGACTAGCGTCAATGAACAGAAGCCTTATCTGTCCCAACCATTTTTTGACTATCTCAAGAGAATTTCCCCGGAAAACAACAATATTGTCCTCAAGATCATAACGTTTTATATTTTGTTTAAATTGAGGATAAAAATCAGAATATGGTCCAATAATGTCGTCCCCGACAAATTTATCAACGGTAAAAACTTTACCACCGCCCCTTGATTTGCTCCCTTGGGCCAAACAGACGGTAGATCTTCCCTGAAACGAACCTAATTCCACGACTGACCCCAAATACGGGTTAAGTCGGGCCAGCTTAAAAAGAAGCCTCCCTTCCTCCCGAGTTAGCCAACCTTCGACTTTGCTAGGAAAAACAAATTTCATTTTTTTCGACAAAGCAGTAAAAATTGAACTGCTAGTCCTTCAGGCCAAAGACCAGTTATTTTATATTCTACCTTCCCCCACCAATTCCTACCGCCGAAGATTGGATGTAGAGTCCTCATGTAAAAAGGGAGTTGGGTAAAATTGCCAACGTAGTCAAATTTTTCAATCTCCAACCCTGCGTTCTCGATCAGGCTCGATATTGATTTCTTAGTAAAAAATCGCAAATGGGTTCTATCCATAATTCCCCAATCGGTATAATCAAATCTGCCAAACAAAGCTAAAAGTCTGTTTGTCAAAAAAGCGATGTTGGGCACGGAAATTATTACTTTTCCCGAAGCTTCTAAAAACTTAACCAGGTTTTTTAAAACGTTTTCAGGATCTTTTAAGTGTTCTAATACATCGGAAAAGACGATTGCGTCAAATTTTTTCTTGTTAAGTTTTCTTAAAGTCAATTGATCCTCAATGTCTCCAATAACAATTTCCCGATAATATTTTGCCGCTGTCCTTGTCACCTTAGGATCGATGTCCAGCCCGGTAACAAGACATTTTTCCTTGACCAACTCTTTTGCCAAATTTCCAGCTCCACAACCCACATCAAGTACGGTCTGGCTAGGTGCGATCATGCTAACTATTTTTTGTGGGAATCAAAGCTGCCACTATTATTTTTAGGATAGTCCTTCTTCATTTCATGATTTTTTATATTTTTTTCCGTAAGGAACGGCAAAATTTATAATCTGGCTCGGGGCAATGCTTTTGATTTTGTCTTTTTTTAAGCACTCTTTGTCTTTAATAATCACTACCAACATACCCCCGTAGGCAGATGT
>Ga0315289_10006436_pt1 | contig 17262 bp, 16 predicted proteins | sample YL17G11_40_MG_FD_203452 | JGI IMG/M metagenome (GOLD analysis project Ga0315289, IMG submission 203452) | Sediment microbial communities from Yellowstone Lake, YNP, Wyoming, USA - YL17G11_40 | ecosystem: Environmental > Aquatic > Freshwater > Lake > Sediment | place: USA: Wyoming | collected... | reverse complement strand
CAGATTGTGGAGAAGGCCGTGGCGGAGTTCCTGGAGCGCTTTGCAGAGCTGGACTACACCAAGGAGAAGATCATGGAGAAGGAGTTCATCAGGCTCTCGCCTGCGTCCAAGAGGCCCTATGAAAAGCTTTACGCCTACTAGGTCCCATGCAACATATCAAGATCAATCCTGTCTTGAGCTTGCCAAAGACCGGCTAGAACTATAAAATTTAGGGATGAAAATGTCAAAGTCGCTTGTTCCATCTGTCTGCCCCTATTGTGCTGCAGGCTGTGGCTTCTACATAACGGTGGAGAAGGATAAGGCCACTGGGATCGAGTACATGCTCGATCACCCGGCCAGCGAGGGAGCTCTCTGCTCCAAGGGCAATGCTGCCTTGGAGATCATCTACAGCGAGGATAGGCTGCGGCATCCTCTGGTGCGGAAGGGGGAGGGCTGGGCAAAGCTCTCCTGGGAGGAGGCCCTTGACCTGGTGGCCCGGCGCCTGTCCAGGATCATAGAGCAGAGCGGGCCCGAGAGCGTGGGATTTCTCTCTTCCTCCAAGTGCACCAACGAGGAGAACTACCTGGTCCAGAAGCTGGCCCGCTGTCTGGGCTCGCCCAATGTGGACAACTGCGCCCGCCTCTGCCACGCTCCAACTGTCGTGGGCCTGAATATGACTGTTGGGGCTGCGGCCATGACCAACCCCATCCCCGACCTGGCCAACTCCCGCTGCATATTTATAATCGGCTCCAACCTGGCGGAGAACCATCCCATCTTGTCGAGGTGGATCCACAGGGCCAAGGACTCTGGCGCAGTGGTGATAGTGGCCGATCCCCGGCTCACCCACACCGCCTGGCTGGCCGATATCTTCCTGCAGATCAAGCCGGGAACAGATGTGGCCCTCTTGAACGGCATGGCCCATGTGGTGGTCAACGAGGGCTTGACGAACGGCGAGTTCATCTCAAAGCGCACTCGGGGCTATTCTGATTTCGCGGAATCGTTGCGGGATTACGCGCCCCAGAAAGCATCAGAGATCGCCGGCATCCCCGCGGGGGATATAGTGCGGGCCGCCAGGGCCTATGCCATCTCGCCGGCATCCTCCATAGTCTATTCTATGGGGATAACTCAGCATTCCACTGGAACCAGCAACGTGGTTGCCATCTCCAACCTGGCTCTGATAACCGGCCATATCGGCAGGCCTGGCGCGGGCATATTCCCTCTGAGAGGTCAGAACAACGTTCAAGGGGCCTGCGACATGGGGGCTCTGGCGGAGTTCTACCCGGGATACAGAAGGGCGGAGGATCCCGAGACTTTGGAGCTCTTCTCCCTGGCCTGGGGGACGGCGGGCCTCCCAGCAGGCCCGGGCCTCACCTCCACAGAGATGATGGACGGCATCCTGGAGGGAAAGGTCCGGGCCCTCTACATTGTGGGAGAGGATCCTGCCAACTCCGACTCCCACAGCAATCGTATTAGAGATGCTCTGGAGAGCCTGGAGTTCCTGGCGGTGCAGGACATCTTCCCAACCGCCACTGCTCAGCTTGCGGACGTAGTCCTGCCAGCAGCAGCCTGGGCGGAGAAGGAGGGGACCTTCACTTCCACAGAGAGGCGAGTGCAGTGGACGGAGAGGGCCGTCTCCCCGCCGGGAGAGGCTAGAAGCGACCAGGAGATAATCTGCAGTCTCGCCGCAAAGCTGGGGCTGGGGCTGCAGTTCAAATACCCTGATGCGGCATCGGTCCTCTTTGAGATCAACCGTCTGGTTCCGGCCTATGCGGGGATAACCCGCGAGCGTTTAGGCAGCTGCGGCCTGGTCTGGCCCTGTCCCAGCAGCGAGCATCCCGGTACGCCCATCCTCCACGCCCAGGGGTTCAAGTTCGAGGATGGCCGGGGCTACCTGGTTCCAGTGAAGTATCAGCCCGCGGCAGAGGAGGTGAGTCGGGAGTATCCTCTGCTGCTTACTACCGGAAGGGTGGCCGTTCACCATAATGCCGGCTCCATGACCCGGAGGAGCCCATCTCTCATGGAGAGGGAGCCTGAGCTTTTCATAGAGATCAATCCTGCCGATGCAGTCGAGCTGAAGGTCGCCAATGGAGACGAGGTTACTGTGGAGTCGGCCAGAGGCCGGACCGCGGCCAAGGCCCGTCTGACGGAGAGGGTGAAGAGAGGCGTGGTCTTCATGCCCTTCCACTTCCCGGGAACGAACCTGCTGACCACCGATGCCAGAGATCCCCATGCCAAGATCCCGCAGTTCAACGTTGCAGCCTGCCGGATCGCCAGGAGGGATTAGGGTGCCCGTATACGTCGATATCAGCAGATGTATCGGCTGCCGGTCCTGTGAGGTGGCCTGCCAGAGGGTTCACGAGGGACGGGGCCATGTGAACGTTCACTACGCAGGAGATCATGCGGCGGTGCCGGTCTTCTGTCATCACTGCCAGGAGGCAATGTGCGCTAAGGCCTGCTACACCTCCGCCCTCTACAAGGACGGCGAGAGAACCGCCTTCGCGGTGGACAAGTGCACCGGATGCGGCCTGTGCCGCCTGGCATGTCCCTTCGGTGTGGTTTGGACGGACAAGCTGGCCCATAAATGCGATCTCTGCTCTCCGAGAGAGACTCCCACCTGCATACTGACCTGTCCTGCCAACGCGCTTACAACCGACTACGAGTCGGCGTCCCGCAGGGCCAGGGCCCGGGCGGCCATGATGGTGGCCCATGGAGGGAGACGATGATCAAGGTTGACCCGGCCTTGTGCATAGGATGTCTGGCCTGCTCCAACGTCTGCCCCAGCAAGAATATCGTCCGGGATGATACTATCGAAAAGAGGACCATCAGCTGGAAGAAGTGTGGAGAGGAATGCGACCTGTGCGTGGAGTTCTGCCCTGCCAGGGTTCTAACTCTCGTGGCAGAGAGCGAGGAGACTGCAATCGCCTTTGAGCTGGTGGCATGCCGGATCTGCGGCACCCGCTATGCCACCGAGCCCATGCTGCGCAGGATCGAAGCATCTCTGCCGGAGGCATTGCAGAAGGACTCCTCAGGCCTGGCCTGGATATGGGTCTGCCCCGTCTGCCGCCGCAACATCGAGGCCGAGCGGGCTACGAGGGAGATGGTGCTGGGGAGGAGCAGGTCTGTGATGGGCGACCGTGATAGATAGGGTTATTAATAATAATAGTGATATATTGGATTCTTGGATTCCGGGTTTCGGAGATGTGTCAGGTCGATTAGGAAGCTAGTATGTGATTAGTTCAATGGCCGTAAACCTCTGATTGGCTCGAATTCTTTGATATCCCCTCCCGGCCTGGCAGTCCTTCCGTGCTTCTCGCCCAAAGCTACTATTGTTCTTCTTCCTGAGTCGCCCCGTTGCCCTTAGCTCCCGCTCAAGGCCGCGGGCGGCCCCCCCTGACCCCGCGTCCGCGGGGGATACTACTGGTGGGGTGCGCCGAAACCGGCTAAGAGATCGTTTGCTCTCCACTCTTGCGGGGAACACGACATGTGGGGGCCGCACAGGGAGCATGAGTATTATCTCGAGTCTATGGATGTTTTGCTGACAATAGATGAACTAACTCATCATTAAATTAGATTTCAATATATTTATTAAATTTGTCATAGAATTGGAGTTTATGCTTATTTTCTACAGATTATTGAGCGAATTCGAGCAGGAAAGTGCCCATTTCACCTCCGGGTGATCTTCCCCAAGGGTCTCTATGTAAATTTTAACGGCTCTATCATAGGTTCTTTTAGAGGCTTCGAGCTGACCAAGGTCTCGTTGGACGTTTCCTATATTGATCAATGTTTTTGCCACCTCTGGATGCTGCAACCCATATGTTTTTTCTTTAATCTCTAATGCTCTTTCCAAGTTGAATCTGGCCGCTTCCAGATTACCTTGCTTCTGAAGGACGAGGCCAAGATCATTAAAGAGGTATGCCACTTCAATGTGTTTGGGCCCGTAGGCTTTTTTCTTGATTATCAATGCTCTACGTATTATGGATTCGGCTTTTCCCAACTTATTCTGATCTCGAAGAACATTACCTAAATTATGTAGACAACTAGCGGTTTCTGGATGCTGGGTGCCGTATATTTTCTTATTCATTTTAAATGCTTGCTTAAACATATTTTTTGAATCGTCAAAATTGCCTTGCTCTTGCAGGACAAGGCCAATATTATTTAAAGACGCGGCAGTGTGGAGATCATCGGGCTCACAGGTTTTCTCTAGGATCTCTAACGATCTGTACAAGACAGATTTTGCTGATTCCAGTTGACCTTGTCTTCTGAGAACGTTACCTAGATTAATTAGTAATATTGCCACTTCTTTGCTTTTTGCCCCATAGGCCTTTTCTTTGATCTTCAAAGACCTTTCTAAATTATTTCTTGATTCATGCAACTTGCCCAGATCTCGAAATACATTTGCCAGATTGGCTAGTGTCCGAGCCACTTGCAGGCTCTCTGGTCCATAAGCTATCTCGTAGATCTCTAGCGAACTCAATAAAGCGAATTTTGCATACTCAATTTTTCCTTGCATTCGTAGGACAATACCAAGGTTTCCTTGTGCTTGAGCCACTTGGATACTTTCAGATCCATAAGATTTCTTCAATAGCTCTACTGCTTTTTCTAAAACGAGTATTGCTTCGGTTAACTCGTGCCTGGCTCCTAAAAATAGTCCGACGTGGAAAAAGAGACGCCCTATTTCCTTTGCATACTCTTCAAATCTCATCGCATCATTGGCTACTATGAAAGCATGAGGCAATAGTTCGGAGCACAATGGCCAATTTCGAGGATCATTGCCATTTGAGGGATATGCATCACAAATCAGCATAACTGCGATTTTCCTCCATCCTTTTGCTTCATCTTCACTCAATCTATCGCGAGTTATTGCTTGCACTAATCTATGGATAGAGAAGCCTTCAATCTCATGACGTAACAGCGAATAGCGCCATAAGGCTGCAACTGCAGCATTTAATTCCAGCTTAATTCTTACTGCAGATGCCGAAGGCCCAGCCAGACTCCCAACATATTTAGTTAGAAGAGATCTGGGTATCCGATCTGGCGCAAGAAACGAGCATAAATTGAGTAAATCCGCACTCAACGGAGATTCCTTTTTTGCGGCTTCAATCGATATAAGCCAGGTTGTAGCGATTGTCTCCGAATAAGCAGTAGGCTTGCCAAGCTTTAGAATTTCCTTTCTCATTTGACGGAACAGTTCCATGTATTCAGTTAGTGAGATGCCAGTTTCCTTAACGTAGGCTCCGGCTTGTTCCAAGGCAAGAGGAAGATCTCCTAGCTCTTGGGCTAGAGTATCAGCCATAATTCTGTCTTCATGGCCTGTTCTCCTTATCAGAAACTCTATCGATTCAAATCTATCAAATTCCAATACATTCAATACGCATGCAGAGCCGGACCAGCTAGGATTCCTTGAAGTTATTATCACCTGCCCAGATCCTCTCTTGGGAAGATACCTTTCCAATATCTCTGGATTCTCGGCATTGTCGAAGATTAGGAGCCAATTGGCGTTATTCCCGAGCCACTGTTTAACGCTTTCGGCTTGAATTACTTGATCTTCTGATTCAGGCAGATCCAGCCTACTAGCTAGCTCAGCATAGTCCGATTTTATCGAGATTAGACTATTAGACCTAATCCACCAGATGATAGCATTATCATCAATATGCCGGTAGCAGTATTCCAAAGCGATCTGTGTCTTGCCCGCACCACCTAGACCGGCTAAGACTTTGGTCTGAACCAGACCTCGACTCTTATCTATATCTTTACATTCACTGAGCTTCGTTAGCAGTATTTCGCGCCCAGCAAAATACCGGTTCCGCACATGAGGGATGTTTTCTATTTTATCTGGACTTATTGGATGACCTTCGCCTAGATCTAGTGTTGCCAAGATCTCGAACGCTAGAGCGCTCGCATTCTGTGAAGCAACTTCTTTTGATCCGCTTGCGTCGGCTTCTTCTTTTTTATCGATAAGATCAGATATACCTCTAACGACGAGAACTTGGACTTCCGGATTAGCGTAAGAAGCGGCTAAGAAACCTAAGCCCTCCATCTCTACTGCGATCGCATCACTATAGTTCGTTCTTAGGAATCCATAAATCTCCGATTGAGTGGATTTCAATACCTTCGATCCGGCTGCTATTGGCTCGACGAAGATTTTTGGAGCCGAACCGGCTAAAGAGCCCTTTATTCGCTTTAGCCAATCAGTTCCGCGACTGCATGCTCTAGCTCTATGAACCATTGCATGGGATGATCGGTAAACTTCACCAATGGGATGAAACCTATCCTCAGCTTTTCCTGCTTCATATCCATAAACCTTTGTTGCTGCAACGACATCGCCTATTGCAACATTTTTGAGCCCGCCGGCAACTCCTACAAATAAAGCTACTGTAGGATTGAAATGATTTATTGCCCGTTCCGCTTCAATCGCCGCGTTCTCACCATACCTCCCAGCCTCTAATATGATAATATCCCAAGATCGGCCATCGGCAGAGAACCTGCCAATTTCATAAACCGTTCCTTTATATGTCTCCTCTTTCGGATTTTCAATATGGGCTCGAACTGCCGTATACTCCTCACGAAGAGCCGTTACTATAATCGCTCGATAGAGAGTCATCCTTCTCCTCTACAAGGTGACGAATTCAGCCTCGCATTGCCCTTTTTTCCGGTAAAGCAGTAGCCAAATCATCAGCACCCAGCTATCATGGCCTTGTAAGCAGACCAGAATATTCTGCATGCAATATGAGCTATTATGGCCATAAATAATTGATCTATCATAGAGGGCAGTTGGTCAAATTCGCCGTTTGCAGATTTAATAATAATTTTTTACCCAATACAAATCAATATGATTACCAATATTATGAGAGAGGCAATATCCGCCAAAAGCCATAGGATATTTCCTTACTCTTGATTGCTTCAAGGCCACGTAATTTTATTTAAATGTTCGAGATTCTTTCGATTGGGACAGGGTGGGGGAGCTGGTCACCACCAGGTCTAGGACATCGATTTCGTAAGGGGTTCATTCGAATCCAGAGCGGCAGGACCAAGACCAATAACTTCAGGGCCGCCCGGGCCAGCCAGGCCACCATGGAGGCTATCAGGGAGAGCATCCAGCGCCCGGCCAGGAGTGGCTATTTCCCGGCAGGAGCAACGGCTACCTGAGCACCAAGACGGCGCTGAGGACCATAGACCGCCTGGCAAAGGCAGCAGGGATCTGAGGAAGTCTTCCCCAAGTAGTAATCCGTCTCCTAATCAGAGAGAAGGGGATTGCCGGCATTGGTATCGCCTATCATCAGGCGGAGCGCATCCCGGGCCGACCAAGCGGATCGTTTGGCATTGGCCCAGCCCATCTGCCCCTCCAGAATAGAGCTCTGGCCTTATGCGATCGCATTGGCCGCATAGATGCCAGTCGGGCGGTCTCTGCACAGGTCCCGGCGGCACAGGAAGGGAAGAGCAAGCGATCCATTAACCGCTTTCGGCCTGCTCCGCGCTTGGTGTTCCCCGCGGACGCGGGGTCAGGGGGGCCGCCCGCGGCCTTGAGCGGGAGCTAAAGGCATCGGGACGACACAGGAAGAAGCGTAATAGTAGCTTTTGGCGAGATGCACCTCTCAATTGATGCAAACCTATATCCCATTTGAAACTATTACATCGTTCAAGCTGAAGTGTTTAGAATATGGAGACCCGCCCCCTGGACAGACGCAGCCAGAAAGCAATAGACGAATTTGTGAGAAGAGCCTCTCAGACCTATGGAGACCGCATAAGAGGCATCACCCTATTCGGATCTCAAGCTAGAGGCACGCCCCATCCTGATTCAGATATTGACCTGCTTGTAATAATAGATGAAGAAGATTTCAGGATTAGGCGGGAGATGATAATGATAGCTTTTGATATTCTTCTGGAGACAGGCTGCAATATTTCTGTGAAGGTACTGTCCAGCCAAGACTATCAGGCTCGAAAAACCTTTTCTTTTTTGAGAAATGTCCTGGCTGAGGGGATAAAGGTTGCCTAAGGATGATGAGATCGATCGCCTGCTCTCCCAGTCAGAGCTGCGGCTCGAAGCAGCCCGACACCTACTAAAGGAAGAATTCTACGATGATGCAGTGAGCAGGGCCTATTATAGCATGTACTTTGCAGCATCAGCCCTATTTCTTGGCCGGGATATCCAGGTGAAAACTCACCGCGGTCTCATTGCCAGATTTGGTCAGGAGTTCGTGGAAAAGGGATTGATAGAGAGGCATTTTGGCCAAATTCTGAGGATAGCTGAAGAGCTCAGGTCGGAAGCAGATTACTCTATCACACGCGATATATCTGAAGAAGAGGCTGCTATGGTTGTGGAAGATGCCAGAGGATTCTTGCTTAGGGCCAGAGAGTTCATCGACGAGACGAGGAGAGGTCGTTAATTCCCATTTTCTTGTTTGCGGGTCTCGGTATTGTTGTCTGCATTTTTCAAGTTCGCCAAAAAGGAAAGATCCTCTCCTAATCCTTTTCTGCCATCGTAACGGTGATCATGGATAGCCTACTCCTCTGCGGAATGCTGCCCCCCCTAACCCCGCGGCCGCGGGGGACACCTCACGCGGGAGCATGTCGAAGACGGTTGAAAGATCGTTTCGTATGAAAATCGGGCCGCGGGTATCGATTTTCATCCCTCCATGTATGAGGCCACGCTTCATGGCAGTGTGATATGAAAATCCCCTTCGAGACAATCCTGGATTTTCATGCTCATGGGTGTCCAACCGGTCATGAGGGTTTGCTCTTCCCTCTTGCGGTAAGCCCGAATGGCTGCAGCCTTGATCTGCCCAGACTGAGGCAGCTGGCTGGCGTTTGGGCAGCCGCGGGGCAGGACTCACAGAAAATGCCCGGCCTGGCGTCGGAGCCGGCACTATTCCCAAAAACCGCCCTGCATCGGGGGCCCCCCGCACTCCACTCCCGCCCCCTAATTGCGGGCTGCACTCATCTCCCGCCGCAGGAAGGGCAAGTGGGTCGGGAGACAGCCCCCTTCTTCGTGGAGGTTGGGTATTTCGGTTGATGTTAAGGATGAACAAGCGTCGTTTAGCCTTGGACGAGAGCAAAGCTGCATCACGGGGGGATAGCTATGCTAAAGCCGATCTAGGCGCTATAAAGTTCGATTTAAACTTCTAAGAATTGGGCTAATCACTTCCATCAGCCCTAATGATCTGCAGCGATAACCACGTGCGGGGGATGAGATCCCCGCACATTCTGCAAAGTTACGCAAGATTGCAGAACAACAATTGAGTTTGCCAGACATAATGCCTATTGCATATTGGTCGGTGGGCCATGAGATCAGAAAGCAAGAATGGTTTACTGGAGAGCAAATAAAATTGAATTAAATAAACTACCGTTGATTTAATATACCTAAAATGTGATGATGTTATTGAACATGCTATATTGGATTCTCCCCCGATTGTTGGAAGCTCTTGGCAGCTCGTCCATATCTGTCACAACCACTAAGGAGAGCCCAAGCCTACTACGAAAAAGCCGCATATTTGCTCGAGGAATAAGATGTTAGCTGCGGTTCTAAAGGCCCCCGGACTCATTGAGCTTGAAGAGGTGCCGGACGCTGAGTGCCCAAAAGGCGGAGCCCTTCTGGAGGTAAAGGCTTGTGCTGTATGCGGCACGGACATCAAAATGATGCAGCACGGCCACAGAGACCTTGCTTACCCGCGCATCCTGGGGCATGAGATAGTAGGCAGGATCATCGAGATCGATCGTGACTCGAGCCTGGCAGAGGGAGACCTAGTGCAGGTCTGGCCCGGGATTACCTGTGGCAAATGCCGTCCCTGTCAGCGAGGAGAAGATAATCGCTGCCATGAGATGAAAATTCTGGGATTTAACTGGGATGGTGGCTTTGCCGAGCTTCTAGCCCTCCCCGGGCAATGCGTCTCCAAAGAATTAAATCTGCTGCCTGGGGGCGCCGACCCCTGTATTTCTGCCCTGGCCGAGCCTCTGGCATGCTGCATAAATGGCCAGGAGATGGCAAGAGTTTCGAAAGGGGACTCCGTTTTGATCTTAGGCGCGGGTCCCATCGGCTGTCTCCATGCTCTTTTTGCTGAGCTTTCTGGAGCCGAGAAGATAATAGTTGTAGAAAAAATACCGGAGCGCATACTACAAATCAGTAAACACTGCAGGGTCGATGCAATAAGCTACGACGCAATTGATTCTGGTGAATCTTTGGCAAGTATGCTTCCCGAGGAAACGGGAGGTGCGAGCGTGGACGTAATCCTGACGGCAACTCCTGAAATCAGAGTCGACGACAATCTTCTCAAACTGCTTGTTCCCGGCGGAAGGATCTGCATTTTCTCCGGCCCGAGGTTAGGAAACTATGAAGAGCCAATTAGTCTACGATCGATGCACTATCGAGAACTGACTATTACGGGGGCGTACGGATGCTCCAGTCAGCAGAATAGGAGAGCTACGGAGCTATTGACCGCAGGGAAGATCGACGTAGACTGGATTATAACAAAAAGGACGCTCCTTTCCGGCATTCAGGAAGCATTGAGCCATTCTTCAAAGAGAAGCGGTTTGAAATCGGTTGTATATGCAATTTAGGTGTTCAAGATGGAAGAAGATTCGAGATACTTCGGAAGCAAAGTAGATGCACTGATAAAAGGCCAGAACCTTACCCGAACGGAAACAGGTGATCTATTCAGAAGGATACTAAACAACGAGCAGCCAGAATTGCAGCAAGGTGCATTCCTGGCTGCCATTACCGCCAAAGGCGCAACTCCTCAGGAGATTGCTGGCATCTGGGAAGCGATCTATGAATTAGATACAATAAAGGTCCATCCGGATGTAAGCGGCCCTCTAACGGAAAACTGTGGCACAGGCATGGATTCCATCAAGACTTTCAATATCAGCACGGCTGCATCCATAGTAGCTGCATCTGACGGCATAAGAATGGCTAAGCATGGAGCCAGAGCAATAACCTCTAAATGCGGTGCTGTGGATATCCTAGAAACGCTTGGAGTGGACGTGGAGTGCGATGTCTCGCTGGTCAAGAGGAGCATAGAGCAGGCTGGCATAGGCATTTTCAACGGAATGAGTAGCAAAGTGCATCCCCAGGCGCTCTACAGGATTTTGTCTCAGATCAGATTCGGGACGGTCCTCAACATCGCGGGGTCTCTCGCCAACCCAGCTCTACCTTCCTATGGCGTTCGTGGAGTCTACTCCAGAGAGATGGTTCATCCCATAGCCATGGCCATGAAGGAGATTGGCTACAAAAGCGCCATGGTGATGCACGGTCGGAGTGCTGATGGCATCCGAGGGATGGATGAGCTTTCCACCCTTGGTCCTTCTTATGTGGCGGAGCTGGATGAGGATGGAGAGATCCATGAGTACACAATCGCCTTAGAAGAACTTGGTGTGAAGAAAGGGATTGAGGCATCTATCCTTTATCAAACAGATCAGACAGCGGAAGCAATAAGCCTTCTAAGAGTCCTCTCTGGAGAAGATAAAAGCCACAGGAGCGAGATAGTATGCCTGAATGCAGCACCCTTGCTTCATATCACCGGGCATGCTGAGAGCCTTAAAGACGGGTTGGACAAAGCTAGAGAGATCTTAGACAGCGATAAGCCCATAAGAAAGCTGAAAGCTTGGGTGAAGCAGCAGAACTCGGAACCCGAAGAGCGGCTGGAGAAACTGGATGAGATGCTCGCACTGGCCTTGGCCTGAGTAGTGTGTATAACCTGTAATCAATTACCCTTTTTTTCGATATGCTCTAAATGGCAAGATATTATTATAAGGACGCTTTCAGGCTCAAACCCCCTTATTTTACGCGCCAGATCTTATGGTTGCATGCAGGAATAGAAATGGCGACATATGTCGCCTGCTGGACTGCACCCCTAATAGTGGACAGTTAGTTAAGCAACAGTATTTAAAGCAACCTCCATTTCGAACTGTTCTGGGGACCTGTAGCCCAGAGCCGAATACAACCGTTTCTTGTTGTAAACTTTCTCAATAAAATGCCATATATTTCTGAAGGCATCTTCAAAAGTCTCGTATTCATTCAAATATACCTCCTCCCATTTTAGCGTCTTGATGAAGCTCTCCACGAATGCATTATCGTATGGATTTCCTTTTCTGAACATGCTGATCAGGATGCTGTGCTCTTTAAGACAATCTACATACTCTCTGGATGCGTACTGCACACCCTGATCAGAATGATGAACGAGGCCGTGCGTGGATTCTGTCAAGCGATTTTCTAATGCCTTGGCGAGAGCATTCATGGTCAGCTGGCTTCCCATGGTCCTGCTCAGCTCCCAGCCGATGCACTTTCTGCTGTTGAGATCCAGGATCACTGCCAGGTAGATATGCTCATGTAGCAACTGAACGTATGTGATATCCGAAGCCCAAACCTGATTCGGTCCAGTGATCTTGGTGCTCTTCAGAAGGTTTGGATATACTGGCAGTCCATGACTGGAATCGGTTGTCACCGGCTTGAATTTCTTCTTCAGGCACAGCAGGTTATCCTGTCGCATCAATCTCAGCACTCGCTTGTGGTTAACGGCATAGCCGCGATTTTGGAGTTCTGCCGTGATCCTCCTGTAACCATAGCCAGGAAATTCCAGGGCAATCTCTTGAATCTGGTCCTTCAGAGCCACATATTCGCTATTCACAAATGAGGCTATTCCCGGCTGCTTCCGCCATTTATAGTAGCCGCTGCGACTCACTTCGAGTACCTGGCAGGATGGGGATATTGGCAATTGAAGGCCGCCTGAAAGGGCATCCTGGATAGTCATATACCGTCCCTCAGCGTCGGTTTTATTCTCTCCTCCCTGACCTTCTTTTGCGTCATGACGAAGGCTTTTTTTAAAAGCTCGTTCTCGGCATGAGCCTGGCCGAGCAACCTCTCAAGCTCGGCAATCCTCGCCTGGTCTTTGTACTTATTCCCATTCCCGCTGAATGCTTTTTCGGGATTTTCGGCCAACTCATCTCTCCACCGGGAGGGTAGGCTCGGATGGACGCCATGCTCGCGGGCGATCTGAGCAGGAGGCTTGCCGCCCTCAAGCTCTGCTACTATTGATATCTTGAATTCTCGGTCGTAGCGCCGCCTCGTCTTCTTCATGCAGTTCCCTCCATGAGTTGATGTTGCTTAACTTATTGTCTACTCAGAGGGGTTCACTCCACTATCCTAAGATCTTGCTTAGAGATACGCTTATGGAGTGTGTAATCAGCCGCTACTAATCCAGGTTCGTAGACAGAAATCCGTCCAATGAACCCTTCTAACTGGCGATATGGCATCTGAAAAAAGGTGTATACGATTGATGGAAAAGTTATAAAAGTATTCGGATATTTGTATGGGGCACCTCATTTCCGCCTATTCATCTCTGTTAGCTCGCGCCCCCAATTCTCCACACAACTCAAATCAAGATAGAATTCGCCTCTTCGAACGAGTTTCGCTTATATTCTGGCCAATCTCTAGTATCAATACAGTTCATGACAGCAACTTTATATTTTTACTATATAAATTTATGCGCACAGCACCGTGAAGGTGTCTTCACAGGAAGAAACGGCTGTTTTAGCCGTAGAAATAATGCCTCATTTTAATTTTTCTTTCTTCCAGAGACCAGGGGATCAGCGACCGGTCAATCGAAAGCTTTACTTTTAGTTCCTGCATATATTAGGGGCATCCTGCTCGGGAAGGTAGTAAATCAAATGGCCGTCAAGTCTTCGCTTTTGCTGGAGAGGGTTCGAACTGAGAAACCTCTCGTACACCACCTGACCAACTGGGTGACCATTTACGACTGTGCAAATATCGTCAAGGTATTCGGTGCCTCGCCGGTGATGGCTCATGCCTGCGAAGAGGCTGCCGAAATGGCGGGAATCGCCGGAGCTCTAGTCTTAAACATCGGCACACTTACATCGGATCTAGTCGAAGCCATGCTGATCGCGGCCAAAGCTGCTAACCGCAAAGGCATCCCAGCAGTCCTGGACATATGCGGAGCCGGGGCCAACACGTTCAGGGACGAAAAATGCTTTGAGATCCTGGAAAACGCGAAGGTGGACATTATCAAAGGGAATGCCTCTGAGGTGGCCAGAATCGCCGGAGAAGATGTGCAAACCAGAGGAGTTGATGCGGCAAAGGTTGAGAAGAACCTAGTGCAATTGGCGGTGGATCTGGCCCGGAGAAGAAGCTGCACGGTGGTTATTACCGGAGCAGAGGATATAGTGGCCGATTCCAGCCGCGTCCTGCTGGTCAAAAACGGCCATCCCATGATGGCCCATATCGTAGGCACGGGCTGCATGGCCGCATCGATGATCGGGACCTTTGCAGCGGTGGAAAAAGATCTGGCTCTTGCCTCGGCGGCCGGCCTGGCCTGCTATGAGATCGCGGCCGAGATCGCGGCCCGTGAGGCCCGAGGGCCGGGGTCTTTCAAGGTAGATCTGTTTGATGCCGCATTCAATCTTGATGCTGATACCGTTGACCGCATGCAGAAGGTGGAGAGGATAGAGTAGAGAGGACAGAAGGGTGAAGGGATACTATTTCATAACCGACTCGGGGCTGAGCCGGGCCGGGAACCTGAGCGATGTTGCACAGGCGGAGGCCTGTGGTGTCAAGATCGTGCAGTACCGCGATAAGACTGCCGACACTTTGACCATGTACGAGGAAGCGGTCAGGCTGAGGCAAATATGCCGGAAAGCGCTATTTCTGATCAACGACCGCATCGATATCGCCCTGACGGCAGATGCAGACGGGGTCCACCTGGGGCAGGCGGATATGCCCTACCAGGCAGCACGGAGGCTGCTGGGGCCGGAGAAGGTCATAGGCATCACGGTGCACAATCTGGCCGAGGCGCTGCAGGCAGAGAGAGCGGGCGCCGATTACCTGGGGGTCTCGCCCATTTACCAGACAGCGACGAAAGCCGATGCCGGAAAGCCGGTCGGAATCGCACGGATCGAGGAGATCAGGGGCCGAGTGGAGATTCCGCTCATTGCCATAGGGGGCATAAATCTGGCCAATGCACCGCAGGTGGTCGATGCTGGAGCGGACGGGCTGTGCGCCATATCTGCGGTGGTGGCCCGGGAAGACGTGAGCGCGGAGATCCGGAAGTTTCAAGGATTGTTCAGGCAATTCTAAAAAAGGGGCTCCTCGCTTTTGGATATGTGAGAGCTGATTGTAGGGTTCACCAGGTACCAGCTTCTATCATGTTCAGGTTCTTAAGCACTTCTGCGGATAGTTCAGGGGTTAGCTGGCGATGCACGCATATCTTCAGCACACGGAGAAGTTCGTCCCGCTCTTCAGATGCTGTAGACGTGGAGACAAATAGCTCCGCGGCCTCATGGCCTTTCTCGAGAAGAATCTTTCTTGTATCTGCCAGGAGAGTTTCATCTATGTGGATGCCAGTGACCCCGATCTCCTCAATCGCTTTTCCCATCATCTCCCTGCCCAAATCTATCTTCTTTTCCAATTTGATCACCTCCCGACATTTAAATTTTAGAACTGCTTTACTTTATATTTCGTCCATATACTGCACCACTAATCAATTAGGGCTAATGAGATTTATAATGTTGTTTGTGTTATCGAAAAAGGGAGCTGTAAGCCTGGCCAGCCTTCAGACTCCATCACTCTGATTTTTCCCGCCTCCTCTTGACTGGCATTCTGGTAAGATGTTGGTGACTGAGATGTTAAGGCTTGTCCTTGGGTGCAAGCTACCAGAAGTCGGGATGTCATGAATTCGAAGGGGCATCGGGTCCGAAAGAATGGCTTGATAATAAAAATCGGTATAGTGAGGTATTTCCCAAAAATTGGGAGGCCTCGGACATTGCCTTACATCTTTTCCATCATTTTTAATGATTCCTCCAAGGGCAATGCGGGATTTACATGAGGAACCCCTACTAATCTAAATGGATAGGTTATTTTCAGGATCGCTTCTTCGCTTGGAGCTTCAAATATTGCCACAGAGATATGCCTGCCAATCAATAGATATCTTCCTATTACCTTCACTTCTTTGGGAAACTTGAATTCTCTCCAAATCTTTTCGACTTTTGTTGTATTCTCTGGCTCCCACTTGAACCATAGCACAAATAGCATGTAATTTCACCTCCGTTAATGTATATGCACTGAATATATATGATAGACTTACGTTTAAAGTTAGCTGAAATTCTAGGGCATACCTCGAAGGATAGTGGCTTGATTTTGATCTAATTCCTGAGTTGTTAGTCTAACAACACCATGCCGAAGAGCACCAAGCTTTCAGCATAACTCACCAGATGAGATACAACGCGAACGGCGGAGAATATAGCAACGTCGTCGAGTTCTATGTGAGCTGAATAGGCCTGAAAACCAGGCCATTTCAATTTTAAAATAATATTTTTATCAATAACGAACCTGGCGCATTAAGCCTGGGTATAAGCGCTAGATTCTACAAGATAGCCGATAGCGATTTTTCGCAATCGGCAAGCTCACCCCCTCCTCTTTCTGTGCTTATAGTATATAGGAATATTGGGTTAGCTAGAAAGGAGTTTGGCCGGATTTTTGATGGTTATTCAATTTGATACGTGCAACTTGCAAGCCGCCCAGGTGTCTTATGTGCCATAGGTGACCAGAAATACCTAGTAGTACACATAAGACATATGGACGCAAGCCGAATCGACGACCTCAAAAGAAGGATCGAGGACCTCCGAGACCAGAGGGCTCGCATAGACTACGCCATAGAGCTGCATACGGCCGAGCTCCATGCCCTGGAGGCCAAAGGGCAAGATGAAGAGAAGGGCGCGGAGGTCCTGGAGGTCAAGCCGGCACTGTTGCCAAAAACCGCCCTGCATCGGGGGCCCCCCGCACCCCACTCCCGCCCCCTGATAGCGGGCTGCACTCATCTCCTGCCGCAGGAAGGGCAAGTGGGTCGGGAGACAGCCCCCTCTTCTTCAGAGGTTAGGTATCGGTCGATGCTAAGAACAAGCGGCGACTAGCCTTGGACGAAAACAAAGCTGCAGCGCGATAGGATACCGAGGTAAAAGCCGATCTAGGCCGCCAGTAAGTTCGATTTACTGGTAAGAATTAGGCTGATCCCTTCCAGCAGCCTTAATGATACGCAACGATGGCTACGCACGGGGGATGATAACCCCACTCTATATTGTTTCAGCCCATGATACCAGTTTCCGAAATAACTAAATAGGTTAATTCGTGATTAACAGTGCCATTTATCGAGGGGCTTTAGCTTGACTTACTCATATTAACTTTTCTTCCAAGGATTTTGGCACTCCAGATGCCAAGAATTGGCTCAATTCAAAACCATACGCCATGCATTTTAGACATATTAATCTGAGAGCATATTTGGCAAG
>Ga0315289_10006435_pt1 | contig 17266 bp, 15 predicted proteins | sample YL17G11_40_MG_FD_203452 | JGI IMG/M metagenome (GOLD analysis project Ga0315289, IMG submission 203452) | Sediment microbial communities from Yellowstone Lake, YNP, Wyoming, USA - YL17G11_40 | ecosystem: Environmental > Aquatic > Freshwater > Lake > Sediment | place: USA: Wyoming | collected... | reverse complement strand
GACTTGCTGCATGCGGCAGCGTTTGTCGAGCTCCACGACGAGATAGGGTTCCTCCGTCTCGAAATCGGCCGGGGGGTCGTTGAAGGCCAGGTGACCGTTCTCGCCGAAGCCGATGCAGGCGACGTCGATGGGGTGGGCCTGGATCAGCACGCCCATCCGCTTGCACTCCTGGACCGGGTCGGGGGCTTCCCCTTTGATGAGGTACATCGCCCGCAGCGGCCCGACCTTGTCCACGAAGTGCTTCATCAGATAGGTTCGCAGACCCGCCGGATGGCCCGGTGCCAGCCCGATGTACTCGTCCAAGTGGAACATGACGACCTTGAACCAATCGACGCCCTTGCTGGCGACGAGATGCTCATACATCTCGGACTGGCTGTTGCCTGTCCCCAGGACAATATTGGCCTGGCCCTTCGCGCGAATGGCGTGCTTGATCGCCTGGACCACACTGCTGGCGGCCGCCGCCGCCATCTCGTCTTTAGTCTTGAAGATGTACTTGTTCATGCCGGACCCATACGATTTACTATTGACGATTTATGATTTACCCTTCAGACTCTCACTGGCTGAAAGTCACGATTACCATTTGTAGGCAGCAGATGGCAATTAGTAAATAGGAAATAGTGAATCGTACCTCCGGAGGCAGGTCATGAAACATCTGCTGGCGATGGCGGGAATCCTGTTCTGCGGCTGGGCTTCAGCGAGTGCGGCCGAGCAGACTCCTCGTGTCAACCCGATCCTCTCGACCCTCACGGCCGGTCACCCGCGGCTTATGCTCAAGGACATGGACCTCAGCTTCCTGAAGGCCTCTTATGACAACGACCCGGTGCTGCAAAAGTGCTGGCGGGATGTGCAGGGGGACGCGGACAGGTATCTGGGGAGGCCGCCGCTGGTCTACCGCAAGATCGGGCCGCGTTTGCTCAGTGTCAGCCGGGACTGCCTGGGACGAATCTATGCTCTTGCGCTCGCGTATCGGTGGACGGGAGAAGACAAGTACGCCGCCAGGGCGAAAGAGAATCTGCTGCAGGTCTGTGCGTTCCAGGACTGGAACCCCTCGCACTTTCTCGATGTGGCGGAAATGTCCCATGCGGTGGGGGTAGGTTACGACTGGTTGTATGGCTGCCTTGACGAGCAAACCCGAACCACCATCCGGCAGGCCCTGATTGAAAAGGGCCTCAAGCCGGGCTTGGACGTCTATGCCAAGAACGGCTGGTGGGTGACGAGTGAATACAACTGGAACCAGGTGTGCAACGGCGGGATGATCGTCGGCGCGCTGGCTATCGCGGAGACGGACCCGAGCTACGCCGAGCGGATTGTCCCCCTGGCCGTCAAGTCACTGCCCATCGCGCTCAAGAGCTATGGGCCGGATGGCGCCTGGGGCGAAGGACCGGGCTATTGGAACTATGCCACGAGCTACACGGCTTACGCTCTAACGGCATTGGATACGGCGCTGGAAAGCACCTTCGGCCTTCTGGACGTCGACGGTCTCTCGAAGGCCGGCTCCTTCCCGATCTACACCGCCGGACCGACCGGCTTTTACCTGAACCTGGCGGATGTCGGTGAGCGGAGTTCCCGGCGGCCGATGCCTTGCATGTTTTGGCTCGCGCGCACGTTCCACAATCCCATGTACGCGCAGTCGGAGCACGAGCAGCTTGCGCAGCGTGCGGCCGGTGCGGCTCATCTGGTCTGGTACACGGCCCGCCCGCCGGCCCGCGCGGTTCGCAACAAGCAATTGGACTACTACTTCCGCGGGCCGGTCGAGGTCGTCACCATGCGCAGCGCGTGGGATGATCCGAATGCGCTGTTTCTCGGGATCAAGGCAGGCTACAACCAGGTCAACCACGGGCATCTCGATCTGGGCAATATCGAATTGGATGCCCTGGGCGTCCGTTGGGCCCGCGACCTGGGCTCGGACAACTACAATCTCGACGGCTACTGGGAGAGCAAGCGGGGCGGCCAGCGGTGGTCCTACTACCGGCTGAACTCCACCAGTCATAACGTCGTCATGCTGGGCGGGGAGAGCCAGGACCCGCTGGCGAAATCGACCTTTACGAAGACCGAGATCAACGGAGCACGACCGGTGGCCGTCGTCAACCTGACCGAGGCCTACCAGGGCTTCGCCGACTCCACCGCTCGGGGCATTACCATGATCGAAGGGCGCCGGGCCGTGCTCATCCAGGATGAGTTCAAGATGAAGAAACCGTGCGACCTGGCCTGGGGCCTGACCACGGACGCCGAGATCGATGTGAAGCAGGGGACAGTTGCCGTGCTCAAGCTCAAGGGCAAAGAGTTGACGGTCCGGCTGCTGAGTCCAAAGAATGCGGTGTTCACGGTCGAGTCGGCCGAGCAACAGCCGCCGCAGGCGAAGAATACCGGTATCCGGCGGCTCATCGTAAAGTTGCCGCAAGTGGGTGGCGACGTTTGCATCGCCGTTCTCTTCTCGCCCGCGTGGAGCGACGGCAAGGTGGTTGAGGCCGCAGAGATCAAACCGTTGGCAAACTGGTGAAGTCGAATCGAGTTTATCGTGGCAGTGTGACAGGAGTGCAGTATGCGAAGTATGAAGTGTCTGGCGGTATCCATGATTGTCGCGTCGTTGTCTTGGTCGGCCACGGCGGCGCAGAACGACGCCGATGAGAAGCCTCAGCTCTGCGTGGGGGATTATCAAACCGAGGCCCAGGCGAAGGAGCAGCTTGCGCGGTTCGCACGCACGTACTCGAATGCCTCCGAATGGAAGCAGCGGGCCCAGCGGATTCGCGAGGGTATTCTCCGGGGCGCCGAGCTTTCGCCGCTGCCGAAGAAGTGCCCCTTGAATCCGATCCTCCACAGCAAGCGCGAGTACAACGGTTACAGCGTGGAGAATCTGGCCTTCGAGAGCCTGCCGGGCGTGTTTGTCACAGGGAACCTGTACCGGCCGACCAAGGGGACGGGGCCATTCGCGGCCATTCTCTGCCCGCACGGCCACTGGAGCGACCCGAAGGACTACGGCCGGTTCCGGCCGGACATGCAGAAGCGCTGCGCCACTTTCGCCCGCATGGGGGCGATTGTCTTTGCGTATGACATGGTCGGCTACGGCGACTGGGCCAACGCCGGTTGGGAACACCGTTTCCCGAAGGTGCTCAAGCTGCAACTGTGGGACAGTATTCGCGCGGTAGACTACCTGACGTCCCGGCCCGACGTGGACCCCAAGCGGATTGCCATCACCGGCGCCTCCGGCGGCGGGACACAGTCGTTCATGCTGACGGCGGCAGACGATCGCATTGCCGTCTCGATCCCGGTGGTCATGGTTTCCGCTCATTTCTTCGGCGGCTGTGTCTGCGAGAGCGGCATGCCCATTCACAAGGCCAAGAACTACGAGACGAGCAACGTCGAGATTGCCGCCGCCGCGGCCCCGCGTCCGCTGCTGCTGGTCGGGGACGGCAAAGATTGGACGAAGAACACACCGGACGTGGAATACCCGTACATCCGCAACGTCTACCAGATGTTCGGTGTCGCCGACAAGGTCGAGTACGCCTTTCTGCCGAATGAAGGGCACGATTACGGCCTCTCCAAGCGCCTGCCCGTCTACAAGTTCCTGGCGAAGCATCTCGGGCTGTCCCTGGCCGAAGTCCAGGACGCCAACGGCAATATCACCGAGGATTTCGTCGTGATCGAGCCGAAAGACAAGCTCTACGTCTTCAACGCCGAGCACCCGCGCCCCGCCCACGCCGTCGGCCCGAAAGCCGACCTGCCCTGGAACTGGTAAGCGCTCCTGATGCTCAACTGGGCTGCAGACAGTTTGACTGTTGTGGCGAAAAGGGTACAATGTGATTTGAAAGACGCATGGAGAGCTTTTCGAGACGGGCAAGCCAAATCAGGTTCTGATAGGCGAAGAGGGACGACGCGATGATTGGAGACATCAGTCAAGTGGCGAGGACGCTCGTTGCGGGACTCAGTCCGGACATTGAGGTCGTTCGAGTGTACGCCTATGGCTCGCGTGTCAGAGGGGATGCCGATCTCGAGTCGGATCTGGATCTGCTTGTCGAATTGCGGCAAGTGAGCCGTGCGGCCCGACAGCAGATTCTGGATCGGGCCTGGGAGTTGAGCTTGGAAGAGGGGTACGTGATCTCCGTCGTGATCGTGAGTGAAGAAGCCTTCGAGCGAGGTCCGTTGTCGCTCTCGGGATTCGTCCAGAACATTCGACGCGAGGGTATTGAAATCGCCGCATGAAGGATCAGGGTGTCAAAGCATTGATCACTTATCGCCTGGATGAGGCCGGTGAAGCTCTGAGGGATGCCGAGCTTCTGCTGGACGCCGGGCGGTACAGAAGTGCGGCGAACCGAATGTACTATGCCGCTTTTTACGCGGCGGTCGCTGCTCTTCTGACCCGGCACCTGGAGTTTTCCAGGCACTCCGGCGTGATCGCCTTCTTTGACAAGGAATTCATTCACACGGGCATTTTGCCGAAGGAATACTCCCGGACCCTGCATCATGCCTTCAACGAGAGGCAACAGGACGACTACATGCCCTTCGTCGAAATGGACCCCGACGAACTGAAACAACTCCTCGCGAGCGTCCGCGACATGGTGAACGGTATCTCCGCGCATATCCAGGAGAATGCCTGACCCGCTGGTCCCTGCAGTATGACGGCTACGCGCCAGAAACCGGCTGTTTGGCCAAGCTCACGACCTTCCTGCCGCGTCGCTTCTGACGACGCATGGTGTCGCGCAACATGGCCTCGGCATCATAATCGTATCGGGATGCGAGCCGGTCCGTGATCTTCCGGACTTCAGCAACAACCGGGTCGCTCTTGGGCATCCTCCTTCGCGCCATGACAGGAGTCCATCAAAAGGCAGACCCGTGAGCAAGCCCAGAGCATGAGGCATTGCCCATGATACCAGATGGACTCGTCAGGCGGGAAGACCGCGCCCTCTACCCCTTTGTCGTGCTGCGGGTACCGGCGAAGAGCAGACGCAGAACCAACGTCCGCGCTTGGCTTTCCTCACGCATGCGGAGATGCCGTCCCCTCCGTGATCCGCCTTGGGCCGGTACAATTCGCCGCGCACCCAGCCAGTTGGCCTGCCCCTCGCCATCGCTGGCAAGGCGGAACGGTTTCCAACACGGGAGCTTCGTCACGTATGCTTGCGGAGTCTCAGGCTGGCGGCACCGAAACCGAGCATGCCCAGCACCATGGCTGACGGGACTGGAACAGCCGACACGTAGGTCATGGCCCCGATATCCAGGTAGAGGCCCTCACCAGGCGCAAAATCCGGTACTTCCAGAAAGCAGGGTATCTTATATCCACTCCCGTGCAAGTCTGCACCGTCTCGTGCTATTAGAGGAGACGCAAACGCCGGACCCCAACCCCAACCCCAACTACCATCACCGGACTTATCCCAAGTGGAGGAATGGAGCCGCCAATACGCCACAAGCCTGCCCAACACCTTTTCGCCATTAAGCGATGTCTCTAGGTCGAACGAATAGCTTAAATCGAAGTCGAATCTCACGGGTCCGGCGGCCACCGCCTCGAAATACAACTGTTGATCAGAAACGCTCCACCCCGACCACGACCAGTCAGCCAGCGGGCGTGGAGTCGCTACAGACTCGGCGGACACACCCAACCCCGTTGTTTCTGCGTGCCCCGAAGCAGTACCTATGTCAGCCGAGGCAGCCGTATGTGTCACCGGAGCGACCATGTAGGACCAACTCGAGTGCCCCAAAGAATCCAAGACGTTGGCGTTCGACGAACTCTGGACAAGGTTGGCAGTATAAACACCGACGTTCGTCAAGCGTGTGAACTCGAGCTCCATCGACACGCTTCCTGAAGGATCGGCCATCGCCGGTGGGCCTGACGCCAGAACCAGCAGAAGGCTCACATAGGAAATCACTGGCAATCTTCTCATCGTCTAACCCTCCTCCCCCCAAACCGCTAATCACGTTGGCTGGGCCAGTCCACATGCTGGTGCCATTGCCACCTCATCTGTGTTGTCAACTTGAATTCGCGTCCGCAGACCTATACCCGTACGCTGCGATTGTCGGCTCCCGAGGTGTCGTTCGATGTTCTCTTCCTGCTCACCCCATGTTAGCCAATTCAACACTAGGAAGGGTGACTGTCAAGAAAAAAATGGAGTTCTTTGCAGATTTTTTTTGAACGGCGGGGCGACATACGCCTCCGGATCGCATTGCCCCTTCGTGGTCGCGGATCCCTCGCACGCCGTGCCTCAGGCAAGGGCGAGACGCCCTCGCCGGGCTGCGCTGGGCGTTCCGGCCCGTTTGTAGTGTGCGCGTGAGGGAATAGAAGGAAGAGTCAAGCGTGGAGACTTGGGATTTCAGACTTGAGATTTCCCACCCACTCGAGACTCTCAAAGAAACGCCGTACGGCGTCACTACAAACGAGTCATCCCCGGTCGGGGTTTTTGAGCTCTTCGGCTTTGGGGAGGTCCTTCAGGGAATTCAGGCCGAAGATTTCGAGGAACTTCTTGGTCGTGCCGTAGAGCATGGGGCGACCGAGGATCTCGGCCCGGCCCGTGATTTTGACGAGGCCCTTGTACATGAGGCTGCGGATGACTTCGCCGACAGCAACACCCCGGATCGCCTCGATGTCCGCCCGGATGATCGGCTGCTTGTAGGCGATGATCGCCAGCGTCTCCATCGCGGCGGGGCTGAGCTTGTTGTCACTGCGGGCACGGAGCATCTTCTTGAGCCAGAAGTTGTACGTGTTCAGCGTCAGCATCTGGTAGCCGCCGGCAATCTGCTCGATGCGGAAGGCGTGGTTCTCGGCAGCGTACTTGGCGTTGAGGCTTTCGATGCCCTCGCGGACCTGCTTGGTCGTCGTCTCCACGATGCCGGCCAGTTTGCTTTCCGTCAAAGGCTCATCCGTGGCAAAGAGAATCGCTTCCAGCACCGACTCCGTGGTGGGGACTAATTCCGGCTGCGGCGTTGCTTCCTGTCCCTGTGCCTGGACTTCCGCCGGCGCTTCCTGCGCCTCTGCCGCAGCCTGCCTTTCCTCCACCGGCTCATTCTCTCCCTGCGCAGTCTCCTGAGGCTCGCCCAACAGGATGCCGATGACCTGATCGATCTCTCGCTCTCCCTGCGTCAGAGGAGCGTCCACGCCCTCCGAGACTTCGCTTTCCTGTGCCGGGGCGCTCGTCTGGTCAACAACCGCCTCGCCTTCCTGGACCTGCCCACTTTCCTCTGGCGCGGATTCTCGGTCTGCATCGGTTGGTTCGACAATCTCCTGAGCGGACTGGTCTGCCTCGCCAGGCACATCCTGCCCTATTTGTGATGTAGGCTGTTCGGGCGTCGCCTGCTCTTCCGTACGGTCTATCTCATTTTCGCTTGTCATGGCTCAAGTCTGACTTCAAACTTGGGTCCCCAAACGCGGAATTATGCGTTTGGGAGCCCCTTCCAACTTGAAACTTCAAACATTCTTCCACGTGAATGGATCGGCGTCTTTCTTGCTGATTCCGATCGTGACCTCAGCCGCCAGCTCCCTGATCTGTCCGGCCAGCTTCTTCAGAATGAACCGTTCCGAGACGGTGTGGCTCAGGCAGATACAGGTCAGCCCGGCCTCCTGGGCGGCCAGTGCCTGGTGGTGTTTCAACTCACCCGTCAGGTACAGGTCGGCCCCCGCCGCGATAATGAGATTCAGGATCTCGCCGCAGGTGCCGGCACAGACCGCCGCCTTGCGCACCAGCCGCTTCTGGTCGCCGACCAGCCCGACCGCCTTGGCCCCGGTCCGGCGTTTCACCGCCTCGATGATGCGATCCAGCCGCAGCGGCTCGGCCAACAGGCCGATTCTACCGAGTCCGAACCGGCTTGCATAATCGAAAAGCTTGTAGATGTCAAAGGCTGGCACTTCGTACGGATGGGCCTTTTTCATGGCCTCCACGACCGCCTCGACTTTGTCCGCCGGCACAATCGTCTCGAATCTCGCTTCGTGGACCTTCTCGAATCTGCCCTGTTGGCCGATGGCCGGGTTTGCCCCCTCCAGCGGTAAGAAGGTGCCGGTTCCCTCCGTGTGGAAGCCGCAGTTGCGATAATTACCGATCCAGCCGGCCCCAGCCTCGAAGACCGCGTTGGCCACCTTGGCCATCGCATCGACGGGCACGAAGACCACGAATTTGTAGTAGTCCTGCGGTGAGTACTGAACGTAATCGCCGATGGGCTTGGCGTCCTGAATGCCGAGAATCTCAGCGAGGCCGTCGTTGACTCCGCCGCCGACGGCATCCAAGGCCGTGTGGATGGAGAAGACCGAAATCCCGGAGCGGATGATCTCGTGGACGCTTCTTGACGCGGCATCGGTCCTGATCTTTTTGAGTCCATCCCAGATGACGGGATGGTAGCTCAGGATCAGGTCCGTTTCCAACTCCTTCGCCTCGGCGACGACGGCCTGCGTCACGTCGATCGTCAGGAGCACGTTTCGGACGTTCTGTTCGGGGTCGCCGATGAGCAGGCCAACATTGTCCCACGGCTGGGCCAGGCCGAGCGGCGTGATCTTCTCGACCACGGCCGCGATGTCCTTCACCTTCATTCCTGCCTCCTGCATTGCTGTTCGATCGCCTGAACGAAGCCTTTACGGAGTCTTCCTGTGATCGGGCCGACCTTGCCGCTGCCGACCGTATGCTGTTCCACGCCGGCGACCGGCAGCACTTCCATAATGACATTGGTGAGGAAGATCTCGTCGGCCTCCAGCACATCAGCTATGAGGAGGTCCTTTTCCACCACATCGAGCGACTGCTGCTGGGCCAATTCACGGACCGTCTTCCTGGCGACGCCCGGCAGCACCGGCGTCCCCAGGGGCGGCGTATAGAGGATCGAATTCTTCACGACGAAGATGTTGCTGACGCAGCCTTCCGCCAGGCGGTTGTCGGTGGTAAACCACAGGGCTTCGGCGGCACGCTTCTGATGAGCCAGGTTCAGCGCCAGCAAACGCGGATAATAGCTCGTCGTCTTGTGTCCGCACGTGGGGTCGGTCGCATTCTGCCGGAACGGGCAGAGGGTGACCAGTACCCCCGTCTGATAATACTCCGGGGGGTACGGCCGAAACGCGGTGGCGGTGATCAGCAGGGTCGGCTTTCGCTGTTCTTCGGGCTGTGCCAGAGGGCCGTTGGTCAGGGTCAGCCGCAGCCGCGCCTCGGCCAGTTGATTGGCTTGCAGCAACCGGTCGATGGCTTCACGGATGTAAGCCTTCTCATAAGGATAAGAAATCGACAGCGTGCGGGCACTTGAGGACAGCCGGTCCAGATGGTCCTCCAAGCGGAAAACCACGCCGTTGCGGCTGCGCATTGTCTCAAAGAGGCCGGCCCCGTACAGGAAACCGCTATCCGTCACGGAAACCCGGGCTTCTCCCATGTCGATCAGATTGTCGTTCAGAAAGACCTTCTCGGCCATCTGCTCCTCAGGTACTCGGTTCTGACGGCACCCGAACGGGCGTCTGTCAGGCTAAGCACTTACGGCCTGGATGCCGGCCAGCAGCGCCCGGGCCTTCGTGATCGTTTCATCCCACTCAGCCTGCGGATCGGAGTCAGCCACGATCCCGCCTCCGGTCTGCACAAACGCACGGTCGCCCTTGATGATAATGGTTCGAATGGCGATGTTCAAGCAGACCGTGCCGTCGAGGCCGAGGTATCCGATGGCACCCGTGTACACGCCCCGGGCGGTGGGCTCGAGCTCGTCGATGATCTCCATGGCGCGGATCTTCGGGGCGCCGGTGATCGAGCCGCCGGGAAACATCGCTTTGAGGACATCGGGGAACGTGATGTCGTCCCGCAGCTCTCCGGCGACCGTGGCGACCGCGTGGAACACGGTGGGGTAGGTCTCGATCGTCCTGGGCTGCACGACGCGGCGGGTCCCCGGCTTGCAGAGGCGTGCCACGTCGTTGCGTTCCAGGTCGATGATCATGTTCAGCTCCGCCTGCTCTTTCTCGTTCGTCAGGAGGTCGTGGAACTGCTGATGGTTGAACGCCGCCGCGTTCGGGTCGGAGGCATCGATCCGCGGACGCGTCCCCTTGATCGGTTTCGTCCGGATCACGCCGTCGCGGATCGTGATGAACAACTCCGGCGAGGCGCTGACGATCTGAAAATCGCCGGCGTCGATGAAGGCGGCGTAGTCGCTGGGATTGAAGCGGTTCTGCCAGTGAAAGAGTTGCATCGGCCGGCCCGCGAGGGGCTGCTCGAAGCGGTGAGAATAGTTCACTTGGTAGACGTCGCCGTCGCGGATGTAGTCTTTGATCCGCTCTACTGCGCTGAAGTAATCCTCCCGCGTCATGTTCCGACGGATGGCAGCGGCATCGACATCCTCCAGACGCGTGCGGGAAGGCTCTGCCGGTCGGGCTTGCCGCGATTGAGCCAAGAGACGCTCCAGGGCGAGCATCTTCTCGACCGGCTCTTCGGAATCGTCGGGCAGTGCCAGGGCAATCAGCCAGAAGGCATCCGCATGGTGGTCATAGGCGATGACCCGGTCGTAGAAGCACAAGCGAATCAGAGGCATGTGAAGGTCGTCAACGGCCCGCTCCGGCAGTCGCTCGATGTGCCGGCCCAATTCGTAGCTGAAGTACCCGATCCACCCGCCGCAGAACGTGCCGGCCAAGGGAAGATCGGTCCTCTTTCTATCGGCATCTGCAAGCTGGTATTTGCTCAGGACGCGTTGGAGTTGCCAGAACGGGTCCGTCTGCGCCGACGTGAATTCGAAAACCTCTTTCGGCTCGGCGGCCCAGTAGCTGAATCCATCCGCGTTCGCTTTAGCCGGGTTGCCGCCGAGAATCGACGGCAACGGCCGTGTGGAAAACGTCTCGCTCAACGCATCGAAGCTTGTGCTGATGGGAATTCTTTTGTAGTGGACTTTGCAGGCACCGTCTGTTACCCGTGCCATTACTGCCTCATTGCTTTGATCTCATCCATGATGCGCACGCCGGCGGAAGTGCCGATCCGGTCGGCTCCCGCGTCCAGCATCGCGAGCGCCTGCGGGGCGGTTTTGATCCCGCCGGCCGCCTTGATCCTGCACTTGGGAGCTGCCTCTTTCATGAGCCTCACATCCTCGACCGTCGCTCCGCCGGCGGGGTGGTAACCCGTACTCGTCTTGACATAGTCGACGCCCGCCTCCTGGGCGATCTGACAGGCGAAAACCTTCTGTTCGTGCGTGAGGGCCGCCGACTCGATAATGACTTTCAGCAGCACCGGCGGCCTCATGACCCGGCAGATCTTCAGCACCGTCATCAATTGGTGCAGCAGGTACCGCGCATCGCCTTCGATGATCGCGGCCAGATCCGCCACCATATCGATCTCGTCCGCCCCGGCGTAGATCGCGTCCTGCGCCTGGGCGGCCTTGATCTTCGTCGTATCGGCGCCCAGCGGCAGACTCACCGTGCCGGCCACCTGGACCGGCGTCTCCTGCAATCGGTCCGCCACCAGCGACAGCCACCGGTCATTGACGCACACCGCATGGAAACCATACGCCACGGCCTCATCGCACAGCCGCAGGATTTCGGTCTGTGTCGCCTCGGCCCTCAGGAGCGTGTGGTCGATGTACTTCGCCACGTCGCCGGCGGAGGTGCTCGGTTCGACCGCCGGTGCCGGTGATTCCGATGCCGTCATGAAGAACTCCAGAATCAGAAGGATTCCGCCTGTACCGCAAATCCATGGTAACCGAAGACCGTCGCTCCTGCAATCTCGACCATGCCGCAGGACCGATAGGACTAAGAGGAGCGATCGCCCTGCGGGCTTTGATCGACGGAGGCAGGGATGGCCTCGGTCGCGTACTTTTCTCGCAGGAATCGGGCGGCCTCGTCCACGCCGGAGAACACCGCGCTGGCGGTCTGCGTCACGAAGACAGAAGGGTTCTGCTTGGCTGTCCAGATCACGTACACCTCTTTGGCGGCCTCATGGGCATGTTGGAGCTCCCGCTCCACGCCGCTGGAGATGGCGGCTCTCCCGTCCGGCAAAGCCGGCACGAAACTGACAATCATGTCGGCCTGGTCGATCAGGAGGAAGTCGCGCGCATAGATCTGGTTGTTGATATCCCGCTCGATTTGCAGGACTTCCGCGATCCCCAACCGGACCGGCCGGTCGGCCGTCATCGCCTCAATGGCATCGAGTCCCTGCGTGCGGGCTTGCCGTGCCACAAAGGGCAGATGCGCCTCCTCCAAGTCGCCCGGATCGAAGCAGATGAAGAGCTGTTTCATCCGCCGGCGGAAGTCACCGATTTCCTCGGTGACGGCCTCGATCTTCGCCACCGCCGTCATGGGGAAGCCCAGGTACGCTCTCTTGAGCTGCCTTTGAAAGACGAGCCGGTAGAAGGTCTCCTCGGTTCCCTGCCTGCCGCCCCGGGCCAGGCAGAAGAAGGGGACCTTGTCGTTGATGCCCTTGCAGAGCATCTCGGTGCTGATGATTTCCTCCTCCCGCCAGACGATCAGGTCCTTGAGGGTGTGCTCCACGGCGTGGTCCTGCAAGAGCCGCAGGTGCATGGCCGCGACGCCATCGATCAGGCAGACGTACATGTCGGCATTGAGCTGCCGCATCTGGTCGAAATCCACGGCCGGGAACAGCCCGTGCCGCCAGCGGAAGGTCGCGTGCGTGTTGACGATCAGATTCGGGGCCCGGCGGGCCTCAAGGACGATGTCCTTGAATACGCTGCGGCGGAGCGAGTGAAGCCGCTTCAGGGGGATGTCGAGGATCTTGCCCGGCGGGACGTCCGGCGCCTCGGCGTACATCATGTCGCCCACGTTGCACAGGGCGATCGGGCGGCCGTCTTCACGGGCGATGCGGCAGACCTCCTCAAGATAACTCTTCTTGTTGAGGCCCACCATTCCTGTAACGACGACTATCATAGGCTTGCGCCGGACGCCGGTCACCTCGAAGTCGAAACGCCTGCTCGCGGTGAGGCTTGCAGGTTCTTGATCCGCTCCTGCCGATCGTGCTCGCGCAGGGCGGCGATCAGCTCCTCCAGGTCGCCGGCCATGACTCTGTCCAAATTATACAGCGACAAGCCGATGCGGTGGTCGGTGACGCGGCTCTGGGGGAAATTGTACGTTCGGATCTTGTCGGACCGGTCGCCCGAACCGATCATGGTGCGCCGTTGCGACTCCCGCTCGGCCCGGCGCTTGCTCTCATAGAGCTCGAAGACGCGGCTGCGGAGGATACGCCAAGCCTTGGCGCGATTCTTGTGCTGGCTGGCTTCCTCGCGCATGCTGACGGTGATGCCGGTGGGGACGTGCTCCAGCCGGATGGCGCTGCTGACTTTGTTGACGTTCTGGCCGCCCGGTCCGCCGGCCCGGCTCACGTGCTCGACCACATCCGCCGGATTGATCTCCATATCCACCTCCTCCGGCTCGGGCAGCACGGCCACAGTGGCCGCCGACGTGTGAATCCGGCCCTGGGCCTCCGTCTCCGGCACCCGCTGGACACGGTGGCCGCCGCCTTCATAGCCCAGTTCCGACCACACGCCCTCGCCCTTGATGCCGAAAATCACTTCGCGAAAGCCGCCCATGTCGGAAGGGCTGAAGTCAAGCTGCTCCACCTTCCAGCGGCGCTTGGTCGCGTAGCGCATATACATGTCGTGGAGGTCGCGGGCGAACAGGGCCGCTTCCTCGCCCCCCGTCCCGGCCCGGATTTCCATGATGACCGAATCGACGTGCAGCTCGTCGGCCATGACCAGGGTGTTCTGGAGGTCCTCCAGCAGGCCGTCTCTTTTGGCCGTCAATTGCTCGATTTCCTCTTGGGCCATGGTGCGCAGGTCGGGGTCGGCCGACTTATCCGCGAGGATCTGCTGGGCTTCCTCGATCCCCGCGACGATCTTCCTGTAATCACGATACTTGGAGACGAGGAGCCGGAGCTTGCCCCGCTCTTTGGCGAGGGCCACCAGCTTGGCGGTCTCCCGGGCGAGCGCGGGGTCGGAGATCTGGCGCTCGATCTCCTGGTACCGCGCGTCGAGATCATCGAGGATAGCGATCAGACTGCTCGATTCTTTGTCCATAATAGAAAGCTCCTGCTCTCGCGGGGGCGAAAACAGGAGCCTGTGATGCTGTCGTCGAGGTCGCTACTTCGGCTTTTCTTCTTTGGGCTGCTTGAGGTACGATTTCCCGTACTTCTTCTGGAAGCGCTCGATGCGGCCGGCCGTATCCATGAATCTCTGCTTGCCGGTGTAGAACGGGTGGCACATCGAGCAGGTTTCCGCGTGGATCGCGTCGGCGGTGCTGCGCGTCTCGAACGTGTTGCCGCAGCCGCAGTGGACCACGACCTTGTCGTACTTCGGATGTATCTTGTCCTTCATGATTTTGACTCCCAAACAATTCCGAAACCATCTATTATACGCTGGCCGGCGACCTTTTCAACGCAATTTTTGCGCGATTTTTGCGTGTAAAGTGGGGGCGTCGGCGCTGGCTGTCTATCCGGGTTCCTGCCTGGAGAAGAAATACCGAAATTCTGGTGGGAATTCTCTTGACGGATCCCGCGCGAACGTGGCAGAATAAGAAGATAGATAGGCGAGAGACATCATTGATGTTGCATCTCCGAGGAAGTGCGTTAACGTGAAGGATCTGGCCCGCGAGCATGAGAGGTGCGCTCATGACGGCAGGAGACTTCTTGGTCTCCGATGACTGGGAGGAAACCAGAATCATGGACCATAGAGGGAGGTTCACAGGGGACGGTGCGGCAAGGGGCATGCATCAGCAATCCTTGCCCAAGTTGATGGGCTTTACGCTCATCGAATTCGTCGTTGCCGCTATCATGATGGGGGTGCCGATCACGGCCCGGGCGGAGGGCTCTGCCGAGCCAAACTCCCTCGTACAGGCCGTGGGCGCCATCCGCGATGGCATGGCCAAATCGCCTGCTCCGTGGCCGCAGGCGTGGCAGGAGGACTATGTGGAGGCGATTCGCCAAGTCGCCGTTGCCCATCGAGATTCTCCCGGGTACGCCGCACGCCTGGAGATACTGCGCAGCGGGTTCTCGCCTTATTGGGAGGCAGTCCCGAGGAACGACCAAAGGTCCCTGTTCGAAGTGCGTCAGGCCGAGATTCGATGGTATGTCGAGAGTCTGATGAGCGCGGAGCTGCCCGGCCACGACGAGAGACAGAAGCGGTACGACCAGCACAAGGACCTCGCGGAGTACGCGGCCCGTTCCCTCTTGACGCAGTTTCCCTTTCTCGAGCCCAACACGGTGGAGGACGCAAAGGTGGATTATGTCCGCGAGTGCTATCGCAACATCGAGGCGCCGCTGTTGCCGATCTTCCAGCGTCCCTTTTCCGGACAGCAGGCAGGCCAACTTCAGGAGCGGTGGCACTCCCTGCGCTATGCGCGCGTCGATCTTTGGCGCCAACTCGGAGGCGGCCGGAAAGAACCCGCCCTGAAGCGGGAGACGCCTTCGGGCAAGATGCATCCTGATTACGTCTTGGCTCAGCGCAGTCTGGGCCAGTTGCGCGGACAACTGTGGGCCATCGTCGCTCCTGCTCCTGACTTCTACCAGATCGCAGTGACCAAGGACATAGAGGCGCAAAGACAACGCTTTCGGTCGCGGTCCGACGCGCGGGGGCAAGAGCAACGTCTGGGCGGGGCCATGGTGCAGACGGAATACATCAGTTTTCTGCTGGCCGCTCTGCGAGAGACTGCGGAGGTCGCGGAAGGTACCGCGGGCACATCGGGCGATGGCCAAGGCGATGGCTTACAGGGAGAGAGACATGGCGAGCCATGAGGCCAATTCGTCAGGGCGCAATCGCCGGTGCAGGCCTGTCGCGGGGAGGCGATCACCGGTCACCGGTTCGGGCGGCTTTACGCTGATCGAGCTTCTGGTCGTCATCGCGGTTATCGCAGTCCTTCTGGCGATCTTCCTCCCGGCGCTGCGCCTGGCCCGGGAGCGGGGCCAGCGGGCGGTCTGCCTGAGCAATCTCAGGCAACTCACGCTGGCTTGGACCGCTTACGCGGACCAGCACGATGGAAAGCTTGTCTACGGCAATGCATTCGGAAAGCGCGTCTCCATGAGGATCTACCGAGCGAACGGTTGGGTGGGCAGGGCCTTTATGTGCCCGCCCAGCCGTTCGGCCTTGATGGAGAATCCCGACAAGGGCGCTCTATGGCCGTATCTTCGGAACGCCGACGTCTATCACTGTCCCCTTGGTTCGCACGGTTTCTGGGCCTCATACTCTATTCTCGCGGGTGCCAACGGGCCAGAGATCGAAGGGACGTATGTGCCCCACACCAGTGAGGTAGAGGCGTCACCGGCGGGCAAGCGCATCGGCAACACTGTCCTGAGGCTGACCCGGCTGACGGACATCATCAGTCCGCCGGCATCGGAGCGAGCGGTCTTTATCGATATGCGCAACCTCGGCGGTGATTTCGACGTTGATTACCTCCACCCGTATTGGTGGATGGCCAGTCCGCCGCCGATCCACCATGGGGGCGGCGTGCCGCTCTCGATGGCGGATGGTCACGTGGAGTACTGGAAATGGAAAGGCCGAGAAACCGTAACCATGCCTCGAATATGCCTGAACGGCATAGACGCGCTCGACCTGCCGCCGCCGACCGAGTGGTACGAGCCGCACACGGAAGACGGCCTGTACGATCTTATGAGACTGCAAAAGGCAACCTGGGGACGAGTGGGGTACTCGCCCGAGGTGAGGCAATAGGATAGCAGGCTGCCCGGTTCAAGACAACTCCCACCATGGGAGACTGACGTAGGCTTGGGGACCGCGCATCCGTGACGTTTCTTCAAGGTGTCCCCCGTGACAACGCGGAGAGTATGCGCGCATGCAACACAAGATCGATTGCGGCCGCGCCTATGTGGTGTTCGTGCCTGCAAAGGAGGTGGTGCCTATGAGATAGGGATCGCTTCACCCCGACCAGGGAGGAATCACGTTTGCACCAATCAAAACCAGGAAAGGAGTTGTCCTATGAAGATGAAATCGGCTTTATGGATTGTGTGTGTGATCGGGACGTTGCTTGCCTCCAGTGCAGCATTCGCTGAGATCCTATCCGGCGGCTACTATGAATCTGACGAGTGGGGACAGGGTGGCAATGGAGATTCGTGGTACACCTACTCCACCTCATATGCAGGCGCGAACGGTTACAGCGGTTACTCCGGGGGCTACGGTGAGGGTGGGGAATCCCTCTGGACGACAGAGACGGCATACCTGACGGGAAGTGTCACCGTCTACGCCTGGGCCGAAGCCTACGCGGACCCCTACGGCGAGTCCGGCGACTACGGCTTCGCCCATGCGAGCGCCAGTGGAAGCGTCGATGGCTCCCCCTACTCACCATCGGTGGAAGTTTCGGCATCTGCCAGCATCGACAACGAGTATGACTGGGGTG
>Ga0315289_10006434_pt1 | contig 17267 bp, 20 predicted proteins | sample YL17G11_40_MG_FD_203452 | JGI IMG/M metagenome (GOLD analysis project Ga0315289, IMG submission 203452) | Sediment microbial communities from Yellowstone Lake, YNP, Wyoming, USA - YL17G11_40 | ecosystem: Environmental > Aquatic > Freshwater > Lake > Sediment | place: USA: Wyoming | collected... | reverse complement strand
CCTAGGAATAACCAACATTGGTTGGTTAGGATTCTTTCTAATCCATCCGCTTGCGACAGCAATGGGCTTCGTTCCGCTCACACCTTCTGGGATCGGGTTCCAAGAAGGGGCGATTGTAGGGATCTTCCTGCTGCTGGGCGTGGATATTAGACTGGCCTTGGGGTTTGCGATCCTTTCTCGAGTTCTCCTCATAATCGAGGATCTACTCGGCGTACCTCAGATCGCTAGATCAGCCCAAGGTGGACTCTTCGCTACCACGAAACTGGTGCGCCGCAGCGGCCAATAGCCTTGAGTCACTAACGCGGCACGAGTGAAAGGCTCAGTCCCGGCGAGTTTTGGATACTATCGCTTTCCTTTGTCCCAATGATAGAGAAATAGGTCTTTCACCCAGTTGAGGAATATTGGATCTTTTCCAGAAAAGCCAGCGTAATCCGCCCTCCCTCCAATCAATGGAAAGCATATGACAGCCTCTTTTTCAGTGAGCACGAAGACTGCTGGGACGTCAGAGAGAGTCCTATTTTCGATGTTCTGTAGTTTTGCAGGCGGAAGGGGAGAAAGAATCTTGTATTCTACCCCTTTGCGGGTTTGTTCATTCGCTATTGTGCCCATCGCCTCAGTGAAACGGCCTTCTCCTAATCCCCAGACGTACTGCTCGGCTTCTCCAAGGATCTGTTCAACCTTGTTTATGCTCTCCATCGTGTCCGTTCTCAGATTCGTTTGTGAAAGCTCGCCTAATCTGTTCACGAATTGGTAGGGAAGCCGCCAGATGTCATGAGTCAAGAAGTACTCCTTATGCTTGAAGACAAATTCTAGAGAGGAGGATAGCTGCAACACGAGTTTGCCATACTGTGTAATGGCGTACGAACCTTCAGGCTGCCTCTGAATCAGCAAAGCTTCGCTCAGACGCTTAAGCTGCCTGACAGCTTCTGTTGCAGTTAAGTCTAGTCGGCGGGCAATCTCCTGCATCTTAAGATTTCTTGTCTGTAGCTCACGCAGTATGCCGAGCCTGCTTTCACTCGCAAGCTCAAAAAAGAGCCTCTCTATTCCTTCCTTGTTTTCCAAGCTTCACCACCGATTACGCACTCTCACAAAACATAGGCAATCAGCTCTGGCTCTCACGCTAATGTGAAATTCTACGCAATGCTGTGTAGGATTACACATCATCGTCAAATAGGCATTATGTGGCGCGGTCAGCAACCTCCCGCTCGGGGTAATGAACGGAAATGGTACAGACGAAAAATGCAAAGGGCGAGCTTGTCTTCACCGTGGAACTCAAGTCAAGAGGCAACGTGAAGAACGTCACGCTGTCGAACGGAGCCCAAGGCGTGCTCATCGAGGGAACGCTCGGAGCCCTGAAACGCGCGGAGTTCGTGGAAGACGTTGTTCTGGAAGTGACTGGCGACAACGGCGTGCTGAGAGTGGACCTGACAAAGGAAGACCTGGCAAGGCACACGCGCCCGGGGCGGTAGATAATGAAAGCTGTTGTCGTTTATGCTAGCAAATACGGATCCACGAGACGCATCGCAGAGTTCATCGCTGAGAAGCTCCGGCACGAAGGAACGCAGGCGGAGGCCCGACCCGCCGACGCAGTCCACAACCCCGGAGACTACGACGCCATCGTGGTCGGCAGCGCCGTCTATATGATGCGCTGGCTCAAGGAGGCCGTGGAGTTTGTGCGGCGAAACCGCGCCGTCTTAGCCAACCGGCCCGTGTGGTTGTTCAGTAGTGGCCCGCTGGGGAGCGATGCCTCGGTGAATGATCCGAAATTGGAGCCCAAAGAGATCGCCGAGTTCAGGGAGGCCATCGATCCTCGAGATCATCGGGTCTTCTTCGGAGCGCTGGACGCAGGCAAGCTTGGGTTCGCTCATCAGATGATGAGGAAGCTGCCGGCCGCCCGTGCGATGCTTCCTGAGGGCGACTTCCGCAACTGGAAAGAAATCGAAGCCTGGGCTAGCAGCATCGCCCGGGCGCTGGAAGCTCCGCAATCGGCGTCAGAATCTGGAATGGGGGCTTGAGAAGTGGCCTTCGATTGGACTACTCTTGCGGTGCTCGGCGTCATCATCGCCCTCTTCGCCGGCCTCTTCGCTATCCTGACTATCATCATACGCAAGACATTCAAGGTAAGTACCGCGAGGGCTGCGGCCTCAATTATCGGCATTATTGCGGGACTTTCCGGTGCATATCATGGATTCGGTGAAATACTTCAGGGCAACATTGCTCCAAGCGGAATTGCGATACAGGCCTGGCCTGGATTGACAGCTTTAGGGGGCGAGCCTGCTATGACTATCGTTCCCAGCTTCCTCGTAACTGGTGTCCTTACGATCATCTTCGGCCTCATAGTCACTGTATGGGCGGCTGCGCTTGTTCAGAGGAAGAACGGCGGTTTGGTCCTGATTCTGCTCTCAGTAGTCTTGCTCCTTGTTGGGGGAGGTTTCTTCCCGCCTGGATTTGGGGTCACAGCTGGGATTATCGGCACACGGATCAAGCACAGCCGAGATTCAAAAATCGAAAGAAAGGATGGACCGGCGGGAGTCCAAACCTAACTGGTTCAAATCGAAGGTCTAGGCACCATGTCATTTCCTCTCTAAACCCGTGAACCGTCCGTGTCGAGCAAGTTGGGCTGTCTGCCTTTCATTCATCTCCCCAAGCTTCGGGAGGGTTCAAAAGCCGCTCCACTTCTTCCACCCTCGCACCAACGCACTCTCAAAACCTCGTTCAAATTTGGGTACCTGCACCAAGTGATCCGATGACGACACGTTACTCTCCTATCTCATATTTACGGTTCAAATCTCGATGCTTTCACCAAGGTACCCACACACAGAAGCAAGGTGGGCTCGACCAGGTGTACGAGCCCCTCGAAATCACCAGCATGAGACCCAGTATTGCTCACAATAGGCAACCAGACAAGGAAATCGATAGTGTGTCCCAAGTGACATTCGTCCAGTTTCTGGATGGTATTGCAAGAGGTACCAGTATACGCGACGCATGCCTTGAATGGGAGTAGTGATATGGATATGGCAACCAAACTAAGTATGGAATGTCCTTGTGGCTTCAGCTTCGTTACTCCGCACGGCGAAGACGACGCTGTGGCAGTGGCTCAGCTGCATGTAGAACGCGTCCACAAGTCGGATTATCCGAAAGGAATCTCAAGAGCAGAGGCTTTGACGCACCTCAAGTCAGCAAAGTAGTGAAATCGCATGATCATACTGGTTAGACTCGATTACGAAGGCGACGATCTACAGAACGACTTGAAGAAAATGAGTGAGATCAATTCGAAAATTGAATCTAGGATCGGGGGGAAGATTGAAGGGCCATTCTTTCCTCAGCAGAGCACGCTTCTCTTCATATTCCACGTGGATAAGTATGAGCGACTGAATGAGGCTGGAAGAACATTCTACGCTGAAATGTCAAAACTGAAACTACCATTTGTACCTGACACTTACGAAGTCGCCGTTACTCCGGAGGAATTCTTTGGATGAACAAAGGAAAAGTCATCGTTCGCCACAAAGTTCGAGACCTTGGCGCGTGGAAGCCATTCTTCGTCGGCGATGCTAAGCGTCAACGCGATGCAGGTTTCACTGGCTGGCACCTAACGCGCAACAAGTATGACATGAATGAACTCGTTATCATTTTCGAGTGCGCAGACCTGGACAAAGCCAAACCAATGTTCTCCGACCCCAGTCTAGCAGAACTCATGAAGAAGGCAGGAGTCCTCGACCAGCCCACAGTCTTCTTCCTAGAAGAAATCGAAACCAGGCCCCTTTGAGAACCATTATTCAAGCTTTGATTTGATTTGGCACGAAGATATTTCTCTAGGTTTGGGCCACGATGAGTCATAACCATCGTATCGCTGTCGTCCACTTCACAGCGCCTACATGCTGGTGGTCGTGGGGCTATGAGCCTGTCTTCAATCGCTTGGAGCGGGTCTACGGCGACCAAATTAACCTTGTAACTTTCTATGGCACGGTGTACGAGGACGTCGAGGAGTACAAGAAGGACTACGAACTAGACGATGCTGGCATGGTCAAGTGGGCGAAGGAATCACAAGAGATCATGGGCGTACCCATGCACCTCAAATATCGTTTCGACCGCATGCCCAAGAATCTCCTACCTGCTACACTGGCTGTCATGGCAGGGATGCGTCAAAACCACGAGAAAGGGCACCGCCTCTACCGCGCGCTCTTGCGACGCAACATCGTCGAAGAACAAGACGTTACGGATAAGGAGAAGATTCTTGAGGCGGTGAAAGAGGCTGGGCTAGACGAAGCTAAGTTCAAACGCGATTGGGCCGACCAAGCAAGCCTCAAGGTCGACCTTGAAAAGCAGGGCGAGGGCGCGCCACCTGTCCATGTAGGATTCTACAACGTCGCGGTGACTGATGGACACGGTCGCACCATCTATTTGGACCAAAAGTTTCAGCCGTCTGTCGTGGAGAGCGCCATCGACTATCTCGCCGACGGAAAACTCAAGAAGGCGAAGCCGACTGACGTCCTCGCTTACTTGAAGGAGCAAGGTCCAACAGCCCTCGTCGAAGTCGAGCGCGTATTCGCGCTTCCTTCGAACAAGGCTCGTGCCGAATTGGAACGACTTGAGAAGCTGGGGAAGGCAAGACGCTCGACGCTCGCGGGAGCGGCTTTCTGGTCTGCCTAAGGGGAGATTATGTAGACCTAGGATTCTCTGAGTGAAGACGAAGGGACTTCAACGAAAATTGTGGCGGGCCCGCCGGGAATTGAACCCGGGACCCCCGGGTCTCCTCCATATAGGTAAAAGCTTCACCGAATATGCTTCTCCGGTGCTCTACCTCTTCAGGATCCGGACTCTGGGATCAGACTGAGCTACGGGCCCTGCCGTTGATCAAAAGGGACGGACGTGAAAAGGATTTTGCTACCTAATACTTGTACCCGCGAGCTTCTTGCTCATCATGTTCGACGCCAAGTCCCAGCGCTATTCGGTCCACATAATTCATGTACGCCGTCAATAGGACCAGATCGAGGATCTCGGAATCGCTAATCCCGATCCTCCGCAATGCCTCCACATCCTCACTCGTCGCTGATCGGGGCTTGATCGTCAACTTCAGCGCATAATCAATCAGAGCCTTAGCTCTCTTCTCGATTCCTTCAGGTAGCTCGCCCCGTTTGAAGGCTTCCAGCTGATCTCCATTCTTCAGGTAAAATCGCAGGGCTTCGCCGTGGTGTGATACACAGTAATCGCACCCGTTATGAGCGGAAATGGCGGTTGCGATCATCTCTCGCTCACCTCTGCTCAAACCCGACTTGCCATACACTAGGCTCACGTAGAGTTCGAGAAAAGACCTCAATGCATTGGGGTTAAGGCTTTGTACCCTCATGATGTTGGAAATCTTGCCACGTGCTCGCAACACCTCTTCGTATGTGCGCTTCAAGTCACCCGTGGCCTTGTCCTCAGAAACCGTCTTGATCCACGCCAAAGTCAATCGACTGGCCGCGAGATGCAGCATTCTCGCTCATAAACTGGAGGAACCCTCCCAAAGATTCGCACGAAAAAGTAGCCACTGACGGCCACGTATCGGATCACGACAAATGGCTTTAAGTACGTAGTCGCGCGTCTAGCGCTCCAACTTTCGACATAGGGCGAAGCTCATGCGAACAGATGCGGCGTCTGCATTCTCTGCGCGTGTAGTGAGCTTTGCTTTCTATTATTATCGGTACTAGCTCGCCCAACCCCAATTGGACGAGCGGTAAGGTGGTTATTATGAAAGATACTAAACAAAATGGATTGTCTGCAAGCCTCGAAGTCTCAGACGATGGACTTCAGTCCCTAACCGAGATAGCCCAACAAGTCAGGCGCGATGTCGTTGCGATGATACAGAGCGCCAAGACCGGACACCTGGGGCCCTCATTGTCCTGCGTAGAGGTTCTAGTATCGTTGTACTTTGATCGGATGAATCACAAACCCGACGAGCCGAACTGGCCGGATCGGGACAGACTGGTGCTCTGTAAAGGTCATGCGGCCCCAACACTCTACGCGACGCTAGCGCATGCGGGATACTTCAATCAAGACATACTCGCTTCCCTTCGCAAGACAGGGAGTATACTGCAGGGGCATCCGACGCGGGCGACTCCGGGAGTCGATGTCTCTACGGGATCGCTCGGCCAGGGGCTGTCGATCGCTAACGGCATGGCTCTTGCCGCAAGGCTGGACGGCAAGAACTACCGAGTCTTCGCTGTAACTGGGGACGGAGAGTGCGACGAAGGCCAGATCTGGGAGGCCGCTATGACTGCAAGCCACCTAGGCCTCTCGAACGTCACAGTGATAATTGATCGGAATGGCGTCCAGTCGGATGATGCCACTGAGAGGATCAAGAAGAAAGAGCCTCTAGATCGAAAATGGCGATCGTTCGGCTGGCAAGTCCTTGAGATTGACGGCCACAATTTCATGCAGATACATCATTCTTTTGATGTCGCTGAATGGACCACTGACCGTCCGACAGTAATAATCGCGCGAACGGTCAAAGGCAAGGGCCTATCCTTCCTAGAAGGCGACGCGAACTCACACAACATCTCCTTCAGCGAAGAGGATCTGGACTGGGCAATGGAGGAATTGAGCTAGTCCTAGCTTGGCATGTGACGAAAGCGACATATCACATGAGGGATCAAGAATGCCGTCATTGAGGAAAGAACTCGGCAAGGTCCTTGTCGAACTCGGCAAAGAACACAAGAACCTCGTTGTGATCACAGGCGATCTCGGCAAGTCTACTGGAGTGAGTGCGTTCGAGGCATTTCCAGAGCGATATTTCAATCTTGGAATCAGTGAGCAGGACATCATAGGAACTGCCGCCGGACTTGCGTCAGCGGGGAAGATACCTGTAGTCAGCACCTATGCGATGTTTCTAGCTGGAAGGGCTTGGGAGCAAATCAGAAACACCGTCGCTCGCGACCATCTGAACGTCAAAATGATAGCGTCACACTCAGGCATCTCACCGTCCGCTGACGGGGCCTCGCATCAATGCTTCGAGGACATCGCCCTCATCAGGACGATTCCTGGAACGACTTTGGTGCTTCCAGCTGACCTCTCAGAGATGAGACAGACAGTGCGTTCAGCTGTGGAAAACCCCGGACCATTCTACATCAGACTCGGGAGAGGTGAGATCCCACAGATCTTCGATAACAACGACGAATTTCGAATCGGCAAAGCGAGGCGCATCAGCGACGGGCCAGACGTAGGAATAGTAACTGCAGGCTTCCTCCTGCAAGAAGTAATTGAAGCGGAATCCCTGCTGCAGAAAGAGGGAATCAAAGCCTCCATAGTCGAGATGCACACTGTCAAACCCGCAGACGCGGCAGCAGTAACCGACATTGCAGGAAAGACAGGTGCAATCGTCACTGTCGAGGACCACAATGTCATGGGCGGACTAGGCAGTACTGTAGCGGAGATCGCGTGTAGAGGCAAGCCTGTCCCGATCGAGATGATTGGAATCAATGACAGATTTGGAGAGTCTGGAGACCTACGCGAACTGATGGAAATTCATGGGCTCACCGCACACCACATTGCAGATGCAGCAAAGAGAGTCATCAAGCTGAAGGAGAGCTTGCAGTGATGATAGGGAGAGAGATCGTTTGATTGTAGTAGTTCCTGATTCACCGAGCAGTCAGAGAGTTGCCCAGGCCATTGATTATCTGCGTAAGAGACAGATTGAAACGAAATCCGTGGCCTGGGGGAGCCAGACGATGCTTGTCACCAAGCAGAATCTCACTTCAACAGACATGAACGAACTCAAGGCGAAAGGCATCGCTGAGAGAATCGCGGTCTCTTCGTCAAAGGCTCCGTTAACCAGCCGGGACTTACAGAATGATACCTCGATAATTGAAGTCGGAAATGCTCGCTTTGGAGCAGAAAAGATCGTGATCGTTGCAGGGCCATGTTCCGTCGAAAGCCGAGAACAGCTGATGGAAACGGCACGCGCAGTCAAGAAACTCGGTGTTTCATTGTTGCGAGGCGGAGTCTTCAAGCCGCGTACCTCCCCGTACGAATTTCAGGGGCTCGGAGAAACAGGCCTCAAACTGCTGGCAGAAGCACGCGAAGAAACGGGACTTCCTGTAGTGACAGAGGTCCTGGAGCCGCAGAAAGTGGATCTTGTCGCCAAGTACTCTGACATGCTCCAGATCGGTACGCGAAACGTGCAGAACTTTGCACTACTTAGGGCTGTTGGAAAATCTGGAATGCCGGTTATCTTGAAACGCGGAATGATGACCACGATCGATGAATGGCTACAGGCTGCAGAGTACATTCTCTTGGAAGGCAATCAGAACGTCGTTCTCTGCGAACGGGGAATACGCACATTCGAGAGAGCGACCAGAAACACACTGGACCTTGCTGCCGTCCCCATCTTGAGGAAAGCGACACATCTTCCCATCATGGTTGACCCAAGCCATGCGACAGGGAGCCGAGAACTCATAACACCAATGGCCAAAGCAGCCATAGCTGCGGGAACTGATTCTCTAATGATCGAGACACATCCTAGACCGGAGACCGCACTTTCGGACTCTCAGCAGCAACTCAACTTGACGGAATTCGCTGACCTGATGAAAGAGCTCGATGCCATCGCTAAAGCCGTCGGTCGCTCTGTCCGTTAGGCGGTCTTAGCATTTGAAGAGAGTTCCAGTCTCGCTCGGCGAGCGCTCCTATGAGATCGTGATTGGATCTGGAATTCTCAGCACGATTGCAGACGCCGTAAAAGGGCTCGGACTCGGGGCGAAGATGATGATCATCACGAGCACGAGACTGTGGTCCCTCTATGGAAGAACCGTTCAGGATTCCTTGGCAGCGAGGGGTTTCGACATCTCTGTCGCGCACATGAATGATGACGAGGAATCAAAGTCTGTCCAGACGGTGATGTCACTTTACGACAAACTTGTGGAGAACGAGCTCGATCGGAACTCAGGAATAATCGCTGTCGGAGGAGGCGTTGTCGGCGACGTAGCGGGATTCGCAGCAGCCACATTCATGCGAGGATTACATCTCGTTCAAGTGCCCACAACGTTACTTGCGCAGGTGGACAGCAGCATCGGAGGAAAGACCGGCTTCAACCTTCCAACGGGCAAGAACCTTGTCGGAGCCTTCCATCAGCCGTCACTGGTTTGGGCGGACGTTTCAACCCTGAGAACTCTATCGGAGAGGGAGCTTCGCTCTGGTCTGGCTGAAGTGATCAAGTACGCGGTCATCGCCGATCCGGGACTCGTTGACGCGATCGAACATAGCATTCGTTTGCTTTCGAAAGCTTCCAATGAAACACTAGTCGAGATTGTCTCTCGGTGCTGTTCGATCAAGGCCCGGATAGTGGAACAGGACGAGAGGGAGCACGGGGTGAGATCCGTCTTGAACTATGGCCACACGGTTGGACACGCACTAGAGGCCCTAACTAACTACAAGTATTACACGCATGGGGAAGCAATAGCAATCGGTATGATTGCGGCTGCGAGAATCGCTCGTGAAATCAACGCAACTGATCAGAACACGGTCGAGATTCAAGAGCGCCTGATCGGCGCCGCGGGCCTCCCGACCCGAATAGACTCCTCCGTCGGATGGCAGAGCATCGTCGATCAACTGGCCAAAGACAAGAAGAGACTGGCGGGACGGGCAAGATGGGTGCTTCCAAAAACCATAGGCGAAGTCTTTCTTACCGATGAAGTTCCTCTCAATGTGGTTCCGCGCGTCCTGAAGAATATGACTACTCCTATGGAGTCGAAGGCATAATGCGACCGAAGATCTGCGTTCCAGTCATGGAGAATAGCGTCAGCAGGACAGTCAGATCTCTTCGGTTGCTGGAACGCCATGACCCGGATTTCATCGAAATACGATTTGACTCAATGAAATCACCAGCAGGGTCTTCAGAAATAAGATCCGCCACGGAGCGCCCCTTGATCGCTACAATTCGAAGCAAGGGGCAGGGGGGCCTGTTTCGCGGAACCAGAGCGACGAGCCTAGAGGGCCTAAGACAGGCGGTTCGAGATGGTTTCGACTACGTCGATGTGGAACTGAACACGAAAGACGTTCGTGCTGCGGTTCATCAACTGAAGCAACACGGAGCGAAAGTGATCGTCTCTTACCATAATACGAAACTCACTCCGACCGACCAAACCCTTGAGTCAATTTTGGCAAATGAGATACGGGCGGGTGCTGATGTCTGCAAGATAGTCACCACAGCTAGAAGCGACGCGAATAACCTACGGTGTCTGCGATTTCTCGAGAAACACGCGAAAGAAACGAAGTTGGTCTGCTTCTGCATGGGGAAGCTTGGAATCCCGTCGAGAATTCTGTCTCCGATTCTCGGCGGATACTTCACGTTCGCTTCACTCCGTTCTGGCCGCGAAACGGCATCAGGGCAGATCCCGATCAGCGAACTTAGGACACTCTACAAGGAGATGGGAGTAGCTTGAACGACGCTCCAGAGTCATCAACCATATTCGCGGGATTGCGCGGAATAACCGGAGAAACGAGAGTATGTGCAGTCATTGGCGACCCTATTGAGCACACGCTATCTCCGCCAATTCACAACGCCGCATTCAGATCGCTAAACATGGATTTCACTTACGTTGCCTTTCGTGTTAGAAAAAGAGAGCTCGCACAGGCGATGGAAGGCGCTAGAGCCCTTGGAATAGTGGGCCTCAATGTGACGAGGCCACACAAGGCAACCGTGATGCGCTCTCTGGATACGATCGAAAAGACCGCTCGGGAGATCGGCGCAGTCAACACCATAGTCAGGTCGGACTCCGGACTCCGAGGGTACAACACTGATGGTCAAGCAGCACTGGAAGTACTACGGAAGCTGGGCGGATCACTATCGGGCACAAGAGTTGCAGTGCTGGGCGCAGGAGGAGCCTCACGGGCTATCACTTACTATCTCTCCAAATCGGTCGAGCGCATTTCAGTTCTCAATCGCACCGGCGCCAAGGGATCAAGACTAGCAAGCGAGATCACACGCTGGAGCGGAACCAAATGCCGATCATACCGGCTGAACGAAGTAAACCTGCGGAAGGAAACAAGCGAAAACAACATTCTCATCAATACATTGCCTGTCCACGTGTTTTCACGCTTTGCCAAAACGCTGACCCAACAAAGACTAATTCGGCCAGGAATGATCGTGTTTGATGCTAACTACTATGACCACAAGAGCGACTTCCTAGCCAAGGCGGAACAAGCCGGAGCCAAAGTCAGCGACGGCCTAGACATGTTGGTCGGTCAAGCGGCTCTATCCTTCGAACTGTGGACCGGTCGAAGCGCACCCATCGACGTGATGCATGAAGCGGCGCTAAATGCACAGAAGGCTCAAACGAGATGAGCGCAGAAGCGACAGCATACGGCGCCGTGACTATTGTAAACGCGATGGCCACTGGAAAAGGAGCTGCTTTCGGAATTGACTTGTGGACCAAAGCCAGAGTAACGTTGATCGACGACACGATCATCAAAACAACAATACTCAACGACAATGAAGAAAGAACCCTACTCGCCGAAGAATGTGTGCGAGCAGTCTTCAAGCGCTTTGCGACGCCCAAGCTCGGAGCAAGGGTCGTGACGGAGTCCAATATCCCGATTGCAAGAGGCTTGAAGAGCAGCAGCGTGGCAGGTAATGCAGTCACTCTCGCTACGCTTGCAGCGCTTCTGAAAAGTTTGGAACCGGATGAAATCCTGAACCTAGTGGCTGATGCAAGTCTACGTGCGAAGGTCAGTGTGACCGGTGCCTTCGATGATGCTGCAGCCTCGCTTTATGGAAACGTGGTTGTGACAGATAACACTCTTCGAAAGATCCTACGAACATTTCCAGTCGAAGATCATCAGGTCTTGCTGCTGGTCCCGAGAGAAAAGGCGTACTCGGCGGATGTCGATATCAGGAGAATCAAGACGGTTGCGACACAGGTGGAGACCGCTCATGAAGAGGCTCTTGCTGGCAGATATTGGAACGCTATGACTCTCAACGGGCTAATCTACTCACACGTCCTGAGACTTCCTTCAGATGTAATCATAGAGGCTATGGAAGCAGGCGCAGTAGCGGCGGGTATCTCAGGCAAAGGTCCAGCCTATGCTTTCGTCGTGAACGGGCAATCCAAGGATCCGGTCTTGGATGTCCTGAAAAGACACGACGGCGAAGTAATAGTTACGAAGACGAGAAGCCGCTCATCCTTGCTGCGGCTGAGTGCGCAACCATGAGGTTACACCACGATTGAGAATGACAATATGCAATAGTAGCCTGAATGGTTCGTTGAAAGCACCCTCGTCGAAGAGCTACACTCACAGGGCCCTGTTTTGCTCAGCCTTGGCTCAAGGCGAAAGCACGCTGCATTCGCCGCTTCTATGCGACGACACGTCTGCAACTTCTGACGCACTCTCAAAGGTCGGGGTGACAACCAAATGGAACGGCGAAACTGCCCGCGTTTCTCGACGCGGCGAATTGAAGAAACCATCAGATGCAATCTTCTGTAAGGAATCGGGGACCACGCTCCGATTCATGACAGCCATCTGTGCAACCACCCCTTATGAGATGAAAATCTCGGGGGGGCCTTCCCTGCTCAAGAGACCTGTGAAGGATCTAGCAATTGCTCTCGGGGAACTTGGAGCACATTGCACGTCCGATCTCGGTCATCCCCCGGTCCAGGTGAAGGGACCTCTCAAAGGCGGATCTGTGAGAATTCCTGGCAATGTCAGTTCCCAGTATGTTTCGGCACTCTTACTGGCGGCGCCTATGGCGGAGAAGATCGTCGAGATCAACGTGGAAGGGCGTCTAGAGGCCAAATCCTATGTTCAGATGACTCTTGATATGCAACGCAATTTCGGCGTTCTAGTTAGCGCCAATGATGACTTAACGAGCTTTCGAGTGCATAATCAGGCATACCGCCCTGCTGAACTGGAAGTGGAGGGTGATTGGTCATCCTCAGCGTTCCTGTTGGCAGGAGGCACAATTGCCGGCGGCGAATTGAGCATCCTCGGCCTCAACGGGAAAAGCCGGCAGCCTGACCGATATATCGTAGATATCCTAGAACGAATGAAGGCCCGAGTGAAGGGAGATGCTGATTCTGTAATTGCAGAGAGATCGAGACTTGAGCCAGTGGAAGTTGATGTATCAGACTGCCCAGACCTCTTCCCGGTCATGTGTGCTTTGTGTGCAACGGCGCGCGGCACCAGCACGATCACGGGCATTCGGAGACTCCGAATCAAGGAATCCAACCGTATTGAAGCAATGACCGAGGGACTCAAAGAAATGAATATTCAAACCATGGAATCGGAAGATACCTTCACAATTCACGGAGGGAAGACGGGCAAAGCGGTCATCAATCCACACAACGATCACAGGATAGCGATGGCGTTCGGCGTACTTGGCCTATTGACCGAGGAAGTGACGATAGTCGATGCTGAATGTGTAGGAAAATCCTATCCATCGTTCTGGTCTGATCTCCAGTCGCTAGGAGCAAGGGTGAAAGCAAATTGACGGGCAATTCTCTAGGCGAGAGATTCGTCGTCACAAGCTTTGGGGAGAGCCATGGTCCAAAGGTTGGAGTCGTCATAGATGGATGCCCAGCCGGACTCGAACTTGTTGCGGGTGACATTCAACGCGAATTACAGAGAAGGCGACCTAGTGGCGAGTTGTTCTCGACCGAGCGCAAAGAAACCGATCAGGTTGAGATCTCGTCAGGAGTATTCAACGACCACACAACGGGTGCTCCGATCCATCTTTCGGTCTCCAATTTGGATACACGATCCGTGGACTATGAGGAGAGGAGGCATACTCCGAGGCCCGGACAGGCGGACTTGGTTGCCAGACTCAAGTACGGTGGAAATGAGGATTATAGAGGCGGCGGCCGGTTCTCCGCAAGAATCACCGTTGGTTTCGTGGCAGCTGGCGGCGTCGCGAAGAAACTGATCCGCACAATCGGCATGGAAGTGTACGCCCACACTGTGGAAATCGCGGGCATACGTGTAAGAAGAGTCCCGCCCGACGAAGGGGCGAAGGCATCTCGTGACAACACATTGGGCTGTGCCGATTCTGAGGCAGCGGATAAGATGGCTGAAGCGATTGCAGACGCCAAGAAACATGGGGATACTCTCGGAGGCGTTGTTGAGGCTGTTGCGACCGGAGTCCCGATTGGTTTGGGAGAGCCGGTGTTCGACAATCTCGATGGCGATCTCAGCAAGGCTTTCTTCTCGATCCCCTCCGTCAAGGGAGTTGAAGTGGGCGTCGGGTTCCAGTCCGCGAGGATGCGGGGTTCGGAGTACAACGATCCTCTAACGGTACATGACCAAAAAGTCCAAAGCTTAACCAATAATGCCGGAGGAGTCATCGGCGGCCTCAGCAACGGTCAACCCATCGTATGCAGGATTGCCTTCAGGCCGCCATCATCGATAGCTATGCCACAGACCACTGTCAACCTTCAGACGATGAAGGAGCAACCACTATTGATCAAAGGTAGATTCGACGTTTGTGTCGTCCCTAGGGCGATTCCCATCGTAGAGGCCATGACAGCGATTGTTCTGGCCGATCATTCATTGCGAGCAAGGTTGGTCGGACCTGTCCTGAAGAAGCGCTAACTAGATGTCGCGCTCGCGTATGAGCCTAAGACTTTCACGAAGGTCGATTGCTGGCGCAAGCCTCTAAGCGCTTCTTGGCACAACTTGTCTCGTATGTGCCCGTGGAAGTCTACGAAAAAGTTGTATTGCCACGGCGTATTCTTCACAGGCCTTGATTCGATCTTTGTTAGATTGACCCGCTTTCTCGAAAGCACTCTGAGGGCTCGATACAGAGATCCGGGTTTGTGTTCCACTCCGAAAATAACTGATGTCTTGTCGTCTCCTGATCGAGGAGCAATCTTCTTCCCGAGAACGAGGAATCTCGTATAGTTGACATCACTGTCCTCGATTCCCTCTGCAATGACTTGCATGGCATGGAGTTCTGCGGCGCGTTTGCTCGCGATTGCGGCTATCTTCCTCGATCGCATAGCCTTGATCAGTTTCACGCTACCCGCTGTGTCGTAGGTCGGCACGGCATCCATCTTGTGAGCGCGCAAGTATCTCGCGCACTGTGCTAAGGCCTGCGGATGGGAGTAGACCGTGGTTATCTGGCGAGTCTTGATTCCAGGCTTAGCGATGAGGCAGTGCCTCACCCGGACTTGGACTTCGCCGCAAACCTTCGCCGTAGTATTGGCCAGCAGATCATGTGTCTCGTTGATGCTTCCCTCGTACGAGTTCTCGACCGGTACAACACCGAACACACACTGCCTGGTCTCGACGGCGTGGAAAACCTCCCTAAGAGTTCTGAACGGCCAAACTGCAACCTGACTTCCAAAATAGCGCTCGCAGGCCTCGTGACTATAGCTCCCTCTTTCGCCTTGGAAAGCAACGCGTATCCTAGATTTAGGCAAGTTCAACTACCTCCCGACCACACGAACCTCTTGAGGCTACCTTCTTGACACTGCGGATTGGGTCTCTGCAACCTTCTCAAACGCTGTCCGTGCGGTTCTGAATTCAGGATCAGCGGACAGGGCTTTTCTAACTTGCTTGTATCTGGCGACGAGTTTCGCCCTATCTTGCTTGTTCACTATCTTTGCGAGCGCCTGAATGTTTCGCTGCAAGTCTCGCAGAACCACACTGAATTCCCTGTTCATTGTCTGGATGTCTGCGGTGGTCTCCGGTTCGTCCGCAATTGCTTCTGCAAGCAACAATTGCAGGTTGAATGTCCTGCCGGCAAATCTCCGGATTTCGGCAAGGTCCCCTCTTTTGGTAACGGTCATGGCAAATGCCATGTTGAGAAAGTGAGGTAGACCAAGCGTTACCGCGGTGCGCGTGTCATGGATGTCCTGGCGGGTCAAGAAGATGTGGGCGCCTTCGAGCAGATGCTTCATCATCTTGGAGCCGCGCGTGTCCTTCCCGGTCCTGATCGCTATGATCTTTCTCCCGCGAATGCCACGTGCTAAAGGGCCAAACATGGGATGGATACTGGCAACCTTAATCCCTCGCCTCTGAACGGCTCGCAGACCGGGCATGACGGCCGATTTTGTCGCGCAGATATCACACACGAGAGCGTTCCTGCCTATGGTTGGGAGGATCTCATTGATGACCTTCGAAATCACGTTGGCTGGAGTGGCGAGAATGATTATGTCGCTTCTCCGCGCCGCCTCGACGTTGCTTGGGGCACATTTTGCATGAAGCTTTGAAGCCAGACGTCTGGCCTTGCTGGAGTCACGATCAGAAATAGTGACGTGGTCTCCACGTGACTTGAAGAAACGGGCGAACCATGCGCCCATTCCTCCCGCTCCAATGACAGCCACTCTGGTCACCATTCATTCATCGCCTTCACGATCCGTCTAATTCCTGTTCTAACCGCGTTTTCCGGCTCAGTGATCGCTAGTCTCAGAAAGTTCTTGTATCCGCCGAAAATGGGTCCCGGCAAAACTCCTACCCCATACTTCACGAACAGATGCTTAGCGAACTTCTCAGAGTCAATCCCTCTTCGTTTCATTCTTGGGAAAACGTAGAATCCGCCGTCAGGTGCATAGAACTCAAAGCCCCCCTTCTGTAGTTCCTCGCAGGCTATACTAAGATGTCTGGTAATTCTGCGCCTGCTAGCTGCTGCTTCGCCGCTTGGATCCTTGAGGGCCGCGAGTGCTGCCCGTTGGACAAGCTCAGGGACGTTTGTCAAGGTACTCTCAACGATCCTACGCATCTTCGCAATCCTCTGCTCGTCCGCCACTGCATAGGCAACTCGCCACCCCGTCATACTGAACTCCTTGGAGAAACTATTGATGTAGATCGCCTCGCTGTCAGGGTACTCGAGAACACTCGGTGCCGGCGTACCGCAGTAGCTCGCATAGACCTCATCGGAAAGAACAGTGGTGCGATACTTGCTTGCGAGCCCCATTACCTCTTGAAATCTCTCTGCTGAGAGCACCTTGCCCGTAGGGTTACACGGATTGTTGAGGATAAGCATCTTAGGCCTGAGCTTGAGCGCCTCCTCAAGGGCAGCCAAATCAATATCCCATCTGTCTTCCAAGCTCGTTGAAAGCGACAGAACCCTCCCACCCACCAAACTTATGAACGACTCATAAGCCGGCCATGCAGGCTGGCAAACCAGCACTCGCTCAAGGCTTGACACGTTCGTTCGTATCGCAGCAAAAATCCCGAAACGACCCCCGGGGACGATAAGAATATTGGAGCGACGAAGCCTCGTCCCGTACTGATTGTTGAGCCTCGTCGCTATCGCATCAGCCAATTCTGTCAAGCCGGAGCTCGAACCATACAGCATC